>Ga0210398_10005697_pt1 | contig 11577 bp, 10 predicted proteins | sample IncBWC4OmetaG_FD_161047 | JGI IMG/M metagenome (GOLD analysis project Ga0210398, IMG submission 161047) | Forest soil microbial communities from Barre Woods Harvard Forest LTER site, Petersham, Massachusetts, United States - Inc-BW-C-4-O | ecosystem: Environmental > Terrestrial > Soil >... | reverse complement strand
AAGAAACATAGGTCATCGCAAACCTCGAACATCCAAGTCCATCAAGCCCTACCCAAAGTCCAGACCTAAAGTCTCTCCTTCGAAGACTTTGCACACTTTTGACGAGGAGGGGGGGTCACACTAGTTCGCCAGATAGCGGTTCACTCGCCATGCGCAGAAAATCTTGAAGAGAAATAGGGCCTCTCTGCTAAGATCGCCAAGAACTTACGCCGTTACCAGCTTCGAAAGGGCCCATTAATGCGGATTTGCCGACTCTTCCTTGTTCTTCTTGCTTCCTTTTCTGCCGCATCATTCGTAAAAGCAGACACAATCAACTTCACCGTCACGATCACCCAGCAGCAGAATCTTTCCAATATTCCAGTAGGCACGGTCTTCACCGGCTTCGCGAGCTATGACGGCTCTATCGATCCGAACTTCACTGGAAATCCACCAACGTTGACGTCCTACGAATTTAATTTCCCTTCCGCACCGGACTCTCTGTCGGATTTCAAATGGGAGTTCGCTCAGCGCAGCGGCATCGGTCAACCACTCTTTCTGGAACTGATGTTCGTTGACTACGCCTATCCAGGAGCATCGTTCCTGCTCGTCGGAAATACCTTCCAAACCATCCTTCCGTACGCGGAGACAGGAGACTCGGTCAACTACACCATCGGAGAGACCGGGACCGTCGCTTATAGCTACACAGCCGACCCACCTTCCTCTGTCCCAGAACCTGCTTCTTTCCTGCTTGTCGGCACCGGCCTTCTGACCGTCTTCAACCTGCACCGGGTGCAAAAAAGGCACGCCTAAGCACCACTCCGGTAACGTGCTATCGATGCCCATCTTCGCGACCGTATCGTCGTCAAGGTGGGCATTCGTGCTTCGCGCGAGCCGCTTCCAATGCACCATCCTCGAACCCTCGAACATCCAATAGGCTGGACACACCAAGGAGCGCGATGGATTCCGATACCCTCGATCAACAATCGTCATGGAAAGTGGTCATCGTAGGAGGAGGCTTCGCCGGCCTGCGATGCGCCCTCGAGCTCGCCCCTCACGACAACATCCACATCACCCTCCTCGACAAAAACAACTACCAGCAGTTCCACCCCCTCCTCTACCAGGTAGCGGCCAGCATTCTCTCGCCCGACAACGCGGCCTTCGCTCTGCGCGACATTCTCCGCAACCACGACAACGTCGATATCCAGATGGACGAGGTGACCTCCATCGACCTTGAGCAGCGCACCGTCCACACAGCCGCCGGCAACACCTTCTCCGGAGACTTTCTCGTCCTTGCAACAGGCTCGCGTGTGAACTTCTTCGGCGTCCCCGGGGCCGACAAATTCACCCTCCCGCTCTACTCCCTCACCGACGCCGAAAAACTCCGCTCCTCCATTCTGAAGTCCTTCGAAGAAGCCGATCGCAGTCCCGGCAAGGCAACCGCCGGCGCACTGAACTTCGTCGTCGTGGGCGGAGGCCCAACCGGAGTCGAGATGGCCGGGACCCTCAGCGACATGCTGACCAGCGTCCTCCAAAAAGAATTCCGTCACGTCGACCCCACCCACGCCGAGGTCTCGCTCATCGAAATGGGCCCCGCCGTCCTCGGCACCTTCTCGCCCGCTTCGCAAACCTACGCAGCATCAGCTCTCAAGGAGCACGGTGTCCAACTCCGCCTCAACACGGCCGTGAAAGAAATCACCGCCAATGAAGTCCTCCTCTCCGACGGCTCACGGGTCCCGACCGGAGTCGTGATCTGGGCCGCAGGCGTGAAAGCCGAATCCATTCCCACGCAGCCCGCCGCGAAGCGGCATCCAAACGGAAGGCTCGTGGTGCAGCCTGACCTTAGCATCACGGGCTTCGACGACGTCTACGCCATCGGCGACCTCGCAAACGCCCCAGGCCCCGACGGTAGGCCCCTTCCCCAACTCGCCGCCGTGGCCCAACAAGCCGGAAGGCACTGCGCAAGAAACATCCTCGCCTCTATCAGCGGCGAACCAGTCACCCCCTTCGTCTACTCCGACCGCGGCATCCTCGCCATGATTGGCCGCAATGCAGCCGTCGCCGAACTCGGCAAGCGCCACCACGAACTCGTCGGCCCGATCGCCTTCGCGGCATGGCTCGGCATCCATCTGGCGCTGTTGACCGTCGTCCGTGCCAAGCTCGAAGCCATCGTCGAGTGGTCGTGGCAGTACTTCACCGGCGAGCGCCCCGGCCAGCTCATCGATCGTTAACTTGACAAACCACACCCGCCAACAGCCCCGAGCGGCGAAGTCCGATCAATTAGTCAAACGCTAAGTCCAGACCTAAAGTCTGTTCTCTGAAGACTTTGCACGCTTTTGGTACAGGGACGGGGTACCTTCAAAAATCGCGCGAGATCAGGCAACCTTGCACAAAAAACGATTTTCTTGCTCTTGTAACAAAACACGCATCACACCTCCATAAAGGCGAATCTTCGCCAAACGGAGAAATAAACATGCTCATCCTTCTGCTCGTCTTGATTCTTGTGTTCGGCTTCGGTGGTTATCGGATGGGACCTGGACTCGGCTACTACGGCGGCGGAGGCATCAGCCTCGTCCTCACCATCGTCCTCATTCTGCTCCTGCTAAAGGTCATCTAAGTGTCGATGTCCCATTCCTCGCGCCCGCGAAGAATGGGACATCCAGCGCTATCGCTTCGAAGACCCACCCATCAGCGATCCCAGCACTCCTCGAATCAACTGCCGTCCCACCGTACTTCCCATCGTCCGTGCGGCACTCTTCACCGCGGCCTGCAGCACTGTATCGCCACGATGCGAGCCGCCTGAACCCAGCACTCCACCAAGCGATTCCATCCATCCACCGCCCGAACTCCCCGCAACACCCCCGGCCGGGGCCGTCGTACCCGAGGCCGCGACCTTCCCCTTTAACCTCTCGTAAGCCGACTCGCGATCCACAGCAGTCTCATACACCCCCGCCACCACCGAATTCTTGATGATCCCCGCCCTCTGCTCCGCCGTAATCGGCCCAATCTGGCTATGCGGAGGCAGGATCATCGCCCGCTCCACCATCCCCGGAATTCCCTTCTCATCCAGGAACGAAACCAGCGCCTCACCAACACCCAACTCCGTAATCACCGCCTCCACATTCACCTTCGGATTTGCCCTGAAGGTCTGCGCCGCCGCCTTTACCGCCTTCTGGTCCTTAGGCGAAAACGCCCGCAATGCATGCTGCACCCGATTGCCCAACTGCCCCAGCACGGTATCCGGCACATCAATCGGGTTCTGTGTCACAAAGAACACCCCCACTCCCTTCGACCGAATCAGCCGAACCACCTGCTCAATCCGGTTCTGCAACACCGAAGGCAAATCATTAAACAAAAGATGGGCCTCATCAAAGAAGAAGACCAACTTCGGCTTCTCCGGGTCGCCCACCTCCGGCAGCTTTTCAAACAACTCGCTCATCAGCCAGAGCAGAAACGTCGCATAAAGCTGCGGCGACTTCATCAAGTGGTCCGCCGCCAGAATATTCACTACACCTTTGCCACTCGCGTCCGTCTGCAACAGGTCCTCAATATTCAACGCCGGCTCACCGAAGAACAGATCTCCGCCCTGCTGGCCCAGCGCAACCAACCCACGTTGAATCGCCCCAATACTGGCGGCCGAGATATTCCCATACTGCGTCTGATATTCCTTCGAACTGTCACCAACATGCTGCAGCATCGCCTGCAGGTCCTTCATGTCCAGCAGCAGCAACCCATTATCATCGGCGATCTTGAACACCAGCGTCAACACACCGGCCTGCGTATCGTTCAGGTTCAGGATCCTGCTCAGCAGTAGCGGCCCCATCTCGCTCACAGTCGCCCGCACCGGATGCCCCTGCTTCCCGAACACGTCCCAAAACACCACTGGACATCCAGCAAAGCTCCACTCACCAAGTCCCAGCGCCTTCACCCGCGCGTCAAACTTCGGCGAACTCGTCCCCGCCTGCGATATTCCCGACAGGTCTCCCTTCACGTCCGCCGCAAACACCGGCACCCCGATTGAGCTCAGCGACTCCGCCATCACCTGCAACGTCACGGTCTTTCCTGTTCCCGTCGCCCCCGCGACCAATCCATGTCGGTTCGACATCCCCGCCAGCAAATACAGCTCCTCGGCACCCTTCGCGATCATCGGCATCTCAAGCATCGATCACCCCCTTCAAAATGAAGACTACACGCAAGCCTGCTGCCGACAACAGCAGCCAAACTCTCAACTTGCATCTCTCTCATCCAATCACTACATTGACCCGGTAAAACAATCTGCCTCGGAGCACCAATCTCAACCATGCGAATCACTCGCCGCCAGGCGCTCGCTCTCCTCGCCACCGCAGCTCCCGCCCTCCGGTCTGCCTACTCCCAGCAGGGCCAGATCACGCTCACACCTGGTCAGTTCAGCGGAACTCCGGCGTCTCTGCAGGCCTACCGCTTTCCCGCATGGTTCAACGACGCCAAGTTCGGCATCTGGGCACACTGGGGGCCGCAGTCCAGCGTCGAATACGGCGACTGGTATGCCCGCAATATGTACATCCAGGGCTCCAGCCAGTACAACTACCACGTCGAGACCTACGGCCACCCCTCCAAGTTCGGCTACAAAGATCTCGTCCCTCTCTTCAAAGCCGCGCGCTGGGACCCCGACCATCTCATGGACCTCTACGCCGGGGCCGGCGCAAAGTACTTCTTCTCTATGGGCGTCCATCACGACAACTACGACATGTGGAACTCCAAATACCAGCCTCGCTGGAACGCCGCAGCGTCTGGTCCCAAACGCAACATCGTTGGCGAGTGGGCGACTGCTGCTCGCAAACGCGGCCTCCGCTTCGGCGTCAGCGAGCATCTCTCGAACTCCTACGACTGGCTCGCTCCCTCACATCTGAGCGACAGCACAGGCCCGCTTGCCGGCGTCCCCTATGACGGCTCCGACCCCGCCTTCGCCGATCTCTACCACGACTACACCGGCCAATCCGCCGATTTCGCCAGGACCGCGAAGGCAATGGGTCGTGTCGCGCCTGACCGCTGGAAGCTCCAGTACTTCCGCCGCATCAAGGACCTCATCGACCAATACCAGCCAGACCTGCTCTACACCGACGGCGGCATACCCTTCGACGAATACGGCTACTCCACCGTAGCCGAGATCTACAACGTCAGCGCCGCACGCCACAACGGTAAGATCGAGGCCGTGTACTTCAGCAAGCAGGCGGACAACTGCGCCCTCGGCACCTGCGCGCTCGACCGTGAACGTGGCGTCCTCGATGGCATCTCCGCGTCCCCGTGGCAAACAGACACCTGCATCGGCGACTGGCACTACAAACGTGGCGTCGCTTATAAGTCACCCAAAAAAGTCATCGACCTCCTCGTCGACATCGTCAGTAAAAATGGTAACCTGCTCCTCAACTTCCCTCTACCCAACAGCGGCGAACTCGACTTCGCAGAGCGCGAGGTCCTCGCCGGCATCACGGCATGGATGGCCGTCAACAGCGAAGGCATCTACGGCACCCGACCCTGGAAGATCTACGGCGAAGGCCCTTCAACCAAAGTAGTCATCGCGCCCAACGGCAAGGAGTTCGACCCCAATGAAGGCAAGAAGCCCGACCTCGCCGCCTCCGACGTTCGCTTCACCACGAAAGGCCCTACGATCTACGCCTTCATTCAGGGCTGGCCTGAAGCGACCGCATTCGTCCCGTCCCTCGGCACGAGCAGTCCACAGGACCCCGCAAAGGTCACCAGCGCATCGTTACTTGGACACGACCAGAACCTGAAATTTACTCAGGGGCCCAGCGCACTCAGTGTCACCCTTCCCACTGATCGCCCACCTACCGCCGACATCGGCATAACGCTCAAACTCACGACAGCCTGACACCCACATCATCGAGGACGGGGCGCTCCCTTCACCATCCTCACCACCTCAATCTCCTCGCCGGCGCCGACCGGAACCAGGACCCTGCTCACTTCTCGATACCCTTTCAGCGAATAAAGAGTCACGCCTGTCAACGTGCTCCCCATCTCGAATCGCGAAAAGCCGTGCTCTATCGCAGCGTTCTCTGCAGCCGCTAAAATCAAGCTCCCCAACCCCATCCGGGCAAACTTCGGATGCACGAATATCGCCCGGACCTTCGCCGCATCGACCGCAGGATCAAGCCTCTCAGGCGCGATCCTCTCAATCTGATGGTCCCCACCATAGAGCGTCTTTCGGAAGCTCCAACCACCGCATCCCGCCAACTCCCCACTCTCGGCGAACGCAACAAAATAACTTTGATCCGCAATCAACTGACTATCCACTGTAAACACCGTAGCAAGCGCCCCATCAATCTGCGCCGCAGAATAGTCCTCAGCCTGCAACCCACGCACCGACGCATCAATCAAGCGGCGAATCTCTGCCACGTCCTCCGTCGTCGCGACACGCAAATGAAACGTCCCCATCCGCAAAGTATAAAAGCGAGAACCATCGGTCGCGCCGCTACAGGGGAGAGGCGGTCTCTAATCGCGTTTCACAAACGAGCCTGCCGAAAACGAGTCACCTGACTCCCGGCTGACGGGCAAGTAGGAGATTACCGACCTTTACAGCGTGACCAAAATTTTACGTTCCCCCCGCCTTGTCGAGCCATTCTCCGCAGACTACACTCCTCCAATGCGCCGACTAATCTTGCACCATCTCGCTCTCCTCTTGCTCTTTCCTCTCGCGGCCCCGTCCCTTCACGCGCAGGACTGGGCCAAGACCCGCCTCGACGCCTCGCCCCGCCATCACGAATACGTCCCCCTCAAGCATGGCGACCGCACCGTCCAGGCCTTCGTCGTCTACCCCGAAGTCAAAACCAAGGCCCCCGTCATCATCCTCATCCACGAGATCTTCGGCCTCAGCGACTGGGCCAAAGAAATGGCCGACGAGCTCGCCGGACAAGGCTTCATCGTCGTCGCTCCTGACCTCCTCACCGGCTTCGGCCCCAACGGCGGCGGCTCCGACGCCTTTCCCAGCATGGACGCCACCACCAAAGCCGTCTCCGGCCTCGACGCAGCCGTCGTCAACGCCGACCTCGATGCCGCAGCCGACTACGCCAAGAAAATTCCCGCTGCTAATGGCAAGATCGCCGTCGCGGGCTTCTGCTGGGGCGGTAGCAAGTCCTTCGCCTTCGCCGCGCATCGCAAAGACCTCTCCGCCGCCTTTGTCTTCTACGGCACTGGCCCTTCTGACGTCACCACCATCACCGCTCCGGTCTATGGCTTCTACGCCGAAAAAGACGCGCGTGTCGACGCCACCATCCCCGCCACCACTGACGCCATGAAGGCCGCGGGCAAGAAGTTTGATCCCGTCACCTACGACGGCGCGGGCCACGGCTTCATGCGCGCCGGCGAAGATCCCACTCAACCCACCGGGAACACAACTCCCGAAATGGCAGCAGCGAACAAAAAGGCGCGCGAACAAGGCTTCACCCGGCTCGTCACTCTCATCAAAGAGATGAAGAGCGCGCCGGTAGCCAGCAACACGACCCGGAACAAGACCGTCGCCACCAGGAAATCTGCGGCCCCAGCCATGCAGTGCCACGATCCAGCTACGCAAACCGCTGGCTCAATGTAGCTCCATGAGTTTGAGGAGTTCTTATTCACAGTAAGCGCATAGTCAACCGGCCCAGTTCTTGACACGTCCGCTATAATTAAATCAGGAACAATCAGTCCGGCGTACGCCGGACTGCAACGTTTAAGCAGATAGTTCGCTGTGTGAAGTCCAGAGCTAAAGTCTTTCCTTCGAAGACTTTGACACACTTACGTGGGGGGGGCATGTCCATCGGCGCGAAAGAATCTCTGCAGGACCAGCTGGATCGCATTACCCAGAACACCCGCGCACTCGTCCAGCCCGAGCGTCTCGCCGTCTCAGAAAAAGCGACCGCAGACCTCTTCAACACCGGCATTGAGGACCGCGTCCTGAAGGTCGGAGCGCAAGCTCCGGCCTTCACCCTTGAAGACGCCGTCACCCACAAGCCCGTCAGCTCCACGGACCTCCTAGCCCTTGGTCCCGTCGTCATCAACTTCTTCCGCGGCCGTTGGGACCCCTACTGCGTCACCGAACTGGAAGCCTGGCGCGACCTCCACACCGATCTCCGGAGACGCGGGGCCCTCCTCGTCGCCATCTCTCCCCAAACCGCCCGTCAGAACAACTTCACCCTCCAGCAGCACGGTCTCCGCTACCCTCTTCTCTCCGACCCCGGCGCGGCCATCGCCGAAAAATTCGGCATCGCTTACACGGTCCCTCCGGAGCATCGCCTCTACTTCCGATCCATCCTCATCAACATTCCCTTCAACAACGCCGGCCTCAGCTACCATAACGCCACAGAGGCCAGCTGGCGCCTCCCCCTGCCTGCCGTCTTCATCATCGATCGCAGGAACACCATCACCTTCGCCGAGGCCCACGCTGACTTCCGCGTCCGCCCCGAGCCCGCCGACATTCTCGCTGTCCTAGACCAGCTAAACTAGACCCATGATCGACGAAGCCACCTTCCGCCGCGAATCCGACCTCGCTCTCGAATCCCTCAAACAATCTCTCATCGCAGCCGAGGACGACGACGGCACCTTCGAGTTCGAAGACAACAACGGCGTCATGAACATCATCTTCGAGAACGGCTCCTCCAAATTCGTCATCACTCCCAACACCCCCATCCGTCAGGTCTGGATCTCCGCGCAAGCTACCAGCTTCAAACTCGACTGGTCTGAGTCCGCCCACGCCTTCACCCTCCCCAAAACCGGCGAAGACCTCAAAACCCTCACCCAGCGCCTGCTCCGCGATCACCTCAACGACCCCACCATCACCTTGCCCTGATCGAAAACCATATCTTCGCCCAAAAAAACGGGCCTCGGCGGCGGCGGCCTGTGCTACAAAAGACGCATGCCCAAACATCTGGTCCTGGCCCTCGCCGCCGCTGCGTTCGTGTCTGCCGCATTGCCTGCCCAAACCATCTCCAGCAAAACTGCTGCAATGAAGCACATCGACGGCTACCTTCCCCTTGACTGGGACGCCAAGGCCGGAAAGCTCTACCTCGAGGTCACTCACCTCGATACCGACATCCTCTACACCCACTCCCTCCCCTACGGCACCGGCTCAAACGACCTCGGCCTCGACCGCGGCCAGATCTCTCGTGGCCAGCTGGTCCGCTTCCAGCGCACCGGGCCAAAAGTCCTTCTCGTCGAACCCAACCAACGGTTCCGCTCGACCTCCTCCGACCCCAACGAGGTCCTCGCCGTCCGCCAGTCCTTCCCCGAGTCAGTCTTATTCGGCTTCAAAGTCGAAGCCGAAGATCCCAACGGCACCGTCCTCGTCGACGCCACCGACTTCTTCCTCCGCGACGCCCACGAAGTAGCCGGCGCGCTCACGCGCACCCAACAAGGCACCTATAAACTCGACCCAACCCGTTCCACCATCGCCCTCGACGCCACGAAGGCCTTCCCTAAAAACACCGAGGTCGAAGCCATCCTCACCTTCACCACCGACGGCCCAGCTCGCGGCGAGTTCGTCCGTGACGTCACTCCCGATCCCCACGCGCTCACCATCCGCGAGCATCAATCCTTCATCGAACTCCCCGGCCCGGGCTTCACTCCACGCCGCTTCGACCCACGCGCCGGCTACTTCCCCACCTCCTATCGCGACTACAACGTCCCGGTCAGCGAATCGCTCGATCAGCAGTTCATCATCCGCCATCGTCTCGTCAAAAAAGACCCCTCCTGCAAATCCAATTGCGAAGCCGTCGCCCCGATCCAGTACTACGTCGATAGCGGAGCCGCAGAGCCGCTCCGCACCGCACTCCTCGAAGGTGCACGCTGGTGGGACCAGGCCTTCCAGGCTGCGGGCTGGGCCAAAGGCACCTTCAAGGCAGACATCCTCCCCGCCGGCGCCGACCCGATGGACATCCGCTACAACATGATCGAGTGGGTCCACCGCTACACCCGCGGCTGGAGCTACGGCGCCGCCGTCGTCGATCCTCGCACCGGTGAAATCATCAAGGGCAACGTCACTCTAGGCTCTCTCCGTAGCCGCCAGGACTACCTCATCGACGAGGCCCTCCTCAGCCCCTACGTCAACGGCAAGCCCCTTCCGCCGGCAAGCGATCCCATGCTCGCGATGGTCCTTCAGCGCACCCGCCAACTCGCCGCCCATGAGACCGGTCACACCCTCGGCCTCTCCCATAACTTCGCCGCCAGCAGCTTCCCCCACCCACCCGAAGAGTCCGTCTCCGTCATGGACTACCCTCACCCGTGGATCACACTCGACAAAAACGGCGTTCCCAACCTCTCGCAAAGCTACGCCGTGAATATCGGCATCTGGGACAAGGTCTCCATCAACTACGGCTATCGCGAATTTGATAAATCAAACAAACCCGTCGAAGACTCCGACGCTCTCAACGCCATCCTCACCGCCAGTGAAAAGACAGGCCTCATCTACATCACCGACGAAGACTCCCGCCCGCTCGGCGGCGCGCACCCGCACTCCCATCTTTGGGACAACGGTGCCGACCCCGCCGACGAGCTTAATCGCATCATGACGATCCGCACAGCCGCCCTCAAGCGCTTCGGCGAAAACGCCATCACCAACGGCACTCCACTCGCCCAGCTTGAAGACACACTCGTCCCCCTCTATCTCCTCGAGCGCTATCAGACCGAAGCCGCATCGAAGGAGATCGGTGGCCTAGACTATCGCTATGCCCTCCGCGGCGACGGCCAGCTCGTCACCAAAATCGTCTCCCCTGAAGAGCAGAAAAAGGCACTCGCCGCCGTCCTGAATACTCTCTCACCCGAAACCCTGACTCTCCCCGAATCGCTCCTCCAAATCCTCCCACCCCGCCCCCCAGGCCTCGCACGCACCCGCGAGTCCTTCCCCTCACACACTGGCCTCACGTTCGACCCCATCGCCGCCGCCGAGTCCTCGGCAGATCTCACCCTCACCCTTCTACTCGACCCCGCGCGCGCCTCACGCCTCATCGAATACCACATGCGCGTGCCCGAATCACCCTCGCTGCGTGGCGTCCTCGAAGCCGTCTCGAAGAAGGTCTCAGAGCGCCCCGAGGGCGGTCATAGCATGTCGTCCGAGGTCGAGCGCGCCGTTGAATTTCGCGCTCTCGAAGCAATGCTCTCGCTCGCGGTCAATCCAGCAACCTCCAGTCAGGCCCGCGCCATTGCCCGCTCGCACATAGCCGACGTGCTCAAGGAACTTACGACGACTCCCGCGCCCACGGACACCGCAGAGGCAATTCACCGCGCCGCTCTCATCGACCGCATCAACGAGTTCGACCGCGACCCGGAAAAATTCGTTCCCGCCAAACCCATCGAAGCCCCACCCGGCATGCCCATCGGCGACGACGAGGACTTCTAACTAAGAGGGCGCTACGCTGCGGTCCCTGAACGGGTGTTCTTCAGCGTTCCTTTCGGTCGCGTCGAACGGCCCACTCACCGGAACTACGGGGGGCGGTACCCTCTACGCCATTGACAGCCACCAACCGTCGCCAGCGAACCAGCAACTCTCGTCCGGGCCATTATTTCGGTGCAAAGTCTTCACCTTGTTCCATCCGCTGTTACGAAATGCTTCGGTAAGCCTTTGCTCATTTGCCT
>Ga0210398_10005696_pt1 | contig 11578 bp, 16 predicted proteins | sample IncBWC4OmetaG_FD_161047 | JGI IMG/M metagenome (GOLD analysis project Ga0210398, IMG submission 161047) | Forest soil microbial communities from Barre Woods Harvard Forest LTER site, Petersham, Massachusetts, United States - Inc-BW-C-4-O | ecosystem: Environmental > Terrestrial > Soil >... | reverse complement strand
TCCCATCAATGGGTCCATATACGTGGTCCATATACGTGATACGGGAATTCGCATTTGGTGGCTACTACAAAGCGGCCTTCGTGATAACCATCCGTAGTCTGCCTCGCTGAATCGAATAAGTCCATACGGTAATATCGTCGTATGGATATGCACCCGACTACGAGCCCATACGAGCTATTCGCGCGTCCACTGTCTCGTCAAAATGCGGCCCTCGCGACTCTATCGGCACTGATTCGAATGACTTGTCATGAACCATTCGTGGGTCCCCTTGCCCCACCAAAATGTGGCCCTCGCGATCTCATCGACAATTTTCCTCCCCCAATTCTAATGAGCCCATGCGGTGATATTTCTCCCGACCATGAGCCCATACGAGCCATTCGCATATCCATGGTCCCGTCAACAGGCGGCTCTCACGATTCCATTGGCACTGATTCTAATAAGCCCATACGAACCATTCGCGCGTTCCCTGTTCCACCAAAAAACAACCCTTGCGACATCATCAGCAGTTTGCCTCCCTAAATCTAATGAGCCCATGAGGTGATATCGTCGTATGGCTATGTTATCGACCATGAGCCGATGTGAACTATTCGCACGTCCTGTGTCCAGCCAAAATGCAGCCTTTGCGATACCATCGGCACCTTGTGTCCGAATTTAATGAGCCCATGCGGTGATATCATCATATGGCAATGCTCCCTAACGGAGCATATACGAACTATTCGCACTTCCACGGTTCCACCAAGGCGGCCCTCACAATTCCATTGGCGCAGATTCTAATGAGCCCATACAATCATTGACATGCCCCCTGCCCTGCCGAAAAGTAGCTCTCGCGACCCCATCGACACGTTGCCTCCTCAAATCTAATAATCCCATGCAGTAATATCGTCGTATTCTATGCTCCCGACCGCCTGCCCATACAAGCGATTTGCACCTCCACTGTCTTTGCCAAAATGTGGCCCTCACGATTTTATGAGCATTGATTCTAATGAGCTTGTACGAAATATTAAAGCGTCCCCTGTCCTTCCAAAACACGGCCCTCGCGATACCATCGACAGGTTTCCTCCCCGAATCTAATGAACTCATGCAGTGATATTGCTCCACTCCCACCCATGAGCCCATACGAGCCATTCACACAACTACGGTCTCATCCACAAGCGGCCCTCACGATTCTATCAGCACTGATTCTAATGCACCTGTATAAACCGTTCGCGCTTCCCATCCTGCCGAAACACAGTCTTTACGATACCATCGGCAGTATCCATCTCGTGATATTTTCTGAACTTCAGGCTTGAATGTACACGCGCATATCTACTGTATAATGTCCTGCACCTCCGCACTGTCTAACTCTTCGATCATTGCGTCCACTATCTCAGTCAAACGGTTACCCTCCTCATAAATCGCCCGAATCTGGCAATGGATGCGCTGAAGCCTGATTTGTTCCGCACGGTGGATTGCAGCTGCAGTGAGTTCTCGCTATCCAGACCATATTAGAGTTTGGAGTCGTGGTTGATGGATTCCTTACCGACTGAGGCATATCCACTTGTGGTCCCACCAAGTTCAATCGTCTCTGACTTTCTTCGACCTCCATGTCGCCGAGAGGTGGGGCAAGCCCCCCCCATTTCCAAGCTAAATATGCGGTCAGGGGCTTATTACGATCAAAGTAGCTAAAACATACCACCTGCCGACGAAGGTTCTCCAAGACCTGTCTCTGTAGACAGAGGTGGGACATCCATCACGGCAGGAGATGGGGCAAGGTCCCCCCATTTCCAAGCTGAATGTGTACGGTCAGGGCTTATTACAATCAAAGTATGTGGAGCGTACCGGGTGCGGCTGAAGAAACTCCAAGACCCTCTACCTCAGCGGACGGCGAGACATCAAGCCCAACGCCCTCTTGAGCTACCGATGGGTTGCTTGTTTCCGCCTCCACAGGCGGATGGAAATCCTCCCCGAAATCCTCCTGAGGCACTGTCCGAGATGTTATTCGATTTTGTTGAGTCTCCAGCACGAGCGTCCCATCCATTTTCGGCAGTGTGGTTTCGCCTTGGACTTGGCATGAGAGTGACGCACCGGCACCAAAGTCACCTGTATCTTCTGGCAAGGGCAAGTCGGATGACGAGTCCATTCCATAGCTTTTTCCGCTTCCGATTGAGCTCGATCCATCGAGACCGTAGCTGCGTTTTCCCGATGATGATGAGCTTGCATCCATGTTGACATCGCCTTGATCTTGGTCTTCAGGCGATGATGGAACGTCCGCTTCAGAGGCATCCCCACTTTGCGGTGAGGCCTCCACATCGTCCTCGCTTTCCGGCGAAAGCCGCAAATCTCCAGTTCTGAGCTTCCGAGAGTCGACAGATAGTGAAAGTAAAGGGCGAGAGTTAGACATGGCGGAGCTAGCACAACGTGGTGGGATGAGAAAATAAAAGTGGGGAAGTGGAGTATGATATCTAGATTATTACGCAAAACGCGCTCCAAACGCCGCTCCCCAATTCCACACAGTTCGCCAGCTTAGTCAGGTCTTCAACGGGGATTACCGAGGTTCGGCAATCGTGCCACCACAATTCAACTTCAACGTGGCAACCAACCTTCCTCACTCTAACCAACTTCTCATTTCCCCCTGACGACATGTCATCACTTCTGCACATCGCGTCTAGAGTTGAAGCCGCTGTCTCAAGCTATGTCTCGGTTCGCGACTTCGCCGACACAGATACCGACGAATGGAGACGCCGACTAGATCAGGAGAAGGTAAACCCTTTATTTAGGCATGGTCGAAGTCACCTCATCACCATTTGAATTAGGTCAAAGCAACGCATGCGTTTCGCCTCGCGAAGAAGGCGAATGGGGGGATCGCGCCAGCGCTGCATCCAACGCTAGCAGCTCTATATATCATTTCGGATCTCAAAGGCAACCTCTCAGAGATCGGTAGGAACCACCCGGACCTTAGGCAACACAAATACTACAAACGTAACGCTAAATTCCCCTCCGACATCTCAGATCTGTTGCCTCCACGTGAGGCTCGCTGGTGGGAGGATCTTGGTGAGTTACGGTAGCTAATCTTATTGTTCTCTTCTTACATTCCCCGCACAGCCGCCCAGTCCAGCCGAGTCGCCAAGCCCCTCCTGATTAGGATACCTCCTGGTGCAAAGAAAGGACCATCGCAAGAGAATGTGCACGGTGTCGACATGGACCTGGATGACTCAGATGTGGATCAGTTGGCGGAGGATGATGAGGTGGCGGTGAGTAGTCCAATCCATCTTATTTGACTTTTCTGATTTTCTTCACCATGCGCCAATCCAGGTGTCAAAGGGGCGCCAGACTCGCAACAGGGGCAAGAAAGTTGCCGAAGAAATGCCCTCTCGCAAGCGAAAGGGAGCTTCGCCGCAGCCTCGCAAGACCACCAAGCGTCGTGCAGGGCCATCACGGAAGAATCCTGAATCTGGAAAGGAGCCCGAGGCAGGGGACGAGGCGGGGAACTACGAATTTGAGGTGCATATCTACCACTAAACATGTCGCAGCTAACCAAATGTATTTGCAGTGTGACAGATGTCTGAGGGCCGGCGTCACCTGTCAGCCTGATCCAATGCGCCCGTGCAAGCGCTGCCACTACAACAAGCAGGGCTGCAGCTTGATGCCGGTTAACAAGAAAACTGGCAAGACAGATCGGCGCCTTCTGACGGCGGCCGAGATATTCCGCTTCCGTGTCAGTCAGCTCGAGAGGAAGAAGCAGCAAACTCCTGGACACAAGAAGCCAGAGAAATCGAGTTCGAAAACGTCCCCCTCGACCATGCTTTCTGCCCTAGCTCTGGAAAGCGGGTCATCTCATTCACCTCCAGCAGCTTCCGACTCCCCAGCAGCCACAACAGCCTCTGATTCCCCTGCTCCTCCTGCACCAGCAGCTGAGGGTTTCCCTGCTCCCACCCAAGTTGCTGCACCCCGCTCGGCCAACTTTTACATCCAAGTCCCTACCCGTGCTCGCCACGCTGATCCTCAAGCTCCCTCTGCAGTGGCTGCAACTGCGCCTACTACCACTACCACTATCGCCGCAACCCTGCCAGATGCTACCGACTCCCCTGCCACGACCTTTCCCACATTTTCCGCCATCTCAGAAGCTGCTGTTTCCTCCTCCACCCCCACCATCACCATCACCGACACCGCCCATGCAGCTGGCTCCGCCCCCACCATCACCGACACAGTCCCTGCAGCTGGCTCCACCCCCGCCATCACCATCACCGATACAGTCCATGCAGCTTCCTCCACCCCCACCATCGCCGTCACCGACACCGTCCCTGCAGCTGCCTCCACTATCTCCGCCAACGCCACCCCCCCACCTTCAGCTCCTTCATCGGTTGGTCAGCTGCTCGGCCACGCGGCGAGTTCTAGTTCCCCAGTGCTAGCTCCCGCTCTACGTCGGCACCTCAAGACATCGAAAATGTTACCCTCACCCACTCATTTGCAGCGCCCCGATGCCGACAACAGCCAGCAGCCTGCTCCAGGCAGCTTAATGGAACGCGTGTTATTGCTGGAGAGGAGGATGGACGCATTTGAAGACTGGATCGACAAGGACGAGAAATGGAAGAAGGAGCTCGATAGGAAGTTGCAGAGGGTGGTATCTATGATATTACCTAGTCCTTAGTCGAATTTTTTTCTTTCTTATTTTATTTTTGTAAATTTATATCCAACGCTCGAATCAAATAGTACGCATTGAGGAAGACATCTAAACAACTGATCAAGAGAGGATACATAGTCTGAAACATCGAGTTGGTACTGTAAAGACCCAGCGGTCTTAGCCTCGGGCTTCCACTCTGAGGTATAGATTGATTTAGAAAGAGAAAGAGAAGCTAGCGACGTGCTCGCTTCTTAGCAGCCACCCTGGTAACCCCCTATTAGAAAAGGCACATACTTCACGCAAGCAATGAGAGAACCACCACTTACTGCACCTGTGCCCATTCGGTAGGTCGCACAGTACGTACCGAACGCCGAATCTCAAGCTGTACATTTTGCGCGTGTTCGCCGACTTTTCGGCGCTTGGGTGGGCTTGCATTGGCGGTGGTGCTATTTTTCCGTCGGCGTTGTGGGAGCCCTCGAGAACCATCGGCAGCGGTCTAGGCAAGAAGCACTGAGTATTGGTATTCTGGGAAAAAAATTATACTGCTCACTTGAATGTTAGGGGTGGACTGCTGCTCAGACCTAGGTGTCACGTCTGAACTGCGGGGCATAGGATCAGGAGATATCTCGGCAGCGTGGGGTGTCGTAGCAACTCGGCCAACCCTGCGGCGAGGTTTTGGGCGCTTGAATTATACCAAAAAAGGTAAGCATATGCCATGATGAAAGTCGAAGAAATTTTACGCTGTTTGTATCTTGTGCCTGCTGATCAGGTCCTTCCTTCGCCGAGCTCTCGGAAACTCCTTTACCTCCGCTGTCCCTCTCTCGTTCCTGGTCACGAGCATCTTGCGGTTCTGGCTCTGATTGGTCTCTGGGCCCTACCCCAATGGGGGCGCTTTCCACTGCCGATGCTCGCTTACCCTGGCGATCTGCCTTCTTGAAACGGAAGGGAATCTCGCCAGCAGCTTGCCTCTGCGTCCAGTGGTGGAGGATGGAATTAATATTCTCGACGCGCATGTGGTGGAACTGAGCGAGAGTGATGTCCTCCGGCAGGTACTCGGGAAGGATGTAGTCTGCTTGGCTGTCCTGCATTCGAGACCATGGGATTCTCCCCTTGCCGCCGGCTCCTGCAATCCCTAGAATTTATGTATGTGATCAGGCTGACCGCATGGAACTTGTATTCACTCACGGTACATCTCAGTCATATACTTACTGATGAGGGACCTCTTGTAAGAAAGCGCCGTGGGCATGATCGCCTCCCAGGTCGGCAGTATGGGAAACCCTTCTTGGTCCATTGGTAGCTTGACACATTGTTTCACGTCCTTTTTGCTATCTTCTCCAGTGCCATTATTGCATGGTTGCACTCCTATAAACGCGTCAGTTAGTGCCTTTCGCCTGGGGAAATCACTTCTCACCGAAAGACTCGGCAGTCCATTTCGAGAAGTCTTCGACCATTGGGTCCCTCGGCCAATTTTCGTAACGGGTTTTGAATGATGTTGCTCCCAGCTCGTTATTGATGTCATGGCTATGATATACGGTTAGATGATAACTAGATATAACTCAATGCTTACAACATGATTGCGGGATCTCCTTCTCCATCGCAATATCCCGCCAAAATGACAACGCGCACCCCAAGTTGACGGTACATGTTTTCAGAGAACTCCCGAAGCGCTCTAGGACCATGCTTCTCGAACATCCTGAGTCGGTGAAATTTAGTTGCTTCTGATCTAATAGAATGGTTCCTGACATACCGTTGTTGCTGGCGAGGAGGCGGCTGTTGCTCACTCCATTTCGTTGCCTGAGCTCGGTACTTCTGCCGCGTGTCTTCGTCTAATCCCTCCTCTATGGCCTTGATAGCCTTTTTGTAGCAACCAAGGTAAGCTCCCGATCCTGGCTTTGATTCCGACATCTCAGCAGCCATCTTGTCAATCTCCAATCGATGAACATCGACCAATATGTCGTTATACGTCCATTTTTTTCTGAAGATGGAATTGTCTTTCCTACGCTTGTTGAAAAAGTATCGCCGAACATGCTACAAATACATCAGAGGGTGAAAACATGTTTCAGCGCGCACATACCTTGTCTACAAGATCTCTGTTGAAAACCACGGATTGTGTCCAAGTTCTCTTAACATACTCGACGCAAGCGGTGATAACCTTTGAACGACCTTCTTGGTTGGCAGTTTGGAACTCAGGAACTCGTCTCGCCAAGACACAAAGTTGCTCATCTGTCAGTGACATCTCTAGCCTGTAGCAGGGAGTGATTTAGCGATTATAAGCGTGTATTATGAGTGTGCGCCATACTTTTCTTCAACTGAACTATCCTTCTCTTCATTAATAGCATCCTCGTCACCGACAGCAGCAGCCTCCTCGTCACCAACAGCAGCAGCATCCTCGTCACCAGGGTTGTCTTTGTCATTGCTATTTACAGCACGACCCTCAGCAATTACCTGCTCATCACCGGACATAATCGAATCCTCGTCGGTAGAGACGTCAGGCTGATGGTCGTCGGCAAAATCTGAGTCATCATCGGTTCCTTCATCCGGCCAACGAGAAGGGCAAACTTTTGAGAGTTTGGGAGCCATTACTAAGAGGGGAGAGGGGGGGACGAAACTCTCGAGATGGGGAGACCGGGGGATTACGGAGTCGGCAGCCTTAAGGAATAGTTCATGCGGCCACGTGACGATCTCACGGGTCACCCACGAATACACGCAGTCGGCGGCCGATATTCCGCTCTAAGTCCTTGACAGTCAGGAAATGGATACTAGCCAGACTCCTCAGACTCGCCGACTCACTCCCTTGAGTCTTTCCGATCTCTGTGCCGAATATCTTGGATACCAATTCCGATCAAAACTTGATGCGCGCTCGTCCCAGTCAACCGGCGTTTCCATGGCGCTACATGCTCCGCCGTTAATGCTGCCGGTTCCTTTGACTTCAGAGCTGGATCGCATTGCACTTGTTCTGGTCGAGGCATTCCTAAACCGTGGTAAGTAATGCAAACCAAGCTTCTAAACCATCATATTCTCAGATAATGTAAGCAGTTCAGGTAGACTGGGATCTTACGCGCTATGCGGATAGGGTCAGGCCAGCAAAGTCAGGGACAGTGGCAGCACAGAAAAGCGAGGAGTGTCTGAGAAAAAGATATCCCCCAGAGAACAACTCGGCCGCCGATCTTCTCATTTCAAGTCCTTGCATTATTGTTGATATGCAGGGAGTTATAGGGGCATGGTACCTTCCCGGAATCTTGAAGGAATCTCGGCAGGTAGATCTATCGGCTTTCTGAGCGCTGCATCAAGCCTAATCCATTTTAGAATGAAATGCTGGCAGCAACGGAGAAGTTACATTCAATGCTGAGCCAGCATCAAAGTGGTGGCCGATGGCGTGGCGATCCTGCAAATTTTGTTTCGGGAGTAAAAGGCCCTTGGGGAGTACTCAATATATCACCCGCATGGTTCCAACAAGCGCATGAGGTGACTTGTTTTAGTCTGTAAATTTTTCTTTCGCCAGCTGATTTCAATTGAGACGGTGCAACCACATCCCGAAGTCGGCGCCATTTTCAAACAAACAAATGCACTGGATTGGCTAGATCACATCGCTGAATCAAACTCAGTGCTGAGCGCAATCCTAGCTGTCATACATCCGACACTTCACAAGTCAGGTCGGGAGACCTTCGATCGGCTGAGGAAATGTGCCGAGATCCAGCCTGAAGATGTCCTCCGCCGATGGACCTCCGTTTTCAATGGAGTGGCTGTCATCGTCAACCGCACCACGCCAGCGCACCGAGACAGCAATACTAGGAAGCAATGGTATGATCTACTTGTGACTCTGGGGCGCTACCGAAATTGTAATTTGAATCTACCGGGAGCGGGAATTTCACTGGAATATGGCCCTGGTACGGTAGTTGGTCTATTGGGAGCGACGCTGGAACATGAAGTGCCCCGCTTCGAAGGAGAAAGGGTATGTTATGCATACTTTATGAGGGATAACGTGCATGAGTGGGCTGGGGTTTCGGGCTACACCTGGATGGCGACAGAGTACTACGACTAGTGTACTTGGATGTATAAGGGCTTTCTTCATAAATCCCTTTATTTTGCAAGACATGACCTTCGCATTATTTGCAGATCGGTACCATCGTAATAGGGCATACTATTTTAGCATATTCGTGGTTTTGGCAGCTCATCCATGGGTACGATGTTTCGAAAACTCAAGGAAATGATGTTTGTTTTTGGCCGCTCACTAAATGTCTCGAATGCACTTAACAAAGCGAAGTGAGACATACGTATATTTAGCGTATTTCCTTAACACTGCAGGGCATGCATCACAGGTGGCTGAAAAAAATACATCAATGTATTGGGGCATGCCCATTGTTATAGATTCACGCTTTCTGCAGCATATTTGTTTGCACGATGTCGTGTAGATGGGACATTATCTTGTTTTTCGGTAGCTCTCAAAATTGATTTGACCTAGAAACTCACACCCGATTTAAGCCATTTACTACGCCATTATGGAATGCTCATTCGGCACTTCTATATACCAGACAACCAGGCTTCACACACCCCCACATGGCTGTAAAGAGCATGTAGATTGCATAGATTGTCTCTTTCACCACAGTTTGAAGGCTGCAGAGACGCAGGTGTGATTTGGTCATAGTACTGTCCCATCAGGGCAATCAAGGGCCTACATCCCACTTAGGATAGATACCGATAGTGAGATAGCCGACACAATCCCTGAAGGAGATAGAACTTGCTGGCGGGTACCTTGTAGTAGCTACCAATAGATATTGACCCCAAAATTTGCCCCACTTACGGGTGCCTTCATATTCGCCTATGTAAGGGTTCTCTTTCGAGCTTTTCCCTCACGGCTAATGGTGCAAAGATCATCATACTATCAAAGGTGAGGATGCTATGGGTTGTCTCCATGCCGTTCGGTGCTCTCAGCCTTATGTCTCATGTCTCAAACACTAGGAACCAAGTCAAACTCCAGGCTTACCAGCGGGATTACGCTCAGCAGAAGCGAGCCCCTGGACGTCGAAAGGTTGGAAAGGCAGAGCGCAAACTATTGGAGGAACGGCACGCACATAAGCGGCAGCTCATGGCGATGGAGAACCTACCACCTTGCTCAAATACTGCCGTGTCTCAGTGCGTTCCCTCTATTGTTGTCATTAGGTACTAACGCACATATCAAGGGCTTATAAGTGTGCGCTCATTGTTCGCTCACAAATTGTGGATCCGCAACGCACTCCAGATATGATGGAAGAGGAAGAAAAGGCTAGGGAATACTTTGAAGAGAGAAAAGATATACTTCAGCTCTTCAGCCCCTGTGTGTGGATGGACGAATTCCAGAAATGCGTTGAAGAGTTCGTTCAATGGCACCTTTCGGCAGCGGCAGTTATAACCGCAGCATCAGTCACACCAGAAGACCATGTCCACCTTCATGGGCTACGCCGCTTGGTAGCTGGGGCTATTCAAGAAGGAGAGCTGGTGCGGCAGTCCGCATTTGCTGCAACTTGTGCCAAGTTGGACGGGGCACTTGTATGGGATGGTCGATGGTATGTGACCCGGACTTACTATTTGATACTGTCCCACTTTACACTCTGCACAGCGTTAATTTGAGGATGTTTCGGCAGCGTTATGGCTGGTGATGTCGATACCTTAGTGCCAGTTAATGCTATATATGTATCTTGAGAAAACAGAGACCGCCTCCGAAATTGACCCAATTTGGAGAATGCGCCAATTAATCCAGCAACAAGTGACTAGAAACAAATGGAAGCGGAGCATTGACAATGGCATTGGGATAATTGACACTCAAGAGTGGTTGAATTGGGTACCGATTCCATTTCATGAGAGGTTTTGGTAGTAGTGGGAACAGCTGCAAGCCTCAGGACCGCCAAATCTGCCGACTCAATACCCGGATCCCGGATCCTGCCGCCAGGCCTATTGGAGCATCGCTAATTCTTCTTGAAGAATACACATCACAACCTGTAACACGATCATTCTCATCCCCACATGGCACCCCAAGGAATAAAGGCATCCAAAATCATTGAGAGAAAGTCAAAGGCTAAAGTGATGGAGTGGGCACCTCGGAAGCGCTCCCGGGGAACCAAATACGTCCCAGTGGAAGTGGAAACTTCAAAAAATCGGCAGAGGCCAGCAAGAGATACTCTCAACATGGAGGTGGATGACCATCAGGCAGAATCGCAGGAAGCCAGCCTCCCATCCATGGATATGGATGTTGACGAAACATTCTCGATAGAGGAGCTAGATGTGCCCGAACAGAGGAGAGTGCGTTGAGCCACATGTTCTTTTTTAATGTCATTAAATGTGGCCCAAGTCCCAGCGTACCTTCATGGAGGAGTTTATTCCTAAAATTGGCTCTTACTTGAGCTGCCTCCTCGATTCTGAGGGTGTCCCAGCTACAACAATGTGCCGAAGCTGCAAGTCTACTCCATTTGAGTGGAAGTGCACCGACTGCTTTCCTGCACTTTTGCTCTGCAATGAGTGCTGCCGAAACCTTCACCAGAGGCTTCCTTTCCACAGAGTTCAGAAGTGGACTGGGAAATTCTTTATTCCTTCGTGGTTGCGGGAGGTGGGGATAAGCTTGCACCTTGGGCACTCTGGCGATTCATGCCCATTTCGAAGCGTGTGTCGCCAACTATTTCACAGTTTAAATGATATTATTTACACTTACAGCTACAGAACGACGACGACGACGATCAGGTTGGGGGCCACGATGACCATGATAGAACTACCGACCTTGGCTTTGGTAGCTCAAAACCTGGGCGCCGCGATAAAGATGGAAATCTTATCATGACTGTTGTCGATCGGTCTGGTATTCACGAGATTGGCGTCAGCTGGTGTCGCTGCCCTGGAGCTCCCGAGAATGATGTGCAGTTGATGATGGCGGGCCTCTTTCCTGCCACATTTCACAAACCAAAGACAGCATTTACGTTTCGGGTTCTAGAAGATTACCACCTTGACAATCTG
>Ga0210398_10005693_pt1 | contig 11581 bp, 10 predicted proteins | sample IncBWC4OmetaG_FD_161047 | JGI IMG/M metagenome (GOLD analysis project Ga0210398, IMG submission 161047) | Forest soil microbial communities from Barre Woods Harvard Forest LTER site, Petersham, Massachusetts, United States - Inc-BW-C-4-O | ecosystem: Environmental > Terrestrial > Soil >... | reverse complement strand
GCGCTCCGGACCACAACCCGCCCGGATTCCCCCGCCCCACGCACGGATGGGCCGTCCCGGCCACCGGCCGGACAGCACCGGACGAGCCAAGCTAGGCGACGATCGTTAAGGAAGTCCTCGCGGCGGTTTTTCCCCGGCCGGGCCCGCAGCGGCGCTCACCAGGTGCCCGTCACCATGCGCACGATGACCGGGCAGAGGATGACCACGAACAGCACCGGAAAGATGCAGACCATCATCGGAATGGCGAGCTTGGCGGGCAGGCTGTAGGCCTTCTCCTCGGCCCGCGACAGCCGCTTGTGGCGCATGTCGTCACTGTAGACGCGCAGCGCATCGCTGATGCTGGAGCCGAGCTCGTCGGACTGCTGGATCAGGGTGGCGAAGGAGCGCGCCTCCTCGAGGCCGAGCCGGTCGCCGAGGTGCTCCAGCGCTTCCGTCATGGTCCGGCCGGCACGGATCTCGAGATTGGCCATGTGGATGTTGGCTGCCAGCGACGGATAGGAGACGCCGAGCTCACGGCCGACCCGATCCAGCGCCGCCTCCATGCTCAAGCCGGCGTCGGCGCAGACGACCAGAAGGTCCATGAAATCGGGGAAGCCAGCCTGGTGCTCGAGGCGTTTTCCCTTGATGCGGCGATCGAGATAAAAGCTCGGCGCCAGATAGCCGAGCACGCCGCCGACCATGACGAACAGCCAGAACGACAGCGTGGTGACGACGCCGAACATCGGCAGGACGAAGAACGCCGCCAAGGCAAGCCCGAGCGCGCCGGCGCCGCGCGCCAGGAAGAAATAGGCCGTGCCGTGGGGATTGTAGACGCCGGCCTGCACCAGGCGGGCGCGGAGCATTTTCACGTCTTTGCTGTCGACCGACGAATAATGCTTGGTGGTGTAAGCCACCAGCTTTTGCGCGGCGCGCACGCCCGAATAGCGCAACGAGCGCCGGCCGTTGCCGGACGCATCGTCGTCGATGTTGACGCGCGCGGCGCGGCGGCGCACCGCCTCGCGGGCGCGGATGCCGAGCATGACCGCAAAGGCGAGCGTGCCGGTGGCAAGAAATACCATCGCGCTCAGCATCGTCGTGGCGCTGTCGCCGAACACCGCAAAGGTCGAGCTTGTGTCCATTGTTCAGATCTTGGCTCAGATTTTGAAGTTGACCATCTTGAACATGATGATATTGCCGATGCTCATCCAGCCGCCGGCGCCGAACAGCAGTACTTTGGTCAGGTGCTCGTGCCACATCGAGCCGTAGAAATCCGGCGCGATCACCTGGATGACGATGAACATGCCGATCGGCAGCGCCGAGAGGATCATTGCCGAGGCGCGGCCTTCGGCCGCCAGCGCGCGAATCTTGCGCCGCATCTTGAAACGCTGGCGGATGACGCCGGACAGGTTTTCCAGAATCTCGCCGAGATTGCCGCCGGTAGCGCCCTGAATGGCGACCGCGGTCACGAACAGCGGCAAATCGTCGGAGCCGATGCGGCCGTACAGGTTGCGCATCGCCGTTTCCAGGTCGGCGCCGTAGGTGATCTCGTCGGAGACGATGCCGAACTCGCTGCCGATCGGATCTGGCATTTCGCGGCCCACCATGGCGATGGCGATCGGCACCGGATGGCCGGCACGCAGGCTGCGCACGATGATGTCGAGCGCATCGGGGAACTGAGCGCCGAATTTCCTCTGCCGCCGCGAGCGCAACACGCGCAGCACGAAATACGGCAGCACCGTTGCGCTGAACAGCGCCCCAAGCGCCGCCTCGACGAGACTACCCCGGAACACCATCAGGGCGGCAAAGACGACGGCGGCGATGATGCCGAAGATGATGAACAGCCGCGCGAAGCCCAGCGTAAGGCCCGATTGCAGGACCAGCCGGTTGAGCGCGACCAGACCGAGCCGGTAATCGCCGCTGGCGGTCAGCCCGCGCTCGCGCCGCAACTCGACGAGCACGTTATCCCGGCTGATGCTGTCCTTCGACAGCATCAAACGCCGGTTGATGCGGCTGCGATAGGATGCCGCCGAATAGCACGTCAGATAGACCGCCTCGACCGTCAGCCCCGCCGAGACCGCGACGAACAACCAGACCAGATAGATCGGATCGAGGTCGAACAACATGCTTATAGCGGCTGCGAGGGATCGAAATAGGCGCCGGGGATCTTGATGCCCATGGCGATGAGATCGTTGAGAAAGCGCGGGCGCACGCCGGTGGCCTGGAAATGGCCCTGCACGGCGCCGTCCGGCCCGATGCCGGTGCGCACGAACTTGTAGATTTCTTGCATTTGGATGATGTCGCCTTCGAGACCCGTGATCTCGGCGATGCTCATGACGCGGCGCTTGCCGTCGGACAGCCGCGACAATTGCACGATGACCCTAATGGCGGCGGCGATCTGGCCGCGGATCGAAGCGACCGTCATCGGCAGGCCGGCCATGCCGATCATCTGCTCCAGACGCGAGATGGCGTCGCGCGGCGTATTGGCGTGGACCGTCGCCATCGAGCCTTCGTGGCCGGTATTCATGGCTTGCAACATGTCGAAGGCTTCCTCGCCGCGACACTCGCCAAGAATCACGCGGTCGGGCCGCATGCGCAGCGCGTTCTTGACCAGATCGCGCTGGCGGATTTCGCCCTTGCCTTCGATGCTGGGCGGCCGCGTCTCCAAGCGGCCGACGTGAGGTTGCTGCAATTGCAGCTCGGCGGCGTCTTCGATGGTGAGCAGCCGCTCTTTCTCGGAGATGAAGGCGGACAGCGCATTGAGCATCGTGGTTTTGCCCGAGCCGGTGCCACCCGAAATGATCAGGGTGACGCGGGCCCGCACCGCCGCTGCTAGCAATTCGGCCATTTGCGGCCGCAGCGCGCCGACGTCGACCAGCTTGTTCAGGTTGAACGGCTTCTTGGAAAACTTTCGAATCGACATCAGCGGGCCGTCGATGGCGACCGGCCGTACCGCGACGTTGACGCGCGAGCCGTCGAGCAGGCGGGCGTCGCACATCGGGTGCGATTCATCGACCCGGCGGCCGACCGCGGAGACGATCTTGTTGATGATGCGTAACAGATGCGCCTCGTCCTTGAAGCGCACGCCGGTCGGCTCGAGGATGCCGAGCCGCTCGACATAGACGCATTCATGGCCGTTGATGAGAATGTCGTTGACCGACGGATCCTTGAGCAGCGGCTCGAGCGGGCCCAGCCCGGTCATCTCATCGAGGATTTCCAGGACGAAGTCGTTGAGCTCTTGCGTGTTGAGCGCCAGCCGCTCGGTCAGCACGTATTGCGATACCAGCCCTTGGATGTGGCTGCGCATTTCCTCTTCGGGCAGCTTTTCCAGCGCCGAAAGATTGATCTCCTCGATCAGCCGGCGATGCAGCCGCACCTTGGCGTCGAGGAGCTTTTCGGTCAGCAGCGGATTGGCCGTGGGCTGCGGCGCCGGCGGCTCGGGCGCCGGCGGGGACTCCGACAAGCCCGTCAATGAGACGGTTTCGGCTAAAGCCTCTTCGACCGTCGGCACCAGGGCCGGCGCGGCGACGCGGTGCGTGGAAAAACGACCTGCCATATCAATGTCCTACAAGGCACGCGGCCGTGACTTACGTCTTATGACCGCGCCCACGACAGTTTGAGTTTCTTGCCGCCGACCGCGGCCTCTTTCGCCGCCGGGCTTTGGCTTTGCGGCACGATCAGCTTCTTGAGCTGCAGGGTGATCTTGTTGCCCTTTTTGACCTCTTCGAGCGGCACGCCACGGTCGATGGCTTCGCGCACCAGCGCATAGTCGTTCGGGATGCAGGCCAGGAACGCGTCGCCGATCGCCTGCTCGATGTCGGCGCGGCGCAAGCTCGACGAAAACATCTTGGCCACGAAGCGATTGATGATGACTTGCGGCCGCGGCTCGTCGCCGAGCCGCTCGCGGATGGCGTCGACCAGTTGCTTGGCTTGACGCAGCCCCGGCACCGTCGTCTCGCTGACGACGAACAGCCTGTTGGAGCCAAGCAGCACGCTATCGGTCCAGGAGAACCAGGTCCGCGGCATGTCGAACACCACGTAGTCGAAATGCGACGACACCAGATCGAGAAGCCGGGTGACCACGTCGGGATCGAACGAGCGCATTTCCGCCGGGCGATTGGGCGCGGCGATGACCGCGAGACCCGACGGATGCTGCGACAGCATGACTTCGAGCAATTGCCGGTCGAGACGCTCGGGGCGCGGCTCGATTTCGTTCAGGTTGAGCCGCGGCTCGATGTCGAGGTAGTCGGCGCAGGCGCCGTGCTGGAAATCGAGATCGACCAGGCAGGTCGAGTTTTTGCCGCGCGCGCCGCTGTTGAGCAGCAGCATGGCGGTCTGCACCGCGAGCGTGGTGACGCCGGCGCCGCCGACCGCGGGTAAAAAGGTGAAAATCTGCGCCTCGGTGGTCTCGCTCGTGGCCGGCGTTTTGGCGACGCGCGCGCAGGCGCGCACCAGCTCGACCGGCGACACCGGCTTGACCAGGAAATCCGCCACCCGCATCTGCATCAGGCGCCGCGCCACGCTCTCCTCGAAGCTCTGCGTGATCGCGACCACCGGCGGCCAATTGCCGATCCGCAACATCAGGCGTTCCAGCGCCAGCAATTCGGCGGCATCGCCGGCGTCGATGTCGACGACGACGACGGTGGCGCCCTCAAGCGCGATGCTGTCGGCGCCGCCGGCCAATGTTCCCGCGACCACGTCGAGCGCGATTTGCGGACTGGCGCTGAACGTGCTGCGGACGGACTCCTCGAACGCCGGGTCGGCCGTCAGCACGACCACCCTCGCCTGCATCGCTGGAGCTGTTGATCGGCCGGGACGCATGTTTTGGACTCGCAGGGACTGCGTTACTTGTAGGCGGAGGTGGCGGCGGCGCCGCCGATCGCGGTACCGGCCGCCGCTTGCGCGCTGCCCTGCTGCATCTGGCCGGCGCACAACCCGTTTGACCGCGGCAGTGCCGCGTCGGTCGACGGATCGAGGTCGACCGGTTGGGTGACCTTGTCGATGCGATAGCATTCCACCGCCCGCTGCATGCGCTCGCCGTTGAAGGTCAGGTTCCTGTTAGCGCTATTCGGCGGCCACGGATCGACCATTTGCTCGACCTGATTGGCGGCCACCGCATCGCCGGCACCGAGCGCAATCGACTCGCGCCGCTCGAAGTAGACGTCGGAGCAACCGGCAAGCAGTGCGCCGAGCATCACCGCGGCGGCGATTGCTCGACTTGCACCAACAAGCCTTGCACCATTAATCCCGGGCTGAGACATAGACGCCTCCATTTTTGGGCAGGTCGATGATGTGACCGACATAGGGCCGGTTGAGCGCGCCGACGGCGAGCCGGGCCAGCGCCGGGCTGACTTCCGCCTGTCCCATCAGGAAAAAGTCGACGTCATTGCCGGGCAGCGTGTTGTCGAGCGGCGTGTGGATGGGATCGGCTGGCGCCAATGGACGCACGATGTGCGGCGTCACCACGATGACCAGATCGGTCTCGTTCTTCTGGTACGCGGCGCTGCGGAACAGCGCGCCGAGCACCGGAACGTCGCCGAGCCAGGGCAACTGATCCTGGTTGGTCTGGCTGGAGTTCTGCAGCAGGCCGCCGAGCATGAAACTCTGGCCGTCGCGCAACTCCACCGTGGTCGAAGCCTCGCGCACCGTCAGCGCCGGTACCGTGACGCCGCCGGTGATGGAGACGCCGTGAGCCGGATCGAGCTGGCTCACGTTCGGCTTGATCACGAGATTGATCTGGCCGCCGCGGAGCACGGTAGGCGTGAAGGCGAGACCGACGCCGTATTTCTTGTATTCGATCGCGGTCTGGCCGAGCGAGCCGGGAACCGGGATCGGATATTCGCCGCCGGCCAGGAAGCTCGCGGTATCGCCCGACAGCGCCGTGAGATTGGGCTGCGCCAGGCTGCGAACCAGGCCCTTCTGCTCGAGCGCATTGAGCTCGACGTCGATCGGGAATTGTCCGCCGACCAGGCGGCCGATCAGGAAGCCGAACGGCGACGCCCCCGACAGCAAGCCGGCCGCCACGATCGGCGATACGGTCGTCGCGGAGGGGGAGACGTTGAGACCGCCGATTCCGGCACCGGACAGCGCCGTCTGCTGGAACGAGCCGTTCGGTGCCGTTATCGGCAATTGAGCGGCTGGAGTCTGACTGCCGACATTGGCGAGAATCCGGTTGCCGAATACGTTCCATTGCACGCCGAGCTCACGGCCGGCCTGCCGCGACGCTTCGATGAAACGCACTTCCAGCATAATCTGCTGCGGCTGCGTCACTTGAACGGTATTGATGATGTCCGGCGCGAACTGCTTGGCGATGGTGACCGCCTTGTCGAGCGTGACGGCGTCCGGCGAAGTGCCGCTGAGCATGATGCGGCCGTCTATCGAGGACACCTTGATGCCGCCGCCGGTGAAGTGCGCGAGCTCCGCCGACAGCCGCGACACGTCGTAGGACACCTCGACGTCGAAAATGCCGACGACCTTCTTGTCCTGGCCGTAGACCGTGACCCGCGTGGTGCCGATCTTCTTGCCGAGGATCGACAGCGCGTGGTCGGTCAGCGGATTGACGTCGGCGACGTCCGGATCGCCGACCATGATATCGACCAGGCCTTGATCGGTGTGGATGTCCTGGGATTTACCCACCGTCACGTTCACCGTCACGGTGCGCGCATTGGCGAACGTGATCTTCTGCTGGGCGCGCGCGGTGACCGGCACAAGCGCCGCGGCAAACGCGAACGCCAGCGCCAGCCAGATCGCGGCGCACCGCAACAGCGCGCCCATTGTCAGACTCTCGCTTAAGTCCTTGCCCCCGTCCGGATATCGCCGGCCATCGCCCGCGATGATTGTGGTGTCGTACTGGCTATTCACTTCGGCCTCCCCGGCTCTCTTTGTCCCCAAAACCTAAAAGTCCCATCCACTCCGCTTGACGCACTCCAGTTTCTAGTTGCGCGCCGGCAGCGGATTGGCGAGCGCAGCGGAATGCGCGTCACCCTCCTCCACCGGCACGGTATATTCGACGCGTTCGCCCTTGGACGGCCGCATGACGCCGATGGTGACGAAATGCGATTCCTGGGCGGGCGCGGTCATCAGATCGCGCGTCGTGACGCGCCGAGTGTCGGCACTGACGACATCGCCGGCCTTGCGCAGCAGCAGCGACAGCGTGCCGACGGTGGCCGCGAGCGCAACCTTCTGCCCATCGGTCGGATCAACTTCGAGCGTGACCGCCTTGACCACGGCCGGCTTATCGGCGCGCTGGTCGGCGAGCTGATCGATAGCCAGCACGCGCACGTTCTGCAGCACGACGTCGTTGACCGCGTTATTCTTCTCTCCGGTCCGCGTCAGCACGACGTCGACGCGTTCGCCCGGCAGCACGAAGCCGGCGACGCCCTCGACGTCGTTGACGCGGATGGTGACCGCCTTCATGCCTTCGCCGAGCATCGCCGACAGCGTGGCGCGCTGGCCGGGACCGGTGATCTTGGCGGCGAGCACCGCTTCGTTGGTGTCGATCGGCATCAGCACGATGCGCTTGCTCGACGTCAGGTCGGCGATCTTGCCGAACGCGCCGGCCGGTAGCGCATTTTCGGGCCACGGCATTTCCCGAAGTGCCCCTGAAGTAAGCTCGTCACCAAAACGCAGCGGCTTACCGGCCACGACGATGCTGCGTGCCGGCGGCGCGGCTTTGCGCTGCGCGTCGATGCTCTTCAGGCGCTCATCGGCCTGATTGTTGAGCCATATCTGCGCCAGGAATACAGCGAGCAGTCCGAACAGGACCGCGAAGCCGATCATGACGAAGGTACTGGTGCGCACGCGACTTTCCCTGAATGACGCCAGGAATTCTTGTTTCGTCGCCGTGACTATTGATCCGCCGGTAGTATGGAATTGGTGAAGCTATTGGCGCGAATTGGCCTATGCTGAAGATTGCTTGAAGCGGTATTCTTTACGCCGCGTGTATCGCTTCGATCGAAGTGAAGAGATATCCTTTACGAAACCTGCGCCACCCCGCCGCATGTGCCTTCGACAGGCGCGAAACCAGCGCCGGACGGGCGTTCCTTGCATCCCCCCGATCGCGGCAGATGTTGCAAATTCGACGTGCGGCTTTTAACGAAATGCGGTAGTACGGCATTAACGACGCGCGACGGACGTCGCGGAACACGCGGAGGACATCGCGATGAAGAAGCCGCACATCAGCTACGTCGACCCGGCGACGGTCACGGACAAGGCGATGCTCGCCGAGTTCGAACGCTGCGCCCGCGAGGGCACGCCGCGGCCGGAAAGCCAGGCGATCCGGGCACACGTGCCGGCGGTGTTCTGGTCGTTCGCCAATTCCTGGCGCGACGTATTCAAGAACGGCGTCGCCGACCATGACGTCAAGGAATTGTGCCGGGTCTACGTGTCGCGCTCGGTGAAATGCGAATTCTGCGGCAATCAGCGCTCGATGAAGGCGGCATCGCAGGGCCTGGTCGAGGACGATTATCGCGACCTGATCAACTTCGAATCCTCGGAGCACTATGACGAGCGCCAGAAGGCGGCGCTGTCCTATGCCGAGCCAATCACCTGGGATCTGCCAGTCGACGCCGCGTTCTGGGCGCGGCTGAAAAAGCATTTTGGCGAGCCGGAACTGGTCGAGATCGGTTATTTCGTCGCGCTCACCATGGGCCAGCAGCGCTGGCTGCGGACGCTGGATATCGAGCACCACCAGATCATGGCCGGCACCGACGCGTCGATGGCACCGGGTTTTGAGACCGCGGAAGCGCTGGCGGCCTCGAAAGAACGCGACGATTACTGGGCGCGCAGCAACGTAGCGGCGACGGCGCGCGCCGCCGAGTAGCGTTCAGATCCGGACAAAGCCGCGCGGGATGGCGTGGAACGGCTCGACGCCGGTGTCGGTGATCAGCACCATTTCGCCGGTCTGCACGCCGGCTTTGCCGTCCGGCGTCACCACATTGGGCTGAATGACGACGATCATGCCGGCGCGGAACGGCTCGTCGGGCACATGCGCGCTCGGCCGGCTCTTGGAGCCGAGGATCGGCGGCAGATAGCCGCCGCCATAGCCGTGCAGCAGATCGTCGATGATGGTGAAGCCCGCGTCCTCGATCAGCCTTGAGGCTTCGATCACCTGTTGCGGCAGCGCGCCGTCCTTGAGCACGGCGGCCACCGCATCGAACGTGGCATCGGCGACCGCGTGCAAGTCGCGGTAGAGTTTTGGCGGTTCATCGCCGACCGCGAAACTGCGCAGCACCTGCCCCGGATGCTCCCAGAACGCGGCGCTGATCTCGGCGAATACGATATCGCCGCGCGCGACATCGCGGTTGCCGACGAATTGCGTCGGCACGCCGAGATCAGGCTTGGCCATCGGCGTGACGCCGAAAAAATGGATGACATTGGTGCCGCCGAGCGCGACGTAGGCGCGTTCCACCAGATCGGCCAGGTCGCGCTCGCTCAGGCCCGGCCGCAGGTTGTCGCGCAGCGCCATCATGCCGCGATCGGTCAGTGCGGCGCCGATCCGCATCCAGTCGATTTCCTCCGCCGACTTGACCTGGCGCAGCCGCGTATAGCGGCGATTGAGATTGGCGATGGCGCCGAATTTTTCCGCAAGCATGGCGTGCTGCTCGAAAGTCATCGGGCCGATGACGCCGACTTTGCCGGCGCGCGCGCCGCGCTTCTCCAACACCGCGACAGCGGCGCCGATCGACGAACCGCCGCCCCATGCGACCTCCGCCCGATGAGCGATCAGTCGCGCCATCGGCGCGTGGTTGACGTGCTGCACGAACATCGCGTCCGGCTCGCCCGGGGTGAGCACGCCGACGGCTTCGGTGGTCACCGGCCAGCCGGTCAGCCATTGCACCGCGGAGCCGAAGCGGTTGGCGCCGCAGAACACGAGGTGGTCGAGACCCGTTTCGCCGAGCAAATCCTCGATCGCGCACCGCCGCCGCGCCATTTCGGCGTCGGAAAAGCGCGGGTATTCGGCGTCGACGATGGCCTGCAACCGCGGCGGCAGCGCAAGACTGTCTGGCTTGACCGGCACCTGTTACTCCTGTCATTGCCCCAAGGACGCGGGGCATTCCCGTACACGCGAACGATGCCACGCTACCAGGAGAATTGCGCCCATGCCCACGTCTTTGATCGACTCCGCCGTATTCCGCGACATCTTCTCGACCGAGGCGATGCGCCGGGTGTTTTCCGACGGCAACCGCATTCAGAAATACCTCGACTTCGAGGCGGCGTTGGCACGGGCGCAGGCGCGGCTCGGCATCATCCCGAAAGAGGCGGCCGAAGAAATCGTCAAGCACTGCAACGTCGCCGAGATCGATTTCGCAAAGCTCAAAACCCAGACCGAGCGCATCGGCTATCCGGTGCTGCCCGTGGTGCAGCAGCTCGTGGCGCTGTGTCGCGACGGCTTGGGCGAATGGTGCCATTGGGGCGCCACCACCCAGGACATCACCGACAGCGCCACCGTGCTGCAGATCCGCGAGGGCTTGGCGTTGGTCGAGGCCGACCTGAACGGAATCTGCGACGCCCTCGCCGGCCTGGCGCGCAAATACCGCGACACGCCGATGGCCGGGCGGAGCAACCTGCAGCAGGCGGTGCCGATCACCTTCGGCTACAAGATGGCGACGGTGCTGGCCGCCTTCGAGCGCCACAAGCAGCGCTTGAAGGAATTGCGCGCGCGCGTCCTGGTCGGGGAATTCGGCGGCGCCGCCGGCACGCTGTCCTCGCTCGCCGGCCGCGGGCTCGAGACCCAAGTCGAATTGATGAAGGAGCTCAAGCTGGGCCAGCCGGCGATCGCCTGGCACACCGTGCGCGACACCATCGCCGAGGTCGGCTGCTTCCTCGGCCTCGTCACCGGCACCTGCGGCAAGATCGCCTTCGACATCAAGCTGATGATGCAGACCGAAGTGGAGGAGGTTTACGAGCCATTCCACGAAGGCCGCGGCTCGTCGTCGACCATGCCGCAGAAGCGCAATCCGATCTCGTCGGTTTACATCACCGCGTTGACCTCGGTGGTGCGCCAGCAGACCGCGGCGCTGCTCGACGCCATGGTCGAGGACCACGAGCGCGCCACCGGACCGTGGGAGATCGAGTGGATCGTGCTGCCGGAGATTTTTTGTCTGAGCGCCGGCGCGCTGGCGCAGACGCTGTTCGTGCTCACCGGCCTGCAGGTCGACGAGAAGAAGATGCGCGCCAATCTCGACATCACCAAAGGGCTGATCGTTTCGGAAGCGGTGATGATGGGGCTCGGCCCCTATCTGGGCCGCCAATATGCCCACGATCTGGTCTACGACGTCTGCCGCAAGGTGGTCGCCACCGGCCGGCCGCTCGTCGAGCTGCTCGCGGAGAATGCCGAAATCACCAAGCACCTCGACCGCGCCGCGCTGGCGAAACTGTGCGATCCGGCGAACTATCTCGGCGAGGCGGGCGCGATGGTGGATCGGGTGCTGGCGATGCGCGGCGGATAAATCACTCCGCCGCAGCTACCTTCGCCGCCGCCTGCTCGCGGACGAATTTCTGCACCGCCATCTGGTCGACCTTGCCGGAGCCGAGCAACGGCAGCTTGTCGAGCACGATCACTTCCGCCGGCAGCATCAGCTCGGAAGCGTGCTTACTGCGTGCA
>Ga0210398_10005690_pt1 | contig 11583 bp, 12 predicted proteins | sample IncBWC4OmetaG_FD_161047 | JGI IMG/M metagenome (GOLD analysis project Ga0210398, IMG submission 161047) | Forest soil microbial communities from Barre Woods Harvard Forest LTER site, Petersham, Massachusetts, United States - Inc-BW-C-4-O | ecosystem: Environmental > Terrestrial > Soil >... | reverse complement strand
GGGGCATCGCCAGGCACTCGTTCCGCACCTTCCACGCGAAGTTCTCGGCAACCTCCAGCATAGGCACGACAACTCACTGTGACTCGGCTGGTCAGATGATGTCGTGCTGTTCCCAGCCGGGAGGGAGTTTGGGCAGGCTGATGAGGGCGTCGATGCTGAGGTGCTCGCGGAGGAGGTGCTTGAGCTCGCGGCCTTCGATGATCTGGATGCGGTTGCCGTTGCGGGCGGCGAAGTCGCGGCTGGCCTTGCCGACCCAGGAGGTGGTGACCAGTACGCCCTTGGCGGCGTTCATGTCGTCCATCACCCCGGCCAGGGCGTGCACCGACTCCACGTCCACGATCCTGCTCCAGCGCTTGGCTTGGATGATGCACAGGCCGCCGACGATGGGGTCCTCGTTGACCGCGACGCCGTCCACGCCCTCGTCCTTGGACGCCTGGGTGACCCAGGACTTCAGGCCCATCGCCTCGAACAGCTCGCGGATCAGGTGCTCAACTCGACCGGCTTGAGCGCCAGCAGGTCCGGGCGGCTGTCGAGCCCGGCCACGATGCTCATCTCGTCCACGAACTTGTACCTTGACAGGTCGAACTGGAGCACCGGCTTGACCGGCTGCAGGTCCCAGGGGTGCGGCGAGATCACGGCGTTGAGGTAGCCGCGCAGGCACGCCGTCGGGTCGAGCTCCGGCTCGTCCAGCACGATCTTGGCGAACGCGTCGCGGTCGGCGTGCACGCTGAGCAGCAGCGGCCGGACCGGCTGGCCGGTGGCCCGGTCCTTGGCCGAGACGTAGCCGTTGAACACGATCCCCGCGACGAGGGTGACAGGGGCGGCGTCGAACGCCTCAGCCAGGGTCCGCAGCGCCACCCGGGCGATCAGCTTCTCGTACAGCTTGTCAGTCTCGGCCTGCTTGCGCGGGACGGGGACGACCTGGTCCCGCGTCTTGACGTACTTGTAGGCCGTGGCCGCGGGGATCACGTCCTGGCGGGGCAGCTCGTACTCCACCCACAGCTCCGCGGCCTCCGGCACGTACTTAGCCGCGCACGAGCCGTCCAGCCCCTCGGGGTACGCCGAGGTGGCCAGCGCCTTCTGGACCGCGTCCACCAGCGCCTCCGGCCCGCCGCCGTTGAACGCGTCCTCTACCTGGCGGCTGCGGGCGGCGAGACGGCGGTCGCGGTCGGCCAGCAGACGGCCGAACGCGGCGACCTTGGCCTCCACGGCGCTGGTGCGGAACTCCGCCTCCGCCGCGCGCCGTTCCGCTGCCGCCCGCCGTTCCGCGGCAGCAAGCTGCTGTTCCTCCCTTGCCGTCGCCGCCGCCTGCCGCGCCGCCTCCCGCTGCTGCGCGGCGGCCAGCCGTTCCGCCTGCGCTGCCTGCTGCTGCTTAGCGCGCTCGGCCGCTTCCGCCTTCCGGCGCGCCTCCGCTTCCTCCTTCGCGAGCTGCGCCGCGATCCGGCGCTGCTCGGCCGCCCACTCCCGGCTGACCCGCGCCTCCTCCTTTTGCCGTTCCAGCTTCGCCTTCTGGTGAGCCGCGTACAACTGGGCAACCAGCGACTTACGCCTGGCCATCGGCTTCTCCCGCAGATCAGGAACGGACATGAGGCACAACTATTAGCAAATGGAGTTTCGCTTAGAGTAACTGGTAAATCAGCTCAATCCCACTCTCTGAGGCGACACAGTCACGTATCGTCCTGGCCTTCCCATCGTTATGTCCGAATCACACTGGAAGCCCCCGAATCTGTAGGGCCAGACCAGATGCACCCGCTCCTCCAGGGCCCCGCCAGCCGCGGGCGGGACCAGGCTTCGTCTCCGCTTCGGCAGCGCCGGTCCCGCGGTGGAAAGCCTTTGACAGCATCAGTCGCGTGCGGAGACCCTGGCGGCATGGATGCGGTGACGGAGGCGAACCGGGTGGCCTGGGAGGCGGCGTCGCGCAAGCACGTCCGTGAGTACGACGAGCTGCTCGCGCAGGCTGCGTCCGGGGCCGCGCTGAACGCTGTCGAACGAAGCCTTCTCAGGGACATCCTGGACGGCACTCCCGAGGTGGTGCACCTGCAGAGCGGCCACGGGCTGGAGGACGCCGCGCTCATGCAGGCCGGTGCGAAGTCGGTGGTCGGGGTCGACTACAGCGCCGTCGCCGCCGGGGCCGCGCAGCACCGGGCCGACGAGCTGGCGCTGGCGTGCCGGTACATCGTCGGCGCCGTGCCCGGCGTCCCGCTCGCGGACGGCACCGCGGACCTCGTCTACACGGGGAAAGGCGCGCTGATCTGGATGCCGGACCTGGACGCGTGGGCACGCGAGGCAGCCCGTCTGCTGCGCTCCGGCGGGCACCTGTTCGTGTACGAGGGGCACCCGGCGGTCCCGCTGTGGACCTGGGACGAGGACGCCCCCGGCATCAGGGGCGACCGTAGCTACTTCGCGTGCAGCCACGTCAACGACACCTTCCCCGCCCGCGGAGCTGTCGAGTGGCAGCACACCCTCGGCCAAGTCGTCACCGCCGTGATCACCGCAGGCTTGGAACTGCTGTCTCTCGCCGAGTACCCGGAGCCCTTCTGGAGACCGGGCGGCGTCAACGCGGCGGCCTGGGACGGGCGCCTGCCCAACACCTACAGCCTGCTCGCCCGCCGCCCAGCCAGCCCAGGCCGTCCGTAGCCGCCAGGCAAAGTCGGCCTCATCCCGGAGTCAGGAGGCGTGGGCCCGGCCGACGGCTCGGAGCTGGCGTAGCGGCCGGGAGTCGGCCTGGCTGGAAACGCCGGAGCGGGTGCGGAGCGCATCGCGGGTGATCGGCTGCCCGTACTCGGCTTGATGCTCTGACGACCGAAAGACACCGGTCGCTGGCCAGGCACATGCCCGTGTACGCGCGTATCGTCATGGCATGCCCGATAACAGCCCGCTGCCCGGCCGTCACATATATCTGAGCTTCACGCAGGAGGATGACGGAACTGCCGCTGAGATAGCGCGCGCCCTGGAGCAGCGTGGCATCGCTGTCCGGCTCGACCGGGCGGATATCGCGTGGGGCGAGTCATGGGCTGATCATCTGCGCAGCGCGGTCGAGCAGGCGGACACTTTTGTGCTGGTCGTCTCGCAGGATTCGTCACGTCATGTTCATGACTGGGCACAAGCAGCGGAGGCCCTCGACCGCCGGGGGATCGATGTGGTCGCGGTCGCCGTGCCTCCGCCTGCAATCCGGGACCTAGCCGGAAGGCCAGTGCTTGAGTACGCCGGTCCCTCGGCTGGCGAGCGTTTGGCGGACCGCATTGAGCTGGGTGCCGTCATGGACCTGGACAGCCTGCCCTGGATGCAGTTCGAAGCTCTTGCCGCCGAACTGCTAACCCGCTACGGATACCGCTCCATACAGGTCGAAGAACCCGCCGCAGGCGACAAGGGGTATGACCTGCGGGCCGTACACGGCTCCCAGGACGAGGAGGAAATCCTAGTCCAGGTGAAGTCCTACAGGCGCAACGGCCGGGTATCGGTGAACGACATCCGGGACCTCGCCGGCGTTGTCCTGGACCGCGGTGCTCACGGCCTGCTCGTTACTACCGGGCAGCTGACCTCGGTGGCCAGGCAGGTACTCGACCGTTTCAATCAGGCTGGCGCGCAGTTGCAAGTGCTCGACGGCCCCGCCCTGCGCCAGATGCTCGTGGCGAACCCTGACGTTGCCCGGCGGCATCTGACCAGCGCTGAGCCAGGGACGGCCCCTCGGTGACCGCTGCGCTCACAAGCAACGACTTGCGCCGGCAACTCGATTCGTGTCCCCCGGGCGAAGGAGGGTGGACGGAGTTCGAACGGGTCGGCATCCGCACCCTGGCCCACTTGTTCGTGCCGCCGCTTCAGTCGCCGCTCATCCAGCCGCGTACGCTGGCCGGCGCCGAGCGCCGGGATGCCGTCTTCCCCAACAGGCAGCGCGACCCGGGCTCCAACTGGGGGTTTCTGCACGCAGACCACGGTGCGCGCATGATCCTCACGGAGTTCAAAAATTACGATAAGTCAGACATAGGACCGGAGGAAGTGGCGGAAACCAGCGGCCACCTGCGACGCTCATGGGGACGCCTGGCCCTAATCTGCTGCAGCAAGAAGCCGACAGCCTCGGCGTACCGCCGCCGGAACACGATCTACAGCGAAGAGAAGAAACTCATCCTCTTCGTCACCACCGCAGATCTCAGGGAAATGCTGGACATCAAAGATAGAGGCGAGGACCCTTCAGACTTCATCCTCGACAGTATCGAGGACTTCTACCTCCAGCACGACTAACCTCGCCAGACCTCTAATGCGACCAGTGCAGCAGCCAGAGTCGCCGACCCAAACGGCGGGACACGCCGGCAGCCTTGCGCGCCCCGGCCCGCCGAAAGCGAGCCGGGGCGCGACACCGACTCAGGATGCCTGCTCGCCGTCTTCCCCTTCGCCCTCGTCATCTTCCTCACCGAGGGCGTCGGTGATGCGCTGGTTGGCGGCATCAGCCTGCCCGTCGATGCAGTGCGCGTAGATCTTCAGCAGGACCGCGACGCCGTGCCCGGCCCGGCGGGCCACCTCGGTTGCGGGCACCCCGGAGTTCAGCCACAGCGACACCGCCGCGTGCCGCAGATCGTAGGGGCGGCGGCCGAGCAGGGAGCGGTACTGCGCCTCGGTCAGGGCCGCCTGGCGGGCCTCGGCCCACACGGCGCTGTAGGCGGAGTCCTGGATGATGCCGCCCCGGGTGGTCTGGAAGACCCGCCCGTCCGGGGTGGTGCCGTACTTCTTGATGTGGGCGCGCAGCAGCCGGACGAGTTCGGGCGGGATGGGGATGGTGCGGGTCTCGTTGTGAGCGCGGTGCTTGAGGCCGCGTTCCTGGCGGGAGGTGCCGTGGTCGGTCCACGCCGTCCCGGCGCGGGAGGCGGAGGCGGCCAGGACGATCCTCCCCCACCCCTTGGCCGGCAGGTACAGGTCGGACTCGCGGAGCATGACCGCCTCCGACGGGCGCAGCGCGGCGTAGTACAGGCATCCGTAGAACGCCTCCAGGTGCGCGCCCCGGTCAGACAGTCCGCGGACGGCGGCCAGGAGCTTGCTGGCCTGGGCGGGGCTGATCACTACCCTGCGGTCGACGGTCGCCGCGACGGCGGGGGCGGTCCACTGGATGCGGTCGATGGGGTTGGAGGGCAGGCGGCCGAGTTCGACGGCGTAGCCGAGGGCGTTGTAGAACACCGACCGCTTGCGCCGCTGCGTCGACCCGGCGGCCGGCTTGCCGACCAGGGTCCTGGCACACGCGCCGAGGGCGAGCCGGATGTCCACGGTCATTCGGGATGACGATGTAGGCGTCGGATGGCGTCACTGAGGTTGCGGATGTGGTGAGGGCAGCTCTTTGGGGTTGTCCTTTTTGGTGTGCGGCGGCACGGTGATCACGTCGGGAATGGGTGCGGCCCTCCCCGTGTGATGACTTTTGGCGAAGTTACCGGGGAAGGCCGCGGGCTGACGCTTGGAGGCGTCGTGCTCACGGTAAACGGTGACAGTGGTGTAGTCGAGCGGCAGCTGGGGGACGGGGAGCTGGCGTGCCCGTCGTGCGGCGGGGTGCTCGGGGGCTGGGGGAACGGGGTCACGCGCCGGGTCCGGCAGCTGGACGGTCCGGACGAGATAGTGACGCCGCGGCGGTCGCGGTGCCGGGGCTGCCGGGCGACGCATGTCCTTCTGCCTGCGCGGCTTTTGTCGAGGCGGGCGGATGCGGGGGCGGTGATCGGGCGGGCGCTCGAGGCGAAGGCCTCGGGGTCCGGTCACCGGGTGGTCGCGGGGCTGCTCGGGCGGCCGGAGTCGACGGTGCGGGGGTGGCTGCGGGCGCTGGCCCGGAACGCTGTCCGGGTCCGGGAGCGGTTCACGTCGCTGGCGGCGTCGCTGGTGACCGATCCGCCTCTTCCCGCGCCGGCCGGGTCGCCGGCGGCGGACGCGGTCGCGGCGGTCGCGGCGGCGGCCGCCGCCGCGGTGCTGCTGCCCGGCGTGAGCGCCGTGGCGCGGTGGGAGCTGGCGTCGGCGGTGACGTGCGGGCTGCTGCTGGCCCCGTCGTGGCCGGCGGCGGCGGGCAACGCGAGCTGGCTCTGGGCGGCGGCCCGCTGAGCCGGGATCCTCGGTGACGCCTGATTCCTGGCGTTTTCACTGAGGAGGGAGAGCCCATGTCAGGGGCTGAAGAGGAACGCAAGCGGGCGGCGCGGGCCGAGCAGGTGGCGCTGTTCCGTTACCGGCTGATCCGGGAGGCGGCCGATCCGGCGCTGAGCACGCGGCAGCGCGGCCGGATGGTCCGCGAGATCGCGTCGAGGGCGCATGAAGGCCCGTTCGGCGATCCGGTGGCCGTGTCGCGCGGCACGGCCGACCGGTGGATCCGGGCCTGGCGCGAGGGCGGGTTCGCGGCGCTGGCCCCGCCGGCCCGGCAGGTCACGCCCCGCACCGACGCGGCCGTGCTGGACATGGCGGCCGGGCTGAAGCGGGAGAACCCGGCCCGGACCGCGGCCCAGGTGCGGCGGATCCTGGAGAAGTCGTGCGGCTGGTCGCCGTCGGTGCGGACGCTGCAGCGCCACTTCGAGCGGCTGGAGCTCATCACCCGGCCGGACGGGTCGCCGCCGCAGGTGTTCGGGCGTTTCGAGTGCGCGGCGCCGAACGAGATGTGGACCGGCGACGCCCTGCACGGGCCGCGGATCGCGGGCCGGAAGGCGTACCTGTTCTGCTTCATCGACGACCACTCAAGAGCGGTGATGGCCGCCCGCTGGGGCTATTTCGAGGACACCGTCCGGCTGGCCGCCGCGCTGCGCCCGGCGCTGGCCGCCCGCGGCGTCCCTGCCCGCATATATACGGATAACGGCTCTGCCTTCGTCGACGCGGCGGTGAACCGGGCCGCGGCGAGGCTGGGAATCAAGATCACCCACAGCGCGCCCGGCCGGCCGGAAGGCAGGGGCAAGATAGAGCGATTTTTCCGGACTGTGCGGGAAGAGTTCCTGGTCGAGATCGGCGACGGCTCCGGCGTCGCGGACCTGGCGGAGCTGAACCGGCTGTTCACCGCCTGGTGCGAGCGGGTCTACCACGCCCGGCCGCACTCGGAGACCGGCCAGCCGCCGATCCGGCGGTGGCTGGCCGGGGCGCCGTTCCCGGTCCCGGATCCCGCGCAGCTGCGGGAGGCGTCTTGTGGTCCGGGCACCGGGTCGTCCGCAAGGACGCCACGCTCAGCCTGTTCGGCGTCCTTTACCAGGCCGGCGACCTGTCCCTGGCCGGCCGGAAGGTGGAGTGCGTGTTCGATCCGTTCGACATGTCGGTGCTTCAGGTCCGCTGGAACGGGCGGCCGCACGGCACCGCGGTCCCGCAGGTGACCGGGCGGCACTCCCATCCGAAGGCGAAGCCGGAGGAACCGGATGTCCCGCCCCGTCCGGCCGGGATCGACTACCTCGGGCTGATCCGTGCCGAGCACGAGGAAGCCGCCCGCCGGGACCGGATCCGCTACGACGCCCTCGCCGCCGGCGAGGAAGACCAGGACACGGCGGAGGGCGGCCGGTGACCGCCGTCCCGGCCGCGCAGGTCAGCGCCGTGCTCGCCTGGGCCGCCCGGCTCTCCGCCGCCGGCGCCGCGGCCGGCGCCGCCGAGACCGCCGCCTACCTCACCGCGAAGGCCGCCGTCCTGGAGCGCATCGCCGCCGAGCGCGCCGCAGGCGGCTGGAGCCCCGAAGACGCCGAAGCCGCCCGCGGCGCCGCCGCCCGGGCCCGCCGGGCGGCCGATGCCGCCGCGCTGGCCGCCGCGGCCGGCATCACCACCCTGGAGGACTGATGATCGACCTGAAGAACCACTACGGGTTCACCCGGACCCCGTTCGGCAAGGACCTCGCCCCGTCCATGCTGCACCGCTACCCCGCCCACTCCGAGGCCGTCGCCCGCATCACCTGGTGCGCCCGCGAGCGGGCGCTGGGCGTCATCACGGGCGAGGTCGGCTCCGGGAAGACGGCCGCCGCCCGCGCCGCCGTCACCGCCCTGGACCAGACCCGCCACACCCTGGTTTACCTCCCGGACCCGACGACGGGCACGAGGGGGATCCACCACCACGTGGTGACGGCGCTCGGCGGCCGGCCCGCCCACGGGTCAGCCGAGCTCGCCGCCCAGGCCGCCGCCCTCATCGCCGCCGAGCACGGCGAGCGCGGAAGGCTCCCGCTGCTGGTCATCGACGAGGCGCACCTGCTCGGCCACGCCCAGCTGGAGGCGATCAGGCTCCTGACCAACGCGGAAATGGACGCGGCCAGTCCGCTCGCCTGCCTGCTCATCGGCCAGCCCACCCTCAGGAGAATGCTGCGCCTGGGCGTGCTAGCAGCCCTGGACCAGCGGATCGGATTGAGGTACGCGATGCCCGCCATGACCCCCGCCCAGACACCGGACTACATCACCCACCACCTCAAACTCGCCGGACGGTCCGACACCCTCTTCAGCGACGACGCAATGGCCCTCGTCCACGACGCCGCCCGCGGCCTGCCCAGGGCCGTCAACAACATCGCCACCCAGGCCCTCGTCGCCGCCATGGCCGAACGCAAGAACATCGTCGACGAGCAGTCCGCCCGCACCGCCGTCAGCGAGATCACGTCAGACTGACCACCACCACGCCACCACGCACACCAAGGCCCCGCCGGCTAACGCCGGCGGGGCCTTCTTCACACCCGCACATCCTCACCGCGAATGACGCCGACATCCTCATCTTGAATGACCGTGCACAAACGACTTGCAGTGCTCCTGCCCGTTGACGGCCCACCGGACTCGGTACCGGCCGCCGCTGGCGTTGTCGGCGATCTTCTTGGTGTCCCAGAACCTGACGTCGTAACTGTCCATCTGCTCCGTGCTCCTTCGCGGTCAACTCTTCTTCCAGGCGGCGCAGCCACTGGCTGAGCGCGCTGCGCCGGACCCGCACCCCGCCGCCCGGCAGCCGCACCGCTGGCGGCCCGGCTCCCTGCCGGCGCCAGCGGTAGAAGGCCGCCCGGGATACCCGCAGCTCGGCGGTCACCTCCTCGATCGTCAGCAGCGGGTCGCCCGGGGTTCCTGGTTCGTTCGCCGGGGTGGCGGGGGGCCGTCCGGGAGCGGTTGGCGTTCCCCGGGCCGGCCCGTCCGTGGGGTCGCGACGACGAACGCTCCGCTCCGCCCGGCCTGTCAAGTCCGGCCCCCGCCGGGCCGGCGGCGGCAGGCGGCTGCCCGGGGCGGCCGACACTGGCCATAGGTGAAAGAGGTAAGGCCCCGCGGTCGCAACGGGCGGCGGGGCGAGGGCTGGCGGGCGGCCCGGCCCTGCCGGAGGGGAAGGCCGGCAGGGCCGGGTGCGGGGTGGTCCCGGGCGGTGACCTCGTGCGCGCCGTCGCCGTTGCCGGGGGTGGAGGCGGCCGGCCCGGATGCCGGCCGGCGGGGCGCGCTGGCCTGCCGCCCGGGACCGCAGGCATCCAGCCTCCACTCCGCCCGCCGCGTCAAGTCCGCCCGCCACGGTCCCGGGGCGGGCTTGACACCCGGCCCCGGCACGAGGGCCGGCCGCCGGGCGGGTACCGCGAAGGGGGCACGGGGGCGCGCACCGCGACGGTGCGCGCCCCCGTCGCACACGCGCCCGCCCCCGGGCGGCGGCCCGGTACGGGCTCGCCCGGCTGCGCGCGGCGCGTTATTCTGACCGGAGGATCTGTCATAGGCCGCTCCCTCATGCCTTCCGGTTTTCCGTCCCACTACAGAAATCGGGTTTTTGGGGCCTTTTTTCGCTCGGCACCCGGAAAAGGTGCTGGTGAGGCAAAAAGCGCGGTTGTTGCGGGAGGTTCGTTTACTTCCGGTGGCCCTTCATGTACCTCGCGTGTCCCGGCCGTGTACCTGGCGGGAAACGACGCCGGTCAGCGCCCTGATGTACCTGGCCGGGAGCGGCCGACGACCGGCGCGGCGGGAAGGGGTCACGCCCGTCGGGAAGGGCGCAGGTACGCGCGCAGACGGCGCGGCCGGGGCGGCATCCGTTGCCGTCCCGGCCGCGCCGTTGCGCGGGCCGCGCGTTACGCGGCGCTGGCGGTGGCCTCCGCGCTGGTGCCGGGGTCGCCGGCCGCGTCCGGGGCGGGGGCGTCCGGGGCGGCGGTGGCGAGCTGGTAGGTGCGGGGCTTGTCGGTGACCATCTGGACGACACCGAGGCTGACGAGCTTGTCCAGGGCGTTGGCGACCGCGCCGGCCGAGCGGGTGAGTACCTTGCCGACCTGGTGCGGGGTGAAGGCGGTGCCGGGGTACTTGCGCAGGTGCTCCTCGACCAGGTCGCGCAGCGCGCCGGGCCGGGTGGCGGGGGCGCGCCGGCCGCTGGCGGCGGCCTTGATGACCCGCCGTCCCTGGGCGGCCAGGTCGCGGGCGGTGTCCAGGGCGGCGTCCAGGTTCCCGGCGGCGAGGGCCTTGCCGGCCTCGTCGGCGGCCTGGGCGATGGACAGGACGGTCCCGGCCGCCTCGGCGGTGACGGCCGGGTCCGGCCCCGGCGCGGTGCCCGCTTCCGGCTGCTGGTCGCCTGCGGTGCCGCCATCGGGGGCCGGGGCGGGCCGGCTCGCGTCGGCCGCGCCGCCGGCCGGCTCGGCGGCGGGCTGCCCGGCGTCGGCGTCCGTGCCGGGGGCCTCGGCGGGCGGGGCCTCGTCGGCCGGGGCCTCCGGGGCGGCGGCGGGCTGCCAGGTGTCGGCGATGCCGGGCCGGCTGCCCTTGACGCGGGTGGCGGTGCCGTTCTTCTCGTGCGCGAGCAGGGCCTGCCGGGCGGCGGGGACGCTGATCCCGGCGCGTGCGGCGATCACCGCGACGGCCGCCCCGGCGGGCTCGGCCGACAGCGCGGCCAGGACGGCCGCTGCGGGGCTGTCGCCCGCCGCCGGGGCAACGGGCGCGGGGGCCGGGGTCGTCGCCGTGTCGGCGGCGCTGCGGGCCGCGTGCGGGGCGGGGGCGGGGGTGGGGGTGCGTGCCATGATGGTGACTCCGTTTCTATTCTCCGGCGCTATTCCGGTTTCCGTTTTGACTGCGCCGGTGTTTTCTGGACGACAATTGCTCTGGTCGCGACGTGAAGTCAAGCGGCTCCGCGACAATTCCAGATGCCGTTTTCCGCCCGGCCCGGCGGGCACGGAAATACTTCGTCTCCCTGTCCCCACCTGGTATGACGACTTGCGCCAGCGAACCGGCAGGCATTTCCCCGGCCGGTAGGCGGATCGCATTCTGACTTTCAGGGGTGGGTGCCTCGGCTTTCCGCGTCCGCCACCTTTTCTTTTCTCTGGCGTTTATCCCGGTGCCGCGATCTGGTGCGCGCGTCGCCTTTCCCCGGAGCGGGGCGCTCGCGAAAAGCAGGGGGCAAGCCGACCGTGCCGGGAGGCGGGCGGGCCGCCTCCCGGCGCGGGGTCAGGCGGTGCGGGCGTTGGCGGTGACCGCGCGGGCGACGGCCTGGCTGGTGGCGGCGGGGTCGGCGAGGATGACGACCCGCGCCCCGGTCATCGTGCTCGCGGTGTCGCTGGGGGCGATCCAGATGACCAGGCAGCCCGAGGCCGCGAGGCGGGTGATGAGCTTCTGGCCGTGGGCGTGCTGGGTGCCCTTGTACCGGCCGTCGGAGACGATGACCAGGATGCGGGTGGAGCCGGGCCGGGCGAGGCCG
>Ga0210398_10005689_pt1 | contig 11583 bp, 10 predicted proteins | sample IncBWC4OmetaG_FD_161047 | JGI IMG/M metagenome (GOLD analysis project Ga0210398, IMG submission 161047) | Forest soil microbial communities from Barre Woods Harvard Forest LTER site, Petersham, Massachusetts, United States - Inc-BW-C-4-O | ecosystem: Environmental > Terrestrial > Soil >... | reverse complement strand
CAATGGGCGCGTGGTTGCGGCCGGACTTGCGATGAATTTCCGCGGGGCGATGACGCTACCGTGGTCGGGAGCAACGGTCGAAGCGCGTCCCGTCTACGCGAGCAACGCGCTGTACTGGAGGGCGATACGGCTCGGCATCGAGTCGGGGTGCCATACTTTCGACTTCGGGCGGTCGACCTCAGGCTCGGGCGTTTATGAATTCAAACGGCAATGGGGTCCGACCCCTGTGCAGCCGTATTGGAGCACGCTCTATCTGTCGCCGCACGCGCCGTCGCCGCGGCAGCGCAAGAGCCTGCAGACTTTCAGCCGGCTGTGGCGATACCTGCCGCTCGGAGTGGCGCGCACGGTGGGACCTGGGCTACGACGGGGTATTTCGAATTGAGTTCATTAGCGGCACCGCGATTTGGAATCGAGAAGGCGGCGGGCGAGCCGTCGCGGATGCGCCGTAACGCCTATCGGTTCATCGGCGAGATTCATATTCCGGGACGGATTCGCCTCAACCACGTGTTCCGCGAAATCAAGGCGCTGGGGCTGCCGGAGCGAGGAACGCGCCTGCTAGATGCGGGCACGGGGCGCGGCGATATCGCGCTACACTTGGCGCGGCTGCATCCGGACTGGCTCGTGCACGGAATCGACCTGGAAGATGACAGAGTCGAGCGATGCCGTACGGCGGCGAAGAACCTGGCGCTCACTAACACCAGCTTCAGCCGCGACAATCTGCTCAACCTGTCGGCGAATTCGCAATACGATTTGATCACCAACACCGACGTGCTCGAGCATATTGAGGACGATCGCGGCGCGCTGGCGAATCTGGCGCGCGCGCTGGCTCCCGGCGGCTACCTGCTGTTGACGTTTCCGTCGGTGCCGCAGCGGCAGCATCTGAAGCTGGTCGCATGGCGCGAGCGGCGAATCGGATTCAAGCCCGAGGACATCGGCCACGTGCGGCCCGGCTACTCGCCCGACATGATCAACGGATTGGCGCGCGAGGTCGGGCTCGAGCCGGTCAAGACGGTGTGGACGTACGGGCCGTTCGGGAATCTCGCGCACGATTTGTTTTTCGTGCTCGGCGACAGCAAGCCGAATCCGATTGTGTTCGCAACTTCGCTGCCGTTTCTGCTCACGCTGAGCTTTCTCGAGAATCACACGACGACGCGTCACGGCTCCGGGCTGCTCGCGATTGTGAGGAAACCGGCGAAGCAATGAAGGCGAGCATCTTCGTATTGATGGACGCGCTGGGTTGGGAATGGATCAAGGAGCATCCGTTCCTGAAGGAGGTCGCGCCCTATCGGCGTCCGCTGGATTCAGTGCTGGGCTTCAGCACCGCTGCGATCCCGTCGATACTGACCGGACGATTTCCCGAAGAGCATGGCAGGCTGTCACTGTTCCATCGCGCTAATGGGCACTCGCCGTTCGCGAAGCTGAAGTTCATCTGCGCGATGCCGCCGTCGATGGTCGAGAACCGTTACGTGCGCTACGCGGTCAAGACGGTGGCGCGGCGGATGAATCATCTGAGCGGGTACTTCCAGCTTACGGCATCCCGCTGAGCTATCTGCCGAAGCTGGACGTGTGCGAGAAGCGCAATATCTACGCGCCCGGTGGAATTCCGGATTCGACCTCGATTTTCGACCTGTTGCAAGATGGTGGCAAATCCTACAGAACGTATTGTTACCATGACGGGACCGATGACGAGCTGCTGGCAAGCATCGAGGCGGATTTGCAGGCGGGACAGGCTAAATTCTATTTTCTTTACCTCGCGGAGCTCGATTATTTTCTGCATCTGCACGCCGACGACCGCGAGGCGGCGGCAAGAATCCTGGAAAAATATTCGGCCGCGCTCGCACGCCTGCATCGAATCGCCGAGAAGACCTACGGCGCCGCGGAGATCCACGTCTTCGGCGATCACGGCATGGCACCGACCGAGGCGACCATCGATATTCAAGGAATGCTGGCGGGGCTGCCGGTAAAGGCGTCGCGCGATTACCTGTGCCTGCTGGATTCCACCATGGCGCGCTTCTGGTTCTTCTCCCCGCGGGCGCGAGAACTGGTGACCGCGGCTTTGAAGGACGTCGATGGCGGCAGGTGGCTAGACTCCGACGACCTCATCGCGCTGCATGCCTATTTCGCCGACGGCAAGTACGGCGAACAGATTTTTCTCACCGAATCCGGAACGGTTATCGCGCCGTGTCACATGGGGGTGCGCGCGCCGGCCGGAATGCACGGCTTTCTGCCTTCGTCGCCGCATTCGCGGTCGGCCTTCGTGTCGAGCGTCGACTACGGAGACAGCCTCAAACAGATAACCGATATTTTCGGCGTCATGAAGGCGCACGTATGAGACGGAGGAACCAGTAATGGCAACCGGCGCGGGATGCGATGAAGGCTACGCTCGGCTGCGCGGGAACTTCAGCTACTGGCGCGTGCCCAGCGCGATTATCAACGACCTGGTCGATCATCGAAGCGCGGTGAGTTACCCTCGCGGCGCGATGGTGTTCATGCAAGGATCGCCGGGCGATCTGTTCGGCTGAGTGTTGGCCGGCTACGTAAAGGTTTACTGCAACACGGCCAACGGCTCGCGGGTGTTGGCGCGGTTGGCCGGGCCGGGCGAAATAATCGGATACGCCGATGCGGAAGACGACAAGGGGAGGCGGTCGAAAATATTTGAGACACAGGCGCTGAGCAAATGCTCGATCGCGCTGTTCACGCGGGAGCGGGCGGTCCGCCTGCTGCGCTCGCTTGACCCCGAGCAGGCGATAGAACTCTATCAAACGCTAAATTCGTTCTGGTCGTTGATGCTGCATTGGTGGACCAGCTTTCTTGGCTTGCCGTTCGAGCAGCGACTCGAGACGGTGCTAAGCGACTTAGGGCGTCGGGTAGGAGTTACTGACAACCGTGGAACGTTGATAATCCCGGAGTTGTCGCAGGCGGATTTGGCGGAGATGATTGCGAGCTCGCGCCCGCTGGTGAGCCGTCTTTTGAACGAAATGGAGGAGCGCGGTCTGGTTCAGCGTCGCGGTAAACAGTATCTTCTCTTGAAGGGTTTCGACTCCCAGACACATAGATTGGCCCGGATTAACGGCCCGATCGGCGAAGATCCACGTTCGATAGATCCGACGGTGCCGCAGTGCTATGGCCGGTTCTCAGTCGTTGGCGAACGGAAGAGGGTGACGGGGGGCAGGAGGATCACGATGAAAGGAGTGACTGGAAAATAGTTTTGATGAAGATTGGTGAGATCCAGTTCACGAATGGCAAAATTCGTGACTGCGCGGCGCTGGCCGCAAGGGTTTTTGTCGGTGGTTGCGATTTCAACGTCGATGACGGCTTGCGGCTTGTTCGACGGTTCGGCTGTGAAGCAAAAGGTTATTTCTCATCCACAGGCGAAAGCCGCCGATCCCTACCAGATAGGAAGCGACGATGAACTGGAGATCATCGTGTGGACCCAGCCACAACTCAGTGGCAAGGTGACCGTCGCTTCGGACGGAACAATCGCAATGCCGCTGATTGGAAGGGTGCCGGCAGCTGGTCTTACGCCCGATCAGCTCAAGGCGGATCTGGAGAAGAGGTACGCTCGCTATGTTCACGGGGCGAATGCTACGGTTCGCGTGAGCGATCCAGCCAGTCACGTATTTTACGTGCTGGGCGAGGTGAACAAACCGGGAGTGTTCAAACTGCACTCCGGCGAGGTGCTTTCGCAAGCGCTGGCAGAGGCGGGGGGCTTAGGGGAATTCGCGGATGCGGGAAAAATCCGGATACTGCGCCACAAGGAAAATGAGACGGTCGTTCTCACGATAAATTACTACATGGTGGGATCTGGCGGGGATGTATCAGCGGATGTTCCGGTGGAACCCGGAGACACGGTGCAAGTGCCATGATGACAACAACCAGAAAGTACGCCGTAATCCCACTTCTTCTCTTTGCATTCCTGATTTTGGCATTTCCACGTGCCGGGCGTGCCGATAGCCTGTTCCGGTTTTATCCTGAGTTTATGGGAGCCGGACTCTATTCCGACAATGTCCCACTGCGGATCACTAATGAGACGGGTGATTTCGCGGGCACGATGGCGGCTGGCTTTTACCTCGATTACACCTCAGCCGCCAGATACGCGTCGTTGCATTACGATACTTTTGCCCAGCTCTTCGCGCATCAAACTCGATTCGATCGGGCCGGCGAAGGGCAATTTGTTCACGCGGACGATTATGAAAACTTGTCGCCGACGACCCATTTGCGGCTGAATGAGTTCTTTTATCGCGACGCTCCGACTGTGGCGACCATCGTCACCAGCGGCGAGGCACCGCAATTCAACACGGTGGCGGCGCAGTTGCTGCTGGCGAACGATCAAGCATCGGTCAATCAGTTCAATGCAGAGTTATCACACTATTGGCAACGCAACTGGTCGACTATTTTGAGTGTTCATCAAACAACCTTCTGGAACAATGGCGGCACGAATGGCGGCAATAACAATTCCAGCTATAACCAAAACGTTACTGCCCTGGCCGAATATCGTTTCTCGGATCGCCTCTCCATTGGGCCGGGCTACCGATTCTATGACTTCCGGTTTACGGCTCCGGGAGTGCCAGGTGAATATGCCCAGTGGCCGTTCGTGCGGATTACTTTGTTACCAATCAGGAACCTATATCTCTCTGGAATGGCAGGCATTGTCATTTCCCACACCCAGGGAACCAATGAGCAAGCAGTCAATCCTGGAGGAATCGGGTCGCTACAATACGATCTCCATCACGCGCATCTGAAAATATACGGAGGTCAGGAACCCGAGCTGACCTCGGGGTTATCTGGTGCGGCTGAAATTCGAGGGGTGCGCGGAGTATTGCTATACGACTTCACGCCGCGGCTGACCGGAAGTGCAGGTGGAGGATTCTTTCAAGTGCTGGGTTCCGGTTTCGATGGACAACTAATTTCCTGGGGTTTTGGTTTAAGCGATCGAGTCAACAAATGGATGAGCGTCTACGCCAGATTCGTTCAGCTTCGCCGCACCGAGACGACCACCACTGCCTCTCTCCTACCCAGCGGTAGCGTAAATGGACAAGAAGCAGTTGGCGACTACTTCGTGGTGGGATTGAGTGCTTCGATCGAAGCGTTTAGATGGAGCTGGCAATGAGTAATCAGACCTTCATCACCCTGGGACCTTACTGGGATGTCGTTCACCGCCATCGTAGGAGCTTCTTCGCAGTGGTTGTGGCCGGCTTGGCGGCCACGGCGGTCGCGTTGGTTCTTATTCCCAAGGAATACACTTCATCGGTGTTGCTCGAGGTATGGCATTCCGATGTGCAGCCAGCTTTGATCGGTGCCGAGCCGCAAAATAACCTCTCGAGTCCTCATGTTGAAACGCGTTTGGAGGCGCTGAGCCAGGAGACCCTAGCACGTAGCCATCTGCAGGACCTGATATCAAAGCATGGACTGTACCTTCGCGACGGGAAGCCAGAGGTTGGCGCAGCTGGAGAAATGGCGAGCGCGATCGTGATTACCATTCCCGATCAGGTGCTGCAGTCAAAAACCCCTAATCACTGGCAGAGAACCCTCCCGCCCGACACGGTAGAGATATCGTTCGAATACCGTGATCCGGCGAAGGCGCAAGCGGTAACGAACGATCTCGCAAACATCATGATCGATGAGTACCGCATCGAGCTCCAACGCCACATTGCGGAGACCATCAGTCTTATTTCGAGCGAGGTGGATGACACCCGGGGCAAGCTCGCTGAAAGCCAAAGCCAGATCAAAGTCCTCAAGCAGAAATATCGCGGCAGCCTGCCGCAGGACCTTGATGACAACGTCAAGGCCTTGCAGGCCCTCCAGGTGCAGGTCGAAAGGTCCGCACTGGGTGACAGCAAGAGCGACGCTTCCGATGCGGCGCAGGCGAACTCGCCGAAACCAAACACGCCTGACGCGGCACTGGCGGCGCTCAAGACAAAGCTGGTCGCGCTAAAGGCTCAATACAGCGACGAATATCCAGAAGTTATTGAAACCCAGTCGCAGATCGCGATTCTGGAAAGAGAAGTTGCGTCGAAGCCGGCCAAAGAGGAGCCGTCGGCGCCGGCGCCCAATTCAAGCACCGGCTTGGTTCAGCAACAAATTTCCGATTACCAGCACAAGATCGCGGATACTCCCGCTCACGAGGAGGCGATTGCGGCTGTGGATCGCGACTACGGCATCCTGTCGGGCCGCTACCACGATTTGAGCACCCTGCTGTTCCAGGCTCGCGCCGACGAGGAAGTATTGCAACGCGGACAGGGAGAGCGTCTGAAGGTATTGCAGTCTGCTTCGCTTCCGATCAATCCCTCATACCCAAATCGGGCTTTACTGATCGGCGGCGGGGTTGCAGTGACGCTGATTATTGCGCTGGCAATTCCCTTTGGCCTGTTCTTTACGGACACCTCTTTTAAGGATTCCGAAGACGTCAGGTCCGAGTTTGCAGATATCAACGCGATTGCGATCTCGCGGGTGCCAGAGGTCGAGGCTTATCTCAATGGCAAGCTGAAAACCGCCGAGCCTTTGCTCGCGCTGCCGGGCAATGGAGCCGGGGACAGATCCAATGGGAGTGGAGCCGGGTCGTCGGCGAACGGTCACGTCACCACTGCCAATGGCGAATCGCCGGACTCGAACGGGAATGGGAGTCTGCAGCCGCTTACGGGGCCCGCCGCGAGGTTCGCCCGTCGCTATCCGGCGCCGCCGCTGGTCGCGGCCGGCGAAGAGATGATCATCGGCGCAGCCGATGAGTTCCAACTGCTGGCTTTCAAGCTGAGATCCTGGGCGGCGCAACGCGAGGCCAAGGTTTTCGTCGTTGCGAGCGCCGTCGGCGGCGAGGGAAAGAGTTTCATCGCGCTGAATCTCGCGGCTGCGCTGGCATCTTCGGGCAGTGGCGCTCTGCTGATCGACGCGGATATTCGCGCGCCCTTTCAGCATTATGCTTTCCCTGTGCCGAAGGTGGACGGACTGCTCGGATTTCTGCAGGGAACCACGGAACTAGCCAAGACCATCACGCCGACGCCCATACCGGGACTGAGCCTGATGCCCTCGGGCGGAACCAGCAACCGCGCGCCGGAGTATCTCGCGTCGGTCAAGATGGACGAGTTGATGAATGCGGTCAGGAACAGCGCCGCTTATCAGTACGTCATAGTCGATACGCCTCCGGCGCTGTTGGTGCCTGATGCGCAGATTCTGTCGACGGCGGCGGATGGCACGATCGTGGTGACGGCGGCCGATAGTACCGCGCGCGCGGCGACCACCAAGACATTTCTCATGTTCGAGCCGGCCACGCTGTTCGGCGTGGTGCTGAACCGGTTCAAGCCTTCGTATTCTACCGTCCGCAGTGAGCGCTACGGCCGCTATGGACGGTACGGGCGCTACGGACGCTACGGCAAATATTCGAAGTACTCGAAATACTCAAAGTACACGGATCCCGATGTCAGGGAATGACTAGCGGTGCGTTCAGCCTGAGCCCGCCCGGATCGTTTCCTTTGAGCGCCGATCCCGCGTTTCAAGATGAGGTGCGCTGCGAGCTGGAACGGCTGCTCGCGTCTGTTCGAGGTTGCGCAGCCGCTCCAAGCGTCGTTGGCGTTCTGCTTACAGGGAGTTTCGCGCGCGGCGAAGGCACGGTAATCCCGCATCCTCCAACCAAAAGCCGCTGGTTGAGCGATGTCGAATGCCTGGTGGTAGTTCGGGAAGGTGTCGTCTCAAGGCAGGAGATTCAGCGTTCGATGCGGCAGATCGAGCGTGATACCAATACTGATCGTGCCAATGCTGCGCGCGGCATCAAGGTTGAGTTGCGCGCGATCTTGACCGAAGGGATGACGCGCCTGCCGCCGGCAATATTCACGAGCGAGCTGCGCGAGCATGCGAAGCTCCTGTGCGGCGATCCGGCGGCGATTCCTTTGCCGCTGGCGAGTCTGAACGGAGACGGAATATCGAAGCGCGACGCGTTTCGACTGCTGAACAACCGGATCATCGAGCAAATCGCGGTTCGCAGCGAACATGCGGACCGTAACATCGATAGCACGGCTATCGCCTACTCACTCGCGAAATTCTGGATCGACTTGGGAACGTCGTTGTCGATTTATTTGGGATGCTATCGGCCGGGATATCGAAGCCGGGAAAAGCCGTTTGAGGACGCTCTTGGGGCAAACCAGGAAATCTTAGGAGCCGAGATGAGCGGCCGGCTCATCTCGCGCTTCCGCAATGCGATGGCCCAAAAGCTTGGCCGCGCCGGATTTCCGGCTGGAGATCCCACCGATGAATTCAGCGAGGCCGTTGAGATTGCACGCGCGACCTGGAATTGGGAAAGCGGACAAATGCTGGGCACAAGTACCGCTGCGCGGAATTGGCGCGAGATTTTCGGGCGACTGAGTAGTCTCGAGTCGCGCGTGCAGCGTCTGCGTGACTGGGCTCGTGCATTCCGGCAACCTTCCGGTTTGCGTCAATTGGGACCTCGCGCGATGCTCGCCGCAGTGCGAGTGGGATCACTTGCCACGCTCATATTCGGAACCGGATGTGTAATCGATTTCTTCTGGGACGAAATCGGATCGGGTGAAAGCCGTGCAAACGAAATGGTGGTCGAGCTCTGCCGCGCGCTTGGCGTCGAAGCACGGGACCCGGCGCAACGAAGGCGGCTGCTGACTAGCGCGACGCTTGGAGCTTGGGAGAGGCATCTGAGGTTCGCAGCCGCATGACCCGCGCGGTCACCATTTCGATCCTCACCTATAAGCGCCATCAGCACCTGAGGCGCGCGCTCGACTCGGCAGTTCAACACGCAGACCAGGTTGCGGAAATCATAGTTGTCGACAACGCCGCGGAACCGGAACTGAAGAGCATGCTGGCGGCTGATTATCCGAACGTGCACTACATCGCAGCGGAGTCCAATGCGGGATGCGAGGGTCGCAACGTCGGGCTGCGTGGAGCTGTCACGCCGATCGTGATTACGATCGATGACGACGTGGAACTGTCCAGTCCCGATTGCGTCGCGGAAGTGGAAACCGCGTTTGCGCGCGATCCGCAGCTCGCCTGCCTGAATTTTACCGTCACCGGCGTCGACGGCAAGGTTCTGGAACGCGACTGGTGCCATCCGCGGCCGATCTCGCACGCATCGCGCGAGTTTGAAACTCATTTTATTCTGGAGGGAGCGAGCGCACTCAGCCGTGAGAAGGTGCTGTCGGTCGGCGGGTATCCGGCGGAGTTTTTCCTCGGTCACGAGGGCGTTGATCTCGGCTATCGACTGATTGGCGCTGGCTATCGCGTGGTGCACACGCCGCGCGTATCGACCACGCATCACGCGGCGATCGAGCATCGACCCGACTGGCGCGTGTATTATTACTACACGCGAAACGGAATCTGGGTGGCGTACAGATCGTTCCCGCCGGTGATGGCAATTTCGCGTGTGCTCGCATATCTGGTCACGATGGGATTTTTTTCGCTGCGCGCGATGCAGGTCCCGGCGTTTATCCGCGGTTGCGTAGATGGGGTGCTCGGAATGTCTCGAATGGAGCGTCAGAGTCTCGATTCAGAGTCGCTCGAGCATGTGAAAAAGATCCGTTCCGAACGGGTGCCGCTGTTCGGGAGAATCCAGCGACGACTGCGTGAGAGAATTTTGTGACGCTAAGTAACGTTCTTCTCCGAGGTGCTCGCAGAGGCACACTTATAATGGCCCGCAGACGCTTGTGATGGAGTTACTGCGGTGACCCTCTATTTCATTTTTTTGTTTCTCGTTCCCTTTCAGGAGCACCCGGTCTTGGGAGCGCAGTTGTTCCACGTCGGGCAATTTCCCGTAACACCAATCAAGCTGGTGGGAATTCCGCTGGTTGCAGCCGCTGTGTTGCTTCCGCGGCCGCGGGACGCGGCGCCGCGCCCAAGCGCGGGAATCCTCATGCTCTTTGCAGCGTTCGCCTTATTTCAAGTTCTCGGAAGCACCTTGTCATCCTTGACCTTTCCGACTGGTGACGCATCGACCTTGCTGTCCTTCGGGATTCTTATGTTCGCGACGAACCTCCTCATCAGCACTCAACACAGACTGCACATGACTATTCGCATGATTGTGCTGGTGGAAACCTTCGCGAGCACCTGGCTATACAAGCAGTACTACATTTATCATTGGCCTCGACCGCTTGGTCCTTCGGCCGACCCGAATTACGAAGCGCTCTCGTTGGTCATGACAGTGCCGCTGGCAATCTGGTTGATTCGCTACGACGGCAGCACCTTGTGGAAGTGGATTGGCTTAGTCTGCGCTCCGATCCTCGCATTCGCGGTTTTTGTCTCGCAATCACGGGGCGGCTTGCTTGCACTTATAGTGATGGCCGGTCTGGCATGGATGAATTCCCAGCATAAGATGCGGCTGGTGGTCGGATTCGTGTCCGCGCTCGCCCTGATGTTAACGTTTGCTCCCGGCCAGATGATCAAGCGACTGCAGCAGATACAATTCCAGGGACAGGCAGAGACCGGCGCTGAGGTCTCGACGCGAGCCCGTGTCGAACTGGCGAAAGCGGGCATTCACATGATGGAGGCGCATCCGGTTTTTGGCGTGGGATTGGGTGAATTTAGAAACGTCGAATTTCACTACAACCCGTTGTTGGTCAGCGTTGAGGCGGTTCCGCACATAGCCCACAACACCTACGTACAATTGGGGGCTGAGGGAGGAGTTCCAACGCTAGCGCTTTATTTGACCATTCTGGGGATGACCTTGGCGGCTTGCTGGAAGGCTTGGAGGGCACCGGGCGCGCCCGAAGACATTGCCGCGCTCGCGCTGGCCTTTCAGATCGGGCTGATCGGCATCATGATCGCGGAGGTTTTTCTCGCCGGGGAGTACATAAAAGAGATCTGGGTGTTTATCTCGCTCACGCCCAACTTGTATACGACCACTGTGCACGCCGCGGCGATGAACAACAAGACCGTTCCGACAGCCGCCGCAGCGGTTCCCGCCAGGCCGATCGTGCTGAGGCCACGCCTGCGCACCGGATGAGGATCCTGCTCGTTTCGGAGATGATCCCGTGCCTGCCGAGTCATGACGGGTTCCGCCTGATTCCCGCGAACCTGATTCGCAATCTTTACGAGCGTCACGAAATTCATCTGATCGCGCGATCGCCGGCCGGCGAAAGCGATGAGCAACCGGAATGGCCGCGGGGGTACTGCAAATCAGTGGCGATGTTTCGCGCCGATCGCGGCGCACGCGCGAGGATGCGCGCGATAACCGGCGGTATCGATCCGGCGCTTACGCGCATGGTCCTCGACACAATCGCGAAAGTGCGGCCGGACGTGCTCCATCTCGAAGGTGGTGGACTGGCTGCATTGCTTCGCTCGACCGCGCAGCAGTTGCCCGCGATTCTCTGCGTCCATGACTCGAAGGCGCTGCGCTATCGGGAGTTCGCCGGCTACGCATCCAATGCGCGCGCGCGGATCCGGTTCGAGCTGTTGTCGATGCTGGCGCGGGGGCATGAGCGTCGATGGTTTGGAGATGCAGATCGAATCGTGGTGACGTCGCCCTCGGATGCGGAGGCGCTCGCAGGCGCCGTGAGCGCGGATCGAATCGCGGTGATACCCAACGGCGTTGACCTCGAGTATTTCGCGTACCGGCCGCAGCCTGAGCCGGGG
>Ga0210398_10005688_pt1 | contig 11585 bp, 6 predicted proteins | sample IncBWC4OmetaG_FD_161047 | JGI IMG/M metagenome (GOLD analysis project Ga0210398, IMG submission 161047) | Forest soil microbial communities from Barre Woods Harvard Forest LTER site, Petersham, Massachusetts, United States - Inc-BW-C-4-O | ecosystem: Environmental > Terrestrial > Soil >... | reverse complement strand
GCTTGGCCCGCGCCTTGTCGGAGCGTGTCGCCTTGGCCACCGGGTTTGAGCGTTCGGCCAGGAGAGTCTCCTTCTCGTCGTCCTCATAAAGCATCGGGCCGAGAGCGGCGCGCATGTGCCATTCGACGTGATAGGCGAGCATGCACAGGAGCACGTGGGCGCGGACCCGATCCTCGAGCCAGTGGTAGATCGGGCGGATCTCAAGGTCGACCGTCTTGATCGAGCGGAAGGCGCGCTCGACCTGGGACAAGCTTTTGTACGAGGCGACGACCTGGGGGTCTGTCATGGCGTCGGCGGGCAGATTGGTGCGGATCACGTAGATCCCGTCGCGGGCCGTCTCGGCGGCGATTTCGGCCTGGTTGCGGCAAAAGGCGAAGCGGTCATCGGCGATCTCGATCGCGAAGTGCTTGGCCATCTTGTGACGGCCCAGCACGGCGCCGACGGCGATGCCGATCTTGTCGGCCCCGTGCAGCGGCGCCCGCTTGCGCTCGACCCGTTCCTTGATGGCATCGAGATCGCGCTGGGTTGCCGCAAGCAGGTCATTGCGCCTGCGCGTTCGTTCGGCGGCCAGGTCGGGGTTGCGGCAGACGATAAGGCGTTCGCCGGGGAAGTCTGGCGAGGTGATGACCGCCATGTTGCGCTCGTCGAACAGTGTCAGCTGCAACCGTCCACCCTCGGCCAAGGCCTTGATATCCGGCGCGCGCAGTGCGGTGATCCAGTCGAGATTGGCCGGGATCACGTCCTCGCGGATGCGGGCTTGGGTGATCATGCCTCTGTCGCCGACCAGCACGACGCGAGCGAGGCTGAAACGGCCCTTCAGCTTGTCGATCTGAGTTGCCAAGGTCTTTGGATCGCCGGTGTTGCCCCCGGCCTGCGCCGGGGCAGGCTTGAAGACCTCGATCGCTACCGGACAGCCATCGGCTGCACAGAGCAGGCCGTAGACGATCTGCAGCTTGCCCTTCTTGCCATCGCGGTTATAGCCGCGTTTGGCCAACGGGCAGCAGTGCCCCTCGACATAGCTGGAACTGACATCGTAGAGCACCAGCGTCCCCCGGTGAGGTGGCGGCGCGCCAGGGCCGTCTCGATCGCCGGCTGGCGGGCCAGCAGCCAGTCGAGCGCCTGGTAAAGCTCGGCATAGGCGACCTCACCCAAGCCCAAGATCTGGCTCAGGCTGGTGGTCGCCGTCATCGGGTTCAGCCCTTTCGTCGTCGCTAACTTCGAAGCCGCTGCGATGATCCGGCTGACGATCATCGCCAGGACCAGATCGCGTGGCCGATTGCCTTGCGGTCCCAGCAGCCGGTCGAGGCCGATCTTGCCGATTACGCCCAGCACCGCTGAGACATGGCCATGCGGCAATGTACGGATGATCTGGAGAGGCTCGGTGCCCGGCGGCATAACCACGCCGCCCTTGAGCAGGGCGCGCATCCCTCGACACGCTCGCGCGGCCAAGCGGATAGGTTCAGCAGGGTGCGCTTCCGGACCTTGCCATCCTCGCGGTAAGACTCGCGCAACAGGATGGCGGGTGGCGAGCCGCGGTTTGGAACGCTCTCGACGTACATGGCTTTAAGCATGCCGCGTCTTCCGCGGCAAAGCCAACAAAACTCTCTTGTTTACATGGGTATGGTTTCACGCGGGAATCCGCCTGATAACGAACCAAATCAATCGCTTGCGGCGCCCAGCAATAAAAAGCTCCGGCTAGACCACATGTCCGCCTGAGGACGGGGCTACCCGTCTCGCAATATGCAGGTATCGAGGGTTGCACTGGATCGGCCAGACGCGGCCAGCCTTGGGACCGAGGGCCGGGGAGTTGTGCCTTGTTACCGGAAGAGAGACCCGACAGATTTTCGTGCCCTGGCTGTGGCTAGCCGCTATCCGAGTCAAAAGGCAAGTTTCGAAAGCGGGACCGGTTGATCCGATCGAGGGTGCTTTCAAGACATCCATCGATTGAACCCTCGGCATGGTCGGAAGGCTGGTGCGGCCGAAATTTGCGTTTCCCTCCGACGCATATCGGCCGCCACGGTGACAGCTCGAAGTTCCGGTTCGCTCCTACAAACAGAAAGCCACTTTTATGGAGCGCTATAGCAGAATTTTTTAAGCGTGGTGATCATTGGTGAATCTGGCGATGGCGACGTCGCTAAAGTCGGTCATGAACGCGACAAACGCCTCTAGTTCGGATTCCTGGGCCGCTGTACGACGGTTGCTAATCGCAATGCCAGCTTGAGTAAGGGGATTATAATTATTTACGAGAGTTCCAGATGTGGGACCGCCTTCAATAGAAAAGTAATCTAAATCACTTGTTCCTTGCGTCGGATAAGTCCCGTCGGAACAGACTGCCGACAATGCCACGAATCATACCGGGTTAGTCTTGGCGAGAACCGCATTGAGAGCTGCCGTGATATTGGGATATTCGTGGACGAGAGGGTTGCTGGAAAGAGGAGCCATAAGCCCATACCTACCCGTCAAAACCGTCTGAGCTGCCACTCCATAAGGCGCACGCTGAAGTGACGGTATCAGCTGCCAAAAACAGATCTACCTTCGCCTTGTTTCCATTGATGATATTCATTTCAAGGGTTGCTGTGGCTCCATTGTCAACCACAGATACAGTATAGTCAGGGTTAGCCATCATGAATGCGTTGATGATGATGTAGCGCATCATATATAGCGTACCGCATCGGAAGCCATGGACATTCTTGAGTGCCTGGATTTAGCGACAGCGACGCAATCCCCGACATCGGCGTGACTCAATCGCGGAACGCCTCGGCGACGCTCCCCGCACGAACCGCGAATACCCCGGTCGGTTGAGAACGCCGAAGAAGCCGGACGCCGCAGGAGGGTTCAGGGGTGTCGTTGAACGTCGGCAATGGATAAAGCATCACGTAGAGGCGCACATGGGCTGTCGTGGTGTTGCCGGAGCTCATGAGCTTGGATTAGCTCTCGCAGCTCAATATAAAAGGAAAACATGATCAAAGTGGAATGGGACCACAAAGTCTGCATTCACAGCGCCAACTGCGTCAAGAAGCTGCCGAACGGTATTCAAGTCGAGAACCGGCAATTTGTTATCGATGAGACAGGGTCATCAGAAGACCGTCAAGTCTGTGGCGGCCGAATGCCCGTCTGGCGCGTTAAAAATAGTCGAGATGTAAGCTCCGCCGTCCCCCCGTATCGTCGCTATAAAAGAAGTCGGCGCTGCCGGCGATATTGTGGTAATCGCAGCCGCATGAAAGAGCTGCGCCGGGAACGCGCTTGGGCAAGGGACGGCCACGCCAACAGCGCGACTGCGGAGCCACAAACAAAAAAGACGGCAGCATTACCTACAGGTTCCATGCTCGAGACCTTCATCTGGAGGTGTTGCGATCGGCGTCGCCGGCGCCGGCGAGAGCACCGCCCTGGCCCGCTGGTGGCCGCGGAGCGGCGACATCTCGCGAGCCGGTCGATGATCGGCAGAGACCGGACATCCGCGAGCCCGATGTGTGGTGCCAAACCGGCGAAAATCTCAGCCGCCAGCCCCAGAAGGCCAGCGCGCTCGACATGCCGCCCCCGATGGCGGAGACGCCGCGTCAGGTGTAGCGGCGGACCTACGACAGGGTGCCGCGCGCGTAAAACGGCGCGAGACAGCCCAGGGCGAGCAGGCGATCGAGCACTAGGACTAGGAGGCGGGCTGCCCGACCGCATGGGGTAGTCGCACGAGTTGTTCAAAATCGTATGCGAAGGGCCATACTTATAACGCTTGCCTTTGGCCTGAAAGAGGATTTTGAAAGAAGGATCTCCAGGATTTGCCGTCTGAGCCGTTTCCATGCGCAAACGAAACGTTTGCGAAAGGAGCTCTCAAAGCCAACCGCCAATCTTCTTAGACTAGCGTACGATTTTGAACAAATCGTCTAGGGTGCCCCAACCCGACGATTTTGCCGTCGACGGGGATGGTTGCGACCGAATTTCGTTGCGGTTCGCCTCACCGGGAAGGAACATAGCGCCCAGTGGGCCGGAGATCCGGGGAATGTCGGTTCATGAGGGAGGCACCGGTGGCAGATTACGACATTATCATTAAGGGCGGCACTGTCGTTGATGGGACGCGTACACCCCGCTATTTGAGCGACATCGCGATCAAGGACGGCAAAATTGCCCAGATCGGCGGCCTGAAAGGGAAGACCGCCGAGCGCGTTCTAGACGCTGCGGGTCGCATCGTTGCACCCGGCTTTGTCGACCTGCACACGCATTATGACGCGCAAATCTTCTGGGATCCCTATTGCACGCTTTCCGGGTGGCATGGGGTGACCTCGGTAGCCTTGGGGAATTGCGGGTTCGGATTCGCCCCGTCCCGGGTCGAGGACCGCGACCGGGCTATGCTCAGCATGACGCGCAACGAGGCGATCCCCTACGAGGCGATGAGAGCCGGCATGCCGTGGAATTGGGTGACGTTCCCCGACTTCATCGAAAGCCTGAGCCGCACGCCCAAAGGCGTCAACTGCCTTACCTACGTGCCGTTGACCCCTCTCTATGCCTGGGTGATGGGCTGGGAGGAAGCCAAAAAGCGACGGCCGACCGAGGCGGAACTCGAGGAAATGTGCCGGTTGATCCATGAGGCGATGGATGCCGGGGCGTGCGGCTGGTCGGCTCAAGTCTTGGGCGAGAATTCCATTCAGCGGGATTATGACGGCACCCCGATGATCACCGACATGCTCTCCGAGCATGAAATCCTGACCTTCGCCAAGGTCCTGGCTGATCGCGACGAGGGCTTTATCGAGTTGGCGTATAAGCAGACCGGTGAAGAGGGGCGTCCCCTGGCGCCAGAAGCCAGAGAGTTCTTTGAGAAGGTCGCCGCGGTTGCACAGCGGCCCATCCTCTATCAGGCCGTGACCCCTAACTCGGTGCATCCCGAACAACACCGCGCCCGGATTCGCTGGCTGGAAAGCTGTGCCGAGCGGGGGTTGCGCGTCTATGGCCAGGGCGCCACGCGGCGCGGCGGGTTCGAGATGACCTTTGAGGATTGGAACCTGTTCGACGACACCGAGGCCTGGCGGGAAGTGACCTTGGGTACAAAAGGGGAACGCAAGGCGAAAATGCAAGACCCGGAGATGCGGCGCCGCCTCAAAGAGGAATGGGATTCCTGGATCCGGCCGACGCAGGTGGCTCAGGGCTCGGTCGGCAGCCTGGTTGTGCTCGCCAAGAACGCAAAGATCGATATCGGTGCGGAAGCGGCGTTTTCGAAGTTGCCTGCGCCGGTGGAGATTGGCAGCGCTTCATATTTCCTGGTCAAGAACCGCGACGGCTACCGGCTATTGTCGCGGGTGTGTCCCCATCAGGGCGGCACGGTAGAGGATGGTGGCGCGCAATTCGTCTGTCACAATCACGGGTACGAGTACGACAAGGACGGCGGCAAGTGCCTCGGCGCCGAAGGGCTCCGGATGAAATCGTATGTGGTGAACCTCAAGGAGGGACGCCTGATCGCCTTGGTGCCGGACGAGAAGGCTGGCAACGCGTCGAGAAGCGGGCAAACCGTCCAAGAGATCGCCGAGGCGCAAGGCAAGCACGTGATCGACGCGCTACTCGACATGGTGGTCGAGGACGATTTGGCGACCGAGTTTTTCGCCCCGACCCAGGGGCGGGAGGCTGCCGAATTCACCACCGAGGTCCTGAATTCCAACCTCGTTGTGGCCGGGGTCTCGGACGGCGGCGCTCACGTCAAGTTCCTGACGGCCGGGATCTATCCGACGGATCTGTTGATCTGGCTCGTCCGGGACGAGAAGACGATCAGCCTGGAGGATGCCCATTACAAGTTGAGCTATCTGCCGGCCCATCTCGGCGGCTTCAAAGACCGCGGCGCCCTCCGGGAGAACGCTCCCGCAGACATCGTGGTGTATGACCTCGAAAAGCTGGAGATTCTGCCCTCGGAAGTGGCCGAAGACCTGCCCGGGGGCGAATGGCGGCGCATCCAGAAGTCCAAAGGCTACGACTGGATCCTGGTCAACGGTCAGATCACCTTTGAAAACGGCGAGCCTACGGGGGCCTTGCCTGGCAAGTTTTTGCACAACGGTCGAGGCTAGTCTAATCATCCGCCGCCGCCGTAATCGGCTGCCGGCGGGGGATACGAACCAGCAACAATGCCGGCAGCGCGGCGAGGACAACCATCGTCATCAGCGCGAAATCGTCATTGTAGCTGATCATCGCCGCCTGGCGCGTGACCTCAGCATTGAGAGCGGCAAGCCCGGACGGTTCGATCAGGCTGAAGGGTGCGTGAAGGTAAGGCGCTTGCGCCAGCGGATTGTCGGGACGCACCCCTTCGATCAGCCGGGAATGTACGATCTGGGTGTTCTGAGCAAGCTGCGTCTCGAGGATGGAGATCCCGATGCTGCCGCCGAGCATGCGCATCAGAGCGCGGATCGCGGTTCCTTGGGACATAATGCGGGCCGGCAGTGTCGAGAGGGCGAGAAGGTTAAGTGGTACGAAGGTCAGGCCAAGCCCGAAGCCCTGGGCCAACCCGGCGGACAGGATCGGCCACGACCCCATGTAGAGCGAATACCCGGTCATTTGCCAGAGCGAGGCTGCGGTCAGCAGAAAGCCGACGAGGATGATTAGACGGGCGTCGATCCTGTCGACCACCCGGGCGACGAGAAACATCGCGACCATCGCGCCGACGCCACGTGGTGCCATCATCCACCCGGCGTCGAACACCGGATAGTTCATCAGGTCCTGCATCATTGACGGCATAAGCGCCAAGGTGCCGCTGAGGATGACGCCGACGGCAAACATCATCAAGCTGCCGGCGATAAAATTTGGACTCTTCAACAGCTCCCGGCTCAAAAACGAGCGTTCCCCGGTCGTCGCCGTGTGGACGATCAACAGATAGAAACTCAATGCCGAGATCGTCGCCTCGATCCAGATTTCGGTAGAGCGAAACCAGTCCCTGATCTCGCCGCGGTCGAGCATCAATTGCAGCGTGCCGACCGCGATGCTCAGCGTGGCAAAGCCGAACATGTCAAACGGCGCGCGTGTTGCACCGCGGGCTCGCTGGATAAAGACGAACACGCCGAGCGCGCACAAGGCTCCGACCGGCAGGTTGATGTAGAAGCACCAGCGCCACCCAAAATTGTCGGTCAGCCAGCCACCGAGGGTCGGGCCGACGATCGGGCCCATCATCGAGCCGGTGGCGAAAATCGCCATCGCGTAGCCGTGACGCTCACGCGGATAGACCGTATAAAGCGTCGCTTGACCGAGCGGTACCAGTCCGGCGCTGCATACCCCTTGCAGCACCCGGAAGAGCACGAGCTGGGTGAGGCTCGTCGCGCCGCCGCACAACGCCGAGGCGAGGGTGAAGCCGATGACCGAAGCAAGAAAGAGGTATTTGACGCCGAGGCGGTCGGCAAGCCAGCCGACCAGCGGCATCGCGATCGCCGCAGAGACGATGTAGGACGTCAGCACCCATGAAATCTGGTCCTGCGACGCCGACATGGTGCCTTGGATGTGCGGCAGACAGACATTGGCGATCGTCGTGTCGAGCCCTTGCATGACACATGCGCAGATGACCGTTGCGGTGATCGCCGCCCGGTTGACGCCCGGCGGTGCGCTCTCTCTGTTCACCGCTCGCACTATCGCCGTCGTCCCCTAGCGCCGCGCCTGGTCATCGGCCGCGGTTGTCGCCCGCGAGCGCGCTCCGCGCAGGCGGGCTCGGTCACCTATCTCTCCCTATGGTCTGAGCAAGAGATCGACAAATCTGCTGAAGGATCCGTGTGGCTGTTGCGATCTCATCGTCGGTCAGACCCGCCAGCGCGGCGTGTCGACTCTGGTTCGACACGGCCTCCACTGGTTCGACGGTCGATCGCCCGAGCGCCGTCAAGCCAATCGTTTTCGCCCGCCGATCCGCCGCTTCCTCGCGGCGTTCGTTCGGATTGACCGAGGCCAGGTGGCTGCCTCTGCTCCATGTGGCGCGCGCACCGGCCCAATGCGTCAAAAGGACCTCGCCGCCTCGCTGTCGCTCGATGGTTCATCGGTCGTTCGGCTGCTCGATGCCTTGCAAATTGCGGGACTGAAGATGGACGTCAACCGCGCGGCGCCACTGCCGGCCTGTGTGTGCGATCAGGCTTGGAAAACGATTTCGCAACTGCAACCCCAAGACGGATGATATGTCATCGATTTATGCTACATCTGTAGGCCCCTTCTGCCTAGGGAGGAAGGGGCCGATAGAACCAACGGAACGCGCCGCCGTGGCGGGCTCTTCAACTTTAACAGCTAACCGCGCCCCCTCCTCTTTCGCCAAGGGTTTATTCTTGATGACAGACGACGCGACCGGTGCCTTCGGCCGCCGCGAGCCGCCCCGGTCGTGTGGAATTCGTTGACGATCAATCCGCCACATTTCAAAGTGAGGGCGTTCCACTCGACCCCAGGAACTCAAGTGAGCAACAGAGACAGAGATTTTCGCCCGGCCCGTCGCCGCGGCTTCGACGACGACAACTTCGAAGTACCCCGGCGCAATTTCGGATCTGCACCGGAATTTAGCGCCCGGAGGTTTGAAGCGCCCTCCGGCCCCGCGATCCAAGCCGTCGTCAAATGGTACAATCCCGACAAGGGTTTCGGCTTCGTACAGCTTGCCGACGGATCCGGCGATGCCTTCCTGCATGTGAGCGTGGTCGAGCGCAGCGGCCACGATAGCGTGGCGCCGGGCGCGACGCTTGAGGTCCGCGCCGGTCCCGGTGCCAAGGGCCCGCAGGTAACCGAAATCCTGAGCATCGACACCAGCACCGCGCAGCAAGAGATGCCCAGACGCTCGCGACCGGAGCGACCTATCTATCCATCGGCCAACCAAGCCGCCGTCGAGGAGATCGGCACGGTCAAGTGGTACAACGCCGTAAAGGGATTTGGCTTCATCGGATCGGACCGGGGGGGCAAGGATATCTTTGTGCACGCTTCGGTGCTCAACCGTGCGGGCATCGCAGACCTGGCCGAGGGCCAGCACGTCGCGGTCGACGTGGTCGACGGTAGGAAGGGACCGGAGGCGGCCGGTTTGCGCCTGATCTGATCCCGGCGCCGATCCCGTTTCCCACCTCATCTAACGCGGTGGCCACCATAGCCCGCCGCCTGCGTCGCGGAATAAGTGAGGTGGACCCCGAGACAAGACAGTCGGAGCCGCTTGTTTGGGTGTAGCCTCGCCGATCTCGATGTCGGCTCAGATCGCGGTAAGCGCGACGGCTAGTTCGACCAGCCTACCTCTCAAATCATCGATATCGAATCCTGTGTTGGCTGCGGTGCTTGTGGGGATGTGGGCGAAGGCGAGCATTTCGCCGCTTGCACCGCGCGGCTCGCCCAGTCCATGATCACGACCAGGTAGAGGAAGCCCTTGGCCATCGGGATATAAGTAACGTCCGAACACCACACTTGGTTGGCCCGCTCGCGATCAGCGCCCGAACACGAGCAAGCAGGCGACGGCGCACAAGGTCTACCCGTATCTGCTTGGCGGGCTGGCGATCGATCGCCACCCGTCCCGGCAGCCGCTGCACCCGCTTGCGGTTGACAATGCGGCCCTGGGTCGCCAGCCACACCGCCATACGGCGCGCGCCGTAATCGGGTCGAGCCAGATACTGTCGGTCGATCAGCGCCATGACCGCCAGATCCTCGGCGCTGACCTCGGCTGGCTGCCGGTAAACCGCCGCGCGCGACACCGCCAGCAACCGGCATTGCCGAGATATCGGCAGCACGGGATTCTCGCGCTCGACCATCGCACGCCGTTCCGCCCGGCTCATTTGCCGAGCTTTCGTGCCAAAAAATCGTTTTCGACCTTCAGCTGGCCGATCCGCCGGTAAAGAATATCGACCTGGGCCTCGCTGGCCATCCCCTCCGCTGCCGAACCGCCGCCCTCAAGCCCACTCGCCGCGCCGTCCAGCAGCGGCTTCTTCCAGTTGCGGATCTGGTTTGGATGAACCCCGAACTCGCTCGCCAGCTCGGCGATCGTCGTCGCCGTTGATCGCCGCGAGCGCCACTTTCGCCTTGAACCCCGCGTTGTGCTGCTTCCGGGTGCCCTTCACGTTCTGCTCCCGCGCCATCGGCGCTTTCTAGGGGCAGCGCTCCACCTCAGCCAACTGTCTCATTTGCGGGGTCCAGCTCACCCGGCTGGGCCACCCACACAACGACCGGAAAGTTTTTTGCGAATGCCTTTGTTGATCGCAAGCTCGCCTCTCAGCGCGCGCCGCTCACCGGTTGTGCTGCTCGTCCTTGGGCACGTCCTCGTTTGGGCCGATATACAGCGCCGCGCACTCGTCGCCGAGCAGCCCGCCGGTCACCGAAAGATCGTCGCGGAACGCGTCGCGCACGAAGTCCATCGTGTCGAGGTGGCGGTCCTCGAAATACATTGAATGCACTTGGTCGCGTTCCGCTCCGTAGACGATCCGCCCGATTTTGGCCCAGATCGACGCCATCGTGCACATCCCGCACGGCTGCAACGTCGAGTAGAGCGTCGCGCCGCGGAACTCGAATTGCTGCAGCCTCTCCCCGGCCCGCCGCATCGCGACGGTCTCGGCGTGCGCAGTGGGATCGTGACGGATGTCCACCTCGTTATAGCCCTCGCCGACGATCTCGCCGTCGAGCACGATCACGCAGCCGATCGGGTTGGCTCCCGGCTGGCGGCCTCCCTCGAGGGCGAGCGCTATCGCGCGGCGCATGAAACGGGCATCGCCATCGAACTTGTTCAAACCATCCACAGCGCTACCTGCTTTCTCGAAAGCGGCTGTTTTTGATCGGTCGCTCACGGGTCTCAGCGGACCCGCTGCACCCACAAGCCGGCCAGTATGCCCAAAGCGACGCCCGCAGCCAGCAGCATCAGCCCGTGTTGAAGGCTGAAGCCCCAATGCCCGGGCTCGGGGGCGATAGCGTGCCCCTCGCCCGAGGAGATGGCGGCTACGACCGCCGGTTCCGTTTGCCGCTGCGCCGCGGTCGATGTCGGCACTCCTTCGGTCACTACGTCGTTCATGATCGCTCAGCCTTTTCCGGCCGCCGGATTGCCGGCGCCTCTGCCCGTCAACGCCTGCCGCGACATGCCGTCCGCAGGTGGCAGCACGCGCCATCTTATTTCAGTTAGATAGCCAATGCGGGATACTGCCGAGCTTAGGTGTAGGGTAAGGCCACCTACATACCTGCTAACGAACTTAAAATCCACACACCAACGGTTACCACCGCCCGCGGAATCCGTAATAGCCACCGCCTCCGAAGAGCAGGATAACCACAACGATGATCAGAATCGTCGTCATAGTTTGCTCCAAAATGTACACCGGGAGCTTCCCTCCTGCATATGGGTCAAGAATAACTACGTCACTATCCTCGGAATCTACGTGGTGCTTCCGGTGGCAGCTGTCGCCAACGTGCCACTTGACAGGACCGCGCCAGCCACGGCTAAGGCGGTGGGGAAGATCGAGGTGCTCGCTTTCGACCGCTGCGCATGTCGGCTTGAGCGCCACCGCCCGCGGGAATCGCCATGAGTGGAGGGCTTCTAACGCTTGCCTCCCGCGGTGGACGGCGGCGAGGATAGCGTCGGCGGATTTGATCCAGACGAACGGTTTGGCCTGGTCGTTGGTTTGAGCGATGAAGCGGTTGATGGCGGCCTG
>Ga0210398_10005686_pt1 | contig 11588 bp, 12 predicted proteins | sample IncBWC4OmetaG_FD_161047 | JGI IMG/M metagenome (GOLD analysis project Ga0210398, IMG submission 161047) | Forest soil microbial communities from Barre Woods Harvard Forest LTER site, Petersham, Massachusetts, United States - Inc-BW-C-4-O | ecosystem: Environmental > Terrestrial > Soil >... | reverse complement strand
TTTTAGCCGAGTGGCGATTGGCTGCGGATGTTTCGCGCTGGCTTTAGTTCTGTCGAGCTGCGGAGAAAAGGCGCCGCCCGACACGCGCGCTGCGGATGAAAGCGCGATCCGCGCGTTGGACGCGCAGTGGTCAAAGACGTCGGCCGCGAGAGACCTGGACGGCGCGGTTTCGTACTACAGCGATGACGCTTCGCTGCTGGCGCCCAACGCTCCCATCGCGAGCGACAAGCAGGGAATCCGCGCCTCGTGGGCTTCGCTGCTCACTCCGGACACTTCGCTGACCTGGCAGGCGGATAAGGTAGAGGTTGCGCGCTCCGGCGATCTGGCGTACGTGATGGGCGTGTATCAGATGACGTCGAAAGACGCGCACGGCAAGCCCACGTCGGACACCGGAAAGTTTGTGGAAGTGTGGAAAAAGCAAGCCGACGGCAAGTGGAAAACATCAGTCGACATTTTTAACTCCGACGTGGCCGTGCAAGTGGCTGCTGCTCCTGCTCCGGTCGCCAAGAAGACGGCGCCGCGGCATCGTCAGGCCGCTAAGAGAAAGCGCCGCAGGAAAACGCAACAGAGCGACAACTAGCTGCTGACACGCGTGGGCGCAGGGTGTGCCGCACCTACGGCGCTGGGGCCTTTTGCCGAATTATTCCCAGCCCTTGCGGGCTGGGCTAACTTCTGCCGCGCCTGCGGCGCTGAAGAGACGCCTCGGGCGCGACAAGCAGCGCCTCTACGATAGAATCGGCTACCCACCCCGAAGCCAACCGCCCGAGTGCCGAGCGGAAGGGTTCGGGAACGCGGCGTCTAACCCACCCAAAAGCCGGCTGTATCAGCGCATCGCCACGGGAGAGTTCGGAAACGCGGCGTCTAAACCCGCACCCTTTGCAGAAAAGAAAAACGCAAACGATGCGGCACCCGCAAAATCAATCCTGGGCGAGGCGCAAGGCTATGCGGGGAAGGTTGAGCCACCCGCCCCACCCGCAAAGTCGATCCGCGGCGAGGTTGAAGTTTGATATAGGGTGCCAGGTTGAGCCACGCGCCCCCGAGTCAGACGCCTGTTGCGACGATCAGCGGGCTGACCTCGCGGAACGGGCTCAGGCCGGTGCCCGACGAGCTGGCGAGGGCATCCGTTCAAACGGAATGGGCTTTGGCCTTGACGGCCTGCTGAGCAGCCGCGAATACATCGCGTGCGGACGTCGTACCCGCTACGTGCTCCGTACCCGCGATTCCGAGGTCCATCCGTCCGGCGTTCACGCCGTCAAACATTTCTTCGGCAGGTCCGGTGTGGCCCTTCGGGACGCCGAACTGCTCGAGCGCTTCCGCCCACCCTGCACGCGGGACGGCAAAGGCTTTTACGTCGCGTTTTAGGACTTCACCCAATTGTTTCGCTACTTCATCCGCGCTTACCATCGAACCGAGCTCGATAACGCGATGCCCGGACCACGCCGGCCCGGTCAGAAGCTTTGCTACCTCCGCGCCGATGTCATTTGTCGCGACCATTGTTGATTTCCGGTTTGTAGGATTGTAGAAGACCGGTAGTGTTCCGCCTTGGGCGGCCTGTAAGCCGAAAAGAAAGTTTTCGAAAAAGCCGCCTGCGCGCACAAACGCGACCGGAGATGGCAGGCTGCGAAAACCTTGCTCCAAAAGCGATAAGCCCGTGATCAATCCCAGCCCGCTTGTTCTATTCGCGCCCATCGACGAAAGCGCTACGACCCGCGGCGGCACCACCTTAGTCAGCGCCCCGACATAGTTCGCAATCAGGTCCTTTGCTTCTTTGTAATCAGGCGACGGTGCCATTGCAGAAGGCAACATAACAAACGCGCCCTCAACACCTCTGAGCGCGGACGCTATGGCTGCCGCATCGTCCCAGTCTCCAACCACCAACTCCACGCCTTGGTCTGCCCACTTCGCCGCTTTCTCGCGATTGCGCACAAGTGCTCGCACCTGTTTGCCTTGCTTCAGCAGATGGCGCGCGGTGGCGCCCCCAACCTTTCCAGTAATGCCCATGACTAGATACATGATCGTTCCTCCTTGTTGTTTTCGTGCTCGCGCGGCTTGGTAACGACCCGTTATCCGATGAGTCCACCGCCGCCGATCACTATGATTTTCATGATTGCCTATATAGTTCGACCGAGGCTTTTCAGGTTTCGGCTGGGGAAAATCTTATGAGCTGAGGAGAGCCCGGTGATGTAGCGCGCTTATCGAACGCGACCAGGGGCACATAGCTGGACGATACGCCGCCCCTCCTTCTTACGTACGCTCTTGCATCAGCGAAGTCAATAGCGAGCCGGGCAGATTTGTCGTGCACACTTTGCGGGAAGGGAAGCGGAAGGTTTGAAGCGTAAGACGCGCTAACCGGAAACTGAGACGCTACAAATCTTTCGTCTTAGTTGACTCAGCGGGGGGGTTGCCGATAGGATGCACGCAGTGTTGTCGCTAGCGATGGGATTGGAGCGCCGCGGGCCAAGTACCGCGGCGTTCGTTTTTTTATCGACGCTTTCCTCTTTAACTCCCTAGAATAGGCAATAGAGGTAGTTCCTCACCTGCTTCGATGAAGCGAAGAAAAAAGCAACCACAGGGAACAGGAAAAGGTACAAGTGTGCGGGCGCGTCCTGATGGCGGCGCTTTGCGAATACCGTCGATTCCCATGGCTGAGGTTTTGAGTTTTATCAAGGAAACGAGAGGAGGGGTGACTTGGACGGCGCAGGAAATGATCGCCACGCTGAAGGTCAGCCGGCAGGACGCCGAACAGGTGATAGCCATCCTGCAGTTACAAGGCTACGTAAAGCCCGCGTTGGAAAGTCAGGGATGGCTTACTACGTTGAATGGCGAAACCGTTTCCGGTTCGAAGCCGCCGCGATTTACACCGGAAAAGATTAGCGAGGCGCTCTCCGTTCTTCAGAAAAGAATCAAGACGGTGAACCAGGACCGAAAGTCTGAGTTCCAAGTTTCCGATGCAGTTGCGTTTGGAGATTTTTTGGTCGGGCGGTCCAGAGTCCAGGCGGCTGATGTGGGCGTACGTTTGACAGCACGCAAGGCTCGAGCCGGCGAACGTAATTCAGCGCGGGAAGAAATCGCGTTTCTAAAACAGCTTCGCGCCAAAAGTGCGCTCGTACAGCTGCATCGCTACGAGAGTTGGATGAGCCACCGTTCGCACCGCCAACTGATGTAGAAGCGAAAACTCCGAGTCGTAAATCAGAGGCGGAAAGAGAAAGGCTCGGCGAAAAACCCGCCGAAAGGAAATAGTTCGTTTGTGACCCCTTATGTCGTGGCTGAAGCCACGACCCACAAAGAATAAGGGGGCTGGGTGTTTGCGACGCTTTTATGTCGCAGCTACTCTTTGCTGATGCACTCGGAATGAAAAGCTACACCCGCGAAGAATTTCGGATGTTCGTCCAACGTCAAAACCCGAACCCTTTCTGCACAAACCGCAGAAAGGATTCGGCACCCCGCGGGTTTCAATCGTGATTGGGCTTAGTCCGGTGCCGCGCGGAAGGGTTGCCACCCGCGTCCAGTAGACCACGACGCTAAGAGCTGTGTCGCACCTACGGCGCTGGGCCTTTTGGGAATTTTTCCCAGCCCTTACGGACTGGGCTAAATTCTGCCGCGCCTACGGCGCTAGCTTGTCGACTACCGCGAACTCCAAGATAGAATTGGGCCATGCGCGAATACTACATTCTTCCGTCGCATCTTCACGCGTGTTTGCGGGCTCTGCCTTAATTATTTATGGCATTCTCACGAATATCTATAGCGGAAGAATACGAGAAGACGGTCAGAAGTATGAGCCGAATCGAACCGCGCGGGTTTATACGATAGTTTTCGGCACTTTGTTTTTGCTATTCGGAATCTATCTGAGCCGACGATAGCTGTCCCGCCCCAATTCGGCTTGACTTCCGCATTGATTGGCGTTAACAACGTGTCAACTCCCAGCCTTTTCCGGCTCTGCAGTCAGGTCCCCACTCACACAAGGAGGCAACGCTCATGTCCCAGCAGCTTTTCCACGACCTGCCGATCCCAGCCAAGGATTGGCCTATAGCAGGACCCGACGGCGGAACGGTCCCAGTGGATCAAGACACTTCTACAATCCAGGCATTCGGTATTAGTTCGAACGGGCTGCGAATCGTCGGCACGCACTTAAGCGGCGACGAGTCTCGCGTAATCACGTTCTCGCAAATTCTCGGGTCCATTCTGCCGGGCGTCCCAGGACTGGCGACGCCTTGGGTAGCCGACCCCATCAGCATAGACTCGGAGGTGAGCGGGCGGGGAATTAACAACGAGGGAGACGTGGTGGGATTCATGCTAACCGCCGCCAATGATCCCAACCAAACCGTTCCTTACTTCCGGCCCGGCAACGTTCCGATTGCTCCCGGATCGGGGATTTTTGCGACCCTGCCGACAGCTCTGCAGGGCGCTGAAATTATTCTTCCGGATGATCGCACAGCGAGTAGCAAGGCAATGGGAATAAACAACCACGAAATTGTGGTGGGCTATTATGTTGATCCGGATAATGGAAATTCAGTAGGCTTCTCGCTGGACTTGCGTCTGCAAACCGCGGGCGTAGGACTCGCAAACATCGGCAAACAAATTCCCAACGCCGACAGCGACAATCAAGGCGTGCAGATCTTGAGTATTAATGATGCGGGAGACATGCTCGCGACGTCTGATGCGCTGGGGAATCTGGTAGGTCTGGTGGATCAACACGGCCAAAGAAAGTGGTTTCCGGTCCAGGTGTTGAATCCAGAGTTTGTGGTCGTGTCGGGGTCTCTTCCGGAAGTGAAATTAATGGGAATCAACAACAAACGAACGATTGTCGGGTTTATTTCTTCCGACGATGCAATGACCGGTTTCTATTGCCAGGTCTTTGCCGATGGAAAAACATCCCCAGCGACCCAGTTCAGTCATCCGGCGGGGTCAGGAACTCAATTCCACGGCATCAGCGATAACGGAGTGATCTGCGGGACATATAAGACGGATGCTGGCTACAACCATCCGTTCGTATATGAACTGATAGATTACGAATTTCCAATGCTGACGCCTTTAAGGTTCGACCCTCAGCCACCACATGAAGACGAGAGGGGAATTTTTCTGCCTCGGTCGTCTATGAATGCCATTTACCATGATGCTGACTCGAATGCGGCGCGCCTACCGTGAGGGGCGAAACCCAGAAGGAGTTAGCCGTTCTTTGGTTGGTGTCGACCTGTTTTATGGCGAGCAAGAATTGGATTTGCTGGTTGCCATGCACAACGGCGCCCTAGATGAGGCCGTGAAGCAAGAGAAATATTACAACGATCACAATCAAGCCGAGTACGCCAGTCGGGGCATAGCCCCAATTGCGGCTATAAGACCAAACAGGCGACGCACCGAGAAGCGCTAACGCCAAGATCACGATCAAGATAATCCCGAGCATGGTTTCTCCTCTGTCCGCGTTTAACTGGGGCGGTCCGCGCGTTTGGCTGTAACAGTAACTTGGACGTGAGCGCCCTTCTTGAGCTTCACATCGTCGCCGTGTTCGTCAATCAAAGTATTTTCAATACGGAGCTGCCGATGCAACTCCTCGGACCCCTCAACAGCGATCTGCGCTTTTTCCGGCTGGCTCGGGCGCGGAGACGGGATGATTTTGTTGACGGTTCCAGGCACGGTGGTGCTTGGCTGTTCTGGAATCCGCACAGTGTCCAGGTTCAGTTCCGTGATCTTTGCGGACTTGGCCATACGCGGTTTCGCCATTTCCTTCTCGACGCTGGCACGTGTCGCGTTGGCGGACTCTTTCTCACGTTTCTTGTGTGGCATCCATCGAGCCTGTCATCAAAGCAGAAGCCATGCTGTCCAATTTTGAACAGTTGCGCGAATACCACTGATTCCTGTTCGCAGCGCCGTATCCGGATCGATAGGTTCAAATAGGTTATATTGGTTGTGAAGAGGCACGAAATGCCAGACGAAGAATGGATCAAAACACTAGACGACGGCAGAAAAGTGAAATTCTTCTACCACCAACTGCCGGAAGACGGCGCGTTTATCACCGCGCAGATTCAGGGCAATGAGGTGGTCTACTCCGTCGTATTGGCCAAAGCGAGAAACCCGCTTAGCCGTGAGAATGTAGAGAGCCATTTCGAAGGCGAGCTTTCTAAGAAATAGCGCCACTCCCATTTTGGGAGAATGGACGGCGCGACGCGCCTACGCGTGAATGTCTTGTCTTTAGTCCCACAAATATTCCCTGATAATAAATACATAGTTCGGTGTATCGCGCCCTGTGGACGGTCTGTGTTGAGGTGGTGGCATAGAGTCCCGGTGGGCGATGCCCAAGACAATTCTGGTTGCTGACGACAGTCCATTTGTCCGCAAGATGCTCTGCAAGATATTTGAAGCAGAGGAGGATTACGATCTTTGCGCTGAAGCCGTTAACGGCCAGGAAGCAATCGATCTCGCCAAGCGGCACAGGCCCGATCTAATCATTCTCGATTTCTCCATGCCCGTAATGAATGGGGTGGATGCCGCTCATGAGTTAAAGCGCATTATGCCGCACATTCCAATCATACTCTTTACCCTCCACGCAGATACGCTGGCTGCGCAGCTGATGGGAGGGAACTCACCCTTCGATCTGGTTGTGTCGAAGACGGACGCGGTGAACATCGTAAAGCATGTACGGTCCCTGATTCCTGTTTAGCCTACTTCGGGTTGATGCCGGGCCAGCCTAGCTTTTCACTTTTGATAGTCAGAAGGTTGCGGGCAGATTCCGTCATCGCAGCTCGCTCGTTATCGTCTAGCCCACTGCCGGTCAGTTCTTGCGAGCGAAGGAGCAACGCTTCTTCGACCGCTAAAACCAGATCGGTTAATTTCTGCCGGTCAGGCTCGACGAGCGCCGCTTGATACAGGTCTTGCCACGACGGTTTCGGATCGTTCACAAGTGCCACGGCATCTCGCTCTTGGGTCGAGCTGAAGCTCGCGCCAATCGTGATGAGTGTACCGGTGCCAGGAGACAAAAACTTATTTCCAATCCTGATTGATGTCAAGAAGCCATTGTTAATATGGGGATTGGACCCAGGGTACGATAGCGGACAGACGAAAAATCTCTCAGAACATAAGTTGTCGTCGGGTGAACAGGTGTGAGAAAGCATGTAAGTCGATTTCCGAATGAACGGCCGGGTGAACCCCTCATAGATTTAGAAGAGCGCGAGTTAAAGAAGAAAGCCAAGAAATTAGGAATAAAACTGGATTCAGTCAAAAAGAAAAAATAAAACGCGCAGATTCTCTCCGGCATTTCAATTGGCCGCAAACCTGATAGCGAAGCTCAACGCCGATCCATCGCCGCCAAAAGCGGCACACGTGATTCCAGGGCAGCGCAAAATGTGTGGTCGCTTGCAGGTGCGTCGCCCGGGCAGAGTCGGATGACCGCACGTTGATGCTCGGCTGATTTCACTTTTGTGCTTAGCGCTGCGGGGGCGACCGTTCGAGGCTGGAAGTTTGCGCTCCTTGATAGTAGAGTTCCTTTGAGTAGACCCCGGCCGAAGCGCGTCGATTGGTACAACGACGAACATGCAATTCGTAGGCAAGCTAATGGAAGCCGATTTGAGCGACGTGCAAAAAGGCACGCGCTCAAACGCGTATTGGCCTGCGATCAGCTTGGCCGCGTTACCTGAACTGGTTCTTCGCTGCTGGGCCGCAATCATGGCTTCGGCCAGCACGGTTGCAGTAGTGCTCGTGGCGGTGCTTTCCTTCGGATGTTACTGGGCGGCCAAGCTTCTCGGGAAGATTCGGCCGTTGCGCGATGCGTACCAAGCGCTCTCCCGAAGTTACGATCGCTTCCTCGAGCGGCTTGGCCAAAAAGTTTTGCGCGATGCGCGAGACACGCCCGCGTTACGCCTGATGGTCTCGCTCAGCCTGACGGCTCTGCCAATTTTCGTGATCCAGCTGGTTTTAGGGAAACCTCGGCTCCTGCTCGCAATCGCTTTCTATCTTTCGCTGTACGGTCTCAGGTTTGAGCGTTTTGTGAGGATGTTCAGCGCCAAACACCTGGAGGCACACCGGCGCCAAGGCTACTTCTCCGACAAATACGATAAGGTCTTCGGCCGCTACGTGGAATTTTTCCTGGGATATTTGTACGGCAACGTTCCGGAACTGGATCGCACGGTTCATGTCGGGCTGCACCATAGAGAGAACGGCGGGCTGAACGATACGGTCACGTCCAGCCTCTACGACCGGACTAGTCCACTGGATTTCTTTTGGTATCTTTCCGACAACATTTGGACCGCGCTTGGTCTCGCTCCCTATGCTTACTTCAAAGCGAAAGGCGACGAAAAGAACCGCCGGCGAATTTTATGGGGAATGGCGCGGTACTATTTTTTCTTCGCGGCTGTCTTTATTTACAACTGGAGAATTGGGGTCTTGTACGTTTTGGTTCCTCTGCTCTGCATGAATTTTATTATGGCGCTCACAGCGTGGGTGCAGCACGCCTTCTGCGATCCGGAGCATCCCGAGGATTATTTTGCGAATACCGTTACCGTCTTGGATGAGCTGAACTTCATGAACGAAGGCTACCACCTGTGCCATCACCACCGCTCCAGCCTGCACTGGACGGAAATGCCGGCGCATCTCGACCGCATTCGCGACAAGATGAGAGAGTCCGGCTCGCTAGTCTTCCGCGATTTGGATGTGATGGGGCTTTTCCTCGAGTTGACCGTGCTGCGAAGGATGGATGTCTTGGCCGAGAAGCTTGTCCCGTGGCAACCCATGAGTCACGAAGAGCGGTTGGCTTTGCTGGCGAAGAGAACCAAACCCGCGAGAGCGGTCGCGGCGTGAGGCGTCAAGGAAGGTCTTGCGACCGGAACTAGAATCGAGCGGGAACCCAATAAGGCTAGAACTCAAAAGAACCCACGACCGAAATTCCGCACATCCCTTGGCCGCGTATACGCTTCTGATAATATAGCGGCTTGGTTGAACGTGTTTTGCTATCGCCACGGGAAGGGGCGCGGGACAGGTGACGGGAAAATTAGGGAACCGTTTTCGGCGAGCAGTGGTGCTCTTTGTCGCTCCGCTTTTTCTTTTAGCCGCTCCTCTGGATGCTGCCGATCTGCAGGCGAAAACCGCGCAGAATTACGAGCGCTACGTTGCACTGACGGAGGCGCAAGTAGACCTCGAGCTCGCTCAACGCAATCCCTACCTATGGTTTGAGCGCTTGCCGGAAGCGCGCCGTCTTGCGGACGAGCAGACGCTTCGACGCGGCGACCTCATAATCGAACGCCTCGAAACTCTCGACAACGGGCAACCAATTCCGGCGCCCGGCGCGTTGATCCATCACTGGATTGGAACCATCTTCGTGCCCGGCGCGACGCTGGCGCAGACTCTGGCGTTCATGCAGGACTATGGCCGCAACGCGGATTACTTCAAGCCGAATATTCTGCGTTCGAACATCGTCAAGCACGAAGGCGACGATTATTTTGTGCAGCAGCGCTTTTACAAAAAGAAAATCATCTCCACGGTAATCGACGTGGACGAGCGGGTTCACTATCACGTGGTCGACAGCACTCACGCATGGAGCCGCTCGCATACCACTCGCGTTCAGGAAGTTGACAATCCGGGCCACGCCGACGAGCGCCCCGAGCCTGAAGGTCACGACAAAGGCTTTATCTGGAAGATGAACACCTTTTGGCGATTTGAAGAAAGAGACGGCGGCACATATATGGAATGCCAGGCTGTTTCCCTGAGCCGCGACATACCTGCCGGTTTGGGCTGGATCATGAGCTCGCTGGTAGCCAACTTGTCGAAAGAATCGCTGAACTTCACGCTGACCACATCGCGCACTGCCATCGCCAAAAAACCCGTCGCCGCCGGCAACTAGGGCAAACGCTCGCCGCCAATGGCTCGCCGATCTTTCCTCGCGCGGCATTAAGTCAGTTTTCGACTATCGACTAATCAGGACTTGAAACACAATGATTGACAAGTGGGAAGTCAGTTGGTCGGGTAGTTCGACTTCTCGGCAGGCGGGTCTTGGGGCAAATCAGCAACCGACACCTGACAAGCCCTGAAACGAACCTCAATGACGCCTACATTCTTGATGTCGTATACGACGTGCGACGGGATTTGGAACGAGTCCACTTTCGCGTACTCCACGCGGAAAGTGACTCCTATTGGAGGAGCAGAGGGAGGTTGATTCACTTGAGACGCGACGGCAGCAACGATAAGTCCGTCGTCGGTCCTCACATACGTCGGTACGGCCACAACTTTCATTTCGGGAGTGTCTACTACGGCTTGTGTGAGCAACATGTTCTCATCATAATCCTCGTCAAATTTCACGTTCTCCGACGTCCCATGCAGGTGCGTTCTAACTCCATCTGTCGTAACGTCCACCGTCTTGTCGGGAAACGGCACCATGCTGCCGTTCATGTACGCGTTCCATGACTGAAAGAAGCCACCGATCATGGTTTGCAGTCCGTCACGCATCTGCTTTACATTCGCTTCCCGACCCTCGGGTGGAGTTCCTGTGTCGCTCCACTCCATCGATCCCTTGCCCTTGAGTTGATCCACCGCAGAAAGATGAACGGTCTGCAGATATTTCAACGTGGGATTGTCTTCAGGGATCTCGGCTCCGCTAAAACGCGTCAACATGGCCTTCCAATCGATGGTGGCTTCACAATGGAAAGACTTCAGACCACTTGTCGTGGGCGTGTAGTACTGCGCATGCGCAGCAAATAGCCGGTCGCTGGCGGCTTTATCCTGCGCGAGTATCGACGTGCTACAGAGGCAGGCCAGACCGAAAAGAAGGAGACAGCCCCGTCGGCGTTTCATGTCCGAAGTGTAACGTTAATCGCGGCTGCCTGCACCATAGAGTCCTGATTAGTGCATCAACGTTGGAGGCGGGTGCCAGACAAAACCGGGAAGAGGTCAGCGCTTTTTGGGGCCGTGCTTGGTCCAGATTGCTTCGAGCTTTTGCGCCAGGGATTTTTGGGTGGTATCGAATTGTTTTATGGCGAGCAAGAGGTGAATTTGTTGGTTGCCTTGGTACAGGGCGAGGCCGAAATTCTTGCCATCGTTAAGTTGCTCGGACTCAGACCACTCGCGATAGTCTTTTAGCTTGGCGGCCCACTGAGAAGTAACGTCAGTCCAACCTTGTTTTCCTTGCAGGCGATCGAAATGTACGGGGAGAGTTTTGCTCGGCGGGAGAGTCTTGCCTGACTGCGGCGTCGGCGCCGGGATGACGCCCCAATGCTCGAGAAACAGAACCACAAGTTCGCTGCAAAAGGCAGCCTTGGCTTTTTCGGATTGGTCGTCGGCGTCGGAAGAATTGGGAAGCAGAATCTTAAAGTTGTAGCCTTTGCCAACGTGCGCCAAGGTCGAGACCAGCGCGCTTCCGGCATTCGCGTTCCAACTTCCGGGCGGAGGGCGAAGCACGAGGACGGTTCCGTCGGAGCACATTTGATCGGTGAGGCGTCCGCAGATTAGTTCGCGAACGATGTTGCGAAGTTTCACTCCGTCGTGAGGAGTGGCGTCAATCAGCACGCCGGGAGCGACGCACAGCATTACGTGCGTGAAACGGGTGAGTTTGCCGCTGACGAGCGCTTGTCCAATTCGATTGGCCAGGCTTTTCACGCCATGGCCCTGGA
>Ga0210398_10005685_pt1 | contig 11589 bp, 13 predicted proteins | sample IncBWC4OmetaG_FD_161047 | JGI IMG/M metagenome (GOLD analysis project Ga0210398, IMG submission 161047) | Forest soil microbial communities from Barre Woods Harvard Forest LTER site, Petersham, Massachusetts, United States - Inc-BW-C-4-O | ecosystem: Environmental > Terrestrial > Soil >... | reverse complement strand
TGTATCTCTCGACAGCGAGCAGAATTCTTCCGCGAGTCACCATGTCCCGAACAGCCTTGGACAAATCACTCCCCTCTTCCTTTGTGATCTCGTGAAGGAAATCGTAGTTCTCACGATCCATGCGAACGCTCATCGTCTTGCTCACGACTTTCCCTCCAATTTTAGTCTCGCGTCCTCGATAATCGAATCCTTGAACCGCCCATGCTTCGCCAGCAACGCAAGCTTCGCAAGGGCCTCAGGTTTCTCCAGCAAGCCCTTTCCCCGACTTCGAATCAGGATGCCCACGGCTGTAGTGAACGCGACGCCCAGTAACTTGCAGGCGTTGATCCCATTCTTGTCGTCAATGCCCAGGAACTGAGCCTTCTCATTGAGCGCAAGCGCGATGGCCTCTGCCTCACCACTGCCCAGGATAAAGTCTGCCTGCAATTTGGCAACGAGGCGTCGATTCTTGACCGTGACCGTTTTGATTCGCGACTCATCCAAGGCTTTTTGAATGATCACCGCATCCAGCACTTTTTTGGAACCACAGCACTCCCTTTCAACTTCACCGGGAATCACAACGGGCATACCGGCATGAGAGATAAACAGGTCAAGGAACTCGCCCTTGGCGATCAGGATCAGCGTCGACGCGTCGAAGACGATCATTATGACGAAATATTACAAGCGTAATTCTAGCATAGATAGTCCGTAAATTAGAAGTTCGAAGTTCCTCTTCATTTCAGATAGATGACCAAGATCTGCAACCCCGACACAGTTGCGTCAAGCGTGTGTGCGCCTGCATTGCGGATAAAAGTACGTTCTTGGACCGAACAGACCGAGAATCGAAGTTGAAGCTGTTCGAAGGATGGCTGTAAGTGATGGATATAATGGAGCTTGTATCTGATGGGCAGACATCGCAGTCTGCGAAAGCACCTGCTAAGCGAGCAGGTAGTCATTCTCACGAGATTCCATTACAATGATCATTGGAATCATATAGTTGCGGGGGGCGTGTAGCTCAGCTGGGAGAGCACCTGCTTTGCAAGAAAGCAGGCAAAATCACACAAGTGCCGCATCTGGTGTCGCTTACACAGAAACGCGCGGTGCAACCAAGCTCTTGAATTGGACTGACGTTGGACCGAAAGTCACATCCAAAGTATCTGCCCATCTCCGCGACGATTTCGCTCATGCCTACCCGCCAGGTGTGAGATCGGTCGATTCCGACAGTGACTTCCAGCGTTCCGTCTCTTGCGCTACAAATGCGTTCTTGGAGGCAATACGGCGGACAGCGTCGGGACCAAGCGGAAGGCGAAGGGGAGGATCGGGCAACGCGACGAGCTGCAGAAGCGCTTCGGCAAGCTTCGCGGGGTCACCCGGCTGTTGACGGTTGTTCGTCTCAGCGAAGATCCGCGTCTTGCCCACGGTTGCTGCGTAATCCTCAATCTGCGTTTTTGTCCTCTGGAGAGAACTGCTATCCATGAAGTCCGTGCGAAAGAAGCCGGGCTCAATTACTGTCACATGGATGCCCAAGGCCTTCACTTCTCCATAGAGCGCCTCCGTGATGCCCTCCACGGCAAACTTCGTCGACCCATAGACGCCCCAACCAGGCGATGCCTGATATCCGCCGAGCGACGACATGTTCAGGATGTGGCCTGACTGCTGCTTCCGCATGATGGGAAGTACAGCGCGTGTTACGTTCAGCAAGCCGAAGACATTGGTACGGTAGACCGCTTCGACCTCCGCCGCGCTCGACTCCTCAATCGAACCAAGCAGGCCATAGCCGGCGTTGTTCACCAACACATCAATACGTCCGAAGCGGTCGGTTGCGGCCTCAACCGCTGCCTTGGCCTGCTCCTCGCTGGTCACGTCGAGAGACAATGCCAGGATCTGCGATGCGTCTGTAGCACTATCCGCAACATTGCGGAGCGAATGTTCGTTGCGTGCCGTCGCGACTAAATTATCACCGTGCGCCAAAATCGCTCGGGCAATCTTCGCTCCGAGACCTCGCGACGCTCCTGTTACCATCCAAGTCTTTTTCATGCCGGCCTCCCCTAATATCTATACGATTCGTCTCGGATAGTAAAGATGCAAGATCCTCACTGGAAATCTAGGCGGTATGTGAAATCCAGAATTGTTGACACCGGGAGGTCTGCTCTTGGCCGAGAATGGACCCAAGCGCCGTCACGATCACAGAGTGGCACTATGCGTCGTGGGCCAAGGGCAACGTGAAGTATCGTTCTATCATTGCTGCAGTGTCGCCTGGAGTTGTGGGGAGGGGAGAAACTCTCATACGACACCGCCTTGAGCTTTCGGCAGACGTTGCTGCGCGGTGCGGATCAGCTCGATATAGGTTTCGATCTTCTCGACCGGAATGACCACGGTCACGGGATTGCGGAATTGCTCGTCGCCATCGTGCCGCGTCAGCATTATGCCGATCGCTTCGCCGGACATCGGGTCTATCATGCCGAAGGTTTGCACTTTGTCGGGACGCTGCAGCTGACCGCCGATCCTGTCGCCGGGTGCCACGATCTTCATTTTCACTTCGGCCATGCGTGCGTTTCCCCTAATCAATTTCACGTCCTCCATTTTCTTAACCTGTGAAAGCTCAACAGAACACGGAACCGACCGATCCGCACGCGACTTTCACTTCACATTCAGGAGGATTCGGTCGCGAGGCGAGTGCTTTTCTCAACGCCCTGATTGATTGAAAAAGTGCATTCTTGGACCGAATGGACCGACGTTCAAACCTCAAGCTCTTCGGCGAAGGACTCTACGTTTCTGATAACAGGACGGTTGCATCCGGCACGCGGTGCATCTGTTTGTGAGACCGCCTGCCAACAGAGCAGGTAGTCAATCTCACGGAATTCGGTTAGACTGACCATTAGAATCATATAGTTGCCGGGGGCGTGTAGCTCAGCTGGGAGAGCACCTGCTTTGCAAGCAGGGGGTCACCGGTTCGATCCCGGTCACGTCCACCAATTTCCTAAGTAATTTAAAGGTTTTCTGAGACACTGCCGTTGGCGCTGCAGCCAGTGTCACCTCAGTGTCACCGCCGCAGGGCGTGGGCTTCCGCGAGCGCACGCCCTGGTATCACTCCTGAAAACGACAATCCCTCAAGGCCGGGCATCCAAGTGGATAATCGCAGGACGTCGAACGCTCTGACGTTGGCCGGAGAATCAATTGGCCTGGTATGCCTACGGTTACTTCGTTTGGACACCGCGTGGTGTCGTTCACGCCGGGCACGATTTCGGTCCGACGCCCGACACCTACAAAGTCGGAGACAGCCTCGGAGTTCGGAGCGGGGTCGAAGGAATCGTAGTTGGCATATTGAAGGGGGAACCCGCAAAAAAGAGCGGCGGATACGACGTCTTCGTCCTGATCGAACAGAGACCGCCGCGGATACCCGGCGCATCGGCAGTGCCCGTGCGAGATTTCTTTCAAACCCCAGACGGGCAGCAGCTGCAGCGAGTGCTCATCGGCGATGCGCGTCTCGTCGCCCGGCCTCAAATCCAGGCGGTGCTGGGTGACAACAAGTTCCGTGCGGTCGGTAAGAACGTCTACAGGCGACCGCTCAGGGAAAGCTTTTACGATTTTCAGCTGAACCATCTTCTTTGGCTCCTCGGCGAAGATTGGTTCCATGCGGAAATGGCCAAACCTCTTGCGGATCGCCACATCATCCTGAAGTGGCGCGATCATCGCAATCAGCAGCTTCGGAAGTACCAGGATCCGAACGATCCTCAAGCTCTTGTCCGGGCGCCCGTGACTGGCGAGATGCGAGCGTTGCAGGTGCTTGCCGATGATCTCTACCAGCTGGCACACGCGCTCGACCCTCCGCGCGCGATCCTCGCTCGCCTCCGCGACATGCGTCAGTTTCAGGGAGCGCGATACGAAATCCTCGCGGCGAGCCTCTTCGCGCGCTGCGGCTTCAGCATCGACTTCATCGAAGACGCTACGAAGCGCAACCCTGAATTCATCGCAGAGAAGGGACCCGAGCGCATCGCAGTCGAGGCGAAAAGCCGGCATCGCACTGGGGTGCTGAATGAGAGAGGCGCCCTTCGCGAGAACGCTCGCGCTGAGATACGCCGACTGTATGAATCCGCCGCCGGTCAGAACCCGGGAAACGTGCCTTTTCTGATCTTCATCGACGTGAATTTGCCCCTGACGCCGGACATCGCGCCTCTAGAGAAGGATTGGATCCGAGAGGCAATGGAAATGTTTGAGCACCGCCACCAAGAAGGCCTACAGAACTATGACACGGCGCTCGTCTTGACGAATTTCGGTTGGCACTTCGAGCGAGACGAGGGAACGCCGGCAGGAGAGAACATGTGGGCGCGAGCCGAGAATCCTAGATTTCCTGTGCGCGCCGAGACCCTAGATCTCCTCGGGCGAGCCATATCAGAATACGGAAAAGTCGTGGATGAAGAAGAACGGCACGGATAGCTCGCAAAGGATGGTGGTGGCGGAGGCTACCGACTTTCCCGCCTGACCCACTGCCGTTTTTAGGGCCAACGGGAGTGAGAGCGAGTACTCGCTAGGAACGCGCTAGCGACCGGCGGGCCGTCAGGCTTTTCACTAGGACTTCAGTTGCAGCATCTCGCGCGGATTTCTTCGCCTCGCGTGCCGCAGCTTTCTGCTGCCGGCGGCCGATCGCGACGGTAATGGCGGGATCGCTGGCGCGTAGCTCGCTGACGTGCCCGTACACGTCGTCAAACGTCAAGGTGACGCCGCATTCATGGGCAACACGCTGGATGATCGCGGCACGATCCGGGCGAGGCGTGGTTACGCCTCGAATCCAGTGATAGATAGCCGATGAGTGGACGTCGAGTGCTGCGGCGAGGCGCTCCGCTCCGTAGGTCCGAACAAAGCGTGCGAATTTCGATTCCCATCGTCCTGAAACGTTCCGCGCCATTGGCCTGCTCCCCCAACTTGGGCGGCGATTTGTACTGCGAGAAAATCGGACGGCAAAGCTCGCTGATCTCCAAAACTACCTAGGTGACACAGCAACGGTGTCGCTGTACGAGCTGCCCCCCAATATATCCAATTGCCGCGGGAAGTCTAATCTGAGAGCCTGAATTTCAAGCACTATGGTTCCAGAATCAAGGTGCCTAGCTACAATGGAAGACGAGCGGCCGCCCTACTTCGGTTGCTCTCTTTTCGCATCCTCAGGTTCCGGGCGAGTCATGTGATGGGCCAACTTCATTAGGAAAAAATAATGGCCGACTTGGGAGAGCGACGTCAGTCTATTCTTGACTCTGTTCGGGTGAACGTAGCTCAAAGAAACGGGACTGATGAGCTGGAAATCAATGACACTCGCCTTCAACTTCTGCCCTGGAGGCAAATAAAAGAGGTTGGCGATTTCATTTCGCTGCAAGGCTTTCAGATGCTCCTCGAGCTTTGAATCAGTTAGTGGATGATTTCTCTTGTAGTCTTCAAAATCGTAGACGGCCGCGATGAGAAGTGTGTCACTACGACCCGGCTGAATATCGCACGTACAGGAGATCACAATCGCGGGAATTTCTGCTCGCTCGATACCGCCTTGGTCGTCGACGTTTACGATGATGGCGGAGTCGAGCACATCACCCTGATACAACTCGTTTGGCAGGGACGTCGAGTGAACCCACTTCTCGTAGTTCTCTGGGAAGTCCTTGAGGAGTTTCTTGAACGGTCTGATGTGTTCCGGTAGGTATGCTGCGATGTCATCTCCGAACATCTAGACCTTCCGAAACAATCGCTTTCGATATTGGCGAAGCCCGTCCTGTTCAGGCTCTGTCAATTCTCTTAAGCCTGGGATAACCATGCGTGCGACCGTTCCGAGATTCGAGAGATTCTGAGACCACGCAAGGAGGTGCGAATCGCGAACCCGAAAATTTGCATCAGGGTCTGTCATGCCGGTGTAATAAGTGACGGTAAGCTGCTCCAGCGGATCGCTTGGATAATAACCGAGCGCATTGCCAAGAAACGGATTGCTATTCAGAACAATCAAAACCGCCTCGCCTGTGAGGCCCTTTTCTGCCAGCTCCATCTTGTCGTTAAACCACATTGGTGCAGACTGCCCCGTCGATCGTTCTCTCAGCACTGTTTGATTCATTTAATCACCTCGAATAGATCGCGGAGCTCGTCGGTAATGCAAGCTTCAAACATCGACTCGATTTTGGAGTGAGCGCTATCGACCCATGCCAATCCCTTATCTAATTGTACATTATCTGGTTGCATCAGAGTGTAATCGAGGTCGAAAAGATAGCTGAGATTACCCGGTTGTATTACGTTCGCCAGGTTCACTGTAAGAGCATCCTGTCCATTCGATTCCGGGTGCACAACGCGCATGGCAAACGGACCGTGTTTCTGTTCAATACTTTCGGGCAAATGTGGGTAATAAGAAAAGTACTTGGTGAGTTCCAGGCCGGCCACACCAAAATCGACGCGGTTGATGTACCTCAGTCCTATCCTCTTGAATTTAGTTGGTGAGGCAATCTCAACATAGATTCCGAATTGCTCTTCGATCATTTTCGCGAAGGATTCCCAGCTCGGATAAGGCGCTCTAACATTTATGGCGAGCAAATCGGGTCCGACTTGGACCATGGCAGCTCTGTCAGTCGTCAAGAACTGCATCTTCGTCAGCGCGCCTCCGAATTGCTGAGGCGGGGCTTGGATTGGTTGATCGATCGACTGGAGAGGACTTTGCTGCAGTGCAAACCTCAGTTGGAACGATTGTTCTTGAGTTTTTTCCGGGAAGTCCTTGCCAATCTTCTGATACACCAATCCCGGGATCGTCCAGTCCCAAGTCTTATCGCTCTGAAATTGAAACTCACAAATGGCTTCGATCAGCGGAGGTTTGCGATAAATGCGGGTCACAATTCCTCGACGTGGATGGTTAGTGTCAACAGCGGTGATTCTAACACTCGTCTTCCGATAGCGGGATGCTATTTAGACCCAGTGGTCGGATTGCAGCCATGACTGGCAGATCCGCGCCGTGGACCGTGAACGGTCAGTTGACAACCCAGCCGGGCATGACAAGTTGGGCAAAAGTCTTCTCACGCCGCCACGCTGGAATATGGAAAGAAAACGAGATTCCCGAATGGCTGGCAATTTGCGTCCGGAACGTATCCAGCTTTCCTGCGTATTTCCTTCAAGTCCTCGTCGCCTAGCTTTTCCATCAGGAAGGTTTGAATCGCTGCATTAGGCATGTTCGCCACGAATTTTTCGTGCTCGCCGGCCTCGTACATTTTCTGGACCCCATACCTGTCGCCCGTGAGCAGGTCTATTAGAATGGCACCTTCATACACCGGCCTGTCGACTTCCAATTGCCTGTTGGTCGTGCACTGCATCCCGATCTTCCAAGTGTATCTGTGCTTCATTTTAGGGCCTCCGACCAGGCGACGAGAACAATGTTATGCGATTGAGGGACCAAGCTCAATGGGCATTGGTGAGGGTCGTAGTGGTCACTCCGATGACGCGAGGGCGACACGGTCGCCACAGTTGACACGAACGCGTTTCCTGCTAGACTTTCGGTAAGGTTCGGATAGAGCCTTGACTCTTCGGCGGAAGCCGGAGGGGAAAATTCAGTCGGCCGGAAAGGCCAGAAACGGTGGAATACCATGGTTGACGCCTTTGGTGAACTCTCCGATTTGTCCCGCCAGCTTAACTCCGCATCGAACACCATCAACACGACGATAGAGGGAATCAACAAAAGACTGCGCTCGCTGAATCTCGGAATCGAAACGTGGCTCGATGAGCCACTGGTTAAACCCCTGCCCGGCAACCCTACGCATGACGCGATTGGACCGTATCTGGGATTCTGCGACGTCGAGGAACAGTGGCAGCTTGCTGTGCGAGGATCTGCGACCGGCGCCTACGTCACCGGATGGACGGGCGATCTTCCACGCACTCCGTTGACCAAGGCATCCCGAGAAGTTCGCATCGCCGCTATCGAGCAGGTGCCATGGCTGTTCAGTCGGCTCAACGACGAGGCGCGGCGCGTCCTCAAAGCCGTCCACGAGGCGCGGCGGTTCTCAGCCGAGAAGATGACGATGAACAGGGACGAAATTCGCGCGATGGTTCTGACGACACTCGCCGAATCATTCGAGAACGGCAACAAGCGGGCCAACACTTTCGACGCGACTACGCCGGAGGAGGCACAGCCGCTCGCGGAGATCCTCGCTGAACTGCGTAGCGAGGGTTCTATCAGCGAACGCGCGAACACTTACAATTTCGCTCCCGCCGGCTACCTTAAATACAAAAATACGATTCAGGCGATCCGCGGCATGCGGGGCGGCGCGGGAGTTGACTACGGAATTGACCCGGACGGAACTTCGGTCGTTCTTCTGAGCGAACGGGCCACTCAAAGAGGGCAAGGACCGAAGCCGAAGCAGGGGTGGCGCCTCGCCTTCAAGACGCGGCATGACACTGCCGAGTTCGTTCGGGCCGGCGAGGTAGAAGGTTTCACGTTTGAGGGTAAGGAATTTCTGTCGACGTCGTAAGTCGAACCGAGGGTGCGAGGCGTGGACAAACCGAAGAGTGGTGGACGGCGATTTTCACTTGCGTCGTCGCTCGCACCGTGGATGGTCGTGGAGATCTTTCAGCTCGGGCTCCGGTGATTTCAACGACCTCGTGACGCGATTGGCGGGAACTCCGGCGTTGGCGTGTTCGGTGTCGCGGCGGTATCTCACGCGAAGCTTCCCCCGTCCCTCTCGCGCCTACACGCTAATGGCTCGTCGAGCGCGAAATGGCGGCCCTGGTGCCCTTTTACTCTCTAAGCGCGTGTGATCGGTCGCGGAATTACAAGGCCATGCCGCCGACTCCCCTCGATTTGAGGTAATTCTCGTCGCAACAGCGCCTCTGTCGAAAAACTAAACTAAAGTCCGCTAGAAAACTTCAGTGCGTGGTCATCTGGCGCGGTCGCCGTCACCCGCGGCGGGCCGCCGGCCGGGGGAGGACCCTTCGGAGTGCCGGAACTTCCAGACCACCCTCCCGCGTTCAACGTGTCGGGGAACCTCCTCAACAGCCTTCGACGTGCGACAACCCGCGGCCGCCGACCGCGACACTACGTCCGTTGGCATGGCTGTGCGGTCCTATTTATTGATAGACAGGAGAAGGCGTCGAAGGTCTGCATCGACGGCTGCAAGAATATTGGATTGAATCATTTTAAATTTCACGGGTTCAATCGTGTCGGGTGTCCCGCCGCCCGCGTAAAGCTTGAAAGTGCTGCCTGCCTTACGTCTTTTTGCTCGGACTTTCCCAGCATCGCCGTGGTCCACGTCGTGTCGCAGATCGGTTCTGAGATTGTTGATATGGCTGAAAGAAGCGGGCCAATTACCGTTAAGTCTGGTACCGACCGATTCGCGAAAGAGGAAATAGAGATCGTCGATCAAGGACTCATATTCAGAGAGATCTTTCGCAGGCTTTCGGATTCCGAGCAGAGCATGAGCCGTCTTGTTGGTCGCTTTGAACAGGTCCTCCCCTTTTTCCGCGGCGTGGATTGTATTCAACTGCTCAACTAGCTGGGCGATCGACTCTCCTAGAGTGGAGATGTGACCTGAAACGCCGCTTTGCGCGATAATCGACGGGTCAAGAATGTCGGCCAGATCCGGCGCCATTCGGAACAGCTTGCGCAGCATTATTTCTTGGCGCGTCTTCGCCCCACCCTTTACGTTAGCATTCACTGATCGTTGGAACGTGACGTAGTCAGTGTCCGTCGCCGACTGTCCCATCTCAACCTGCTCGGCAAGCTCGCTCATGAAAGCTTCAAAGAACTTGCGGAGTTGCGCTTCGAGTCCCTTCGCGCGGCCTGTCGCTATCAGTGAGCTCGTCAATGTGATCAATGATTGAACGATTGTTCGCGTACGAAGCGAAGATCCCTTGCCTTTGAATGCTTTCTGGAGAAAGTCAAGCGCCGCTCTGATTCGCTTCCCGGCAGCGGAAGTGGAAGCGAAGCCGATCTGCGCCTCGAAGACTTCTTTCATATCGTCAAAACGCAACGCTGCATGGGTGCCTTCAATTTCAATCGTCGCGACCTTGGCCATGACGTCAAAATGTGCGTACCGGGTGTTCGGGAATGCAACCGTTTTTGTAAAAAACCGGTGCTTCGACGCCGAGGCGCAGTAGTCCCGCAGCTTGCTATGGACAGCGTTCAGCTTCTCGCTGCTGGTGAGTGTCATGCCTTCTTGGAGCCGTTGAAAGAAGTCCTTTAGGTCTTTGTCGGATGCTTCCTCGATAAGGTCGTACTCAATCTCAAAATCGTCGAGTGAATCAGCGACTTTTCGCGGTAGGTCTTTATAAAAACGGCCGCCAAACTCTTTGGCGGATTCCGCGCTCAGAGAAAGATCGTTGGAAAAAAACTCCCAGATGGCAGCGAGCCGCTGTTGGCCGTCTTCGACGAGAAAGTCGTCACCGGAGACTCCGACGAAGTAGAACTTGGGGAGTTTCCAGCCGCGGAGCATTGAGTCGATTAGCCGTTGCTTCTTTTCCCGGCCCCACACTTCCTGCCGCTGCCAGTCCGGAATGTCATATCGATTGCGGCGCCGGAATATCTTGTCGATCGCCCTTTTTTCAGCCGTCATTTTCATGCGGTCACCTCTCCGATATCGCCAATGACATTAAACTAGTTGTGTAACCATGTCGAGCAGGCCGGACTCTCCGCGACAGCGAGCATCACTCGCCACTGCGTTTCTTTTGGGACTTGGTGAAACCAACTGTTCGCTTTGTTACGCTGGCTTCGGATGCGCGCCGAACGTTCGCGGGGTGGAAGAGAGCGCGGCTGGCACGCAAATTCTGTTCGCGTTCGATCTCTTCGAGATCGATTCCTAGTTCCGCGAGCTCCGCGATGCAGGCGGTCTTACGCACGAGGGCGACACGGAGCTGGGCGATTAGTGAATCCACGTCGAGATCAGTTCGATGGATCGTTGGCTCGCCAGCGAACTGCTCGTCGAGGCTTTCCCCTTCAAAAACCAGGCGCTCGGGCTGAAAGAGCAGCAGCCGACCTACCCGCGCGAATGTCGTGGCGCGCTGTGAAATCTCATCGCGCAGCTTGCCGATCTGCTTTTCTAGGACGTTTTGCTCGAGGACAAGCATTCCGATTTTCAGCTGTATGTCCCCTTCAGCGTTCATCATCGATCGAGCTCCTCGATTGCATGCTGTGAAGTGCCCGCCGTCGAGGGCGGGGGATTTTTAAGAGCCGCAACCAGCTGCGTCGCGACATCGATGAAACGCGGCCATTCGGCTCGATCGGCAACAGCGCTCACTCGTCGTCTGACCATCTCCCAGTTTTGCTGATCTGCGAAGGTTCGCACGTCGCGCTCTTTGAAATAGGCTGCGAGGATTTTGGCGGCGATCGGGGGATCCAACGCGAGATCGGGAATGCCGGCGAGATCCTTTCCGATCTCCGTTCCGAAGCGCTCATACTCGCGCCGGCCGACGATCGGAATGAAGCCCCGACCCTGAAATTTCGAGCCGTCGCCGGAATTCACGTTGCCGAGGTCATTTCGGTTCTCGTACAAGTTTGCTAGGTAGGTCGGCCCACCTCTCTCCTTGATTGGGCTGAACCTTCCAGTCTCGACCGCAATCGTCGCGATAGCGGCAACGGCACAGAGCGGGGAGTAAATTCCTGCGGCATCAAGC
>Ga0210398_10005682_pt1 | contig 11593 bp, 10 predicted proteins | sample IncBWC4OmetaG_FD_161047 | JGI IMG/M metagenome (GOLD analysis project Ga0210398, IMG submission 161047) | Forest soil microbial communities from Barre Woods Harvard Forest LTER site, Petersham, Massachusetts, United States - Inc-BW-C-4-O | ecosystem: Environmental > Terrestrial > Soil >... | reverse complement strand
ATAAGTGATTGATTTAAAATAATATTGATGGGTTATGCAAGGTATCGACAAGTCAGCACGAAGCCGGGCCGCTAACACGGACCGAATGCATCCGTGACATCATCACCGTCAAATTACTTGGACATCGGGCCTCTTCCATGCTGACCGTGCACGCCACCCCCGATAAGGGGACGGGCCCCTCTGGGGCTTTCTGGATCGATCTGCTGAATCCGACCGCAGAAGAAGCTGCGCAGGTGGCGGCTGACTATGGGATCGCGGTGCCGTCGCGAGAATCACTGCAGGAGATTGAGACCTCGAGCCGGCTGAGGGCGGTCGGGCAAGTGCTGTACGTCAGCATGCCGCTGGCCATACAGGATGAGAGCGCCGGCTTTGCGCCGGTCCCGCTCGGGTTTGTGCTCTCGGCGCAGCAGTTGGTCACGGTGCGCTATTCGGACATTGCAACCTTTAGTCAGGTCGAAGCGCGAGTTGGACAGAAGCAAGACGTCGGCAGTACCCAGGCGTTCTGTGCGCTCATCGAGGGCATGGTCGACTTCGGCGCCGACAGACTCGAGAAATTGAGTAGCGATATGGCGGTGGTCTCGGCCCGCGCATTTGGTCGCCAGACCTCGTCGCAGCAGCACGATAAACGAATCTCGCAGGGGTTGCGTGAATGCCTCAAGGCGATTGGGATCGCAGGCGATCAGTTGTCCCATAGTCGCGAGAGCATGCTCGGGTTGCAGCGTATCATCGGATTCGTGCTGAAGATGGCGACTGACTGGTTGCTGCCGGAGCATAAGACCCGCTTGAGCACTGCACAGCAGGACCTCGTCTCGTTGGTCGATTTCGAAGCGCATCTGTCCGCTAAGTCCCAATTTCTCTTGGATGCCATTCTCGGTTTTATCAACACTGAACAGAATGAGATCTTTAAAGTATTGACGATCGTATCGGTTGTTGGTATTCCGCCTACACTGATTGCCAGCATGTACGGCATGAACTTTCACGACATGCCGGAGTTGAGCTGGCGTTGGGGCTATCCCTACGGTCTCACGCTCATCGCACTGAGCGTCCTGCTGCCGATCTTCTGGTTCAAACGTCGCGGCTGGTGGTGAGGGCATGCGCACGACGTCGATGAAGAGTAAGCTACGCGCTCACGTGCGCCTATCAAACCTTGAGGGAGAACTGGCTGGTGACTGAGCCTTGGTGTGTGATTCTGGCAAGTCGAGAAGATCCGAGACGCAGCGCGCAACAATCCGCGCTGAACAAGCGCGACCCTTTGGCCGCTACGGTACGCCGAGCCGCCACGGTGACGCCACTCGACCGGATCGCTGCGGTCATCGCTGCCCCTACCAACCCTTGGTGGCAGAGCTCATTGAAAGAGCTTGCTCCTCGCAATCTCTTCGTGCAGCCGGAGCACCGAGGAACGGCATATGAAGTGTTACTCGCGCTGCTGTTGCTCGAAGGCCGTGTCTCTCCGGCGACCCCGGTATTTTTCCTTCCGGCAGACCACGTCGTCGACGATGAAGAGGTGATGACGAATGCCCTGACGACCATGATCGAATGGATCAATGAGGAGCCGGGACCGGTCTACCTGCTGGGTGCTCTACCGCAAGGCCCCCATGACCAACTGGGCTACATTGTTCCTTGGCACGATGCCATCCTCATGCCGACGGGCGTTTACGAATTTGTCGAAAGGCCGGATATACGCCTGGCGCGAAGATTGATCAACGCCGGCGGCCTTTGGAATACCTTTATATTCGGTGGCAGTTTTGCCTCCTTGATGAGGCTATTTCCACCGAGATTTGATGGCATTGTCGGCGCTCTTCGTGCAGCACTGCAATCTGACCAGATCGAGGTTGACCTCGTCCGCCAATACGATCGCTTGACGCCCGTCGATTTTTCGCAGGACCTGCTCGCGAGGCAGACCGATCAGCTTAGAGTGCTGCGTCTATTGCGCTGCGGTTGGTGGCCGCTGAAATCGCCTACTCTCAATCGCTCACTTCACAACGCGTAAGTAGCGCGGTACGCGGTGACTATACGTCCCGCTGAGCCGCTAGCCTGTTAGAGTCGATCAAGCTCCTCCCGGCCGAGCGTGCGCTCGATCCGACCCTCACCCATGACGCCCGCCCGGTCGCACATATGGGCGATCACCCCCATGTCATGACTCACCAAGATCATGGTCATGGCATGGAGGGATTTGATGGTGCTAAGAAGATTCAGGATCTCGGCTTGCACGGAGGCATCGAGGGACGAGGTGGGCTCATCGAGGAGCAGCAGCCGCGGCGAGGATAAGAGTGCGCGCGCGATCGCCACCCGTTGGCGCTGGCCGCCCGAGAGTTCATGTGGATAGCGCGACGCGATCAGCGGATCGAGGCCCACGTCCGATAAGGCCTGTATCATGCGTTCATGCGGCCGCTCTACGCCCAGCAGCCGTAGCGGCTCGAGCAGCGCTCGTGCCACCCTATGCCGCGGGTGAAGCGAGGCGTACGGATCCTGGAACACCATTTGAACTTCTCTGCGGAGATTGCCGGAAAAGCGCCGATGCGGCTGCGGGCGATGATGCAAGAGCTCGACGCTTCCGCGCCAATCGCGATTTACGCCCGCGAGTACTCGCAGCAGCGTCGACTTGCCGCAACCTGACGGCCCGACGAGGCCGAAAACTTCCCCGTCGGTAACTGCAAGACTCAGCGAGTCAATGACGAGCGGAGCGCCGTTGACCAGGCGTACGCTCAATGATTCGATGGCAACTGCGGTCACGGGTCAATCTGGCTACGATCGAACACCGGCAACCTCAATCCGTGTGTGCGTCCGCTCGGCGCACACGACCATAGGGCTCGAGTATACGGATGATCCGAGAGAGAGAGGTGCGCGGCCGGGCCGTGGTCGACGATGCGCCCCCGATACATCACGAGCGCGCGGTCGCAATAGCGAGCCACCAGTGGTAGATCGTGGCTGATCAGCAGCAGCCCCATGGACTGCGTGACAGCCCGGTTGCACATCAAGTCGAGAACCTGGGTGCGCAGCGCCGCATCCAGCGCGGAAGTCGGCTCGTCCGCAATCAGCAGCCGGGGGCCATTGGCCAACATCATGGCCAACATGGCGCGTTGACCCATGCCTCCGGACAGTTGATGGGGATAGGCACGAGCTACCCCGGGGTCGGTCAGCCCCACCGTGGACAATATCTCGCGCACCCGACCCTTGCGGTCTGCCGTCTTATCGTGGAGCAACAGCATCTCCCCGATCTGGCGGCCGATAGTCAGAACCGGATTGAGGGCATAGCGGGCATCTTGCAGGACCAAGGCCATTTTCGACCCCCGAACCTGATTCCACTGATGCTGCGTGAAGTGTTTCAGGTCTGCGCCCTCGAACTCCAGGCGCTCGGCGATGGCTTCGAGCGGTCGGCTGAGAAGACCCATGACGGCGCGGGCCGTCAACGATTTCCCCGAACCCGATTCCCCGACGAGGCCAACCCGCTCCACGCCGATATCGAAGGAGATCGAATCGACGATGGGCCGGCGCAGCGCGGCGATGGAACGTATAGTGAGGCCACGGACCGAGAGCAGTGAGTGCTCACTCATGGCGCGGATCGCCGAGGTCGCGCAGACCATCGGCCAAGGCGTTGCAGGCAAGACTGACCAAGAAAATGGCCGCGCCTGGAAATGCCGCTACCCACCACTGGTCGAAGACCACTCGACTTCCCTCCGCGATCATCATGCCCCACTCGGGGGTGGGCGGCCGGATACCCAGCCCCAGAAAACCCAAAGCCGCGGCCGCCAAAATCACGCCTGCCATATCGAGGGCCAAGCGCATGCGAGCGGATGGAATGCACGACGGCAGGACGTGTCCCCAGAGCAGCCGCCATCCCATGATGCCCTGCATTTCGGCCGCAGCGATGTAATCCGTGCGCCGTAGCACAAGCGTTTCGGCGCGGGCCAATCGGGCGTACGCCGGCCAGCCGGTGAGCACGAGCGCCAGGGCGGCGTTGATCAATCCCGGACCGATCAGCCCCACGAATGCAAGCGCGAGGACGAGCTGCGGAAAAGCCATGACGACGTTGGTCAGTCCCATGAGCCAGCGCTCAATCCACCCTCCAAAAAAGCCGGCGACGATGCCGATCGCAAGGCCGATGGGTAGCATGAGAGTCGCTACCAGGGCGACTAATCCGAGCGTCGGCCGCGATCCGCAGATCAGCCTCGACAGCAGGTCACGACCCAGGGAATCGGTTCCCAAGAGGTGGCTGCGGCTCGGCGGCTGCAGGCGGTTGCCGATGTCTTGTCGTATCGGGTCCTGGGGTGCAAGCCAGGGCGCTCCTATCGCCATGACCGCGGCGAGAGTCAGGACTGCCGCTCCGAAGAACGCGCTCGCCGAACGTGGAGTTCTCATTGGATCCTTGGATCCGAGAGCCTCACGGCCAGGTCCGTAAGCCCATTGATGATGACGAAGCACGCGCCTATCAGCAAGGTAGCACCCAGTATTGCCGGCATATCCGCGCCGAAAAGTGCCGTCGTCAAATAGCGTCCGATCCCCGGCCGCGCGAAGACCGTCTCAATGAGCACCGCGCCTTCGAGAAGGTTGGCGTAGGTGAGCGCTAGCACTGTCAACGTGACCCCGCGGACGTTGGGTGCCATGTGCCGCAACAATACGCGCGTTCGTCCCGCGCCCTTTGCTCGCGCCAGTATCACGTATTCCTTCTCGGCTTCTCCCAGCAACGCTGCGCGCGTCAGCCGCGTGATGTTCCCGAGCGCGTACGATGCCAATATCAGGACCGGAAGGATGAGATGGGCCGCCGCATCGCCAAGCGCTCCACGCACCGGGCTGCGCCAGGCGTCGAGGAGCACAAAACCGCTGCTCATGTCGACCGTGTATTCGAAAGCGTCGCTGAGCCTTCCGGTCCCGCCCACCCAATGCAACCGTGCGTAGAACACGAACAGGGCGATCAGTCCAAGCCAGAAGACGGGTATGGAGTTGCCGGCGAGCGAGATGACTCGCGCCAAGCTGTCGATGAGTCCGCGAGGGTAGCGCGCGGACAGAAGCGCAAGCCCGATGCCGCCGATTCCACCCATGATCAGCGCGAGGGTCGCCAACTCGACCGTAGCTGGAAAAACTCGTGCGAGATCGTCGCGCACCGGCTGCCCCGTGGACCGAGATACCCCCAGGTCGCCATGGACGACGGCAGCGAGGTAGCGGCCTAACCGACGGGGCCAAGACGCATCAAGTCCCAGTTCGTGTCGGACCTGAACGTACGTGCTGGTGCTGGCGTGATCGCCGATCAATTGAAGCGCCGGGTCGATCGGCGACAGTGACGACAAGGTGAATGTCACGAGGGTCAATGTGATGAGGGTCGCGATCAGCATCGGGATACCCCGGATCAGCACTCGTACGGCGTTCCAGCTCACTTGGTCACCCGATCGTAGTAAGCCATATCGGCGTCCACACCTTGAAAATATCCGCGAACCGAATTGCGAACTACGACCGCGTTGCGAGCTTGCAGCGCGATGACGTAGGGCGACGATTTCTGCACCTCGCTCTGGATCTCCCGGTATCTCGAGAGGCGCCTCTCCGGGTCCGGCTCGAGCGCGGCCGCTCGAGTGAGTGCGCTCAAACCCGGTATATGCCATCCCGCACGCCAGGCGAGCGTCTTGGTTCCATCCTCCGGGTCGAATGCGAACGCACCTGTGGTCGAGTGTGCGTCGAAATAGTCCGGGATCCAATAGAGCCACACGGCTTCCTCGGAGCGGGCGCGAACTCGAGAGTAGACTTCGCTCGCCTCGGCAGGAAGAATTTCGAGGGAGATGCCGGCCTGCGCGAAGGTCGCTTGCAGCGATTGGGCGATGTCCCCGTAGGGCGGCTGATTGAAAACGCTAAGCTGGAGCCGCACGCCGTCCGCGAGTCCCGCGTGAGCGAGTATCTGCTTCGCGCGTGCGACGTCGAGGTAGTACGGCGTCTCATCGAGGGCGCCCGGAAAGCCGTCAGCAAGGAACGCCTGATGGACCTCGAACTGGCCGCGGAGCAGCTTCTCGGCAATCCCTCGATAATCGATCAGCCAGCGGGCCGCCTCCCATAGCGCCGGATTCGCGAGGGCGGGATTTCCCCGATTGGACGTATTAAAGAGCAAATAATGAATAGTTGCCGAAGGGAACTCGAGTACCTTCACAGACGGTGATGCCGCAAGCGCGGCGATTTGATCCGGTCCGAGATCCCGTGCCATGTCCGCATCGCCGATCTCGACGAGCAGGCGCCGGGTGCCGGCGTCGGGTACGTTCTTGAGAATCAGCGTGCGGAGTCGCGGCGCACCGGCGGGCGAGGAGGGGTTCGCATCGAGAATCAATGCCTCGCGCGGAATGTAGCGGCGAATCTTGAACGGTCCGCTGCCGGCGGAGTGGTTCTGAAGCCATCGGTTGCCGCCGTCGGATCTTTCCTCGTGCGCGGCGACCACGCGTTCGTCGACGATCGAAGCGACCGGCGAGGTGAGTATATTCAAGACGACTGCGGTGCCAAGTTCCGCCGTCCAATGGATCTGCAGCCGATGCGCGTCCACTTTGGTCAGCGAGGCGTCGATGTTGGCGGGGGTCCAGCCGAGCTGGTTGAGGATAAATGCAGGCGCGCGATTCAATTTGACGGCACGGCTCAACGAGTAAATCACGTCTTCCGGACGCACGGCATTTCCGCTCGAGAATACGGCATTCGCGCGCAATTCGAACGTCAACGTGCGCTCTCCCGATATCCAACGCGCGGCGAGCGCCGGGTCGAGCCGTGCCGGCTGGTCGCGGTTCGGCTGGATCAGGCGCTGATACACGGCAGTGAATGTCTGCAGGCTCGACAGCTCGAACCCTTCCGCGGGGTCCAAGCTGACGATGTCATCCAGCGACTGCGCGGTGACGAACACATCGGGCGGATTTTCGACCCGGCCGCACCCGCCAATACCCCCCGCTCCACCGAGCATTACCGCAGCGGCAACGAGCGGCGCTGCGCGAATCGATTTATAAGCGATACTTGAGGCCAATTTCGACGTAGCGGCCCTCGTTGCTGTAAAGGGACGGGTCGTAAGGAGTTGCCGTCGGAAACTCCAGCCACAACGGATCATAGGGCGGCTCACGATCGAGCAAATTGGTCACCTTCCCGTAGAGAGTCAAGTGCTTCTCCGGGCTATAAGTGGCGGTGAGGTTCACCTGGCCGTAGGAGGGAACTTTCCCGGGTTCCTGCGTGAGGAGGTAGGGACCGGTGAATAGATAGGTCAGGACGGCGCCAAAGGGGCCTTCCGACCACCCGGCACTCGTGTTTCCCTTCCAGCGCGGGAAGCTTGCGCCGTATGGTGTATCGATTGCGCCGTCGTTGCCGGCGAAGTCGAGCGTCTGCCCGCCGCTCGATTGGTCGAAATTCCACACATAGGTCCAGTCTGTCGCCAATGTGAACGTGCCCGCCGAGGTCGGGATGGCGGTATGTCCGGTGAGTTCGAAGCCCTCGGTGCTCTGCGAATTGAGATTCTGATAATCGAAGTTCACATAGGCGATCGTGCCGTTCGGGTTGCGCACCACGATGCTCGGATCGTTCTGGTCGATGAGGGTTTGAATGTTGGCGGTTCCAATCACGTTGTGGATGAGGATCCGATACCAATCGAGGCCGAGAGCAGTGCGGGCGACCGGCTCCCATTCGATACCTACGTTGTAGTTCTCGGTCTTCTCGGGACCGAGATTCGGATTGCCGCCCACCAGAACCGTGTAGTTCTCCTGCACGTTCGGCTCCGTCGGCGAATAGGGATCCGCGGCCGTCTGCACACCGGAGGAGTTCTTCAGCGAGGTCTCCGCGAGCGTCGGTGCACGGAAGCCGCGGCTGTAGGAGCCATACGCCGTGAACCCGGAGAACGGCTGGAATCGCAACGCGTAGCGGGGCGAGTATGCAGAGCCGAAATCGCTGTAATGGTCGTAGCGGAAGGATTGACTGAGCGTCAGTACCGACAGCAGCGGCACGTTGATCTGATAGTAAACTGCCGCGACATTGCGCTGTCCGTCGATCGCCTGCAAATAGAACGGAACCGCCAGCGCATTCGACTGAAGCGTATAGTCGGTCACGAAGTCGCTCTCGTGGAGTACCTGCAGACCGGCGCCGAACCCCACCCCGCCGGCAGGCAGTCGGAAGAGGTCCGTCGTCGAGGCGGAGGCATCGAGCGTGTCGAGCTTTGAAATCGCCTCGTTCTGATCGCCCACATACAGACCGGCCAGCCCATCGGGCGTCGCAGCGGGATTGGCGAAGTCGTATACACCCGTATCGAGGATGTTGTTGAGACCTGCGACGCTGAGCAGGCCGGTCTCCGAGTTATCGACGATATCCTCTGAATGGCTGACCGATGCCTTCCAGTTCCATTCGCCGGCGCCGAGGCCTTTGAATGTACCGTCTAGGCCCGCGGCTGCGCGATAGAAATTGGACCGCACCGTCAGCACCTCGGGCTCTCCAAGAAACGTGTACGTGAGCGGAGCGGCTGCACCGTAAGGGTTATAGGGATTGGTGCCGGGCACGATATTCGGTACCTGGGTGATACCGCCCGTCGCTGGATTGAACTTGTACGCGCTGGTGGAATCGTTGATCGCGTTGTATCCCTCGTTGGCGATCGTGGTGTTGTGGTTGCCCCAAAGATCCACGAACGCCTCGAGCGTGTCCGATGCCTTGAAGGTCGCGTGCACTTTGGCGTCGAACCGCTCCTCGTGGGGGTGGAGCGACAGACCGTTCGCTGTATCGACCGCACAGGCCGTGCCGCTCCCGGGACCATTCAGTAGGCTCCCGGCATTGACGAGGGCACCGTCCGAAGGACAAGGATTGAGCGCGGCCCCACCGTTGCCGACCCCGTTCGGCTCCCAGTAGTCGGCGCCGCGCGTGAGGGTGCCGTAGTAATTCTGGGATCGCGTGTTCGGGCGCTCGGCCAACGTATACCCGCCCTGCAGGAAATAATCCGCGCTGGCGGTTACATTGTAGCGGTCGGTATCGAGATCGCCGAGGCCGCCGATCACGCCCACCCGCCGAGTCGGCTCGCCACCGTGCGTGGCATCGCCATAACCGGCGGTGGCCTCGAAGCCGTTAAAGTTCTTGCGGGTGATGATGTTCACGACGCCGGCGATCGCGTCGGAGCCGTACTGCGATACCGCGCCGGTCTTGACGATCTCGATGCGCTCGATGGCCGTTATCGGCAGAGAATTCAGATCGACGAAGGTGTCGGTGCCGTTGGAGGGAAATCCGTATGGAGCGACGCGGATGCCGTCCACCAAGACCAAGGTGTACTTCTCGCTGAGGCCGCGCAGCGCGATACCCGCACCGCCGGTGGCCCCGAAAGCGAAATTGTCGGCCCAGCTACTGGCCGAGTTCACGGCAAGATCCCTCAAATAATCCGCGACCGTGACTTCACCGCTGGCCTCGATATCCTGTGCCGTGACCACTTGGACTTGATTGAAGGTGACTCGATCGGTGCTGCGGATCAGCGAGCCCGTGACCTCGATGGGCGCGAGTGTGGTGTTCTGATCCGCCGAGACCGGCGCCTGTGCCTGACTGAACGCGATATCCGTCAACGCGAGTGCCAATAGGCCGCAGGTCACCCTGATCGGAGCCGATGAGATACGCTTCAAAATCATCCCCCTATGTAGTTCAGCTAGAATCAGCCACGCATCCTAAGAACCCCGTCCGAGAGTCTCCAATATCGAAGTTAAATAACTTCATAACGAATTTGGCCTTTTGCGCCGGCGTTTCGCTGCTGCAGAATCGCGCATGGCCGGAAACAAGAGCTGGACTATCCAGGCGATCTCGAACGAGGGCGCGGCCGTAGCGTTCTACCGGCAGGGGGAGGCGCTATTCGCCGGCGGCGCGCGAGCCGCGGCGATATCGCCCGTAGAGCATTTGCTGATCGCCACCGCCGGCTGCCTCGCGCTGAGCTGCCGCGCTGTGCTGACGGACAACGGCAAATCTGGGGCCTCCGTCGAAGTCAGCGCTACCGGGACGAAGGCTGCGGAACCGCCGAGCCGGCTTGGACGAATCGACCTGGCGGTTCGTTTCGGCAGTGAGATCGACCCGATCGAGGCGCGATCGATCGTCGAGAAAGCCGAGAAATCGTGTACGGTTACGAATACCCTACTGGCGTACGTCGCGATCGAGATCGATTCATCGAGCGCACGGCACGATATGGCATCTATCGGAGCGTAGACCTGCCCGCTCTAGCGGCTTGTCGGAAATGAGCCACGGCCGAACTCATATGTCTTCGGCAATCCAATCCGCGGGATCCAGGGAGCTCATCTCGTCCGCGCGCTGTTTCCGGCGATTGATCACCATTTGACCATGAAGACGGATAACCGTCTGGCTACCCGTGCGTGTGTGGGCCCAGGGAAATGCCGCGTGAATAAAGCACGCAATCGAGCCGCGCAACATGGCCCAACCGAAGCAGAGCGCGTGGCGACCGTGCTCGACATACGTTTCGCCCACCGAGGAGGGATGATCGTTGAACAAGCGGCGAAGAGGGCCCAATGTCACCAGACCTCAATATACGGTTTTGCCAAGGGTACCTATTTTAACCGTCGCGCGCTCGATTGCGGCGCGGCAGGCCTTACTCCGGCTCCTTGGCGTGCGAGTACTCAAGGGTGTCGCCAGATCACCGTACCGTTACGGATTGTGTAGCGGACCGAAGCAAACCCTTTCGCGTTGTCGATCGGATCAGCGTCGAGCACCGTGAGGTCTCCCGCTTTGCCGACCTCGATCGTTCCAGTGGCGGCGGCTGTATTGAATTTTGCCGCGGGGGCTGTCGTGAGCATGCGCAAGATGTCACGACCGGACAAACCACAGAGCGCCAATGCCTCAAATTCGTCAGTCGTATCGTAGTCGGTCATGTAGCCCACGTCGGTACCGAATATCAGATCTCCGCCGAGTTCATGAAATTTGCGTACCTGGGCGTAAATGGGATCAAGATAGCTCGGGTTCGTTGTCACTGTCGTACGAAACATCTTGAGTGTCGGAATCATCGCCATGTGCTTTGCAACGAGCTCGCGCAGCATCGTCTCATCGACGTCCGTCGCCGTGTCTGCGGCATGGGCCAGAACGTCCACGCCGCTGTCCATCGCAACGCGAACACCGCGTGCGTCCGACTCATGTGCAAATGCAAGCTGCCGATGTGCGTGCGCGACTGCTACGGCGGCCCTCGCATTGTCCAGCGGCATGGGCAAGACCTTGCCTCGTTCTACATACGAGCCCGTAAACAGCTTGAGCAAGTCGGCGCCGTTCTCGATGTTTTGTTCTTCGACTTTGGCAGATTCCGCCGGTGTGGCTGGCTGCGGCATGAGCCAAACCATCCATCGGGGAAGGGTGTTCTTCAGATAATAGGGGATCCCGTTGGGCGGATACTGCGCTGACCCCGCGGTATAAATCCTCGGCCCGAGAATCTCCCCGAGCTCGATGCGACGGCGCAGAGGGATGGTGGATCGCAGGTTTGAGCCGGTATCGACAACAGTCGTAAAACCGCGGCTGGTCAACATGGCCTCGATCTGAGCCTGAAGTTGCGCCGCAGACGTTCGATCTGCGCCAGCCCATTTTGGCTCGGTAAAATGCACATGAGCGTTCCAGAAGCCGGCGGTCACGGCACAGCCCTTAC
>Ga0210398_10005681_pt1 | contig 11593 bp, 8 predicted proteins | sample IncBWC4OmetaG_FD_161047 | JGI IMG/M metagenome (GOLD analysis project Ga0210398, IMG submission 161047) | Forest soil microbial communities from Barre Woods Harvard Forest LTER site, Petersham, Massachusetts, United States - Inc-BW-C-4-O | ecosystem: Environmental > Terrestrial > Soil >... | reverse complement strand
AAGTTGGGGCCGGTGACTGACTTAGACTGGGCAGTGTCACCAGAAGGGTTGCGCATTGCCGTTGCAAGTCGGGATCAGCTTCCCGAGAAGGTCCGCATTCTTGATTTGCGGAATGGCACGGAGCGCAACCTCCAGCTTCCGCATGGCTGGCGCATCTTCAACTTGGGCTGGGCAGTGGACGGCAATGCTTTGTTCGCGGCTGCTCGGTCAAGCGGGTATTTCATAGCGCGCATTGAGTTGAACGGGACAACTCGCGTGCTCCTCGATCGAGGGAGGGCTCAGTGGCTTGGTTTTCCTTGCCCGTCACCCGATGGTCGCCACCTGGCATTCAGCCAGCAGACCTCGGAGACTAACGCCTGGCTCCTTGAGAATTTCTGAACCCGCTCAGCGAGCCAGCGAAGACAACACTGCTATCAAGAAATCTTGGCGCAAAGAATGAGACCCATCTGGCCATCCACATCTTTTCAGCAAGCCACGAAAGGAAAACCCTTTGCTGCAATAAGTCAGCGGTCAGTCTCGCTTGCAAGCTCGGCGTACGTGTTCAGCGCCGCATCCCACCTCCCCATTTTGTGCTCAATCCGCGCTAGCCGGAGCAGCGCCGCCGCCCGCGTTGCCGGCTGCCGCTCCAGCGATTCGAGCTCGGCCATTGCCTTGACATATCGCTGTTCCCGCAGCTCTAGCTCATCAGCGGTATCGAACAGATGTTCGTCATACGCTTGCGCTGCCGGCAACTCCGGCCTGAACAGCAGCGGCCGAGCGGGAAATGTGGTCACTGAGTTACGCGCGATCAGGATCAGAGTTGCCCCGCCCGGCAGCTGTTGATGTATGGACGGCGGCGGCGGCAGCGAATCGACTAATTTTAGGCTGAGCTCCCACTCACCGAGTCTTCCCGCAAGCTGTGCAACGGCCAGGTCGGCAATCTGTCCGAGCCGTTCGCGAGACCGCTGCAATTCAAGGTTACGATCCTGATCCACGAGCTGCCACGTAAGCCATACTTGCCAGATGGCCACGCACCCCACGCCTCCAAGAAAGATGGTTAGTCCGCGTCGCGCGGAAAGTATCCGCAGAATGCCAGGTTGCACGTAGGAAGTATAGGTCTTTGTTTGTAAAGCAGGATTCAGATTTCTGTCACGCTTCGGTCAGGGATTAAGCACCATCAGGAAGTTGCAGTGCGTTGACTGATGAACGCTGCGCTGCGACAGCATTGTTATGGCTTAAGTTGGCCAGCGTAACCAGCAGCAACGATGTTGCTCTGAACTGCTTCCATCGCCTGAGTGTTGGGCATTCCTCTAGTCATCACACCCTCAAAGAAGTAGCCCTCGGCCCAATTGCTATTATCTCCGCCGATGCCGAGAATGATGGCTCCCTCCTGTCGCATAGGCTGATAGCCGCTGGAAAGAGGGGTGGTGCCGGTAGTGGTCAAGGTTCCGGACTGGGCGTTGCCCTGGTAGATGGCGTAGGCATGCTGACCGTCGCTGGCGCCCATGTCGGTGACAAAGGTAGTGCCGGCGGGCACTTTGAGGTGACCATAGATGCCGTCCTCCATGTCGAGGCCTGCGTCGGGACTGCATGGGTTGCCGTGACACATGATGTTGATGGCGTCCATATGGCCGGCTTTGTTGTCGAGATTGTTGGTCTCGGCGTTGCCGAAGTCGAAGCAGCACTTTTCGTTGAGATTGAGAGAGGAGGTGACCATGTAGACGCCTTCGGGCTGGCCATTGACCGCTGTTTGTTTCGGGCTGTCGTTGCGGTAGCCCATACCAGGAGAGATCGCGATGCCGTAGACCTTGTGTCCGGCGACTGTTGCGGGGAGCGCGTTGGCCACGGCGGGGATGTCGTAGCCGTGGGCGCCGGGTCCGCGCGCTGCGCCGCCGGGAGGCGCGGGCACGAGGTCGTTGTGGTTAGGAGACTGGTCGTAGAGTTTGGTGATGGCGCAGGATGTGTTGGCGCAGAAGGTGTCTTGCTCAGTGGCGTTGGCGTAGCCGTCAGGGAGGAGGCCGATGTTGGCTTGGGCTTTATCGGACTGGCGCGTGACTTGATAGAGCGGATCGGTATACGAGCGGTACAAGGCGCGTGTGGTGCTAAACGCAGCGACACACGGGGTTGCGGATGCGAAGAGGTCACATGGACGAGGTGTAACGGTTTGCGCGGAAGCGACGCCGACCGGGATGATTGTGACGATAAAAAGAATAAATGTGGGCGCCGAGATTTTTTCTGACAATGACAAAGATTTGAGTCGCATGGGATCTTCGTGAGTTCCTCTGCCTTATTGAATCAATTCCGGCACTATGTGCGTTAGCTATCAAGAATGGGCTTCGCAACGGGTTGAGACTGAAGTGCCTCGAAAACGGCATTCTCCGTGAGTTCACGGGCAACTTACCGAAATTGTGACTTGCAGGAGATTCTATTCCGAGAAACCCGTTAGGCGGACCAGTGAAGGTCAAACCATCCCCATGGCGTTTAGCGGATAGACCTCAAAGCCCTCCCACGGCTCCTTCGTGCGGAAAGGGAAAGCGCGCACTAACGGTCCACTTCCATGAAGAAATCAAAGTGACGATCTCCGGATGTCATTTGACGAATTTTACGCGCAGCCCCGGTTCGACTCTGTGTTAATGTGGCGGAATCGGAATGCTGGCGGGGAGAATATCCTATGGCGTGGCTGCTTTCCGCGCTCTCCCGCCAATTCCCGGAAGTGCAGTGCCGGGAGATGTCTGGCATTCAGAACCCCTTCCCGATTTCGATACGCCTGGAGTTCGAGACCATTGGGCTGCTCTTCCTGGACCAGGCGCAGTGAAGGTTCTGGCAGTCCAGCAGCCAGAAACACTCCAAACAGCTCCACGCCCAACTGCAAGCGTGCACCGCTGGCGGCAAGCGACTTCTTGATCCAACTGACCGCTCGGCATATTGCGAGGGTATTGTCTGCGAATCGACGTCTGGTTGGCCCGGTTGGAATAGAACAGCGCGGATCGCCACTAGCAGTTGAGAGGAGTGTAAATGAAAGTCACCGGAGGGAAGAGCAGGCGGCTCGAACCGGAAACAGAGTTGCCAAACAGCAGCTTTAGAAGCGCAGTGCGGATGAACAGAACACGTGAGCCGGGGATCGATCTGGATACTGCTGGCAATCACGCTCTCCGTCCAGCCGAGTTGGCGAAACCTCATAAAGGGACGATTCAATAGCTTCCCCGCGTCCCGAGCGGAGCTTACACATAGGCCGCAATCCAAATAGCTGAGTATTCAGGAGACGGAAAAAGGCCAGCAAGAAGCTCAGTCTGCGCTGAAGCGCCTTCAGACTCTGGAGCAGGAAAAGTCCCGGCTAGAAGAGCAGAGGCGTTCGCTAATGACCGAGCTTTAGCGGCGCGTATGCAAGTAGTTCAAATCGGCCTAAGAGGCGATAGCATCTCGGCCCCTCAAAAGGGACCGGGACGTTCCTACGCAGGCCAAGGACAAGGTGAGGTAAAATCGCATCACTCCCCTGCAGTCCAGGTTATCGTTCATTCATCACCAATGACAGAACGGTGATCAGCAAGGAGTTCTATGCGCTCAAATTGGATGCGAGCCGCCGGTGTCCTGCTGCTGGTTAGCTCATCATTTCCATCCATCGCGCAGCAGTTTCCCCCCACTACGCGAACAGATGACTTTCACGAGTCCTTTCACGGTAAAGAACTCGTCGATCCGTATCATTGGCTCGAAGATTCTTCCTCCCTCGAAGCTCGAAAATGGATCGATGAGCAAAACGCCTATGCGCATGCACTACTCGATCCGCTCCCCATGCGTCCCGAGATCAACCGGCAAATCACCGAGATGATGCGCCACGATCAAATCGGCGCTCCGGAGCAGCGAAACGGCTATTACTACTTTTCAAAACGTGGAGCAGCCGAGGATCTGTGGTCCTTCTATCGACGCAAGATGACAGGTGGCTCGGATGAGTTGCTGCTCGATCCTCATCCCTTGAGCAAGGAGCATACAACGAGCATCTCAGAGTTTGCTGTTTCGGATGATGGCAGATTTGTCGCATACGGCGACCGGCAAGGAGGTCGGGATGAAACGGACCTGCGCATCCTTGATGTTGCATCTCATCACGATCTGGCCGATCACTTCCCACCGGCTCTGTACAGAGGTTTGGCTTTCAGAAGGGATGGGAGCGGGTTTTACTACAACCTCGAAAGCCGCGAGACCGGGCAGCGGCTGTTTTATCATGCACTCGGGTCGGATATCGCCAAGGATGTCGAACTGTTTGGGAAGGGCTTTGGCGCGGACACTTGGATTGCGCCGCAGGTGTCAGAAGATGGACGCTATCTGCTGGTCAATGTGCAGCACGGTTGGGCCAAAGGGGAAATCTATTTCCAGAGGATTGGGAGCGCGGAGGCGATCCGCCCGCTGATTACGGGACTGGACGCGAAATTCGATGCGTCATTCGCAGGCGATTTTCTCGTTGTGCGGACCGACTGGAAGGCGTCTAAGCGCAGAATTCTGAGAATTGATTTGCGCGATCCCGCACCAGAGAAATGGAGCGAGATTGTTCCGGAGGGCCAGGATTCGATTGAGGACTCAGCCGTAATTGGCGGCAAGCTCTTTGTTACGTACCTGCACAATGTTACTTCCCGCATCGGCATTTATTCTCTCGGGGGCAAGCCGCTCGGCGTGGTAGAGATTCCGGGATTAGGGTCGGCCGATATATGGGGTCGCTCGGACCAGAAGGACGGGATCCTCTACTTTTCTTCGTACACGACTCCATATTCCATTTTTCGCTACGACACGGCTACAGGGGTGAAAACGCTCTGGTATCGCGACAATGTTCCCTTCAAATCGGATGACTATGAGACGGAGCAGGTGTGGTACCCATCGAAAGACGGCACGAAGATTCCGATGTTTTTGATTCATCGCAAAGGCATGAAGCCGGATGCAAATACACCGACGATTCTCTTCGGTTACGGTGGCTTCGACGTGAGTCTCACACCGTTTTTCGATCCTCAGGCGGCGTGGTGGATAGAACACGGAGGGCTGTACGCGGTAGCGAATCTTCGTGGCGGTGGAGAGTTTGGAGAGGAATGGCACCGCACCGGAATGCTGGACAAGAAGCAGAACGTCTTTGACGACTTCATTGCCGGAGCAGAGTGGCTGATTACGCAGAAATATACGAGTCCGGAAAAGCTGGCCATCTGGGGCGGCAGCAATGGCGGATTACTGGTGGGCGCGGCCTTAACGCAGCGGCCTGAACTTTACCGGGCGGTGATTTGCTGGCACCCAGACCTGGATATGGTTCGCTACTACAGATACACGAAGAACAATAACCCGCCAGCTTTGCTGGAGTACGGAAACGCTGCCGATCCAGAACAATTCAAATACCTCTATGCCTATTCGCCCTACGAGCGAGTACGACCTGGAACGAAATATCCTGCTGTGCTGTTTGAAAGCGGCGACGCGGACACGCGCGTCCCACCGGAGCAGGCGCGAAAGATGACTGCACGGCTCCAGGCTGCCACAACCTCGGGGCTCCCGATCCTGCTCCTCTATGATGCCAAGGCCGGACATGCAGGCGGGGAGCCCTTCACGAAGATCGTTGATGAAGGGAACTATGAACTCGCGTTTATCGCTTGGCAGCTTGGACTAAAGTTGTGAATGACGTTACCTGCTGCGCATCGAGGCTGCCGGATTTCATCGTCGCTGACGGTTACGTAGACACACATCTTAACCAGCGAAAGTTGAACCCTCGCCGCCTGCACGTCCAGCTTGGCGAGGCGAGCAGCGGCATCTGAGAGGTACTCGTGGCCACCCTGGTCGGTCGCGGCGATCTACGAGGCACCTTCGGAAATTGAGCCCCAGTCTGTGTATCGAGTACAGTCAATCGTCTCAGCCACGAAGTTCTCCTCCTATATAGGCATTCATAGTCGGACCGGCGCTCAGTGGCTTATGGAGTAAAACGGTGTGCGTCACTGAGGCTGGGCCGGCGAGCCTTCCTCGGCGGGCTGGACCTTGCCTCAGGCTGCGAGCGTGTGTGACAGGCGGACCCCTGCGTCCAAGCCGCACAACCCTGCGTAGCGATACTCAAGCTGCTATAACGAGGTCAGTCTCTACCGGTTCAGAAGCCTGCCTTCCAAGTAGCTCTTCTCTTTCCCGCTCTTAGCACCGGTGACCGCGACGATATTGCCGCGCGTGTCGACCTTCAGAACTAAACCATCAAGTTTGAATGCGGATTGTTGCTGCTCCTCAGTTCCGGTACCAGTATTGGGGAGCAGCAACATTTCTTCCTCGGTGAACAGCGTAAGATCACCGGTGATTGCAAATGCGAGCTCTCCGTCCTGCTCTACCGGCGTCAACTTCAGCGAGCAGACTCTCTTGAGCAGTTCCTGCTTCGACCTGATCGGGTCTCCAAGAAGGACTTCTGCGAGGTTATCGAGTGCATCGCGGAGGAAGGCGGTGATCTCTTCCTCGGAGAAAACTTTCGCATGCTGCTCCGCACGACCAAGCGTCTCAGTTACGGTCTTCAGCCGAGCATTCTTCGTGCGCATCGCCGCCCTCAGGGCATCATTGCCTCCGTAGCTTGCCACTTCCTCAGTGAGGTTCCTGAGCGCAGCTTCCAACTGGTTCTTCTCCTCCGTGAGCGCCCGCTTCTGCGACAGTGCTTGCTCCTCCCACGCCTTCTGTTGTTTCAGTTCTGCGGCAAGATCGGACATAAAGAGCCCCTTGATCTCGGCAAGCTGTGCCTCCGAGCGAATATTCGATGCGAGGGCCTCCATCAAGTGCTTTTCAAGAGATGCTCGATGGACGACCCGGTGATTCCCGCAACCCGTTCTCCGCAAGGCACTCCTGCACTTGTACCGATCATGCGTCAGAGTCATCGGTTTGCCACACTCACCGCAATAAATCAGTCCACTAAGCAGGTAAGCGCGGCTTGCGGGCTTGCGTGCCAGTCCTCCGGCTTTCTCGCTGCCAACCTTGTCACGGATGAGGGCCTGGCGAGCCTTTACCCTCTGCCAAAGCTCATCGGAGAACGACTGGAAATGATGTTGGAGATCGAACCCGGAATTACCGGATTTCATGCCGTTCTCCACGAAATGAAGGCGAATACAGTGAGATTTGAAGAGTTTGCGCAGTTTTGGAGCAAACGACGCACTTCGCGCCAAGCGCGAGGTGTCCGAAACATAGAGGTCCTTGAATGTTGCCTTCCCGGAGCGCACAAGCGCGAGAAGCCGATCGAGTGCAGGACGACTCTCGGTGATTCCCCGGATATCGCGATCGGGAAAGACATTTGAGTCTGGAATGAGCCTCCATCGCGGCGTGCTTCCTCACGGCATTCACGCACCTGGTCCTCGATGGACGATTCGCGCCCATTCTTCAAGTCGGAAAGGCGTGCATAACAGGCTGATTCCACACCACCCTCATACGCTTCCGATTCAGGCGTACCAACGATTTGTCGCTTTACGGTCATGTCTGTCTTGCGGTTCAATCACGCTGCTCCTGATATAGGGCTCGGAAGTCGAGTGATTACTGAACTGTGAAATTCTCAGGTATTCAAATTCACGAAATGCCCGGCGCGACTTCCGCTGATATCCGGAAGCGTGGTATCGCACCGATCGCGTTTCGTCTGGGTTATGGCAAGCTGCCGGTGCCAGATGAAGACCAGAGCTACTCCGATCAGTTGCCGGAAATGCATCAGCGCAATCCTCCTAAAGGCACTTTTGGGGTACTGGTGGCGCTCCCAGACGAGACCTTCTCAGCCAGAAATCTCCTGACTAGTGCTGGAACAATCCATGTTCGAATTGCGTCGTCAATCGCCTCCCTGCGGGCCGCTCGCCACATATCGCCGAAGTTGTTCCTCTTTTGCACTAAGGCGCATGTTGTCTGTCGGGCGTGCGAATCCTGAGATTTAGTCGAGCTTGGATTTCCCAATTGCTTTTTCATACTGCCCTCCTTACCGGTCGCATTCCATCCGAGGCGCAGGCCGGGGTTAGTTTTTGGGCTGCAAAGCCCAACGCTTAGGAATGCCCCTCACTAGTAATCTCGGCACCAGACCACCAAAGTGGTGCTGTTTTCGTTGATTTTTTTAAGAAGTCTCGTTGATCCTGGATAGCTGCCGCCTGTCGGAGAGAGAGATGTCCCGCCCCCTCTGGTCGTAAGAGTCCGAGGGACAGAAAGCGGGCGAAAGTACGCCAAGTGCGAGATGAAGGGACCAGAACGCTCGCCGATCCCACCAACTCATCAATTCACCGTGCCGTAGGTGTCTCGCCGGACGGTGCGGACGGTGCGGACGATTTCGGTAACGTTGACGTCGGCGCAGGGGCGTAATATTTTATCCAAAACAAAGTACTGGGCCACGCAACCTCGATTGGTACCTGCGAGGACTCACTGCCCCCACAGTTCGCCAAGGGAGGTTTTGTGCGCTTTTCGCTCGTTCGTATCATTTTGTCTGCCTTCTTCGTTTCGGGTTTAGTTGGTTTTGGAATTGTCAATCCCGAAATTGCCTTAACACAGCAGATTTCGCCTTTGGTCACCGGTCCTGTGGATGAAGCGATTCGTACAAAGCTCACCGGCAACGTGCATCTGCTGGCGCGACCTGAATTTGACAGGGGCGAAGCTCCCGATGATCTTCCCCTGAATCGCTTGGTGTTGGTGTTGCGGCGTCCCGCACAACAGGCATCAGCATTGGAAAGCCTGATCGAAAATCAGCAAAATCGAAATTCGCCTCAGTTTCATCACTGGCTTACGCCGGAGCAAGTCGGCGCTAACTTTGGTCCGGCGGATTCGGACATAGCAGCGGCTGCGGACTGGCTGCGGTCGAGCGGATTCACTGTGATCCGAATCAGTGCGAGCCGGACCTTTATTGAGTTCTCAGGCAATGCCGGGTTGGTGAGGCAGGCATTTCGGACTCCGATCCACCGCTACATCTTTCGGGGCAAGTTTTACTGGGCGAATGTGCAGGATCCGACGGTTCCAGCGGCCTTGGCTCCGCTGATCGCAGGCGTCAATTCGCTGAACAGCTTTCCGCGTGCGGCACAGAATCACTTCGCGGGCATTCGCTCGATTCGTGGCACACGAACAAGTACTGACTCTCCGGGCTACACATATCCGGGTACCGACGGAACGAATTACGCAGTCACGCCGTTCGATTTCGCAACCATCTACGACTTGTTGCCGCTGTGGAATGCGAGTCCGGCAGTTCGGGGCACCGGGGAAACGATCGCTATTGTCAGCCGTTCCGATATAAACCCCGCAGACGCCACGAATTTTTGGACGCTTTTCGGCCTGGACGGGACACATGAAAGCGAACCCACGCTTGTCCGCACTTTTGATGGACCCAATCCGGGCAAGACTTCGGACGAAAGCGAAGCGGATATTGACACGCAATGGTCGGGTGCGGCCGCCCCGGGCGCAACCATCAACCTGGTGGTGTCGGCGTCTACGGAGACCACTGACGGAGTGGATCTCTCGGCGCTGTACATCGTGAATAACAACCTCGCACCTGTGATGAGTGACAGCTACGGAGCTTGTGAAACGAGTCTGGGAAGCAGCGGCGTGCAATTTTACGGAGCGCTCTGGCAACAGGCTGCCGCGCAAGGAATCAGCGTTTTCGTTGCCAGTGGTGATAATGGTGCGGCTGGTTGCGATGATCCGGCGGGTCCAGCGAAGAATGGCCTGAATGTGAACGGGCTCGCCTCGACTGCTTTCAATGTTGCAGTGGGCGGTACAGATTTCAATGAGTACAACACTTGGTCTACCTATTGGAACTCAACCAACGATCCGGTCACGTCGGAATCCGCAAAAGGGTACATTCCGGAGACCAGTTGGAACGATACGTGTACCAATTCACTGATCCAATACCTGTCGTCAGGCACCACCAATGCAGAGACGAACTGCAATAACGCTACATTCAAGGCCTTATTAAACAGCACGGGCGGAAGCGGTGGAGCAAGCTCTTCGTGGACGAAGCCGGTATGGCAGACCAGTACACCCTCGGATAATGCTCGCGACGTTCCGGACGTTTCTTTGTTTGCGAGCAACGGCTTCCTGGGAAGTTTCTACGTGATCTGCCAGAGCGATCTGATAAACGAACCGTGCAATCTATCAAACCTGGCTGGATTCGGAGGGACCTCCGTGGCATCTCCCGCAATGGCCGGTATCATGGCTCTCGTCGATCAGAATGCCGGATCTGCCCAAGGGGTTCCGGGCCTGATCCTCTACAAGCTGGCGGCGCACCAAGCAAGCGCGTTTCATGATGTACCCGCCGGGACCACCAATGCGGTGCCTTGTGTTACTGGAAGCCCGAACTGCACAACCCTTACAGCCGGTGATAACTATGGCGTCACGACTGGATACAATACGGCGACTGGATACGATTTGGTGACAGGCATTGGTAGCGTCGATGCAGCCAATCTCGCGAAAAATTGGAACACGATCTCATTCTCACCATCCACCACCACGCTTTCGCTTAATGGCGGAGCCGCAGTCTCGGTGGTGCACGGAAGCTCAGTTCCGGTCGCGATCAGTGTCAACCCTTCAGCCGCCACTGGCGTCGCGGCGCTGATGGTAAGCCCTGGACAACCTGGCCCCGGCATTGCGGACTTTACGTTGGCCGGAGGCGCATTCAGCGGGAGCACCACGTTGCTGCCTGGGGGCAGCTACAACGTGATGGCGCACTACGCCGGTGATGCGAATTATGGAGGCAGCTACTCGAATGCGGTCGCGGTGACGGTTACGCCGGAAGGTAGTGTAGTGCTTCCGAACCTCGTAACAATAGATGTGAATGGCAAAATCACCAGCCGTTCCGCTTCAACTGCGACATACGGCTCCGGATATCAGTTCTTTCGAGTGGATGTTGGCGACTCGACCGCGAGCGTCTCGTCCAGCGGTATTACCAGCCGCTGTGCTAGTCACACCGCGAGTTGTCCGACCGGAAACGTGACTCTCCACGCATCCGGAACTCGGCTGGACGGCGTCGTTCTTCCACTTAACAGCGAGGGGTACGCAGAGGTCCAGTCCCTTTCTCCGGGCACGTATACCGTTGTGGCAACCTATTCCGGAGATGCGAGCTATGCTCCCTCCACGGCAACGGTGAACTTTGCAATCGCGAAGGCCCCTACTACGGCGACGGCCGGGTTTTCCGGAACCCCAGTTGAATACGGAAATCCTGAGCAAATCGACGCGCAAATTGCAACTACAAGTGATGGCATAGCACCGACCGGGACGTTTCAATTCTATGTGGATGGTCAAGCTGCTGGGTCACCACAGCCCATCTATGAGAGTTCTGGCTATCAGCCCAGCAACACCGCAACTCAATGGGCCTGGGCAGACGCGCAGACAACCTACAGCTTTTTGACAGTGGGCGAGCATACGTTGTCGGCCAGCTACTCGGGTGATTCGAACTATGCTGCGAGCACAAGTCCGGCGATCAATATGAATGTAAGCCAGGCGCAGACATCCTTTGCCACTTGGGGATGGGGAACAACGTCTGCGTCGATTGGACAAACGGTGACAGCGACAGCGAGCCTGTACGGTTCGGCCCGCGGTGTCCCACCGACGGGCACAATTACGTTTACGGACAATGGAACCGTCATCGGCCAGGTCTCCAGTTTCGTTAGCCAGGGAACCGAGGTGA
>Ga0210398_10005680_pt1 | contig 11593 bp, 9 predicted proteins | sample IncBWC4OmetaG_FD_161047 | JGI IMG/M metagenome (GOLD analysis project Ga0210398, IMG submission 161047) | Forest soil microbial communities from Barre Woods Harvard Forest LTER site, Petersham, Massachusetts, United States - Inc-BW-C-4-O | ecosystem: Environmental > Terrestrial > Soil >... | reverse complement strand
TGGAGATTCTCTCGCAAGGGTTAAACGATGTTCTTAAGAGCAGGCAGGCGGAAGCCTCGCCATGCATGATTGGAAAGAAACAGAATGAGTAATCACACCGCATTAATTCAGGATCTCTTTGCGAACGTCACCCGGGAGGGTTGGTCCACGAAGTTCAATGATGCCTTGGCAGATGATCTCGTGTGGGTCGCGACAGGCTCATCGCCGGTAGCGGGAACTTATAAAGGCAAGCAGGTGTACCTGGAAAAGATCATTAAGCGTTTGGGCGACCGCCTGCAGTCGTGGCCCAAGCCTGTGGTGGAGAACCTTTTCGTGGACGGAGACACTGCATGCATTCAGTTCCATGGCGAAGGCGGAGTGGGTAAAAATGGTGCCAACTTCGACATGGATTATTGCTGGGTCATGCGGCTCCATGAAGGACGAATTGCGCATGTGACGGGCTATTACGACTCGGTGAAAATGACAGCCCTGTTTCGTGACTAGTTTCCTCCTTGCCTTCTACTTCGACGACCCCAACGGCAACGTGATCGAAGTCTACCGGCCCACTGGCGATCTGACACTTAAGCAGCCCCAAGCTGTTCCCCTCGACCTGTCGAAGCCAGACAAGGTGCTCTTTCAGCAGTTGGCGAACATGGTTTGCGCCGCGGGAATTTGATTTTGCGGGCACACGCTGGCCCGCCCATTTTCACCATACGGGACCCCTCAGGAACCATAGGAGTTCCCACATCCCGGTAAGAAATATAACCAATTGTGCTGTTGAGCATCACATATGCGCGGGAGAATATATGTCGGTAAAAAGCGTCCAGTTTACGGTTGCCGCCCACATCATGGCGGCCCTGGGCTACCACCACGGCGAGGAAATCTCCTCGGCGGTCCTGGCCGAGAGTGTGAACGCCGACCCCACGTTCGTTCGAAAGTCGCTCTCCAAGCTCTCGAAAGCGGGCTTGGTCGCGACAAAACGCGGAAAGAGCGGCGCCAGCATGCTCGCGCGTCCTCCCCGACAGATCACGCTGTTGGACATATACCGCGCCAGTGCAGCGCCGCCGGCATTTGCGATTCATTCGTATCCGATAGACAAGAGGTGTCCGGTCAGCTGCCACCTCAAGGAGTGCATGTCGGGGCTACTTTCTCAGGCTCAGAACAGCTTCGAGAGAGCGCTCGCGAAAATCACCCTGGCTGATCTCGTTGGTCAGATCCGGGAAAAGACGCTTTGACTTTTTTTGCTTTGAATTGTGCAGATTGATTAGGCCCAAAGACTCAGATTCAGGCACAACTCAATCTCCCCAACGTGGTTTTCTAGGTTGTTGGAAGAAGAGTACCCCAGGAGAATTACGAAAATGCTGACGGGAACGGAAGTGGCGTCCGACGAGCGGGCGGAGAACAAGGGGCGGCGAATCAGTGGACGAACGTCGGCCAAGCTGTGGGTTGCCGCGGGGCTAGCAGGGATAGTGTTTTTGGGTGCATGGCTCAAGTATTCGCCTGGGGCAAGCGGAAGTTCCGCCGGTGCTCCGCCTGCTGCACTTCCACAAGTCGTGGTGAGCAAGCCGTTGGCGGAAGACATCGATACGCGGTTGGGCTTCCTTGGCCAATTCGCGGCGGTTTCGCAAGTCGAACTGCGCGCACAGGTGGGCGGTACGCTTACGGGAATATTTTTCAAGGACGGGGACATTATTCGGAAGGGCGACCTGCTTTTCACAATTGATGCTCGACCCTACGAGATTACGCTCGCCGAGGCAACGGCCCAGCTCGATGTTGCGACGGCTCGTCTGGAACTGGCTGACCGGCAACTTGACCGTGCCAAGGATCTGGAACAGAGCAACGCTGGAAGCGTGGAAAACGTAGACCAGCGCATATCCGATCAGCGAGCAGGCCGGGCTGCGGTTGAGGACGCGAAGGCTCGAATCCGGGATGCACAGTTCGACCTCGACCATTGCCGGATTGCGGCGCCGTTCACGGGGCGCATGGGCACGCATCTCGTTTCCGTAGGCAATTTGATTGCTGGCAGCCGCACAGCGACGAGTCCGACGACGCTGCTCGCGACGCTCGTGTCGCTTGATCCGATCTACCTTGACTTTGATATGAGCGAGTCCGATTTCCTCTTGTACTCCAAGTATCGCGGGCACCTCAAGGAAGGGCATGTCCAGAAGGTTGAGGTTGCGCTTGGCGACGACAATCAGTACGCGCGAAGCGGTGTATTTGATTTCCTGGACAATGTCCTTGACCGTTCGAGCGGCACGATCCACGCCAGAGCTACAGTTGCGAACCCCAATCTGATTTTGACTCCCGGCCTGTTCGCTCGTGTTCGACTGGTCGTCGCTCCTCCTTCACCGACCCTCCTCGTGCCGGACACTGCAGTGCTGCCTGACCAATCGCAACACATGGTCATGACGGTTTCGGCGGACGGCACGGTCGCGCCAAAGCGAGTGGAAGTAGGGGAGATTCGCGACGGTTTGCGAGTGATCCGGTCCGGGCTCGCACCGAGCGACCGAGTGATCGTGGGCGGACTACTGCACGCCGCGCCCGGAACCAAAGTCGCCACTCAGGACGGCACGATCCGTAATGACGGCGGTCAGGACTAAAGAGAGCTCAAAACATGCGCCTGACACATTTCTTTATCGAACGCCCCCGCTTCGCAACCGTACTAAGCGCTTTCGTGACGCTTCTCGGCCTAGGTGCGCTGGCGATCTTGCCGGTCGCACAATACCCGGAAATCGTCCCGCCCACGGTGCAAATCACCACGGTGTATCCGGGCGCATCCGCGGATACGGTGTCGCGCACCGTGGCGACGCCGCTCGAACAGCAGATCAATGGCGTCGAGAACATGCTCTACATGAGCAGCCAGTCGACCGGAGACGGCAGACTCACGATCACGGTTACCTTCCGCATCGGCACGGACTTGAATGTTGCACAGATGCTGACGCAAAACCGTGTCCAGGACGCTTTGCCGCGTTTGCCGGAAGACGTACAGCGTCTCGGTGTGCAAGTCAGGAAAGCGACACCGAGCATACTCCTGGCGATTCACGTCTACTCGCCGGACAGTTCGCGTGACAACCTGTATCTTTCAAACTACACAACCTTGCACATCAAGGACATTCTCGCGCGCCTCGAGGGTGTTGGGGATGTGCAGTTCCAGGGCGGCCGCGAGTACGCCATGCGCATCTGGCTCGAACCCGACAAGGTTGCGGCGAATAATCTCAATGGCAGTGAGGTGCTCGCGGCACTGCGCGCCCAGAACCTGCAGGTCTCAGCCGGGATTCTGAACCAGCCGCCAGCTCCGGGGCACGAGGCCTACCAGATCAACGTCGAGGCGCTCGGCAGGCTTTCCACACCTGAGCAATTCGGTGACATCGTCGTCAAATCCGATAAACAGGGAAGGGTGACCCGGGTGCGCGACATCGGCCGCGTCGAGGTGGGTGCCGCTGATTATGGGTCAACTGCATACATGGATCGCAGCGACGCTACGGCGCTCCTGATCTACGCGCAACCGGGCGCAAACTCGCTTGCGGTCGAACATGAAGTCCTCTCGGCAATGAAAGACCTGAAGAAGGGGTTCCCCCAGGGCGTCGATTACAAAATCATCTACGATCCGACGATTTTCATCGCGAAATCGGTCCGCGAGGTGGTCATCACGATCTTCATCGCCATCCTCCTTGTGCTCGGCGTCGTGTTCCTGTTTCTGCAAAATTGGAGAGCCTCGATTATCCCGGTGATCGCGATTCCCGTCTCTCTCGTCGGGACGTTTGCGGTTCTGTATCCGCTTGGGATATCGCTAAACAACCTTTCACTCTTTGCGCTGGTTCTCGCGGTCGGCATCGTCGTCGACGACGCGATCGTTGTCGTCGAAAACGTCGAACGCAACATGCGCGCCGGCATGTCGGCGTCAGATGCCGCTCACAAGACGATGGACGAAGTTGGCGGAGCGCTGATCTCGATCGCGCTCACCTTGTGCGCCGTTTTCGTTCCGTCCGCATTTCTCTCGGGAATTTCAGGACTCTTCTTTCGGCAGTTTGCTGTCACGATTGCCGCATCGACGGTCATCTCGTGCTTTGTCTCGCTGACCCTGAGCCCGGCACTGTGCGCGGTGCTCTTCAAAAACCACGATCCGCAAGGTGCTTCGTCGCATGGGCTGGTGGGTCGTTTTCTCCATTCGGGTTTTGGCTGGTTTAACCGTGGCTTCGAGAGTCTGTCAAACGGATATGGAGAACTGACACGCCGTCTGGTGGCCGGAGTGGCCATTGTTCTCGTGATCTACGTCGCGCTGATCGGCGTGGCCGGACTGGAGTTCTCACGAGCGCAAACGGGTTTCATTCCGGAGCAGGACCAGGGATACCTGATTACGATCGTTCAGCTTCCTCCCGGAGCGACGCTCGCACGAACCGAGGAAGTGATGAAGCAGGCGACCGATATCATCCTCAATACGCGCGGCGTTGAACACGTTGCTCCCTTCGCGGGCCTCGACGCGACGACATCGACGGTAGCGTCCAATTCCGGGACGATTTTTTCCGGCCTGCCCTCTCTCTACAACCACGAAATTCCCGGCGTAAATGCAAACACGGTATTGGCCGACCTGCGCGCGCGTCTGTCGGTGATCAAGGATGCGTACGTGCTGACCATCCCACCTCCTCCTGTACAAGGCCTCGGGAGTGCCGGTGGTTTCAAGATGATGCTGGAGGACCGCGCCGGGCTTGGTTCGGAAACTGTTGTGCGGGCGGCGAATGATCTGGTCGCTGCCGCGAACAAGGATCCGCACTTCGCCGGGGCGTTCACGTTGTTTAACACAGGATCACCCTCCGTCTACGCGGACATCGATCGCGTGAAAGCGGAGAAGGTTGGAGTCACCCCGACCGACGTGTTTTCGACGCTGCAAGTCTATCTGGGCTCCCAATACGTGAACGATTTCAACTTGCTGGGCAGGACGTACGAAGTGGTCGTCCAAGCCGATGGTCAATATAGACGCAACCAGCCGGACATCACGCGGCTGAAAGTACGCAACAGTTCCGGTGAAATGGTGCCGATTGGGACGGTGGCACTGCTGAAGGACAACACGATCCCGTACCGTGTGCCACGCTACGATCTTTTTCCAGCCGCGGAGGTGCAAGGGGTAGCTGCTCCGGGTGTCGCCTCGGGTACCGCGCTGCTCCGCATGGAGGAGCTTGCCCACCAGGTTCTCCCGCAAGGAATCGGGTTCGAGTGGACGGATCTCTCCTTCCAAGAGCAGCAACACGGAACTCCCACGCTCGTCGTCTTTGGCGCAGCCGCTCTCTTCGTGTTTCTCGTGCTCGTGGCGCAATACGAAAGTTGGAAGTTGCCGATGGCGATCGTTCTGATCGTGCCGATGTGCCTGCTCGCATCCGTAACTGGACTGCTCGCGCGAGGGTTGCCGATCGACATTCTGGCGCAGATCGGTTTCGTCGTACTTGTCGGCTTGGCAGCCAAAAACGCGATCCTGATTGTCGAATTCGCACGGCAGAAGGAAGAAGAGGGCGCAGCCGCCGGAGAAGCAGCTGTGCATGCCGCGCGCACGCGCCTCCGCCCGATCTTGATGACGTCCTTCGCGTTCATCCTGGGGGTTGCCCCGCTGGCCGTCGCGACGGGAGCAGGTGCCGAAATGCGCAGGTCCCTGGGTACGGCCGTGCTGTTCGGGATGTTGGGGGTGACCGGCTTCGGCCTTCTCTTCACGCCCGCCTTTTACACTTTCGTCCGCAATTTCGGCCGTAACCGTAAGGAACGCGAATTGCGTCAAGCCGCGCTCAATACGACGGTGATCATTCTTGCCCTCAGCCTATTTGCAGGTGGTTGTGCCGTGGGTCCACGCTATGTGAAGCCCACCACCAATCTCGCTCCATTTCATAATCTCGCTGGGGCCAGTGCGACGAAGCCGGAGTTTTCAGCACCGCCTCTCGAAAGTTGGTGGACGGGCTTCAACGATCCGATGCTTGTGACGGTCGTGCAGCGCGCCCTGGACCAAAATCTCGATCTTGCCGCTGCCTTTGCGCGTGTCCGCCAGGCGCGCGCGGCAGCAGCTGCGGCGGGCGCGCAACTTCTGCCGACGGCTGATTTGGAGGCGACGGGCTCGGCTCTGCGCCAAAGCGTCGTGAGCCCACTTGGTTCTGTAGCGAATAGTTTTCCCGGTTACAGTCGCGACCAACGTGAGTACACGGTTGGAGCTGCGGCGAGTTGGGAAATCGATCTTTCCGGAGGGCTGCGCCGCGGCAAAGCTGCGGCTGCTGACGAACTCCAGGCTGCGCAGGCCGACCAGGTTGGAACTCGAATCACCGTCGCCGCCGAGGCGGCGGACGCCTACCTTCAGGTGAGGGAGTTTCAGGCGAGGCTTGCGGTTGCGCAGCAGCTCATAGATACCGATACACATCTTCTGGAGTTGGTCGAAGTGCGTCGGCGGGTGGGAGTGGCGGACGATCGTGAAGTTGCCCAAGCGGAAGCACTTCTCAAGCAAGCCAGGTCGACGGTGCCCTCCTTGCGTGTGGCCCTTGAAGCCCAGCTGAACCGTCTCGACGTCCTCATGGGCGCTCAGCCGGGAACGTACGCCGAAGAGCTTTCCAAGCCAGGAGCAATTCCAGGAATCCCCGCAATCACCGGCGCCGACCAGCCTCTGGATGTCCTACGCCGCCGACCCGACATCATTGCAGCCGAGCGCCGACTTGCCGCGTCGAACGAGCGAATCGGTGTTGCAATTTCGGACTATTACCCTAAGGTTTCGCTTTCCGGCGCGCTTGGTTTCGACAGCACCAACGGAGGCACTCTTTTCAACGGGAAAGCGTTCCAGCCCATCGGGACGGGAGCGCTGCGATGGAGGCTTTTCGATTTTGGAAAGGTCGCGGCCGAAGTCGCGCAATCGCGCGGCGCGTATGCCGAAGCGCTCGCCGGGTATCGGCAAGCCGCCTTGAGAGCCACGGAAGATGTCGAGAATGCGTTGATGGAGCTTGCGCAGACGCAGGTCCGCCTAGAGGAGTTGCAAGGTGAAGTTACCTCGCTTACGCGGGCTCGCGACCTTTCAGAGCGGGCCTACAAGGCCGGCGCAATTCCGCTGACCGACGTTCTTAATGCGGACAGTCAACTTCTCGTTGCACGGAACGATGTGGAGAGCACCCGAGCGGATGCGGCCCGCGCAGCCGTGCGGACCTTCCGCGCGCTTGGCGGCGGCTGGGACATACGCAGCAACCCGGCTCTGAGCGCAGTCAAGTAAGAGGCTTGGAAGAAAGGCAGAGACAAAACCTGTGAGGTAAGAGCTTATGCAAGGTCAGGTCGCGGGACATTAAGACCAAAGGATCCTCGCACATGCACCCATCCCAGTCATGGTCAGTCTCCACCGGTCTGGAATGATCACTGACCAAACCTCGCAAGCCTAAAATGAGGACTCCGATGATCGATGAACATAATCATAATCTCGTCACTGTTGGGCGGTTCGATGGCGACGCTTACGAAAGCTCACAGGCCGCGGAGCAAACCCTGAACGCGGCGATCCTGCGCGCCGAAATCGCCAGGAGCTACGAGGAGTTTCTGGAGATCTTCGAGACATTTTACGCCGACGATGTCGAGGTGAGCAGTGAAGATTCGCGGGAGACAATCCGCGGAAAGGCGAGCGTACGTCCATTTCTGTTGAATTTCCTGGTGCCGCTTCACGTAATGGCTGAGGTTGCCGGATTGTCGATATCAGTTCAGCAGACTGCTGTTCCTCGAGACACTGCCTATGAGACCCATTCCGCATGGAGGATCGACTTTACCGGCATCGCAGGGCGACGGTGCACTTTGAAATGGTACGCCATTCGGAGATGGAAGGCGTCTCGGGTTGTCTATGAGCACCACTACGATCATCAGCGGATCGGCGGACCCCTGACTCAGGACGACTTGAATTCGGATTTGGGCGGAAAGAGTTTCCCAATATACAAATGAGAGGAGACGGAGCTATGGCAAACGAAGGCACTTATGTGGCTCTCGCGCTGAAGGTGTGGAAGACGCAAGTCGACCGGGCGGACAAACTTTTTGGAGGACTCTCGTCCGAAGAGGTGCTGCGGGAAATAGCGCCGGGCAGAAACAGGCTGCTTTACTTGTGGGGACATCTCACGGCCATCCATGACGCGATGCTGCCGCTGTTGGGGCTGGGAGATCGGTTTCATCCCGAGTTCGATGTCGCCTTCGTCTCTAATCCCGACAAGTCCCAAGCCGCCATTCCGTCGCACGAACAGGTTCGCCAGGCATGGAAAACCGTAAACAGTGAATTGTGGAAGGGGTTTGAGAAAATGTCGTGGTCCGACTGGCTCCAGCGGCACACGGCCATATCGGAAGCAGATTTCGCGAAAGACGCTTCGCGCAATCGTTTCGCCATCCTGCTGAGCCGCACCAACCATCTGTCTTATCACCTCGGCCAGGCGGTGCTCGGACCCAAGTGACCGAGCGTGCCCCTTCGACAAATTCCGCACACGGGTTCACTTCACATGCTCTACCCAAACTCCGGAATTGTTTGAAGGCAAAGAATTTTGGCCCCCGGAGAGGATTCGAACTTCTAACAAATCGGTTAACGGCCATACCGCGCTGTGGCTCAGACCTTTGAGGAAATTCTCAAGCACCTAACTGTTACGCATGCTTCTCAAGTAGAAATGTCAACATCGCTGAGGCTAGATCGACTGGTTTTTCGAGAAGAGACAAGTGTCCTGAAGGGATTTCGGCTGTCTTTGCAGCGGGAATCAAATCAGCCAACGCCTGAGTATAGAAGGGGTGGCACAACCTGGTCGTATTTCCCGGTGATTGACAATGTCGGTCAGCGCCGTAACTGAAACCTGATACCAGAACCAGCGAACGAACCATCTCCGGATACTCCGCCGCAATGAATGTAGCAACCGCCGCCCCGAGGAAATAGCCAACAAGGTCAAAGCGATGCCTGCCACCAGCCCGGGCTGCTGCCACAACTCGATCTGCGAAATCGGATACTCTCGGTGGATTTGCCGAGTCAGTACCAGCGAACGGTTCTTCTTAATTTAGGCGAATTACGGGCGGTGCCTCGTCAACTGCTCTACTGCCTGACACCAGTCTTCTGACTGCCCTGATGTACCGTGCAGGAGCACTACCGGTAAGTCTTCTTCGTTGTTCGGTCGGTGCTTTTCTGGTCCTGAATTTGTCATGTTTCTCTTCGCCTTGCAGTCCCTTATCAGTCTCTCCTGGTGTCGCTCCTAGCTTTTCATTCAGCTCATTTATCGGGTTAGTGGAATCGGCGCTCACGAAACTCCTTGATCGCCGGCGCAAGACATGAGCGGCGGCCCATGGGGTTGTGCGGATTCAAATTACTGTCGCTCATCGATGGGCGGCCCAACAATGCCTGATCCGAATGATTCGACTACATTAGATAGCTCTTCTAGCGACAATCCGACAAGCTTGGGGTAAAGCTCTTCTACTCCACCTGGTGAAAAGAACGTCGACATGCGGATCGGAGCGTTCGAACGATTCCTCCACGCGTGATGTGCGCCTGCTGGAATAACCACAATTGAGCCGACGGAGGCATTGAAAACGTCGCCGTCGATGCTGAAGGTCACAGTCCCTTCAAGGATGTGAAAAATTTCATCTTCTGCATGGAAGTGCATAGGTGTTGCTGTGCCTGGCGCCGCGATATTTTCCATAATTGCATAGCGGCCATTCACCTGTGTTCCGTGAACCCGAATGCACAATTGTTCTCCGGGGATTGCCTCAAACCATTTGATGGTGTCATGGTGACTGACAATAGGTGTACTCTGTTCGAGCGCATGATCAGATCCGAACTCCGTGCCGAACTTGTGGGGATCATTCATCAGAATTTCTCCTTCATGGAGTGAAATTTTCGTTTTCTTACTTAGGATTGAAACACTTCAGCTAGCATCTTTATTCCTTCACGCCGAGCTTTCATTCCTCCTTAGAAAAGGCGGTTCGGCGAGGCGTACCCCGTCAAGCGTCGCGAGATCGTCATACGCGGGATCGAGCATAAGCGCGTGCAACTGGCGGCGGCGAACGCCAATATTCCCGCCGGCGAAAAGCGGCAACGCAACAGCGTCCTGAAGCAAACCGGCGAGCGGCAATTCGTGGCCATAACTTTCGACGCCGACAACCCGCATGAGATCGGTAATGACCCGCACCGCTGCTTCCGATCCGAATACCTTGGCCTGGATAGCGAGCTCGAGTGCGCCTGGCGCGGCCGTATCGTGCGCGTGGCATGCATGCCAGCTCAGCGCCCGCGCAGCCTCGATGGTCGTCTTCGCATCAGCCAGCGCATAGCCGACTGCCTGGTGTTGGATGATCTGCTGGATGCCCCCGCGCCGATCGCTCTTGGCGAAGGAAAGCGCAAACTGAAAAGCAGCGCGCATCAGCGCCACACCGAAGATACCGACGAGGGCCGCGCTACCCGCAAAGCTCTCCGCAGCAAGTTGGAGTCCGCGCCCCTCTTGCCCCAGCAGGTTTCCGGCCGGAACCGGAACAGCGTCCAAGCGGAAGCGCGGCATCAGATGCGCGCGGTGTCCCAGCGTATCGAATGCGTGCTCAAAAATCAGGCCGCTGTCGGGACGAGGCACAGCGATGATCGAGATGCCACGCGAGGGCTCGACGTTGGCATCGGTGCGGCAGACGACCGTGAGCAGGTCGGCGCCCTCACCCTTCCATCCGGTGGCCGCAGATATCCATTGCTTCCGGCCGGAGATGACCCACGAGTCGCCCACTCGCCGCGCGGTGGTGCGCACGCCTTCTCCTGGCGATGGAGATCCGACGTTGGCGCTGCCGCCGGGCTCGGTCAAGGCGAATGCGGCCAGCGGTGCACCCTTGGTGGCAAGAAAGGGTTGCAGAAACCGTTGGCGCTGCTCTGGCGTGCCGCCAACCACCAGCGGCGTAAGCCCGAGCATTGTAGAGATCATGGTGAGTGAGACGTTAGGATCGACGGTATAAAACTCCTCCGCCAGGATAGCGAGGTCAACCAGTCCGGCACAGTCACCGCCCACAGACACGGGAATGCACTTTCGTAAAAAGCCTTCCGCCACCAGGCGTTCGTAGAACGGGCGTGTCGCGACAAAACGCTCGATCGGGCTCGGCAAATCGAGTGTCGCGACAGCCACGCCGGATAGGACATCTTTCGCAAATTGACGTGCTTCGCGCCGCAGGCGTTGTTGATTGTCGTTCAGGGTAAAATCAATCGGCATTTAAGCTCTCCAAACTGACAAAGGGTGCAAGCCCTATTCCAGCCTGCATGGCGTTCGCCGCTTGCTGTTATTGGCCATACGTGGGAATCCAAATAATGCTCAGGCCCTGACCGAGGAGGTTCTGGCCTCGCAGGTCATGGTAGTCAATATGTCAGGGGATGCATTACCACTTGCCGGCATGCGCCCCTCCATCCAGATGAACTACTTCGCCGTTGACAAATGGAGCGGACTCCAGATAAAGCAGCAATTCGGCCACTTCTCCAACTTCGGCTAGCCGCTTCAGTGGACTCAGCTGCCTAAGAAATTCATGCGCTTCGACCGGATTCATCGGCGTGTTTACAACACCCGGCGCAATGGCATTGAAGCGAATACCCTCGGCCGCAAATTCAATCGCCAGGGCCCGTGTGACGGATTCCAAGCCTGCC
>Ga0210398_10005678_pt1 | contig 11594 bp, 6 predicted proteins | sample IncBWC4OmetaG_FD_161047 | JGI IMG/M metagenome (GOLD analysis project Ga0210398, IMG submission 161047) | Forest soil microbial communities from Barre Woods Harvard Forest LTER site, Petersham, Massachusetts, United States - Inc-BW-C-4-O | ecosystem: Environmental > Terrestrial > Soil >... | reverse complement strand
CATTTTGGTCACGAGCCGGGAGGCACTGCGCGCTGAGGGCGAGCAGGTGCATCATTTGCCGCCCCTTGAGTGCCCGCCGCCGGATACAGAGTCGTTGACAGCGACCCAAGCCCTGGGCTTTCCCGCGGTGCAGCTGTTCGTCAAACAGGTCGTCCATAGCGGCCATGAGTTCGAATTGACGGATGCCGATGCGCCGACCGTGGCCAAGATCTGCCGCCGACTGGATGGTATCGCCCTCGCTCTCGAGCTTGCCGCCTCGCGCGTCGGAGCGCATGGAGTTCAAGGCACGGCGGCATTGCTCGATAAGCAGTTCGGGTTGCTGTGGCGCGGCCGCCGCACCGCACTGCCGAGACATCAAACACTCAGCGCCACGCTCGACTGGAGCTACAACCTGCTTTCCCCGACCGAGCAGCTGGTGTTACGGCGCGTAGCTGTCTTCGTCGGTGGTCTCTCTCTCGAGGCGGCCTTGGATGTAGTCGCTGAAGGTCTCGGCCCTGCTGAACTCACAGAAACGCTCGATACGCTCGTTGACAAATCGCTCCTGACTTCAGATCGCACCGCAGCGATGCGCTATCGGCTGCTCGACACCACGCGAGACTATGCGTGGCAAAAGCTCATGGAAAGAGGGGAAGAGCTGAAGATCTTACGACGCCACTGCGAGCACATGATTCACGCGCTGGGGCAATTCGGAGCCACGATCTCGGCACCTCCGAGCCCAGAGAGCATCGACTTCTTCGTCTCGAACCTCGGCAACCTGCGTGCTGCGCTGGAGTGGAGCTTCTCGGCTGAGGGAGACAGGGGGCTCGGAGCGAAGCTCGCGGCTGCATCCGCATGTTTGTTCTTTCAGGCGAGCCTTCTGTCCGAGTGCGCGGCTTGGACCGAACGTGCAGTAGGAGCACTTGATGGCTTAAGCGAAGGGACGCACCTCGGGTTAGAGCTTCTCGCCTGCTTTGCGTTGTCGCTCATGATCACGAGGAGAAATGCTCCCGCTTCACACACTGCCATCGTTCGTGCAATAGATATTGCGGAGCGCCTCGAGACTGCTCCGATGCAGCTATATCTCCTCCGAGCGCTGCATAGGTGGCAGATTCGAAGCGGGGATCTTCGCGGCCTCAGAGAACTCGCAGGTCGAATGGAGATCATAGCCAAGCGGATTGACGACCCCTTGGCCGACGCTATCACACATGGTTACTTTGCGGTTGTGTGTTACTTCAGTGGCGAGAATCGCGAGGTTCGCAGGCACGCGGAGATTGCACTCGCCGCTCCGGTTCACCTGTCGAAACTTTACCAGGCGAGTGTTTGGGAGTTGCGGGTGATAGGAACCATCCTGGCGCGTAACTCGTGGGTGCTGGGATACCCCGAGCAAGCGATGGCAACCGCTAGAAAAGCTGTCCAGGAAGCAGAGAATCTGAATCAGCCCGACACTCTTTGCCACGTATACATGTCCTCCGTGGTTGTACCTCTTGAGACAGGGAACTGGCAGAGAGCGGAAGAGCTGATCCATCGGCTGTCGACAATCGCGACCAAACATGAACTCCTTCCCTACGCCCGGGCTGCGGTCGGCTGGCAGGGTCGCCTCGCAGTCTCGCGCGGCGACATGTCGCGGGGAATTGAGTTGCTGCAGACCGCTCTTGCGGCTCTGCATGAGGACGGCTACGAATTGTACCGACCGGAGTTTAGCCTGACGCTGGCAGAGGGTCTAGCGAAGACAGGAGAGCACGAACTCGCGTATACCACGATCTGCGAGGCCCTCACCTGGGCTGAAACCCGTGGTCGCATACTCAGCGTCATCGACCTGTTGCGCGTGAAAGGCGAGATCCTCGCACCGATGACGCAGCAGGAGACAACCGAGGGGGAGGCATGTCTGCTCGAGTCGCTTAAGCTCGCGCGGGAGCGGGGACTGCTCTCCTTCGAGCTGCGGACTGGCATCCGCCTAGCAAGACTCTGGGCTGATCGGGCCGAGCGAGACAAAGCGCTCGAACTTCTCGACCCGATCTTCAAGCGGTTTTCCGAGGGCCTCCAGACCCGCGATCTTCTTGCGGCGGCCAACCTCTTGCGGCAGCTTCGGTCGGGCCATAGCGGTATCGTTGACGGCCGTGCGTCCTGAGAGCAACCTGCTGAGTTTCAGTAGGTCGAACACCGACGGGCCGACGCAGCGCTCGGAGTTGTCGTCCGAGCATGAGCAGAGCCTTGAGCGAGTAGGACTTTTCCGGATCCCTTATCAGGCTTGAGGTAGGTCTCAATGACACGAGGTGTCGATACGTGCGACCCAGGTCGGGAAGGTGAGGGAGAGAAGCGGGGAACGCTCAACGCTTCCGCGGTTGGCGGCTCGTCCCGTCCCCGAGAAGAGGAGGGTGCTCCCACGGTCGGCCCGTCAGCTTTGCGGGGAAAAATCGCCTCTTTCGGTCCTTTTCGCCTGCATGTGACCGAGAGACTCCTCGAGAAGAACGCGACTCCGCTAAAAATTGGCAGCCGTGCACTCGACATCCTGATCACGCTGCTCGAGCACGCGCCGGAAGTGGTCAGCAAGCGAGACCTCATCCGGCGTGTCTGGGGACAGTTGGTCGTCGATCAGGTCAGTTTACGTGTTCACGTTGCTGCCCTTCGCGAGCGACTCGGCGATGGGGACTCATCTGTCAGCTACATCAAAAATGTTCCCGGCCGCGGTTACTGCTTTGCCGGCGTGGTGACTTGGGCCGAGGCTGAGGCGACGCCACGAAAGACCCGCGCGGCTGCGCCGCAACTACCTCGGGAGCCTTTGCTTGTGGTGGGACGCGACAAGGTGGTCCGTGAGCTCACCGTCCAGCTTACAAAACACCGCTTTGTATCGATTATCGGGGCAGGTGGGATAGGCAAAACTACGATCGCGCTGTCATTGGCGCATCAAATGCTTGCCGAATTTCAGGGGGCGGTTCACTTCCTCGATCTCGGGGCCGTCGAAGATCCGCGGCTGCTCGCGAGTCTGCTTGCATCCCAACTGGGCCTCGTGGCGGTTTCGGAGCAGCCGTTGCCGATTATTCTGACGGCTCTGCGCGAGCAGCGCATGCTGCTGGTGTTCGATAGCTGCGAGCACGTCATCGAGGCCATCGCGGCGCTGGCCGAGAACATTTTCCGCGAGGCCCCTCAGGCTCACATTTTAGTCACGAGCCGGGAGGCACTGCGCGCTGAGGGCGAGCAGGTGCATCATTTGCCGCCCCTTGAGTGCCCGCCGCCGGATACAGAGTCGTTGACAGCGACCCAAGCCCTGGACTTTTCCGCGGTGCAGCTGTTCGTCAAACAGGTTGCTAATAGCGACCATGCGTTTGAGCTGACGGATCCCGATGCGCCGACCGTGGCCAAGATCTGCCGCCGACTGGACGGTATCGCCCTCGCCCTCGAGCTCGCTGCCGCCCGTGTTGAAGTGCACGGAGTTCAGGGCACGGCGGCATTGCTCGATAAGCAGTTCGGGTTGCTGTGGCGCGGCCGCCGCACCGCACTGCCGCGACATAAAACGCTCAGCGCTACGCTCGACTGGAGCTACAACCTGCTTTCCCCGACCGAGCAGCTGGTGTTACGGCGCCTGGCTGTCTTCGTCGGTGGTCTCTCTCTCGAGGCGGCCCTGGATGTGGTCGCTGAGGGCCTCGGCCCTGCTGAACTGACAGAAACGCTCGCCACCCTTATTGACAAATCGCTCCTGACTTCAGATCGCACGGCTGCGATGCGCTATCGGCTGCTCGACACCACACGGAACTACGGGTGGCAGAAGCTCACGGAAAGCGGAGAAGACCTGAAGATCTTACGACGCCACTGCGAGCACATGATTCACGCGTTGGAGCAATTCGGAGCCACGATCTGGGCGCTTCCGAGCCCCGAGAGTATCGATTTCTTCGTCTTGAACCTCAGCAACGTACGTGCTGCGCTGGAGTGGAGCTTTTCGGCTCACGGAGATGCTGGGCTCGGAGCGAGGCTGGCAGGTGCGTCGGCGTGTCTATTCCTTAAGGTGGGTCTTCAGCCCGAGTGCGTAGCTTGGACCGAACGTGCAATAGGAGCCCTTGACGCCCTTAGCAAAGGCACGCAGCTCGAGTTGGAGCTTCTGGCCTGCTTTGCGTCGTCGCTCATGATCACGAGGGGGAATGTTCGCACCACACACACTGCCCTCGTTCGCGCATTAGACATCGCGGAGCGCCTCAAAGCTGCTCCAATGCAGCAGCTATATGTCCTCCAGGCACTTTATAAGTGGCAGATTCGATGCGGTGATCTTCGCGGCTTCAAGGAACTCACAAGTCAGATCGAAACCGTAACCAAGCAAATGGCGGACCCAGTAGCCGACGCTATCGCACATAGCTGCTGGGCAGTTACGTGTTATTTCACCGGCGATAATCTCGAGGTTCGCAGGCATGCCCGGATTGCACTCGCCGCCCCGATTCACCTGTCGAAACTCAACCACGCGAGCTTTGGGACCTTGCATGGGACAAGATCCATCCTGGCGCGCAACCTCTGGGTTTTGGGATATCCCGAGCAAGCGATGGCAACCAATGAAGAAGCTGTGCAAGAGGCAGAAAATCTGAATCAGCCTGACGCTCTTTGCTACGTACTCATGCTCTGTGTAATGCTCCCCCTCGAGACCGGGGGCTGGCAGAGAGCGGAAGAGCTGGTCCATCGCCTGTCGACCATTGCGACCAAACACCACCTCCTTAGCTACGCCCGGGCCTCGGTTGGCTGGGAGGGCACTATGGCGGTCTGGCACGGCGACCTATCGAGGGGAGTCGAGTTACTCCAGACCGCCCTTGCGGCTCTGCATGAGGACGGCTACGAATTGTACCGACCACCGTTCAGCGCGACGCTGGCAGAGGGTCTTGCGAAGACAGGACGGCGCGAACTCGCATGCAGCACGATCTGCGAGGCTGTCACCTGGGCTGAAACCCGTGGTCGCCTACTTCACTTGATCGAGCTGTTACGCGTGAAGGGCGAAATCCTCACGTCAATGCCACAGCAGGACGCCAGTGACGGCGAAGAATGCTTGCTGCAGGCGCTGACGCTCGCGCGGGAGCAGGGACTGCTCTCCCTCGAGCTGCGTGTTGGCGTCAGCCTCGCAAGGCTCTGGGCTGATCGAGCCCAACAAGACAAAGCATTGGAACTTCTCGGCCCCATCTTCGGCCGATTTTCGGAGGGTTTCCAGACGCGCGACCTCGTTGCGGCGGCTAACCTCTTGCAGCAGCTCCGGTAATACAACGGAGTCGCGCCGACACACTGAGAACTCCCTCAGCCTGACAGATCGCAACAGGCCAAGCGCTCAGATGGGCCGGGGACGAGAAGACCTCATCCTCCGGCCGGCCGTTGCACGAGCGTCTGCGGCGGCGTGCCAGCGTAGATGCCGCGAGGAATTCAACCTTGACGACGCAGAGCTGCAGCGTTGCTTGCCCGCCCCTCATTTGCGGCGTTGCCTCCCGGGGCGTCACCTCGTAGGGCGACATTCTGACCGAGACCTAGTAGCCGCTCCGCGTTGAGGTGCGCGATCTTCTCCCTATCATTTGCGTTGATAGGCATCTGATCAAAGAATGGCCGAGCGGCCTTCATGCTGCCGTAGGGATGGTCCGTGGTGAAAAGGACGCGGTCGATACCGATCGTGTTTGCCATGCCCAGATAGGCGTGGTATGACAAATTCCAGCTCTTATCTACTACACCAGGCTCCTGGTCGGCAAACTCACCACAAAGAATTCCGCCATAGAAATTCTCCCGCAAGTATTCCTTGATGGTCCGCTTCAGCCCACCATTCTTCTTTAGCGGAAATCCGTAGTCCGTCCGCCACGCCATCCAACTCAAAGCTTCAAAGTGATGGCCCACAATGATCTGCAGCGCAGGAAACCGGTCGAATACCCCGCCCAGGATTAAGCGGATACAGTGAATCCCCGTGTCGATGTGCCAACCGAGTCCCGCAATCGACAAAAACGCAGACAATTCCGGAGAGAAGCCGGCGTAGTAAACGTCAACCACCGGCTTGGGCGGAATTTGGGGATGCAAGAAGATCGGCACACCGAGCGATTCGGCGCACTCAAACACAGGCCAGAAGAACTTGTCGTCAAGGTAACGCCCGTTGACGTTGCCATTTATCAATGCGCCGACGAAGTCCAGGTCGCGGACGGTGCGCTCGAGCTCGCGGGCCGCCGCCGCCGGGTCGCGCATCGGGAGTGCGGCAAAACCGAGGAACCGGTCCGGGTATTTAGAGATCGCGGCCGCCGCGGCGTCGTTCGTCTGCCTACTCAGCTCCCTTGCGAGGGACGGCTCTAGGTTCTCTGTGCCCGGTACAGTGTGCGAAAGGATCTGCACGTCGATACCGGCGTCGTCCATAGCAGCGATACGCCCCTCGCCCAGATCATAGATACCTGCAGGGAATCCGGTTTTTGGGTCATCGACGAGGCGCCCCGATTTGCTCATTGCGTCGTACGCCAGCAAGACCCGATCGTTCGTCTTTCTCGCAGCTTCGTCTATAGCCCGAAGCTTGTAGTGTTCCTCGAACGCGATAATCTTCATTGAAGCATCTCCTGTGTCAATCATAGAAAGTCGTCCAAAGGTAGTGACAAACACGCCCTCGCCAACTACGCAACATGAGTGCCCGCTGGCGGGGTCGATTCTTACGAAGCGCGCCATCGTTGCGCATTGACGCTGATCAACTTCGATATCCTTTCTACGGATCCGATGCCAACAGCACCGCGAAGGCGTCGGTTGAGGAATATGTCGGTGCTTACCGGCGTCGAAACATCGCTCAAGCAGCGCCCGCTGCCGAGCGCCTGCCCGCACGGGATGCATAGCGCGCTGTGCAGCGCTCGAACCAGCGCAAAGATACGCCGCTTCAAATAGGGGAGACGCGGTAAAGCATTTCGGTGACGGACCTGGTCCACTCGATACCGCAATAGGGATTATCGAGAATCAGTTGGGATCAGGGATACGACTCGTTTACCGGCGTCTGACGGTCATGACTCGAGATTTGCATTCGGGATCGGTGCGAAACAGAGATTCCGAGTGCGGGGATTTCATGAGGACTCAGGAAATGGCCTTTTCCAGCCGCCGATGCTCTATGTCGCCGCTCTCGATGAAAGATCATCGCGCAAGAAGCTTATAAATGCTTTCACCCGGGCTGTACGGTGATGCGTCGGGTAAAGCGCGAAGAGCGGAAGTTGAACATCCACAAAATCTGACAACACCGAGCGGAGCTTTCCAGCGGCGATATCGGCGCCCACTAAATAGCTGGGCAGATATGCCAATCCAAGACCAGCTAAGGCAGCCTCGCGTGCAACGCGGCCGCTATTACTCCGAAGCTTTCGGCCGTTGACATTGACCAATCTGTCCGGCCCTATTCGCCAAGGTTCCGGCACCCCCCCGCTCTGCTCAATGATGCAGTCGTGAAGCAAAAGCTCTTCAATGGAACCAGGGACACCGGCCCTCTCCAAATACTCATTAGATCCGCATATGACCATGGAAAATGAGTTCACCAACACAGAGCTGTAACTGGCGTCGTACGCGTGACCAAGACAGAAGGCAACATCTACGCCTTCCTGTGCCAGGTTCAACTTTCTATCCGTGATCTCCAAGTCAACCAGCACTTTAGGATATTTTACGAGAAACCTGGCGATGCATTCTCGCGTTTCAAGCAGCGTGAATGCCAGAGGTGCCGCAATACGCAATTCACCACGGGGCTCTGTAATGATGCCGTCGATCAATACGTTGGCCTCATCCATGGAGTTGATAATGCGTTGGCAGCAGGAGAAAAGCTCCTCCCCCTGCGGGGTGAGCATGACGCGGCGGGTGGTACGATGCAGGATCTTAAACCCGATCCTCTCTTCAAGGCTGTTAATGTGTCTGCTGACCGATGCTTTGGAACATTGCAGTTCTTCGGCCGCACTCGTGAAAGTGCCTTTATTGACTACGGTCGCAAAGACCACCAGCGACGGTAGATTTCGCATATAGACATTGTTCCTCATATGGAACAATGTATCGCAACACTTCGGGTAATCAAAGCGGCGCAGATTGGTATCCTCGGGTCCTGAAATAGCATCTCCCTCCTTCGCCAGCGGGAGAAGGGAGAGGGTCCCGAGAATGAATGCGATCGTTCGGCATACCGGCGCAGATGCGCTAGTGGCCGCCACAACCAATCTAGGGATCGATGTTTGTTTCGCCAATCCTGGAACGACGGAACTCGCCCTCGTGAAGGCTCTGGACGCCGCACCCGCAACTCGCGCGGTACTGTGTCTCTTCGAGGGCGTCTGCACTGGCGCCGCAGATGGCTTTGGCCGAATGGCGAAGCGGCCGGCGCTGACGCTCACTCACTTGGGTCCGGGGTTTGCGAATGGAATCGCGAACCTGCATAACGCCCGGCGCGCGCATTCTCCGATCATCAACCTCATCGGCGACCATGCGAGTTGGCACAGCGCCTATGATCCTCCCTTGCGTTCCGATATAGATGCCTTGGCGCGTACAGTGGGTTGGGTCGGTCGGTCCAGCTCACCTGGATCGTTGGCGGCGGATGTCGAAGAGGCTTGGTGCGCCGCGATGGGAACTCCCCGAGGAGTGGCGACCCTTGTCGTTCCCTCGGATTTTCAGAGCGCATTAGTGAATGAGCATTCCCATCCCACTCCGGATCTGCCGCGGACTCCGGTGTCGTGCGCGGATATTGCGGGTGCAGCGCGTATCGTCGAAGACCCGGAGGCAACGATCCTCCTCATCGGCGGCGATGCACTTTGTCCGGAAGGACAGATTCTGGCGGCCAGCATTGCCGCTAAGGGTCAACACACGAGAGTAATGATTGAAATGTTTCCGGCGCGCATCGAACGCGGTGCCGGTATACCGCCTCTCGGGCGGCTACCGTATTTTCCAGAGCAGGCGCTGGCAGCCCTCGGTGGCGCTCGCATAATATTGGCCGGTGCGCGCGCTCCGGTCAGCTACTTCGGCTATGAAGGAATTCCCAGCGAACTTGCTCCTGCGAACTCTATCCACACCCTCGTGCCGGAGGGTGGTGACGTCCTCGAGGCATTAAGAGCGTTGGCCAACGCGGTCAACGCTGAATGTGGAGCTCTGTCGGTGTCGAGGACACCGCGACAAGATCGGAAATTGCATGAAAACGACCCGCTTGAACCAGCGTCGATAGCCCGTCTTCTGGCGGACGCATTGCCCGAGGGCGCGATCGTGGTTACTGAAGGTTCGTCCTGCAGCATCGGATTCTTCGACGCCGCGGCGGCGGTGGTGCCTCATACGATACTCACTAATACGGGCGGCGCTATCGGACTGGGTCCGCCCTGCGCGGTCGGAGCGGCCCTCGCATGCCCCGATCGTCCGGTAATCAATCTACAATCGGATGGAAGCGCCCTTTATACCTTGCAGGCGTTATGGACCCAGGCACGGGAACGCCTCAACGTCGTCACCCTCATAGTTTCAAATCGACGATACGGCATCCTGCAAATGGAACTAAGACGAGCCGGAATGAATGAACTGACAGAAGGGGCACTGGGTTTGACTGAGTTGTCGAGACCCGACATCGACTGGGTTGCTCTTGCCCGCGGACTAGGTGTCGAAGCTACTCGCGTACGGACTTGCCGGGAACTAGCTGACACACTCGGAACGGTCCTTCGGTCCGCCGGGCCTAGGTTGGTTGAGATGGTTTGCTAAACAGCGTCGAATTTGCGGGCCGACTGATTAAGGGCCGCGTTGTAATATCACTATTCGTTCGGCGGGAATGTCCTCCCGAGGAACGCCTCTATTGCGAGCATGAAGTCCGGAAAGTTGTCGTCGTGCACATAATGCGTCGCGTCCGGGGTTTCGTGTGTTTCGATCCGATGATTCCGCCCGCGCATTGATGCAAGGGAATCTGCCGTGACGAAATCGGAATTGGCTCCACGGATAACGAGCGTCGGGCAGAGAAGATTATCGATGCACGTCCATAGATCGGGTAACTTCGATGGATCCTGCGCCGCCTGAAGCCGCGCCTTCCGCACCCCCTCAAAATCATAGCGCCACGCGACTTTATCCTCCTTGGCCACCATAGTTTCGGTCAGTCTCGAGTTCAGTGCGTCCGCTGAGATCCCAGGTCGAATGCGGCGCCAATAGCTCGCCGCCTCGTCCCAAGAGGAGAAGCTTGAGGGAGTTTGGCGAAGCTCCCGCAGAATCCTTTCTTTGCCCACTCCCGCTTCAGAAGATCCCGGGCCGATATCTTCAATAACGAGTGCCGCCACTTGCTCCGGGTGGCGTGCCGCATAGGCGAATGCGTTTGCACCACCCATCGAGTGCCCGACCAACGCAAATGCCGAGAGTCGCTCGCATCGGACGAGGGCGGCAATATCAAGAACGTAGGTCTCCGCAAAGTAATCCGCGCGGGGACACCAGTCGCTGCCGCCCCGGCCTCGGTGATCCAGCGCGATGACCCGATAATCCTTGGCCAGTCGTTTTGCGACCATGGCCCAGGTTCCGGCATAGCCACGAATTCCATGTAGCATCAAGACGGTGCGATCATTGTCCGCACCCCATACAATGTAGTGATGACGCAACCCGTCGAAGTGGAAATACCGATCGATGCCGTCAGCGGTTGCCATTAGCTCTCATGCGGTCGGGGTCCATCAAACAAGTCCGTCCTCGCCTTTGATGTCCCCATGTTGTAGACCTCCCAGGCGCGCCTTCAGTCTGCCCCTCGTTGCCGCGGCCAGGATCACGACGATCTCATCGGAGTTCGGAGCGTCACCAAAGCTCGCCGTGACCGTATCGTAGAAGGCTCGAACGTACAGAGCGTCCTTGTTGGCAAGCGGAACGTCTATGATCGTACCTAGCCCACCCCGCTTTCCCGTTGATGGGATCCAGGCTTTCCCGCCTCCGATCGCCGCTCGGATTGGATCGGCAAAGGCGGTGGTTAGAAACGCGTTTCCGTGCTCATATTCACCGCGCTCCCCAACGATGCAAGCCTTGCCGTAACTCATAATCCCCCGTTTGCCGGCGGCCTCGATGAGGCGGCTGGCGAACGCCTGACCGAGCGCGTGTGACGCGCCCACGGCGGCGCTTAGATCCGTGCCAAACTGTCCGGCGTATGGATTCAGTATGGTCGCCGCGATCACGAGCTTGACGAGAGGAGTGTCGTCCGCCAGGCGGCCGATCTCAGTGGTGTGAACCTCTTCAATGATGGTGTGCCATTTACGGATTGTCAGTTCCGGCCCCGATTCTTGGATGTCGGTCATACGCAAGTCCCCTTAAATGCTTTGCAGCCGGCCGCCTCAGTGCGAAAGATTGATCCAAACGCTCTTTGTCTCGCTGTATAGATCCATTGCGTAGCGCCCCATTTCACGTCCCCAGCCTGACTCCTTATATCCCCCAAAGGGAGAGGCAGCATCGACTAGGTTGTAGCAATTGACCCAGACGGTTCCCGCCTTCAGTGCATGGGCGAGTTCGTGCGCATGGGTGAGATCATTGGTCCATATTCCGGCACCTAGTCCATAGACACTGTCATTGGCTTTCCCGACAAGGTCATCGAGATCTCGCCAGGTGAGCACGCTTGCCACGGGACCGAATATCTCCTCTTGAACCACCCGCATGCTCTGTTGCGCACCAAGAAATACCGTGGGCTCCAGGAAGTAGCCCGC
>Ga0210398_10005675_pt1 | contig 11595 bp, 7 predicted proteins | sample IncBWC4OmetaG_FD_161047 | JGI IMG/M metagenome (GOLD analysis project Ga0210398, IMG submission 161047) | Forest soil microbial communities from Barre Woods Harvard Forest LTER site, Petersham, Massachusetts, United States - Inc-BW-C-4-O | ecosystem: Environmental > Terrestrial > Soil >... | reverse complement strand
GTGGGATTATTGGGATTGCAAATATAAACGACGCCGGTCTTCGAAGTACACGCCGCAGCCATTTTCGGAAGGTCGTGGCGGTGGTCGGCGGTGAGAGGAACTTTCACCGCGTCGGCCTGCGTGATTCGAGCGTATTCGAGGACGGCTTCGAAGGTAGGATCTGCGGCGACAACGTTCTTCCCGGGACCCAGGAAAGCCATATCCACGCAGCGCAGGATTTCCGTAGAGCCGCAGCCCAACGCGATATTTTCGCGGGACACGTTATAATTTTTTGCGAGGGTATCGCTCAACTGGACATTTGCGGCATGGGGATAGCGTGAGGCCACAGGCCCGCATGAATCAAGCGCCCGGAGAGCCTTGGGCGATGGACCGTAGGGGTTTTCGTTGAAGTTGAGATGGATCGTTTTTTCAGAGACCGGCAGGTTGCGCCTATCATCCAATCTAACGGGCAATCTTGGAGCGGCGAAAGCGACGGCGAGAGAGCCTAGTGTTTGCGAAAAGTGCCGCCGGGAAAAAACGGAATCAGACATGTCACGCTCCTGAGGATTCCTCCGGATGATACGACGCGATCAGCAAACGGACAAGCGATTGCTTCCGTCAGAGCGATCGAATATGCCGATGTTCAATGGATGACGTCTCTTCTCTGCATTATTGTTTTATTATCCTTATAAGGAGAATCTTGATGGACAAGGCCTTACGCGAACAGTTGCGAAAAGTGTTGAGCTGGGGTGAAGCCCACTCGGACTGGAAAACTTCAATTCGTGGCCTCTCGAAATCCAAGCGCGGTGTCAGGCCGCCGGGCGCGCCTCATTCTGCATGGGAACTTCTGGAACATATGCGAATTGGGCAGTGGGACATCCTGAATTTTTTTCGAGATCCCAAGCATGTTTCGCCGCCGTGGCCGTCCGGTTACTGGCCAAAGACCCCAAAACCGCCTAGCGACGCCGCGTGGAACCAGACCGTGAAAGCATTTGAAAAAGACAATAAGTCGATGGCAAGCCTGGTGATGGATCCGAAACAGGATCTCTTCGCGCCGATTCCCCACGGATCCGGCCAGACACTTTTGCGCCAAGTCTTGCTTCTGGCCGATCACAATTCCTATCATCTAGGGCAGCTGGTTTTAGTGCGCAAGCTTTTGGGAGACTGGCCGGAGAAATAGCCATCGACTCTCGCCCGGTAGCCTGTGCAGCCCGTATAATATAAGCACCAATTTCGAGGAGATTCATGAGCCGGCAACACGCTGTAGCAGAATCCATCGCTTCAAAAGACAACCAGGACCGGGTGTGGGATGCGTTTCGCCGATGGGGTTATCTACAAGCGGACCTGGATCCGCTAGGTGATCTGCGACCCGCTGCCATGCCGGAGCTCGACGTCAGCGGTCCGGAAGCCGACGCGGCTCGGAAGTCTTACTGCGGAACGATCGGTGTGGAATTCATGCACATCGCCGACCGCGAGCGCAGGCAATGGATTCAGCAACGAATGGAATCTGAAGCTCCCCAAGTCGATCGCGAACGAATTCTGGAATGGCTCGTGCGTGCGGAAATTTTCGAGCAGGTTTTGCAGACCCGTTATCTGGGGACGAAGCGTTACTCGCTCGAGGGCGAAGCAGCTTTGCTGCCGCTTCTGGACGCCATCTTGAGCGCGGGCGCGGAACAAGGTCTGCAGCAAGCTGTGCTCGCGATGAGTCACCGGGGCCGTTTGAATGTGATGGTGCATATCGTCGGCCGCGGAGCCGCAGAAGTCTTTGCGCGATTCGAAGACGTGGATCCACGAAGCGTGCTGGGCGGTGGAGACGTTAAGTATCACATGGGTGCTACAGGAGATTTTTCGGCAGAAGACGGGCGCGCCGTCGGGATTCATCTCGTTTCAAATCCGAGCCACCTCGAAGCTGTAGATCCAGTCGCCATGGGACGCGCGCGCGCGAAGCAAACCCGGGCCGGGGCGCCCGGTCGAAAAGAAATTGTTCCGGTATTGATGCACGGTGACGCGGCGTTTGCGGGGCAGGGAATCACCGCGGAAACCTTGAATATGGCCGGGGTGAAGGGATTCACAGTCGGTGGCTCAGTGAATATCATCGTGAATAATTTGATCGGGTTCACTACGATTCCGTGCGATTTGCATTCTTCGAGATTTTCGTCGGACCTGGCGAAACGCCTGCCCATTCCCATTTTTCATGTGAACGCCGAAGATCCCGAAGCGGTAGTACGCGTTGGACGAATCGCCATGGAGTACCGCTACGCGTTCAACTCCCCGGTTGTTGTGGATTTGATCGGCTATCGCCGCCATGGCCATAGCGAAGTGGACGACCCCACGATCACGCAGCCGTTGCGTTACCGAAAAATTCTCGCTCATTCGCAACTCTGGCAGATTTACGCCGAGAAAATTGGACTTGATCCCGAACCTATCGTGGCTCGCGTCCGGCAAGAACTGGATGCCGCGCAAAAGCAGGCGCTGGAGCTGGAGAAAAATCCGCCAATGCGGAAGCTTCCTCCTTACTGGGACGCTTATCGAGGCGGCCGCTATTCCGCATCAATGGAAGTCGATACCGGCGTGCCGGAAAACGAGCTCACGACAATTGGCGAATCCCTGGCGAGCTATCCGAAAGGTTTTCAGATCCATCCGAAAGTGAAGAAACTCCTGGAGCAAAGATTGGAGATGGCCCGCGGCAAACGCCCAATCGATTACGGCATGGCTGAAGCTCTCGCGTTTGGTTCGCTGGTGAAGCAAGGAACGCCTGTGCGGCTGACCGGGCAAGACACTCGGCGCGGCACTTTTAATCAGCGCCATGCCGCGTTGACCGATATCGAAACCGAAGAGGAATACGTCCCGCTCGAGCATGTGTCGCCAGGCCAAGCCTGGTTCGAAGCATACAACTCGCCTCTTTCCGAGGCCTCCGTTCTCGGATTTGAATATGGCTTCAGCCGCGATTTCCCGGAGGCTCTTGTGCTGTGGGAAGCGCAATTCGGCGATTTCGTCAACGGCGCAGAGATCATCGTCGATCAGTTCGTAGCCGCTGGCGAAGACAAATGGAATTTGCTTTCGGGAGTTGTGATGCTGCTGCCGCACGGTTACGAAGGACAGGGGCCGGAACACTCTAGCGCGCGCGTCGAACGGTTCTTGCAGCTAGCGGCTAGAGATAATATCCAAATCTGCCAGCCTTCCACAGCTGCGCAATATTTTCATTTATTGCGGCGGCAAGTGCTAAGGGCGTGGCGTAAACCGCTGGTCGTCTTTACACCCAAGAGCATGCTGCGTAACCCGGTGGCGAGTTCGTCGTTAGCCGATCTCGCGGCGCCTCGATTCCAGCGCGTGATCCCCGACGCAGGCGACGGATCCGCTACTCGCGTTCTGCTTTGTAGCGGCAAGATCAGATACGAACTTGCCGCAGAACAAAAGAGCCGTAAAGACACTTCAAGGGCCATTGTGACCCTCGAGCAGTTCTATCCATTTCCAGAGGCTGAGCTGGCCGCAGAAATGGATCGCCACGCGAACGCGCGCGAGTTTATTTGGGTGCAGGAAGAGCCGGCCAACATGGGCGCGCTTGCGTTTTTGCTGCCTCGACTCGAACGTTTAGCGCGCGGCCGAGCAGTACTATCCGTTAAACGTTCTGCAAGCGCCAGCCCAGCTACCGGCTCGCACAAAGCTCATGAAATGGAGCAGCACACGCTTATCTCTGTGGCGTTCGGTCTGCCCGCCGCCAAGTAATTTTCCGCGGTTTATTTCTTCGAGATGATAAAGCTCTGCGGGCCTGGCGTACGCCGCAGCTCGCTGGAAGAAAATCCGGCTGCGCGAAACATCCGATCGTATTCCGAGAATGGATAGGCGTCGCCTGCTCGTGTGGAACCAAGCATCACTATGCTGAATGCAGCTGCGGTAGGAGGTGTCACTCGGTCTTCATTAGGAACGAATTCGACCGTGACGACGACGCCGTCGGGTTTGACCGCGGGATGAATTTTGCGCAACAAAGTCTCAATCGCCTTTGAATCGAAGTGGTGCAGGAACCCGGTCAAGAGGACCACATCGTAATCTTTGCCGAACTCTACTTCGAAAGCATTTCCCGGCAAAGTGTGATACCGCGCGGCGACTCCGGCGGACTGGGCATTCTCTTTCGCCACATCCAGGACGCGCGGCCAATCGACCGCGAAAATTTCGGCGTTCGGATTGTGCTTTGCGAGCGTGACGCCGTACATTCCGTGCCCGGCGGCGATGTCCAGCACCTTCCACTTCTTGCCGGCACTCGCGTTCAGAGTCTCCGCGACTCCTTCGGCGGGCATCCTCTGCAGAGCCGCCATAGAGCGGGCAAACTCCACCCATTTCGGACTGTCAGGGTCGATCGTAGTCGCGTCGCCATTGAGCGAGCCGCCGTTGCGAACGATCGCCGTCAAATTCTCGAAGGGATCGATTAGCTCCGGAAGAGTGAGAAAGCCGATCGCTGAGCCGATGTATGCGGGCGATTGCTTGCTCAGAAAAATTGCTGAATCGGGCGCGAGGTCGTAACGCTGCGCGCTCTTCGTCAGGAATCCGTTAACCACGAGAAAGTCGCACAAGATGCGAATCCCGCGCTCGGAAGCCTGACACTGTTCGGCGATATCTGCGGCGCTATTCGCTCCCTTTCCGATCGCGGTGAAAACGTTGAGTTCAACCCCGGCTTTCAGAGCAGCTGTTTTTTGGTAGGCATTAAGCGCTTCGAAAATGCGCTCCGGACTCGGTGCTTGGCGATCTGCTGCTGAAACCATATGTTTTTCTCCCTGGACCTTATTAAATCGGCGGTTCACCGGAATCGTGGATGATTTTCGCGGCGACCATCAAAAAAATTATGCCTGTGTCTTCGCGTCACATTCTCTCGCGACCGCGCTCACTAGGCAATCGTGGATTATGGAATTCGCTTGGAAGAATGCTGGCTCTCGCTTACATTGCCTTCGGAGAAGCATCCCGCGCATAAGATCGCGCAAAGGCAACCGGCATGCAAATACAGCCATTTGAGTTGGAACGCTGGCAGTCCGTCTGGGAAAACAAAGTTGAATTGAATATTTCCGAGAGCGGTGTCCATCCGCTCACGACTTCGGAACTCGTGCCCGATCCTGCGGCGTTACGGAAAATTCTCGATGTGCCGCAATTTTATCCGCAAACAAATGGCAGCGAAGAACTGCGTTCGTGCATCGCTGGATTATATCCGGGCGCGAAAGCCGAGAACGTGCTGGTGACGTGTGGCGGCTCTGAAGCGAACTTCATCTCCACTTGGGCGCTCATCGAGCCCGGAGATGAAATTGTTGTCATGATGCCGAACTATATGCAAATTGCGGGTCTGGCCCGCTCCTTCGGCGCCACTGTAAAGCCGCTATGGCTTCGTGAGCAACTTCAGTGGGGAATTGATGCGGGTGACTTGGCTCGTCTGATCGGCCCGAAAACCAAATTAGTGGCTATATGTAATCCGAGTAATCCCACCGGTTCCGTTTTGCAAACAAAGGACTGTGACGCAATCGTGGCCGCCGCGGAAAAAGTGGGCGCATGGATTCTTGCTGACGAAGTTTACCGCGGCGCGGAATTTGATGGCTCTATTACCAAAAGTTTCTGGGGTGGATACGATCGCATCCTGTGTACCGCGGGGCTTTCCAAGGCCTACGGTTTGCCCGGGCTGCGCACGGGCTGGGTAGTCGGGCCGCCTAAGATGGTCGAGCGCCTCTGGGGATATCACGACTACACCAGCATCGGGCCGTCGATGCTCACCGATCGGCTGGCGTCCGTTGCCTTGGAGCCGGAGCGTCGCGCGTGGATTCTGAATCGAACGCGAGAAATCCTGTTGCGTAACTACCCCGCCATGCACGCTTGGCTGGAAAGCCACGCCGACTCATTTTCGCACGTGCCGCCGAAGGCCGGCGCGATAGCCTGGGCCGGTCTGCGCAGCGGACGAAACTCCGCAAGAATGGCGGAAGAACTTCGCGAAAAGAAAGGAGTGCTCCTCGTCGCCGGAGAACAACTGGGCATGGAATCGTTTGTGCGCTTCGGTTTTGGCGGCGATCCCGATCATTTGCAGAAAGCGCTAGGGCGCATCGACCAGTGGCTGCAGGAAAATCGCGCTAGTTCACACGCCCGATAGTTCCGAGTGTTGCATGCTGTCGAATGATTTTGAATGCGTGTAAAACCAGATCAAACATCGCAGCTCGCATTGACTTGCCGTCGTCAGCGGCCCTAAGATTGCTCTCTATTGTATTGATCGACTTGCCCTCCATGAAAGCGCCTATACCCGAAGACGAGTTGGCGCGACTAGAAGCCCTCAAGCGCTACGCCATTCTGGACACATTTCCCGAACAGGAATTCGACGATCTTTCCCGTCTTGCAGCGCTGATCTGCGGCACTCCAATGGCCCTGGTCAGCCTGGTCGATGCAGACCGCCAGTGGTTCAAAGCGAAAGTCGGAATTAACGACTCGGAAACGCCTCGGGACATTGCGTTTTGCGGCCACGCAATCATGCAACGCGATGTAATGGTTGTCCCGGACGCGCTGGCGGATGATCGTTTTAGAAGCAACCCGCTCGTCACCACCCAGCCCAAAGTGCGGTTCTATGCCGGCGCCCCGCTAATTACCCAGGAGGGCCACGCGCTGGGGACTTTGTGCGTGCTCGATCACGTCCCCCGGGATCTTACGCCGGATCAGAAGCAAGCGCTGAAAGCGCTGGGCCGCTTGGTAGTCGCTCAGATTGAACTTCGTAGAAGCGTTTCCGACCAGTCGCAGGCGATTCGCGAGCGTCGCCGCGCTGAAGAAGAGCTCGATCAGCTGTTCACACTTTCTCTCGATATGCTTTGTATCGCCGGTTTCGACGGATATTTCAAACGAATTAATCCGGCGTGGGAGGGAACTCTCGGAATTCCCACCGAGGAGTTGCTGTCCCGTCCCTATATCGATTTCGTTCACCCGGACGATCGCCAAGCCACCAATCAGGAAGCCAAAAAAATGGACCAAGGTGCGCTGACGATTTCGTTTGAGAATCGCTATCGCTCAGCCGATGGAACGTACCGTTGGTTGCTTTGGAATGCCACTCCCAACAAGAGTCTCCGGCTGATCTTTGCGGTTGCGCGGGACATCACCCAGCGCAAACAGACTGAACGCAGGCTCGCTACCGGCTATGCCGTGACGAATCTTCTCGCGGAAGTGGAATCTCTCGAGCTGGCCTCGCCCGAAATCTTGAGAGCGATTTGCGAAGGCTTGGGATGGGAACTGGGAGCGATTTGGGGCGTGGAGGACGGCGGCGAAGCGCTTCAATGTCTTACGGTCTGGCATTTACCACAACTGGAATTTCGCGAGTTTATCAACGCCACGCGACAGCTTAGATTCAAGCGCGGCGTAGGTCTTCCGGGTCGGGTGTGGGCCTCCGGACAATCCGCCTGGATTCCGGATGTGCCGAACGACGAGAACTTTCCGAGGGCGCCTCTGGCTCAAGCCGAGGGTCTGCACGCCGCATTCAGTTTTCCAATTCGCACGGGCGAGCGCGTTTTGGGCGCGGTTGAATTTTTCAGTCGCGAGATTCGCAAACTGGAAGGCGAACTCGTGGAAATGTTCGATTCCATCGGCAGCCAAATCGGACAGTTCATCGAGCGGCGTCGCGCCGAAACGGACTTGAAGCTGTACGCCGACTATCTGGAAGCCGCAAGGCACGTTCAGGAGAAAGACGCGAAACGTCTGGCCGCTCTGGTAAAAGAGCTGGAAATCGCCAAGAAAAAAGCGGAAGAAGCCACTCGCGCAAAGAGCGAATTTCTCGCCAACATGAGTCACGAGATTCGCACGCCCATGAACGCCATCGTAGGCATGACCGAACTTACATTAGAGACGAAGTTGACGGCTGAGCAACGCGAATATCTGAACACGGTAAAAACCTCGGCCGCATCGCTGCTGGATTTGATCAACGACATCCTGGATTTTTCGAAAGTAGAAGCGCGCAAGGAGGAATTGGACCGCGTCGAATTCAAACTACGGGATACCGTCGCCGACACCATGAAAGTGCTAGCCGTTCGCTCGCAGGAAAAAGGTCTCGAGCTGGTATCCCACTTTCCTCCCGATGTTCCCGACGACCTCGTCGGCGACCCGAGCCGGCTGGGACGAATCATTGTGAACCTCGTAGGCAACGCTATTAAGTTCACCGAGCACGGGGAAGTGGTGTTACACGCTGGAGTGGACAAGACCGAAGGTGGAGAGATCATGCTGCACTTTTCCGTCACGGACACCGGTATCGGCATTCCGATTGAAAAGCAAAAGAGAATCTTCGAAGCCTTCGCCCAAGCCGATACTTCCACCACTAGAAAGTATGGCGGTACAGGCCTGGGGCTTGCCATATGCGCGCAACTCGCGGAATTAATGGGCGGCCGCGTATGGGTCGAAAGCCAGGTGGGACGCGGCAGCACCTTTCATTTTACGGCGCGATTCGGCCTGCAGACTGTATCCGCAACAAAACCTTTAGAAGTTTCGCCGGTCAAACTGCAGGATTTGCCCGTTCTCGTTGTAGATGACAATGCAACGAACCGCCGCATACTTGAGGAGATGATCACAAATTGGCGGATGAAGCCGGTAACTGCCGCAAATGCAGCAGCCGCTTTAAAAGCCATGAAACGCGCGCGCACGGGCGGAAGTCCGTTTCGCGTAATTCTACTCGACGCGCATATGCCGGAAGTCGATGGCTTCGAAGTGGCCGCCCGAGTGAAAAAAGATCCTTCACTCCGCCACGCTGCGGTAATCCTGCTCACATCCGCTGGGAAGCGAGAGGACCTTAGTCGTGCCAAGGCTCTGGGGGTCGCAGCCGCGCTCGCAAAGCCGGTAAAACAATCTGAACTTTGGGACGCGATCGTAACCGCGCTCCACGTCCCGGTGCACGCCAAGACGCGACCGTCAGTGCTGCGCGAGAGCGCGTTAAGTGCCAGCCGAGCATTGCGAATCCTGGTGGCCGAAGATAATCCGGTGAATCAGCAGCTTGCCCTTCACCTTCTCGAGCGGCGCGGACATTCCACGGTGGTCGCGGAAAATGGACGCGAGGCTCTATCCGCAATCGAAAAACACAAATTCGACTTGGTTTTGATGGACGTGCAAATGCCGGAAATGGGAGGCCTCGAAGCCACGCGGGCGATTCGCCAAAAAGAGCAATCTAAAGGCGGTCATTTGCCCATCGTCGCGATGACGGCGCACGCCATGCAAGGTGATCGTGAGCGCTGCCTCGAAGCTGGAATGGACGGATACTTGGCCAAGCCGCTTGACCCCAAAATATTTCTCGACACCGTCGAACGCATGGCTTTGCCGGGGCATAAAGCCGAGCCCGAGCCGAACATTTCGAAATCGGAAGACAAGTTGGATGAAAGTGCGCTTTTGGCGCGCTTCAGCGGCGACCGCAAGTTGGTACTCACCTTGGCGACCGCGTTTTGCCAGGATTGCCCGCGTATGATGGGACGGATCAGAAAAGCAATTCGAGCACGCGACGCCGCTGCTCTCGCCGATGCAGCGCACGCGTTAAAGGGTTCAATTGGTAATTTTGGCGCCTCCGCCGCTTTCGAAAAGGCTCGAGAGGTTGAAAAATTGGCCCGTGAGGGTAAACTCGACGGCGCGCGCGCACTATGCATCACGCTCGAAAAGCATCTAGATGCTTTTCTCCCGGCGCTCCAGGCTATTGCACAAAAGAAGGAAAAGGCAAAGCGGAGAGCTCTCTCTCGAAGCTCCCGGCGGAGGAAAAAATGACCCGCATTCTTATCGCAGACGACGACCGCACAACGCGCTTATTGCTGTCCGAGACCCTTCGCGCTCAGAAATTCACTACTGTAAGCGCTGTAGACGGAGCAGCCGCGCTAAAGAAAATGAAGGCCGGCAAGTTCGATTTGGTGTTGCTCGACATCTGGATGCCGAAAATGAATGGGCTCGAAGTTCTGAAAGAAATTCGCGGCCTGAAAGCACGGCCAAAGGTCATCGTGATGACTTCGGATGACACGCCCGGAACCTTGCTGAGCGCGATTCGCGAAGAAGCCTATCAGTACGTCGCAAAGCCTATTGAACCGAAGGCGCTCGTCGCGCTGGTGCAGGAAACGCTAACCAAGAAAGCTGATGCAGCTCCCATCGAGGTCGTTTCAGCAACTCCCACATGGGTTGAGCTGTTGGTTTCTTGCTCTCTGGCAGAGGCCGAACGCATCGAGAGCTTTATGGCTCATCTTAAAACTGGGCTGTCCGACGATGTGCGCCGTGCGGTCGGGCAGGCCTTTCATGAGTTGCTTCTGAATGCAGTGGAATGGGGTGGAAAGCTTGATGCCAGCCGCAAAGTCCGGATCTCCTACCTTCGGGCGAAGCGCATGCTCATGTATCGCATCGCGGATCCGGGCACCGGCTTCAAGTTTTCGGAACTGGAACATGCCGCTATTTCGCATATGCCCGATAGTCCCACCATGCACGATGATATTCGCCGCGAAAAGGGACTCCGTCCGGGCGGCTTCGGCCTGCTGATGACCAAGGCTAGCGTGGATGAATTACTTTACAATGAAGCTCAAAACGAAGTCGTCTTCGTGAAGTATCTGGACGAATAGCAATTTCGATCTTGGAATTCCAACATATTAAGGCCGTCGGCGAGGCCGGATTTATTCGGTAACTGTTTATGAGATTCCTGACTGTAAGCGCTCTTTTCATCGCCGCTGCAGCTCTGCTAGCCTTCACTTTTAGCAGAAACTCGAAGCCAGCGGCTGCGCCAAAGCAGCCGGACGGCTGGAATTCGACCGCGATTCGAGGCAGCTTCGAAGGAATTCAGGTCAAGGAAGTTGATCCCAAACACGCGGCGTTGATCTTCTCCTACGAGCTCGAGAATACAACCGTCACCGACTACCGTTTTGCAGCCAACCAGAAAGTGTCGCTCATCGGGCGGCTCAAATCGGAAGGCAGTTTGAAAGCAGAAGATTCTATCCGGATTGATAATTCGATTTTTCTTCCGGCCCGAAATCGTGCGCGCGTCACCCTGGAACTTAGTTATGCTTTTAAGTGGCCAACTCAGATGGTTCCCGGCGGGGTGGGGCCGATCACGCAGGAGAAGTTCAGATCCTTCGTCGCCGGCAAAGTAATAAGTTTGCAGGGATTCATGCTGTTCGACGAAGCTGCACACTATCAAATCGAGCTTCCGGGCGGTTGGCAAGAATTGCAACCCGTCGCTGCCGCCGGAACCGATTAGGGTTCAGCGAGCTCTGCATTTTTGAATAGTGTGTAAGAAGGTATAATCGCGCTCGAAACGTGGCTTGCCGCGCCACTCGAACCGCGACGCATTTCAAAACATGCCAGAATCTCCCGAACTTACGCAGAATTTAGCCGGACACGCAGACCGCCGCACTCACACGCGCCATCGTGTTCGGGCGCTTGCCTATGTCGAGTTGGGGGAGAGCAACGGCGGAATCGTTCTGAATATCGGCGAAGGCGGCTTTGCCGTACGCGCAGCGGAGGTCATAAACGAGGACGCACTGTCCCGGCTGCGTTTTCAAATGCATTACGCCGTTCAGCCCTTGGAAGTGAGCGGCAAGATTGCCTGGACGAGTGAATCCCGGAAAGAAGCCGGCGTTAGATTTACAGACCTTCGCAACGACGCGCTCTTGG
>Ga0210398_10005674_pt1 | contig 11595 bp, 13 predicted proteins | sample IncBWC4OmetaG_FD_161047 | JGI IMG/M metagenome (GOLD analysis project Ga0210398, IMG submission 161047) | Forest soil microbial communities from Barre Woods Harvard Forest LTER site, Petersham, Massachusetts, United States - Inc-BW-C-4-O | ecosystem: Environmental > Terrestrial > Soil >... | reverse complement strand
GTTGGCTAGACCGACGCGCGGATGGAGGGGATACGGCAGCGCGTAGGCGGGATGGTAGCCGAACGCCCACCGTAACGCGCCCGACTTTCCGTCTAACGCGAGCACGTTATCGTGCGAAGTCGAGACGTAGACCGTTCCGTCCCAAGCGATCGGCGAGGCCTCTTCCTCGCCGGCGTCCTTCACGTCGGTAACCCAGGCCTTCTTGAGTTGCGAGACGTTCGAGGGAGAGATCTCGCTAAGACCCGTCACGCGATTTCCGCCGTACGTCTTCCCCGGGACGATCCAGTCGGCGTCGTCGGAGCCGGCTTGCAGCAGAGCCGCGGAATCTGGCCCCGCTTTACCGGTGCTGCCGCCGCCGGAACATGCCGCTCCCATCGCCAGGAGCGCGACGATCGCTAAGCCACGTAATGCAGTGCTCATGTGCGTACCTCTCACGGATCTGACGCTGTCGGAATACGTGCAAGACGCGTGGGCGTCTGTCTTTAGCTCTTGAAGGCTCTGCTCACTGAGTCCCCGGTGAACTGCTCGGCGGTTTTGCCGGTCTCCGGGTCGACGGTATAGAGCAGGTCGGCGATCTCGTCGGCGTGATCTTCTTCGTCTTTGAGGATCTCTTCAAACATTCGCCGGGTGACCGGATCGGCGTCGCCAAAGAACGTGACGACGTCGCCGTAGATCTTGATGACAACGCGCTCGGCGAGCAGATCCTCGCGAAGGAGATCCGCTAGCGTGTGACCGCTCTCGAAAGTGGAAAACGCCCGTTTGCTGATGCCGTTGGGATCCAGGTTCGGGACGCCGCCGAGCTGTTTGATGCGATCGGCGATCAGCTCGAGATGCTTTTCTTCATCGAGCCAATGCTCTTTGAAGAGACCCTGCAGCTGCTCCTGATGAATCGAAGTCGTCATGTAATAGTGTTGCTTGTAGCGCAGCACGCAGATGATCTCCGACGCCAAAGCGGCGTTGAGCACGTCGTAGACTTTGTCGAGCGGCAACGTGTAGTACGGCGTGACCGGTCCGTTTTCCATCGACTCACGGACTTTGGCTTGGATTTCCTTGACGTCGGAAAGAATTGACATGCCTTTCTCCTTTTTGGCTGTCTAAAATACGAAGCGGCCGCCATTCGTGCAAAGGATGACGAGCAGCATCGAAACGATGATGAGCTCGTAGTTCCAGCCGAGCCCGTCTTTGCCCCAGAAGCCGGTCTTCCAAACGAAGATCTTCTTTTGCAGTGCGCCGAGCATGACCAGTATCAATCCGATCGATGCCAACTGCGTTAGGAATCCGACGATGACTGCGATTCCGCCGAGCAGTTCGGCTACTCCCAAGAAAACGAGCAAGCCTTTTGGCAACCCTAGGCTCGTGCTTCGGACATCGGGACTCTTGAGGTCGTTGTAGCCGCTATCGATGAAGACGAGGCCGGCCATCAGCCTAAGGAAGACGAGCGCGTAAGCGGTAAAGGGTTCGAGCCGCGGAAACATCGGTCACGGCTTCCGCGGCAAAACCTTTTGGCCTGCGTCCCACCCTGACGTCAACACGCCTATGGCATGGCAATCAGGACCTGCGCATTGTAGTTCGCATAATGGATCGAGATCGTCTGTTCGGACGATGCGATGCGAGCGGCGACCGGAAGGTTATCGGCGTTGATCCAGATGGTCTCGTCGTAGGCACCAGATGCGTCGTGCAGCCGGTATCCCCGAAGCGGGGCCCCGGCGACGCTCTTGGTCCCGAGCGAGGTAATCGTAAAGAGCTTGTGGATATCGAGCTCCGGTGGTCCGGCGAGTTGCCAGGCCGCCATCAGCAGCACTTGATGTTCGGGACCTTCGGACGATCGTTGCCAGGTCGCGCCGGCTCGCCTCGAATACTCGACGTCGCCCGCGAGCACGATCTCCGAGCGAGGCATCGTAATGTGAAAGCGGTTCGGAGCTGCGTATTTGACGGTTGCAGTTTCGCCCGTATCGAAGCGCTCGACCGCCACGACCGAACGAACGTGCGTAAATGCAACGCGCATGGCGTTCACGTCGGCATAGGGATCGGCGGCCGCGTTCTGGCCGGTCAGCGCGAGGGCGGCGAGCAGGACCGAGAAGGTTTGCATGGCTGCTTCTCTTTCTCGATCTCGTGAAGTTCGTTATTGAACCGCGAGAGGGATTGGTTTTGTACCCGTGCGCCGGTCGTCCTAAGCGTGCCGCCGAAACGCTGTGCTACGCCCAGGCCGACGCACGACTGCTTGAAGCCGCGCCTAGCGTTCTATATGCAACGCGATCACTGCAATGGGTGGGCTCCCGGTATTACTTAAGACCGCGCTAAAGCCGCAGTCGTCGGGGCCGGCAGTTAACGCCTTGAAGCGGTACACGACGTGCATGTATCCCGAGGGGTCTCCAGACGGACGGCCGTGCTTTGCGGAAATTCGGCCCCCGTTCTCGCAGTAGATCGGCTCGGTGAAATAGCCGTTGGGCGCCCAATACGTAAGAGTGGCTTTGGCGGCGGCCTTCGTTGGATAAGGCAAGTTCAGTTTCTTCTTGTTCCAGTAGATGTTTCCACTCGAGTCACGCCCTGCGCTAACCTCGGGCGTCATTGCGCCCGGCATCGCCGGCTGCGAACCGCCGCATCCGGTTACGATCGCGGTGGCCGCGCAGAGACTCAATGCGTATCTGCCGAATCCGAAATGGCTGTATTTCATCGTTGTTCCTTTGTAAGCTTCTTGTCGCGGCGTTTGGCGAAGTCATCGTTTAGGCCGATCGGCGCGGCTTCGATCGAGGTAGAAAGCACGACGAGCGTGACGACGTGGATCGAGGCCGGTTCGAGATGGTTCAGCACTTCCTCGAGATGCGCCACGTCTTTAACCACTGCCTGTACGATGAACGAGAACTCTCCGGTGACGCGGTAGCAGGCGAGAATTTCCGGCCGCCCGCGGGCAACCTTGATAAAGCGCGCATCCGGGCCGTTGGGACGCGCCAAAATAAAGGCGGTCACGGGAAAACCGAGCTTCTCGGCGCAGAGCCGCACCTGGTAGCCTTCGATGACGCCGACCCGCTCAAGGTGCCGAATTCTTTCGGCGACGCTGGTTGCCGAGAGCCCTACCGCCTTGCCGATCTCCGCAAAGGAGTCGCGAGCACTCTCTTGGAGCGTGCGAAGGATCGAGCAGTCGAGCGAGTCGAGAGCGTGAAAACGCGGGCTTTTCGCCGTGATTCCTCCTATTTCAAGGCAGCGAGCCGTTTTTTCGCTGCATTATGTATGTTCTCCGGTCGCTCGCACGCTTACAATCTGGGGAGTGATCGACTGCACGCTGGTCACCTGCGAGAAGGTAGCCGACCTCGATCCTGACGACCGTTTGCTGATGAGCGAGCTTCGAGCGCGCGGCCTGACGGTGTCGATTGAGACCTGGAGCGACCCGCACGTGCAGTGGGGCAGGAGTCGCTTGTGCATCGTGCGCTCGACGTGGGACTACCACGAACGCTACGACGAGTTCATCGCTTGGGTCGAGCACGCGGCCTCGCTCACCGTCCTGAAAAACGATCCGCACGTCTTGCGATGGAATGCTCACAAGTCATACCTTAAGGAACTCGAACGGGTCGGCGTGCGGATCGTGCCGACGGCCTGGGCGGCGCGCGGCGAGCCCTGCGATCTGGCGGAACTTGCCGAGGCGCGCGGCTGGCATGACGTGGTTCTCAAGCCCGCGACGGGTGCCGCGGCGCATCAAGTAACCCTCGTACTTCGCGGCGCCGCGTCGTTTGCCGCAGGTCAAGCGCAGTTCGGGCAGTTAGCGCAAACGCAGGACGTGCTCGTACAGCCATATCTGCGCAGCGTCGTGGATTGGGGTGAACGGTCGCTGATCTTTTTTCGCGGACACTACTCGCACGCCGTCCGCAAGAAACCGTTCGATACCGTCCTCGTCGTCGGCTCCCGATCGTCGCCGGTCGAGGCGAAAGACGAAGAGCTCGATATTGCGGCTAGAGCGCTCGCGGCCGTGCCAGGCCGTCCGCTCTATGCGAGAGTCGATCTGCTACGCGACGACGAGAATCGGGTCTGCGTGAACGAAGTGGAACTCATCGAGCCGGGACTCTATTTAGCCGTCCACGAGCCGGCGCGACGGCACTTCGCCGATGCCGTCGAGCGCGAACTACAGTTTGCTACAACAAAATCTAGGAGGAGTCGCCCATGCGTCATTTCTGCTCTGCAGTAGGTATTTTAGTGGCGAGCGCCGCGCTTGCGAGTTGCTCCGGCGGCGGAGCGCCGTCGCCGCAGGGGTTCGTTCCGTCTGCGAGGATGCCAAGTGGCGGCGCCGACCGCAGGAGCTCGTGGATTCTTCCCTCGGCAAAAAAATCCGATTTGCTTTACGTCTCCGACTTGCTCGCGCAAGTCGTCGACATCTATACATACGGTAAAGGCTATAAACTCGTCGGAGAGCTGACGGGGTTCTTCAATCCTGAAGGGCTGTGCGTCGATAAGACGGGCAACGTTTACGTGACCAACGACACGAGCCGTGGCGTGTATCAAATCACCGAGTACGCTCACGGAAGCACGTCGCCAATCCGCACGCTCAACGATCCCGACGGGCGCGCGAACGGCTGTTCCATCGATCCGACGACCGGAAATCTAGCCGTCGCGGATTTTTGGGGGCCGAGTGAGGTAATCGGCAACGTTGCCGTCTATCCAAAAGCAAGTGGTACGCCGACGTCATACTCGAATACGAATATCTTTTACGACTACTACTGCGCGTATGACGACAAGGGAAACCTATTCGTTGACGGCGAGACGGAGGGCAGCGTCTTCGGGCTCGGCGAGTTGGCGAAGGGCGGCGATACGCTGAACTTCGTCAATATCGACGAGACGATCTACTTGCCGGGCGGTGTTCAATGGGACGGCAAGTACTTAGCCGTCGGCGATCAAGTCGCCGTTAAACACAACTTCACCAGCACGATTTACCAGTTTTCGATCAACGGAAGCCAGGCAACCACCGTCAACACGATGGTGCTCACCGGGTCCAACCAGGTGGCTCAGTTCTGGATTCCGCGCATTCACAATGGCGCCAAGCGGCGTTACGGCGATCGGCTCATAGCCCCGAACCAGGATGGAAAAAATACGCTTTTCTATGACTATCCTTCCGGCGGCTATCCGATCGTGACCATCCCAGGGGAAACCGATCCGATCGGTGCGACGCTCAGCTTGGCAAAGAAGTAACCTGGCAAAGAAGTAACAATGTAGGACGGCGAACGGCGTGGAAGCTGACCGCGATGGAAACCTCGCCGAACTCTTGGAAGATCATCATGATGCTCGCGGACAGCGCGCAGGCGGTAGCCGGTAAGCTGTACGTGCTGGGCGGAGGATGGTCGATGACCGGTCCAGCTCCGACGCCGTCCGCGCTCGCCATCAAGTTCGAGGTTCCGTGGGAAGCCGCAAATCGCAAGCATAAGGTGCGCATCGAGTTGCTCGACAGCGACGGGCAACCGGTGCTTGTGCCCGGCCCAGAGTCGCCGCAGCCGATGCTGATTCAAGCCGACCTCGAAGTAGGTCGCCCGACGGGCCTTTCTCCCGGCACTCCGCTCGACTCGCCCTTTGCGATAAACATTGGTCCGCTTCCGCTCAAACCCGGGCGTTACGAATGGCGCTGCACCATCGTCGATGCCAACGTCAGCCAGTCGTGCGCGTTCACCTTTCGAGAACCGCCGATAACGGTGCGAATTCCACCTCCGCAGCAGTAGGGGACGATCCAGTGACACTCGTGTGCGTTATCCGCTATCAGATCGACCCATTCGCGCGGGACGAGTTTCGGAAGTATGCGGAGGATTGGGGTCGCATCATTCCACGGTGCGGAGGGCATCTCGTTGGTTACTTCCTTCCGTACGAAGGAACCAACGACGTTGCGTGGGGTTTGATCGCGTTCGATAGCCTTGCATCCTACGAAAACTACCGCGCTCGCCTCAAGAACGATCCGGAGGCTCGCGAAAACTTCAACCGCGCGCAAACCAAACGTCTGATTCTCCGCGAAGAGCGAAACTTCGTGGAAGTCGTCGACGGAACTTTTGGGATTCCTTCGACTCTCGCGACCGGATGACTCGGGATGACGCTGGGAGAAGGTACCCGGCGTATGGCTAAGCATCGGGTTGCAAAGGTTTCCGAGATTGCGCCCGGCACCACTCGGCGCGTCGTCGCAGACTCATGCGAGATTCTCCTTTGTAACGTCGGCGGGACGATTTACGGCATCGAGGACGTCTGTACGCACGACGGCGGCCCGCTCGACCAGGGGACGCTCGAAGGTGAGTGCATCGTCTGTCCGCGCCACGGCGCGACCTTCGACGTGCTCACCGGCGATGCGCTCACGCTTCCGGCGGTGACGCCGCTGATGACGTTCCCAGTGAGCGTCCAAGGCGACGACGTCCTCGTCGACGTCTGAGCGTGGGAAGGCTTCTTCTTCGGCTGGTTCTCACCGTAGCGGTGCTTGCCGCGCTCCTGGTTATCGGGTTCGTCATCAACGCCGCGATCGGCATGCGAGCACACGCGCGAGAAGCCGGAACGATAAACGGCTTGCGATTGCGCGGACCTGTTGCGATTCTGCGCGACGATCGCGGCGTTCCTCACGTCCTGGCAGGGAACGAGCACGATCTCTTCTTCGCGCAGGGGTATGCCGAAGGCGCCGACCGGCTCTTCCAAATGGATTTGCTGCGGCGCTTCGTGCTCGGCGAGCTGGCGGAAGTTTTCGGCCAAGCGGCGCTCAAACACGATCGGCTCGAACGCGAAGTGCCGGTGCGCGCGATCGCGCAGGCGCAATGGCAGCGGCTGGACCTTCGGTCGCGCGAAATATTCGGCGCGTTCAGCGAAGGTGTGAATGCGGCCGAGGAACGTGAGCCGCTGCCCGTCGAGTTTCGTTTGCTGGCCTATCGGCCTCGACCGTGGACGCCGCAGGATTCGCTGGCGGTCGCGATGGCGACCGTACTCGATCTGACCGACGACTGGAACGCAATCGAACCACGCGATGCCGCGTATCGCCGCGGCGGCCTGCGCCTGCTGAACGCACTCTTTCCGTTGACGGATCCGTGTTACGACGCGCCGGTCATGGCTGGATTATCGGGCATCGGGCCCGGCGCCGCTTGCAACCGTCATCTTGCGACGTTGGTGAGCGAGCTTTCGGACTCGCGCGCACCGGTCGGCAGCAACGAGTGGGCCGCCGGTGCAAACCGCGCTTCTCACGGGCACGCATTGCTGGCCAACGATCCGCACTTGGCGCTGCACATGCCCGGCGTGTGGTATCTGATCGATCTTCGAGCTCCTCACTTTCACGTCGCCGGTGCGTCGCTCCCGGGCTGCCCCGGCGTCGTTCTGGGCCATAACGAGAGTCTCGCATGGGGCGCCACGAACGGAACTGTGACCTCGCTCTCGGCGTTCTTAGAGCCCGCTCACCTCGATCCGGCGGGATGGCAGACCGAAGAGTTTGCCGTGCGTTTTCGCCCGCGCTCGCGGGCGCGATACTACCGAACGCGCAACACCTTCGCCGCCACGACTCGCAGCCATGGCTCCGTTCTCGTGCGTTGGAATGCGTATGAGGATCCCCTCTCGCCGGCAGTCACGTTCATCGCGTTGGATCGTGCGGCGACGATCGAAGCCGCGACGGCCGCGCTTGCGAAGTTTCCAGGTCCAACGCAGAACTTCGTCCTTGCGGACACGAGCGGAAGCGCGGCCTACGTCCTCGCCGGAAGCATTCCAAACGATCCCGTTCGCGGGCGATGGTTTCATCCGGCAAGCGATCTTGCGAAGCGGTATCCGGCGATCCCGTTCGGGCGGCTGCCGAAGGTCGCGCCATCGCGCGACGCGATAGTGTGGACGGCGAACAACAGGATGTATGGCACGAAGTATCGTCTCGCGCTGAGTCCCCAGTTCGCAACGCCCTATCGTGCCTATCGGATAGCGCAGCTTCTTCGGTCGCGGCGGATGTACGACGTGGAGTATTTCACGCAAATGCAACTTGACGTTCTATCCCTTCCCGAACGCGATCTCGCGTACGAGGTTTCGAAGGCGCTCGGCGATCGCGACGCACCGTTAGCCGCGCAGCTCGCCGCGTGGAACGGCGAAATGGACGGCGCTTCGTCGACGGCGACGGTCGTCGAAGGCCTGCGCGTGCAGTTGACGAGGCGGCATACCGGCCGAATGCCCACGCTGCTTGCGACGATCAGCCGCGCAACGGCGCGTCGGATCGACGCTACGCCGCCGCCGGCGGTGCCCTGGCGTTTTGCCGGTGCCGAGCCGGTACCGCATGCGCTCGCATCGCTCGGCATCGATTTTCTCGACGGCGTGACGCTGCCCGGAAACGGCGACGCTTTCACGCTGCACATGCAGTCTCCGGGCTACTCGCAGAGCTTCCGAGCGGTCTGGGAAGTCGGCAACTGGGACGCGGGCGGCATCACGCTGCCCCAGGGTGAATCCGGCGAGCCCGGTTCGGGACACTACACCGATCAGGCCACCGCGTGGATCGACGGCGGGTTGTGGCCGCTACCCTTTAGCGACGCCGCGGTTTCGCGCACGGTCGTGCACCGCGAAACGCTCCTACCGTAAGCGCGCGTCAGCGCGTCTTACGGCTCGAGCTCTTGAACGTTGTTCGCATTCGTGTCGGTGAAAAAGAGAACCGTGTTCGAGTCGTTCGTTCCATGGGCGACGAGCCCGAAGACGCCTTGGGTCGAGCTCGAATCGACCACCTTCGTATCGAGCACCTGACCCTGGGGCGTCAACTCGACGAGCGTATTGGCCGTCCCTTGTGTATTTGCGACGATGAGATTGCCATTGGGAAGCAGCGCGGATGCCATCGGTGCGTTCAGCGCCGACCCGCTGTAAACGACGGTCGCGCATGTGGTCTTCGGAAACTTGCACGTGAACGTCTTACCGCCGGGCTTGACGATGATTTCATCCTTATCCAAAAGCTTGCTCGAGTTGGAAAAGGCCACGATCGTATTGGTTACACCGTCAACGATGTAGAGCGTATCGTCGGTGGGATCGTACTGCAGTCCCGAAGGTGCCAGTCCTTGCGAACCTTTGCTCACTCCGAAGCCTTTAGCCACTTGCGTCGCTAGCCCGTTGCCGTAGAACCCGATGCTGATGCTCACGATTCCGCCGCCGTCCGTGGTGCCGGCGTAAATGTATAGCGGAGAGAAGTTCTGCGGGGGGTCGGAGGAGGTGTCCGAGAACGGATCGGTGATCGACTTGCCGCTATAGGTTTTCTGGGCTTTTCCGTTCTTGGAAATAACGACGATCTTGCCGCTGGTAAGGCCGGCGCCGTACACCGTACCGCCCTTGCTGCTGATCGCGTCTCCGTCGCAACCCTTAATCGAATCGTTTTGGAAAAAGCGCACCGGCGTCGAGCTCGGCGTCGGACTGAGGATTTCCATGGTCGTTCCGTTGCCGAGCACACCGTTCGAATCCTCAAAGTTGCAAACGAGAAGGTCGCCCTTCGTCAACAACCCGTGGGAATTGTTGGGGACGATCGAGATCGAGCGCGGTCCCTGGTCGCCGTTCTTGGCATCAACGGTGGAGCCGATGACGACGTCCTTCGTGAGCTTCTTCAGAATCGACGTCGTGTCGGCCGGCCGGCTGTGGCTCGCGGCGACACTCGAGGTCTGCAGCGCCGGATAAGCTCCATCGCTCGGCGGGACCGCGTGTGCCGCGCAGCCCGTCGCTATCAGGAGTATCACCGCTGCCGGTACCATTGATCGATAAAAGCGAAGCGCCATGCTACAACCTCCGTTGGGAGTGATTGACGATAATACACAAAGCCGAACTAACGTACCGCATGACAGTTGCTTCCGATCGTCCCGACTAGCGTTGCGCTTTTTGCCTTCTCCGATAGGGTACCGCAGACCTACCGGACGTCGACCTTCCCGAGGGAAGGGAACCTGCGTAGGCAAGCAGGGAGCCCTTCAGAGTCTCACTCGTACCGCATAGCCGGAACGCCTTGCAGCAAGGACTCAGCACCTTATCCGAGAAGGTCGCGGACGTATAACAGCAGCCAATACGTCGGGAGAGAACCGCCATGCGAAGACTTGGTTCGGCTTTGTGTATTATCATTTTGGTTGGCTGCTCGCGCATGCCGGCTACGTCGTCACTTCCCGCGACGAGTCAGCCAACGACCAACGGCGCCAAGTTCCATACCAGCAGCGGCAAGTTCCAGACGATGTTTGTGTTCAAGACCAATCACAATGGAATCATCCCCGCCGGGGGCGTGCTCGGTGTGAGCGGCACGCTCTACGGCGCAACGAACTTCGGAGGCGATGCCAACAAAGAGTGCTACCCGGGGCATGGATGCGGGACGGTTTTCTCAATTAGCACGCCCGGTTCGGAAAGCGTACTTTACCGCTTCGCGGCCGGCAAGGACGCTGCACGCCCGTATGCCGGATTGATCGACGTCAGCGGGACGCTTTACGGAACCACACAGATAGGTGGCAAGTCCGACAAAGCGTCCAACAAAGGAACGGTGTACGCCATTACGCCGTCGGGCTCGGAGACCGTGCTCCACGCCTTCGACGGAAAAGACGGGAACGATCCGCGCGCGAGTTTGACGAGTCTTAACGGCACGCTTTACGGCACCACGTATTATGGCGGCTCAACGGAAACCGGCACGGTCTTCTCGATCACCACTTCCGGCGCCGAACACGTGCTCCACAGTTTTACTGGCGGAACGGACGGTGCGTTGCCGCTCGCCAGTCTGACCGCTTATAACAACATTCTCTACGGCACGACTTCCTCGGGCGGCACGAACAATGCCGGAACCGTCTTTGCAATCAGTCCCGGCGGTTCGAATTACACCGTTCTCTATAGTTTCACGGGCGGGGCCGACGGCGCTTTCCCCTTTGCGGGACTGGCGGAGTTGAACGGTACGCTCTACGGAACCACGCAGCAAGGCGGCGCACACAAAAAAGGAACGGTTTTTGCCATCACGCCGTCGGGATCGGAGAGCGTGATCCACAGCTTCGGCGCGAAAGCGGACGGCTCCGAACCCTTCTCCGGCGTAACGGTCTTGAACGGCCAACTCTACGGCACCACTGCCTACGGCGGCGCGAAAAAAGAAGGCACGATTTTCACGATAACGCCTTCAGGCTCAGAAACCGTGCTCCATAGTTTCCCCGGCGGCCCCGGCGGGCGGGTTCCCTATGCGACCCTTACCACGATGAGCGGGTCGCTCTACGGCACGACCGTATGGGGCGGACGTACCGGCGCCGGCGTCGGAACCGTGTTCGAGTACACGCCTTAGATCGCGCCGAAGTCGACCACAATCTTATTGAGCCCTGGGAACATGCGCCCAGCCTCGGGCAGCTCATTCAGCGAGCTTTTCGCATAGTGCACGAGTTCGTTTTCGTCGATACGCTCGCCATCCTGAACTTGCGCATCGGCCGCCGGGTTATAGTTTAACCTGAGCGTGCTCCCGTCAAAGGAGTGTATTTCGAGGCCGCGCTCGGCCAGTTTTCCCGTATAGGCGTCCCGGTCGTCATATTCCATAGGCCCTTTGTACCCGATTGGGACGCCGACGCTGTAGACAAGCACGGAGTTGTTTTTCGCTTGATTCGCAACGTACAAATTGTCGGAGGCGTCGAGGGCGAGCGCCACCCCCCATGGAGAGCC
>Ga0210398_10005673_pt1 | contig 11596 bp, 12 predicted proteins | sample IncBWC4OmetaG_FD_161047 | JGI IMG/M metagenome (GOLD analysis project Ga0210398, IMG submission 161047) | Forest soil microbial communities from Barre Woods Harvard Forest LTER site, Petersham, Massachusetts, United States - Inc-BW-C-4-O | ecosystem: Environmental > Terrestrial > Soil >... | reverse complement strand
GGACCCAAAAATATTTGCCGACCCTCGATTTCCGCAAGCCGACAAGAGGGAAAGCGCACGCGCACCTAAGGGTCATTTTTTCGTCATCCACAGGTTCCGGTCAAGCCCCGTGTCTTGGTGAAAAAATTTTCGTCGCTTGTGCATCGATGATTTGGTTAACACTTGGTCCGGCTTTGCTGGCCACGCACCGGCGCCGTTTAAAGACGGGGGCGAGGATGGACGATGCTTGGCTTGGCCAGCCGGTGTCTAGCGCTCAGATGCACAGGAGGCTGCCGAAATCCGTGTAATCCGGCCCGCTCAGTTGCGCGAGCAGCGCCCCGCGCGCCACTTGGCGTGCTTGGCATAGTGCGGCGGAACCCAATGCCAGCCCTGCCCGCAACGGGCGTCGATCGGCACCGCTGCGGCGGCCGGCGCAACCGCCGCCCGGCTCGGCAGCAACGGGGCCGCCGCGGCGGCGGACGCTGCGGCGACCAGGCCAACGATGATTGTCAGCAGCGACGGCCCCAACTGGATCGACCGTCCCAACCGGGCTCGACTTTTCCGCGTCCGCGGTGCGATACCACTTGCCACAGCTTTGCCGATCATCGCACGGTCGGCCCCGGCGGCGGCGCCTCTTGCGCGGCATCGATGACGGTCCCGGAAACGGGCTCGACCCAGACCAGGCGATCCGAGACCCCCATGACCCCCGGAACGTTCTCGGCAGCGACCCGCAACGCGCTGCGTTCGTGCTCGTCGAAGATGACGCCGTTGAGCTCGACAACGCCATTCGCCACCGTGACCGTCAGCCCGGCCCGCGGCGCCCAGTTCACCCTTTCGAGCTCGGCCAGGACGCGGGCGCAGATGTCGTCGTCGCCAGTGGCCGGCGTTCGCGCCGCATCGAGCGCCCGCCCGAGCGCGGCCAAGAGATCGGCGCGGCTGACGATGCCGACCAGCATCCCGTTGTCGATCACCGGCAATCGCTTGATGCGGCGCTGCTCCATCAGGGCGACGATGTCGGCAAGCGGCGTGTCGGGGGCGATGACGGCAACCTCATGGGTCATCAGCTCGCCGACGACGCGCCCATGGGTCTTGACATAGTCGCTCGCCATCCGCCCCGGTCCCATGACGAAATCGAGCCACGGCCAGCGACGCCTTTCGGTGGCGATCTCGCTGCGCCGCACCAGATCGCCCTCGGTCAGGATCCCGACCATCTTGCCGGCTGTATCCACCACCGGCAGGCCGCTGACCTTGTTGTCGAGCATCAGCCGGATCGCCTCGCGGATCGGTGCGTCGCGCCCGATCGACACGAGGTTGCGGGTCATGACCTCCGAGGCCTGCATGTGCTTTCTCCCGTCGCTGGGTGACTGTGCCGGGCGAGGCGGCGAGGGTCAATCCTGGCGCGCGGCGCGGGCCAGAGCGGCAACGCCCGGCAGCTCGCGCCCCTCCAGCCATTCGAGAAAAGCGCCGCCCGCGGTGGAGACATAGGAAAGCGCGTCGGTCACCCCGGCCGCAGCGAGGGCGGCCACCGTATCGCCGCCGCCGGCGACGCTGCGCAGCCGGCCCGCCCGGGTGAGCTCGGCGACCTTTGTCGCCACCGCCACGGTACCGCGGTCGAAGGGCGGCGTCTCGAAGGCGCCGAGCGGGCCGTTCCAGACCAGCGTGCGCGCCTCGTCGAGTGCGGCGGCGATGCGCGCCACCGTCGCCGGGCCGATGTCGAGGATCATCATATCGCCGCCGACCGCATCGATCGCCACCGTGGGCGCCGGTGCGGTGCGCGAGAGCTCGGCGGCGATGACGGCATCCTCGGGCAGGATTACCCGACAGCCTCGCTCGGCCGCGAGATCAAGGATCAGACGCGCCTGCTCTCGCATCTCGCGCTCGCACAGCGAACGGCCGACGCCGACGCCCTGGGCAAACAGCATGGTGTTGGCCATCGCCCCGCCGATCGCCAGGACATCGACCTTGCCGATGATGAAGCGTAAGAGATCGAGCTTGGTCGAGACCTTGGCGCCGCCGATCAACGCCATTAGCGGGCGCGCCGGATGTTCGAGCGCGGCCGTCAGCGCCGCGAGCTCGGCCTCCATCAGCCGGCCGGCCGCGGCGGGCAGCAGATGCGCCAGCGCCGCGATCGAGGCATGCGCGCGATGCGCCGCGGAAAAGGCGTCGTCGACATAAACTTGGCCGAGCTCGGCCAGCGCCTTGGCGAAGTCGGGCGAATTTGCCTCCTCTCCCGAATGGAAGCGCAGATTTTCGAGGAGCGCCACCTCGCCGGGCTCGAGCGCGGCGGCGACCCGCCGCGCCGGTTCGCCGATGCAGTCCTCGGCAAAAGCGATCTCGCGGCCGCCGAGCGCCTGCCGCAGCGGGGCAATCACCGGGCGCAGCGACAGTTCCGGGCCGGGTTTGCCCTTCGGCCGGCCGAAATGCGACATGACGACGACCGCGGCGCCCCGGCCGAGCAGTTCCTCGATTGTCGGGGCCAGGCGCTCGATCCGGGTGGCGTCGGTGACCTTGCCGTCCTTGACCGGGACGTTGAGATCGGCGCGCAACAGCACTCGCTTGCCGCGCACATCGATATCGTCGAGGGTCAGGAATCTGGGCATGTGCTCCTCCGGACGGTCGGTTTCTTGCCGCCGATCTTAGCCCCGCCGAAGCGGCCGCGTCTCTAGCGGCAGAGCTCGGCCCCCTCTTATCGGCTGAGCTCGGCCAGGGCGTCGCGCATCGGTTGGCTCGACACCATCAGGATGCCGGTGAACGGGGTGTCGAGATCGAGGATCACATAGATCACCGAAGCGATCGACAGCGCCCCGAGCAGGATCGTGATGTAGGAGAGGATATTGCGCGGCGCGCTGAGGCCAAAGCTGGCGAACACGATCACCAGCCAAAGGGTCAGCACGATGTAGAACGGCATCGAGATCGAGCTGTGCGCCTCCTCGATCAGCCGCCAGCGCATCCGGGTCATTCGCTCGAACTGGTTGAGGATGACCAGCGCCAGCCGCCGATGCATCGGGTCCTGCGGCTCGAGCCGGCGCAGATCGACCTCGAGCCTGGTCAGCATGTCTCCGAGGCTGGTGCTTTCGATCGACTCGACGGAGGGCGGCGGCGAGACCTCGGTCGGGTAATAGTCGCCGGGCGGTTTCGGCTCGGTCGTCCAGGTCGAGGCGATCGCCGCCGCGGTGTAGCCGCGCAGCACCGCCCGCGCCCGATCGGCCTCGCCGCCATATTGGCGCAGCGAGCGGTCGAGCTGGATTATGTTGATCGCGAAGCTTCGCAAATCATTGTCGACGTTGTCGAACGAGGCCTTGACCGAGCTGGTCAGCAACCCCAGCACCAAGGCGGCAAACGTCACCAGCATGGTGACGACGAGCCGGATCAGGTCGGTCGTCTCGGCGCTGCGGTGATGCTCGGACAGGAATGGCCGCACAAACACGCCGAGCGCGCTGCCGGCGAGCAGGATCAGCAGCAGGATCGCCGCCTCGGACAGCTCGCTCATTGGACCCCTGCCCCCGTTGTGCCCGTTCGCTCGCACCCCGCGGCCCAAGCGAGCCCCCCATGCCACCAGGGCCAATTTAGGATAATCTCGCGCCCGGGTGGCTGATGATCGGTTGACCTTCGGCCTGGATCAATCCCGCCGACCGTCGGTCAGGCCGCAACCGGGTTGCGGCGCGCCGCCGCCTGGAGCACGCCAGAGGAGCTTCGATGATCAAGACCATTCTCGTCCCCGCCACCGGCAGCGCTGCCGACGGCGCGGTTTTCGCGTCCGCGCTCGCCGTCGCCCGCCCGTTTGCCGCCCATCTCGATTTTCTCCACGTCCGTGTCGATCCGGCGGCGATGGCGGTCAGCATGGCCGTGGACGGCGGCGGGGCGACCTTGGTCGGCGGTCTGGTCGAACGCCTCGACGAAGAGGCCGACCGGCGCGAGGCGCGGGCGAGGCAGCGCTTCGACGAGTTTTGCGCCGGCGAGCGGCTGACGATTGCCGACACCCCGCCGGGCGCCGGCGTCCCGTCCGGCGCCGCCGGCCCGAGCGCGCCCGGCCCTACGGCGCAATGGGTGCGGCAGATCGGCGTCGAGCCCTACTGGGTCGCCGAGCACGGGCGCGCCGTCGATCTGATGGTGATCGGCCGTCCGGATGATGGCGAAGGCGTGGTCCCGGAGACGATCGAGGCGGCGGTGCTCGACAGCGGCCGCCCGGTCCTGATCCCGGCGGCGGCGCCGATGACCGCCCCGCCCGAGACAATCGTCATCGCCTGGAAGGCGACGCGCGAAGCCGCCCATGCGGTGACCGCGGCCTTGCCGTTTGTGGCGCTCGCCAAGGAGATCCTGATCCTGACCGTCGCCGAAGAGGAAAATCTGTCGAGCGAGGAGGGAACCCAGCTGATGCAAAGCCTGCGCTGGCGAGGGATCGCGGTCGAGGCGCGCCGGCTCAAGCCGGAGGTGCGCAGCGCGGCCGACACCCTCATCGCCGCCGCGGCCGAACGCCGGGCGCTCTTGGTAATGGGCGGCTACGGCCACAGCCGGCTGCGCGAGTGGGTGTTCGGCGGGTTCACCCGGCACGTCCTGCAAACCGCAGCGCCGGTGCCGGTGCTGATCGCGCACTGACGTCGCCCGCAGGCGGCCGGCAACCGCAGATCCGGTGCAGCGTTACCCTCGAGGAGGCCGGCCCGCGGGTTTCGGCGACAGCCGGAGCGGCCGGACGGCGACGCAAGCCGAAACCGGACCTGCTGCCGGCAAAACGCAACGCGAAAGGTTTGACAATGCTGACGATCCCGCTCGAAAAGCTCGCCTACATCGTCGAAAAGGCGCGCGAATTCGACGCCGAAGTGCCGGTCGACCCGGATTTTGAGGAGGGCTCGGATGCCGCCGACGACGAGGAGCGGCAGATATTGCTCGATACCCCGGACAATCCGAGCGAGCAGGAGCTGCGCGACGCGATCGACGGGCTCAATGTCGACGAGCGCGAGGAGCTCTTGGCGCTGATGTGGATCGGGCGCGGCGATTTCGACGCTGGCGGCTGGGCCGACGCGGTGCTGCAGGCGCGGGAGATCGAGAGCAAGGCCGAGAGGAATAATCTCCTCGTCGGCAACCCGCTGCTGGCCGATTATCTGGAAGAGGGCCTCGATGCGCTCGGCCTGTCGCTCGAAGGGCTGGAGCGCGGCTGATATACGCTGGCGGTCGCGCGTGGGATGCATCTCGCCCAATTCGGGTGAGCCGCGCAAGAGGTGAGCAATATGGCGCAGACAGCGACAATGCCGGCGGGCGGATCGCAAGCGGGCTCCCTCACCCTGCCGGCCGGCGCCGACCTCGTCGAATGGTATTTCGCGCAGGGTTGGACCGACGGGCTGCCGGTGGTGCCGCCGACGCGTCAGCGCGTCGACGAATTCGTCGCGGCGTTGGGCGGCGAGCCGGATCTGGTCGAATGCAAGGTGCCGCCGCGGCACGGCAGCCTGACGCGCGAGGTGCTGGCGATCAACATGGTGATGGCCGGCTGCAAGCCCGAATATGCGCCGGTGGTGCGCGCGGCGATATTGGCGCTGACCGCGAAGGCGTTCAACCTCAACGGGGTGCAGGCGACAACGCACATGGCCGCCCCGCTGCTGATCGTCAACGGGCCGGTCGCGCAGGCGATCGGCATGAACGGCGACTGCAACGCCTTTGGCTCGGGCAACCGGGCCAACGCGACGATCGGGCGGGCCTTGCGCCTCGTGTTGCTGAATGTCGGCGGCGGCAGGCCGGGCGATCTCGACAAGAGCACTCTGGGCCACCCCGGCAAATACACTTATTGCGTCGCCGAAAACGAGAAGGCGAGTCCGTGGGCGCCTTATCACGTCGAAAAAGGCTTCGCTCCGGAAGACTCGGCGGTTTTTGTCCTAGCCGCCGAGCCGCCGCACAGCGTCACCAATCATGTCGCCAACGACGCCGAGGGCATCCTCGACAGCATTTGTTCGGCGATGAGCACGATCGCCAACAACAATGCGGTGTCGAGCGGGCATTGCGCGGTGATCATTGGGCCGGAGCACGCCCGCACAATCGCCGGCAAGGGCTGGACCCGGCACGACGTCAGGAGCTACCTGGCGATGAACGCGTACAATCTGTTTTCCGAACTTACCTTCAACGAGCGCTACGGCCGGATCTACAATCGCAACCTGCCAAAATGGTACAAGCGCGAGCAGGGTTCGCATATCCCGGTGGTGCCCGGCCCCGACCACATCCATCTGTTCGTGATCGGCGGCGAGGCCGGCCGATTCTCTGCTTTCATCCCCGGCTGGGGGCATATGTCGTCGCCGGTGCTGCGCAGCATCGAGAGCGACAACCGGCCCGAGCGCGCGCCGATCTGCGTCGACGGCACCTGCTATTTGTAATAGACGCGTCCGGTCGGCCGAAGTCTCTTGTCATTGCGAGGAGTGCAGCGACGAAGCAATCTCGATCGCCCGAGCTCAGCTCCAGGTTGCTTCGCTGCGCTCGCAATGACGATGCATAATGATCGCCACGGAGGATTACAATGACGAGTGTATCGCAGATCGTCGCCTTCGACCCACGCGGGGTGGTCGAGGCGGAGCAGCTTGCATTGGCGCCGCGCGTCCGCGATCTGAACGGGCTGCGCCTCGGCGTGCTCGACAACACCAAATGGAACGCCAACCGCCTGTTGCGCAAGACCGCCGCGCTGCTGGGCGAGCGGGCGCCGCTGGAGGCAGCCAATTATTACCGCAAGGAGAGCTTTTCCAAGGACGCCGAGCCGGCGCTGATCGCGACGATCGCGGCCGCCAACGATATTGTGTTGACCGCAATCGGCGATTGAGGCTCGTGCACCTCGTGCTGTACGCATGATGCCGTTTGCCTCGAAGCCCTGGGCCGCCCGGTGGCTGTCATCGTCACCACGGAATTCCTGCACGAAGCCCGGATGCAGCGCGACGCGCTGGGCATGCCCGATCTTTCGCCGGTGGTGATCGACCACCCGCTCAGCACCTTGACCGAGGCGGAGATCGACCAACGCGCCGAACAGGCCCTCGGCCAGTGCCTCGCCCGATGGCTCGACCCCGCAGGCCGATAGCGTCTGCAAATAGCCGGCGCGCGACAAGGGGGTCGACGCGGGCCCGGCGGCTCGTCAAGATCGCTGCAGCCGCAGGTCTCGGGGAGCGACCGGAATGAAACGGACTGCCGTCAGCCGCCATCTTCGCACCGACCGGCCGATATGGGCCGGGGCGGCGGCGTAGACGATGGCGGCGCTCCTGCCCGCGCTCAACCTGGTGGCGCCGCCGGGGCGGCGGCGGGCCACGCTCGACATGGCGCGCGAGATCGAGCGGCGCGGCTTTGCCGGTATTTCGGTGTCGAGCCAGTACAGCAATATGGCGCAGTGCCTGGGGCTCGCCTTCGCCACCCGGCGCATTCCATTCGCCACCGCGATCGCGCCGATCTACGCCGCTTCGGCCGAGGAATTCGCCAACAGCGCGGCCTATCTGCACGAGGTGTCGGGCGGGCGCTTCCAGTTCGGCATCGGGGTGGCGCACGCCCCGGCGCATCAGCGGCTGGAGGTAACACCGGGCCGGCCGCTCGCCGACATCCGCGCCTTTGTCGCCAAGATCCGCGCCGTTGAGGGGATCGGCGCGCTGCCGCCGATCATCCTCGCCGCGCTGCGCCGGCGGATGGTGGCGCTTGCCGCCGAGATCGGCGACGGCGTCGTCTTCGCCAACGCCAGCCGCTCGCATATGGCGGCGTCCTTGGCGGCCCTCCCGGCGGCCAAGCGCGATGACCCGAATTTCTTTATCGGCAACCGCATCCGCACCTGCATCTGCGACGACGAGGCCGAGGCCAAGGCGATATTGCGGTGCACGGTCGCGAACTATGCGCTGATGCCGAACTACCGCAATTACTGGAAGGAAGCCGGCTGGGTCGAGGAAATGAATGCGGTCGAAAACGCCGTCGCTGCGGGCCGCGCCGACGAGGTCGGCAGGTATCTGCCCGACCGCTGGCTCGCCGATACGACGCTCTACGGCCCGGCGGCGAAGGTGCGCGAGGGCGTCGAAGCCTGGCGCGCCGCCGGGGTCCGCACTCCGATCCTGGTGCCGCTCTCGGCCGATGGCGACCAGCACACCGCGGTCGGCCAGGTATTCGCCGCCTTCGCCGACTGAACTCGCACGGGAAGGACAAAGCGATGCAGCTCGGATGCTCGTTGCCGGTCGGCGATATCGGCGCCGGCTCCGCGGTGCTGCGCGATTACGCGCTGGCGGCGGAGGGGCTCGGCTTCACCCATCTGATCGCCCCCGATCACGTGCTGGGCGCCAACCCGGCCGCCGATCACGGCGGAACACGCGTCGGCACCACCGCCACCGCCTATCACGACCCGTTCGTGCTGTTCGGGTTTCTGGCCGGCTGCACAACGCAGATCGGCTTTGCCGTCGGCGTCCTGATCCTGGCGCAGCGCCAGGCGGTGCTGGTGGCGAAACAGGCGGCCTCGCTCGACATCTTGTGCGGCGGCCGGTTCCGGCTCGGGATCGGGGTCGGCTGGAACGAGGTCGAGTTCATCGGCCTCAACGAGAATTTCCACAATCGCGGCAGACGCTCGGCCGAGCAGGTCAGGGTCATGCAGGCCTTGTGGGCCCTGCCGCATGTCCGCTTTGCCGGCGAGTTTCACCGGATCGAGGACGCCGGCATCAACCCGCGTCCGGCTTCGGGGCGGGTCCCGATCTGGTATGGCGGGCATGCCGAGGCGACCTTCCGGCGCTGTGCGCGATACGGCGACGGCTTTATGCCGTTGGCCTATCCGCCGGGCGACGCGGCGCTCGCCGCCTTCGACAAATTGCGCCGGTTGACCCGCGAAGCCGGCCGCGACCCGGCGGCGCTCGGCCTCGAAGTGTGGGTTTCCCCAGGCGCCGGCGGCCCGGAGGATTGGCGGCGCGAAGTCCGGTTCTGGAAAGCCGCCGGGGTCACCCACCTGACCGCGCACACGACCTATGTCAGCGCCCACCACCAGCGCATCGCCGGAAGCAGCGCCGCCGAGCATCTGGCGGCGATCACCCGCTACCGCGAGGCGGTGGCGGATCTGCTGTAGGGCCCGATCGAGGCAACTGCACGGGAAAAATAGATGAGCGATAGCGAGATCGGCGCGTTGCGCGCCAAATTGGCGAGCCGGCCGCGTTCCGACGATTACCGGCAGCGCCGCCGGGACATCGACGCCCGCGGCCTCGGCTATCGCCTGGCGGCCGATGTCGGGGTCGAGCCGATGACGGCGAACGGGGTCCGCGCCGAATGGACCGCGACGCCCAAAGATGCGCGCGACGCGGCACTCCTTTATCTGCATGGCGGCGGCTATGTGATCGGCTCGCTCGACAGCCATCGCCATCTGGCGGCCGAAGCCGGCCGGGCCGCCGGGATCGCGGCGTTGGCGCTCGATTATCGCCTGGCGCCCGAGCACCCGTTCCCGGCCGCGGTCGACGACGCGCTCGCCGGCTACCGTTTTCTGCTGGCGCGCGGCATCGAGGCGAAGCGGATCGCGATCGTTGGCGACAGCGCCGGCGGCGGTCTGGTGGTGGCGGCGATGCTGGCGATCCGCGCAGCCGGGCTGGCGCGGCCGGGCTGCGGCTGGTGCATCTCGCCTTGGGTCGACATGGAAGCAATCGGCGATACGATGGTGAGCAAGGCCGCCGCCGACCCGACCGTGCAGCGCGCCGGCATTCTCGACATGGCGAGGATGTATCTGAACGGCGCCGATCCGCGCTCGCCATTGGCGGCGCCGCTCTATGCCGATCTTTCCGGATTGGCGCCGCTATTGATCCAGGTCGGGGCGGCCGAGACCCTGCTCGACGACGCGTTGCGCCTGACCAAGGCCGCGGGTGCGGCCGATGTGCGGGTCGATCTGCAGATCTGGCCGCAGATGATCCATGTCTGGCACCTGTTCCACCCGGAGCTCGCGGCCGGCCGGCAGGCGATCGAAGCGGGCGGGGCGTTCGTCCGCCAGATGATCCGCTGATCTGCGGCGCCGGCTAGCCGGCGAACTGGAAGATGTTGGCGGGCTCCTCGGCCCAGCTGCGCTCGCGATAGAGCCGCCCGGTCATCGCTTCGACATAGGGGGCGGCGGCGCAGATCATTTCGAACTGACGCTCCGATAATGAGAGGCCGGCGGCACGGCAGGCGGCCGCGGCCCGGTCGCGGGTGGCGGCGTCGATATCGGCCGGCGCCGGGTCGGGGATCGGCGGCAATGCGGTCGAGAGTTCAGCCTTCGGATCGAGCTTCGGCCGGCGCGCCCGCCACGGCGTCGCCGTCTCATAGGCGTGCGCCGCCCGCAGCACCGTCGCGTCGTCGAACGGTCGGCCGACCACCTGCATCGACAACGGCAGGCCGCTGCTGCTGAAGCCGATGCACTGCGCCAGGGCCGGGCCGCCGGTGACGTTGAACGGCGTGGTCAATGACGGCCGCCGCCAGAACTCGATCGTGCGCCAGGCGTCGAGACGCGGCGCCGGGCCGCCGGCCGTCGCGGTCACCAGCACGTCGAAATCTTCATAGACCCGCGCCATCTCGGCCAATATGCGCCGGCGCTCGCGTTGGGCCTGCACGTAGTCGCGGGCGCCGATCAGCACCGCCGGCAGGACGCGGCCGAGAAAATCCTCGCCGAAATCGCCGGGCCGGGTGCGCAGCGCGTTTTCGTGGACGGCCAAGAGCTCGCTTTCGGCGATCGTCACCTTGACGTCGTAATAGTCCTGCGCCGGGCGCAGCCGCACCTCTCCGAGAGAAGCGCCGAGCGAGCGGAAGACCGCGAACGCCTCTTCCAGAGCCGCGCCGGTTTCGGCGGTCACCGGGCAGTCGTCCTCGTGCAGATGGCGCACGACGCCGATGCGCAAACCCTTGATGTCGCGGGTCAAGGCCGCGCGATAGTCGGGCAGCGGGTGCCGCGCGCTCGCCGGGTCCTGCGGGTCGTGGCCGGCGATCGCCTGTAAGAGGATCGCGCAATCCTCGACCGTCCAGGTCATCGGCCCGGCGTGGTCGAAGCTGTACGAATTGGCATAGACCCCGTGGCGGCTGACGAGACCATAGGTCGGCTTCAGCCCGGCGATGCCGCAAAATGCCGCCGGGCCGCGGATCGAGCCGCCGGTATCGGAGCCGAGTGCGGCTGGAACAAACCCGGCTGCGACCGCCGCCCCCGAGCCGCTCGACGAGCCACCGGTGAAATGCTCGCGGTGCCACGGGTTGCGGGCCGGCGGCCACGGCAGGTCGAAGCTCGGACCGCCATGGGCGAACTCATGGGTCGCGAGCTTGCCGGTCAGGATCGCGCCGGCGTCGTAGAGCTTTCGCACCGTCGTCGCATCGGCGGCGGGGACGGTGTCGATGCAGGTCCGGGAGTGCCCGGTGGTGCGAATCCCGGCGGTCGCATAAATGTCCTTGAGCCCGAACGGGATGCCGTGCATCGGCCCGCGATAGCGGCCGGCCGCGATTTCGGCTTCGGCGGCACGGGCCCGGTCGAGCGCGCGCTCGAAGGTCGGCAGCAGATAGGCGTTGAGCTGGGGATCGAGCGCTTCGGCCCGGGCGATCAGCGCCGTCGTCAGCTCGACCGGCGACAGCTGCTTCTTGTCGATCCGCCGCCCCATCTCCGCGATGGTCATGAAAGCGAGATCGGTCGGTGGCGAGGTTA
>Ga0210398_10005672_pt1 | contig 11597 bp, 9 predicted proteins | sample IncBWC4OmetaG_FD_161047 | JGI IMG/M metagenome (GOLD analysis project Ga0210398, IMG submission 161047) | Forest soil microbial communities from Barre Woods Harvard Forest LTER site, Petersham, Massachusetts, United States - Inc-BW-C-4-O | ecosystem: Environmental > Terrestrial > Soil >... | reverse complement strand
ACTATCTCGCAGCGTTTACCGCCGCCATGCTGAATAACCAGCCCATGGGCTTCTATCAGCCCGCGACCTTAATAAAGGATGCGCAGCGCCACGGTCTTAAATTCAAGCCAATCGACGTCACCTGTTCCGGCTGGGACTGCACGCTGGAAGAGAATCCCCAAGGCTTATGCGTGCGCGTCGGGCTTCGATACGTGAAGACGCTGCGCAAAGAAACTGCTGAAGAAATCCTCGAGCAGCGCGATGCCTGCGCTTTTGCTTCGATCGAAGACCTGAAACAACGCGTCCCCCAAATCCAAAAGGACGAATTGCGGGCCCTCGCCAGTGTGGGCGCCTTGAATTTTATTTCCGGCCGGGCGCTTGTTCATCGCCGGACCGCTTTGTGGCAGGTGGAAAGTGCAAACCGGCCTTCCGGACCGCTCTTCAAAGCTCGACAGAACATGGCAGAGACTGAGGATTCTTCATTTTCGTCGCCGCTCGACCCCATGGATCGCGAGGAACGGCTTACCGCGGATTTCGACGGCACAGGGCTGACCTTGGAGCACCATCCCATGGCCCACCATCGTGTCCGCCTGAACCGCCAAGGAGTTGTGGCCTCGTCGAAACTAGCCTTGCTGTCGGACGGCACATTTGTATCCGTCGCCGGGGCCGTCATCGCTCGGCAACGACCAGGTACTGCCAAGGGGTTTGTCTTTCTGAGCCTTGAAGATGAAACGGGCATCGCCAACATCATTATTGCGCCGCCGCTTTTCGAACGAGAACACACCACCGTTGTCCACCGGTCTTTCCTCATCATTTCAGGGACACTCCAAAACCAGGATGGTGTCGTATCTGTGAAAGCCGGCAGGATTGAGCCGTTTGTTTTCCTGCCAGCGGATATGCCCTCTCACGACTTTCATTGAGGCTTTCAGGGCCGCCTGACCCGTTTCGAGATCGGCGAAGCTTTGTCATCAATGGGCAGAGGTATCTCTCCCCCGAGCCCTTCGGAACTCGCTTCCGATCAAACCAACCGTTCTGTCAGTCAAGAAACACTTCTGGTTGGTTTCCGTGTATCCGACAGCTCGCCCGGAACTCTGGGATGAGCTGGCATGACCCATGTTTCTTGCAGTACGATTGTTCCACTTTGCGCTTGGCTGAAAAGATGGAAGGCAGCATGGAGACGCTTCTTCAGGACTTGCGGTACGGGTTTCGCATGCTGGCGAAGTCACCGGGATTCACGGCGATTGCGATCTTGACGCTGGCTCTTGGCATTGGCGCGAATACGGCGTTATTCTCGGTAGTCAACGGCGTCCTGCTCAATCCGCTGGCGTACCCACACCCTGGCCAGCTCGTCGCGGTATATGGAAAGAGTCCCGGATTCGATCGCGCCCCGATCACCTATCTGAATTTCCTGGATTGCCAGCGCGACACGCAAACCTTCCAATCCATGGCCATGTACCGGAACCAGGATTACAGCTTTATCGGCACGGGCGAAGCGGGGGAACGCCTCACCGGTTACCAGATTTCCGCGGACTTTTTTCGAACCCTCGGGGTAGCGCCCATTGTTGGGCGCACTTTTCGCGCCGATGACGATCGCCTGAGCGCCGCTTCGGTGGTGATTCTGGGCGGAGGCCTGTGGAAGCGCAAATTCGGTTCTTCGCTCGACGTTGTTGGGAAATCGATCGTCCTGAATGGCACTTCCTACATTGTCGTGGGCGTGATTCCGGCAGGTTTCACCTTCTATGGTCAGGACCGAGATGTCTACACTCCCATCGGTCAGTACAATGATCCATCGTTTCGCGACCGCGGCATCGCCATGAGCGCACACGCGGTCGGCCGCCTGAAGCCCGGCATGACGCTCTCGCAGGCGAAAGCCGACCTGGACGGCATTGCGGAAAATCTCGCTGCAGCCTATCCGGAGACCGATAAGGCCGTAGGCGTCACTCTGGTTTCCATGAAGGGGGACATCGTCGGGAATGTCCAGCCGTTCCTGATCGTGCTTCTCGCAGCCGTGGGTTTCTTGCTGCTGATCGCTTGCGCGAACGTTGCCAATCTTCTACTGGCGCGGGCGATGGGCCGCTCGCGCGAGTTTGCCGTCCGCCGAGCGATGGGTGCGAGTCACGCGCGGGTCATTCGCCAGCTTCTGACGGAAAGCATACTGCTCGCCGGCCTGGGCGGAACGCTGGGAGTCTTGCTCGCCTTTTGGGGCACCAAAGCAGTGCTCGGCACTTTGCCTGGGGCATTGCCGCGCGCCAATGAAGTCTCCCTCGATTCGCGCGTCCTGCTCTTTACGGTGGCGTTGTCACTGTTTGCTGGAATTGTATTTGGCCTCGCTCCCGCGCTGAAGACTTCCCGCGTGAATTTGCAGGAGATACTGAAGGAGAGCGGCCGGGGGGGCGGCGGCGCTCGCCACCGACTCCAAGGAGTTTTTGTTGCCAGCGAGGTTGCTATGGCCCTGGTGTTGCTGGTCGGCGCCGGTCTGATGGTTCGCAGCCTCGCGGCGCTTTGGCGGGTCAATCCCGGCTTCAATCCCAGCCATGCCATCACCTTCGCGTTGTCCATGCCGTCCACCGACAGAACCACCTCCGCCGAAACGCGCGCCCGCCTGCGCCACTTCGACGATGCCATGCGCGCCATCTCCGGCGTCCAAGCCGTTTCCGTCACCCTCGGCTCCCGCCCGATGATCCATAATTCCACGGAGCCCTTCTGGATCGAGGGTCAGCCAAAGCCCGCCAATCTCCAAGAAATGCCCCAATCGATGTTTTATCTCGTTGAAGCTGGCTTTCAGCCAGCCATGGGAATCACCCTCGAGCGCGGCCGCTTCGTCACAGCACAGGACGACGAGCACTCGCCAGCGGTAGTGGACATTGACGACGTTTTCGCACGCACCTATTTCCCTGACGAAAACCCTATCGGCAAGCACATCCATCTTGCGACCTTCAACGTGACCGTCGAAATCGTCGGGGTGGTCGGCCACGTAAAGCAGTGGGGGCTCGACGCCGACTCGAAATCGGCCATCGAGGCACAGCTCGACTATCCGTTCATGCAGCTTCCCGAGAAGCTCATGCCCATGGTGGCGGATTCTGTCGCCGTCGTGCTGCGCACGGACGGCGATCCCACTCGGGTCATGGGTTCCGTCCGCCGCGCGGTTGAGGAGATCGATCCTCGCGAGGTGATCTACAACGTCAGAACGATGGACGAAGTCGTCTCCAGTTCGTTTGCTGCGCGGAGACTCTCCATGCTTCTTCTCAGCGTCTTCGCGGCGCTGGCGCTGGCGCTCGCGTGCGTCGGAATCTACGGCGTGATTTCCTATCTGGTTGGCCAGCGCACTCACGAAATCGGAGTGCGCATGGCCATGGGCGCGGAACGCAGCGATGTGTTGCGGCTGGTGCTCGGGCACGGGGCCAAAATGGCATTTGTCGGCGTCGCGATCGGCATCGGCGCCGCGCTGGGACTGACGCGTCTCATGGCCAACCAGCTCTTCGGCGTCAGTGCGCATGACCCGTGGACCTTTGCCGGCGTCGCCGTGCTTTTGATTGTTGTGGCCGTCGCCGCGAGTTACATCCCCGCGCGGCGCGCCATGCGTGTCGACCCCATGATCGCTCTACGATACGAATAATATTTCACGCAGATGACGGGCAATTCTTCTTCCCAACAACCTCGCCCGAGACCTATCTCGGGCGGGGTGAGACAGCCGCGGGCCTCCCGTGGCTCTAGACTGCTCGGGCTGAACACGACCCCGTTTTGGGGATCTCGAATGGTATTCCCCGCCTGCGACGCTAGACGCGATCAGGCAAGATTCAGGCGACTGGCACACCAGCCTGAGACTTTCGACCTAGAAGGGATTTCCGTCCACGGACCATATGCGTCTGGGGCGCAGGCGATTGCACGAAACCATACAATAAGCTATAATTGCATACTTCTATGCAACCAAAAGTGAATCTCCACGGAGTACTCATCGCAGACGTAGTGGCCTCCCGTTCGACCGCGGAGCTGCGATCGCTACTGAACGAAAAACTTCGGGCAGCGAGCATCGCACAGTTGGATGAGCAACTGATCCGCGTGCCTTACGCGGTTACTGCTGGCGACGAATTTCAGGTTGTGGCGGCGCGGTTGGAGCGAGTACCCAAATTGATTCTCGATCTCCGGAGACGCTTACTCCCGTTCCGTTTGCGCGTTGGTGTAGGGATTGGGATGGTAGAGGGACAGATCCGTCGCCCGGTGAACCGCATCGCCGGGGAAGCATTTGAGTACGCACGAAAGGCCATTGTAGAAATCAAAGCACATCGCAAGTACCCCACGCTTACGCTGTTTCATTCGAACCGGGAAAGATTTGACCGTGTTGCGAATCTAATGTACGGCCTGCACGACACGCTCATGCGCCGGACGACGACCAAGCAGTGGGAGACGATCGCAATGTACTTGATCAAGAATCGCGTAGACTATACGGCTAAGGCTCTAGAAATCGACCGATCAACTGCGTCGCGGAATCTTCGACGGGGGTTCTTTTGGCAGATAGAGGAAACCGTTTTGGTCATGGAAGAGTTCATTCGGGAAAGCTTTATCGATTGCACATAATCGTGCAATTATAAGCTATTGGACGATATGGTACACCTGAATTACACGCTTTTTCTGGCTCTCTATCTGGCACACCTGTTGGCTGACTTTGTGTTTCAGACCGATGGCATGGTGGCCAGAAAAAAGGAGGGCAGGTGGCCAAGTTACCTGCTCCACGGGGCGACACATTATGCCACCACCCTAGCCATTGTCGCGGTGATGAATCCCGGCTTGATCGTGACGTGGACATTTGAACGTGTCGTGTTTGCTCTCTGCTTGGTACACCTACTTTTGGACTGGACCAAGTCCGCGTTGGCCCATAGGGGATGGATTCCCGATAACGTATGGAGTTTTACGGCTGATCAGGCCGCCCACCTTTTAACGGTCGGAGGCGCATCACTACTTATCACACGAACCCCTTGGCAGTCGGTAGCAACGTATCTTCAGAACCTTCGTCTGGCGCAAGAGAAAATCCTACTAGTGACGGTGATCTACGTAGTGGTGATTTTCTGCGGAGGATACTTCATACGCTTTTTGATTCGGCCTCTATGGAAAGAAAAACCCGGCGAACCGACAGAGGAGCACGACGAAGTCGTGAACGCCGGGCTTTACATAGGGTGGCTAGAACGATTCTTGGCGCTGACGGCGGTCTTTCTGCAGTCGCCAGGTACGGTCGGATTGATTCTTGCAGCGAAATCAATTGCTCGTTATCCAGAACTAAAGTCTCCAGGGCGTTTCGTCGAATATTTCCTGATCGGGACCCTTCTGAGCATAAGCATCGCCATCGTTGGAGGGATCATTCTTCTCAAAGCATTCGACGGGACGGCCAGTCTCAGTAAGTGATCTGACGGTCTAAATTAGGCGGAAGCACCATCCGTTTGGAACCAGGAATACGTAGTTACAAATCGACCACCTTACGGCCACCCAGTTGGCGCGACTGGCGGCACGAGATCCGGGCTTGAGCTTCTCAAAACAAGTGGATAAGGTTCACTAGTTTCATGACCACCGAGCACACGTGGTCTTAGGAGAAAAGCATGAAATTCTTGGAGAAAGCTTTGGTAATCGCCTGCTGGTTTCTTCTGTTTGTAGGAATCTCTCAAGCTCAGTCGCTGACAAGTCCCAACGGCGGCGGCGCCACATCGCAACCCAGCGGAACAAACCAGAGGATCAGTTTTGACTTTGCGAATCTCGATGTGCCGATTGCCGGCGTCGCTGCGGGCGAAACCGTGGTGTTCGTCGGCGAGCCTCTGAACGCAAGTGTCGTCGTCTTGTCGCGGCTGACCGGCCAGCAAATTGGCGTACTGCCGCCGCCGCCGAACGGTTTTGCTGTGCCGTTCATCATGCATATGGTCGGGCCCGGCCGTGTAGCGGTGCTCGACGCCGGAGGGCTTCCGCAGCCCAGTCCTTTTGTCCCCGTAATGCCAGCGATTTACGAGTACACCTACGGCTTTGGTCCCGGAGGATTCTCGGCAACGCTGGTCCGCACCATCAGTTTTGCCAGCGTGCTAATCGGCTTTCCGGAGGACTTTGTGCGTTTGGATGACGGGCGTTACCTCATGTCTGACTCCATCCTGGGAAGCATTTGGATTGCACAACCGGATGGGACCATCACTCCAGGTATCGTGCCGCAGAGTTTTGACCCGTCAGATCTGATACCTACTCTTGCTTTTTGCCCGACCATGCCAGAAGTCACTGTGAACGGCTATCCTTTCCTCTTCACCGGCTCGACGTTGCCAGGAGTCTCGCCTTTGGCTGTGCGCCGGGGCACCGTCTATTACTACTCGCCCTGCGCTCGCGGTATTTACTCGTTTCCATTGGCGGTCCTCTCCAACAATCAGGCACCGTACCAGCGCGCGTCGGAGATTTCTTTAGTGGCACCAACTCCTGCTGACATTGCGGTCGAGGAGCTTCTCGACTTTAGTTTCAATCCATACAATAACGCTGATCCTTTTCTGTATGCGGCTCAACCTTTGCAATTACAGGTGATTCGCATTGATGTGACAAACGGTGCAAGAGAAGTTCTCGCCTCTGGACCGCAACTCTTCGACTTTCCATCTTCGCTGACGTTTCTGCATCCCGGGATTCCGGCAACCGAATTGTTAGTCGTTTCGAACCAGCAGGAGCGCACGCCTTTGACCAACGACGCTGTGACGCAGACTACCTTCCACCTTCCATTTGTAGTTGCGCAGGTGCTCGTCAAACCGTGAGCTTTAGTTCCACTGCAGAGTATCGACGATTCGCTGGCAATTGGCTCACTAACGCGCTATGTGCAGAAGTGGTCATACCTGTTGTCTAGATCCGATCTGTCAGGCGAGATAGCTCCCAGATGGTAGCAATCCGGAAGTTATGATCCGTGTGGCTGGAACGGTGTGGAGGCCAATGTCCTCATGGCTGTCTATCGTTTCCCGGATGACGAAGAATTGGTCGCGCTGGATGCGCCTGCAAAGACCGCTTTCCTTGGATCGGCCTTTTCGCTGGAGCCGATCCTGTTCGGCAAATGGCGTGATTAACAACGAGCATGATAAAGGCTGCTAATCCTGTTCACCGAGAGTTTGGACATAGGTCTTGCCATACGGATAGAAAAGTTCCTTGCGGCCTTGCTGCCACGCCGCTTTGAGTTCGGGCGTTGTAATGTCCCAGTCGGGCCGGCATCTCTTGGTAACGGCGCGTAGGTCCTGGCGGAGATCTTCGAGAGTAGGTCGGCCCCAGAACCAGTAGCCGTCGTAGACCTTATAAATGACCAGGCCGGGCTCGAGGACAATCACATGGGGGATCATGGGATTGTGAACAGGATCAGTGTATTCGGCGATGTCGAGATCTTTTTGAACGACACGCCCGGCGTCCGAGAGGAAGGGCCAGTGGGCGCCGACGCCGCTGCGATATTCACTCGTCTCGGTGATATTGTCGGTACTAATGGTGACCAGACGGCAATAGGCAACCTCGAGTTCACGATGGAGTTGAACAAGCAGTTCAGCCTGCCGGCGGTCCTTGGGGCAGAAACCTCCGCGGCTGAGGACGAGAACCATGGGATGTGGGCCTTGCAGTTCAGAGAGCTTCCGGCGTTTCGCGGCGTGGTCGGGAAACTCATAGTCGGGGAAGATAGCCCCTGGAACGATGTCAGATCGCATAGGAAACCCTCCATTCGGTGGGCTAGTTTACCCTCAACGTGAAGAACCGACAAAGCCGCGGACTAATGCGGCGATCTCATCGGCAGCCGTGTCCAATGCGAAATGCCCTCCATCGACGAGGTGCACTTCGGCCTTCGGCACATCGCGACGATAGGCTTCCGGCTCCGAGGGGTCGAACGAGAGCTCATACTTGCCCCAGATCACCAGCAGGCGCGGCTGCTTCTCACGCATCCAAGCCTGCCACTTGGGGTAGGCGTCGACGTTGGTGCGGTAGTCGTAGAAGAGGTCGCTCTGAATGTCGGCCTGGCCGGGCCGGTTGAGGAAGGCGAATTCATCGGTCCAGAGATCCGGATCATAGCGTTCGATGTTGGGGTCGTTGCCGACATGGCGCGTCCGGGTCGTCGCCAGTGACAGGAGATTTGTGCGAAGCACGCTTTCGTTGGCAGCGCGATCGGCCCAAAAGGCCCGCCGCGTCTTCCAATTCGTCCCCAGACCTTCGTTGTGCGCCACAGCGTCCTGGACGATGAGAGCCGCGATGCGGTCCGCATGGGCTACGGCCATGCGGAAACCCACGGGGCCGCCGTAATCCTGCATATAAACGGTGTAGCGCGAGAGACCGAGCGCTTCCGTGAAGTGATTCATGATCTCGGCGATGTGCTCGAACGTGTACGCGAATATCTTCGGGTCCGGCCAATCGCTGTGTCCGAAGCCGGGGTAATCGGGCGCGACAAGGTGATAGCGACCTGAAAGCCGGTCGAAGAGAGGTTCGAACATTCGCGATGAAGAGGGCAGCCCGTGCAGCAGGAGAAGCGTGGGCGCGTCTTTCGGGCCCGCTTCTCTGTAAAAGATGGAGAGCCCGTCTAACTGTATCGTGCGATAAAAGGTCGGGTGTTCCACGGGACGTTCCTTTTCTTGGGCGCGGGCCAGCAATGGAAATGCTGCGAGCAGCACGGAAACTGCCAATATCTGTGCCCTGCGATAAAAAGCCGGGTGTTCCACAGGACGTTCCTTTCCTTGGGACTAGGCCAGCAATTGAAATGACGCGCGTCAGGAGAAACGACCACCGCCATCGAGGAGGCTTGTCCACGATCTCAACTCCTCTGCTTCTGCTGCCAGTTTCGAAAACGCAGTCTATTCGTCCTGGGCGCTCCCCTCGCTCTAAGCGCAACGATCGCAACGCCTCCGATCTCGCCCGCAAAAAGTGCGGCTGATCGACCGTACATGACCGCCGTTGCGCGGTTGGTCGATTTTACATCGTTAGGACGACGCGGAACTGTGCGTTGCCGCTCATCATGCGGGCGTAAGCCTCGGCGGCTTTTTCGAGCGGATATATTTCAATCATGGGGCGCACGCCGCTAAGTTCGGCGAAGCGCAATGTGTCCTCGGCATCCGCTGGTGTTCCCGAGGCCCAGCCTTCGATCGTCCGGCTTCCAGTAATCAGCTGTACCGGTGTGACCTCGATGGGATCGTTTGCCGCGCCCACGACCATGAGCTTGCCATTCGGGCCTAGACCGTCAATCACCTCCGACATCGCTTTCGAGCTTGGGGCTGTCGCTAGAATCACCTGTGCGCCGCCCAATTTTTGCAATGCTTCTGCCGCATTCGTTGTTTTATTGTCGATGTACACGCTCGCTCCGAGTTTCTTTGCGAGCGCCGCGTTTTCCGATCCGTGCCCGATAGCCGCGACCCTATAACCAAACTTGTTCGCGAATTGAATTCCGAGATGACCCAGACCGCCGATACCCAGCACCGCAACCAGGTCGCCGGGGAGTGCGCCGCTGCGCCGCAGCGCGTTATAAGTGGTAATTCCGGCGCAGAGCAGCGGTGCGGCTTCAACGTCACTTAGATTTTCCGGTATCGCCGTCAGCGCCTCTACAGGAGCCACCATGTATTGCTGGTATCCGCCGTCGTAGCTGATACCCGGAATTTCGAGGTTCCGGCAATTGCGAAAATCTCCGCGCCGGCACGAGAGACAGGTACCGTCGTGGCCGCCGTGCCAACCGACGCCGACGCGCTGTCCCTTGTTCCACCCGGAAACACTGGCACCCAGTTCATCGATGATGCCCGCGACTTCGTGTCCCGGCACGCGAGGGTATTCGATGCCCGGCCACAGGCCCTCTTTGGTGAACAGGTCACTGTGACAGACACCACAGGCCTGCACCTTGATGCGCACCTGTCTCGGATTCGGCTGAGGAATCTCGCGCTCGACCATCTGGAAATCGGCTCCCGCCTTAGGAATCTGGGCTACCTTCATTGGTGCTACTGCGACCGTTGTCGTTGCCATAAATCCTCCCATGAATTTTCAGCCATTGTTGAAAAGCGCTTACGGCTACCATCCGTTTACCTGTGGGGGTATTCCGCGAAAATGTAGTCTTTTGCTGTTACAAGCGCCTGGCACTGGTAACAAGTTTTCTTCCCGAATAGCTATCGCTCCCGAAAGCTTGACCGCACCAAACGCTGCATCATACAAAGAACGAAACCGATTCTAGTGTGTCCGGCACCTCCACAAAATAGGGGGGCGCAGGGTTCCTTTTTTGACCACTCGATCTTTACAATCCATTTAGCCTTCTGGAAAAAATCCTACTACTGACTTCCGCTTCGTTCAACCTCAGCGTAAACTCCGCCGGTACGCGCGCATTCCCGGTGCGATGCGGTTTATGGACACTCCTCGGAGCAGCGTCTTCCTAGATGACTGAATGAAAGGAAGGCCCTGTGCGAAGACGTGCATTCTTGGGAGTGCTCGTAGCGCTTTCGAGCTTGGCCGCCCTATCAAGCGCGGCCGTGAGAGGATCCACGTCGATGTCGACTCCTTCAAATCCGTTTGGCGTCAAGGCACTCACCTTTGACGTGTTCGGAACGGTAGTAGATTGGCGCGGTTCGATCATTCGTGAAGGTACTCAGTCGGGCCAGACAACGGGTTTACAGGTGGACTGGGCCAAGTTCGCCGACCGCTGGAGGGCAGGTTACGCTCCGTCGATGGACAAGGTACGCAGGGGTTCACTGGCTTGGATGAGGCTCGATCAGTTGCACCGTCTTATTCTTGACGATTTGTTGACGGAGTTCAACGTCACTGGATTGACCGAAGAGGAAAAGAACCACTGGAATCGCGTTTGGCATCGGCTGAGTCCCTGGCCGGATGCCGTAGACGGGATAACCCGCCTCAAGCAGAAGTTCATTGTTTCGACGCTCTCCAATGGCAACATTTCGTTGCTGGTGGAGGGGGCCAAATTCGCGGGACTGCCCTGGGACATGGTGCTGTCGGCGGAGCTCTTTCACCACTACAAGCCGGATCGCGAGGTATACCTCGGGGCCGTGGATCTGCTCGGCTGCCAACCCGCGGAAGTTATGATGGTGGCAGCACATCCAAATGATTTGCGGGCCTCGCGCGCATGCGGGCTCAGAACGGCGTTCGTGCCCCGTCCTCTCGAGAACGGGCCCGGGAAGGAGGCAGCTTCGCCAAAAGTCGAGCCTTGGGACGTCACGGCGCGCGATTTTCTGGAGCTGGCGGACAAGCTGTTGTAGTGCGGTGAAATACTAGCTCGTGCAGGGGGCGTAAATGTTGCTCGGAGAAATCTCTTCGACGGCCCCAGAATTCTCGCTCCCGAAAGTTTCGCGGCACGATCATCGGCCACGACCTTCAAGAGGGGGCTAGACCGATTACCATTCTCGGGCCGTAAAGCCCCGGATCTTTAGGCCGGGGATATAAGGCCCGTTAGAGCGGGGTCTTTTTTTGTTCGATATATTGCTTAATTATATTGCTTAATAATATTCAGCGGTGCCCCGCCACAACTGGCGGCGAAGTAGGAAGGCGACCCCAGGACGTTGTTCCAATAGCGTTTCTCCATATCCGGGCGTTCGATACGAAGCAGGCGACTGGAGACTCCTTTGAGGCTGTTGACCAAGCTCGACACGGAGCGCTTTGGCGGGTAGTGGATG
>Ga0210398_10005671_pt1 | contig 11600 bp, 8 predicted proteins | sample IncBWC4OmetaG_FD_161047 | JGI IMG/M metagenome (GOLD analysis project Ga0210398, IMG submission 161047) | Forest soil microbial communities from Barre Woods Harvard Forest LTER site, Petersham, Massachusetts, United States - Inc-BW-C-4-O | ecosystem: Environmental > Terrestrial > Soil >... | reverse complement strand
TTGGATTTTTATCTAGATTTGGATGCGAAGTTGATTCGAGAACCGAATCCGCTGCCGATGCTGCATTGAGGGAAATACGACCCTTGCCACATTAATGTGGAATTTTGACTACTGGTGCGCGCTCCAAGCTTACATACGCATCAAATTCCGGAACAGGGCTGTTGGTCTTCACGGGTATTCCCAACAGCGACCAGTCCCCTTTGGATTGCACCAACTTGTCCCATTTCGCCTCGTCAAAAATCCACTGTCCGACAATATTTGCGCCTTCGACCCCTCTGGGTCCGTGAATAATACTGCCGGTCTCGAAAAGATAGAATTTGGCCGGGCCGACATTGGTTTTGACGAGATTGTTCTCATAATCAATCTCCACATCAGCTTGCATTGATAGTCGATATCGTCCGTAAATAAATACTTCTGAAGTCCATATTTTTGGCCCAGGAGAGAAGCCATAGTGGGTTATGAAATGGTCGCTGTCTCCGAACAATGTTTCCATTTCCTTGGGCCATGGGAGCCGTGCAATTCCCGATTGGACGGTTTTGACATAGTCGCTCATTGCGCCACCAATGCCACATGAGGCGGTAATTCCCAGCAATACGGCCAGGACGGCGATTGGTGCATAGCGCGGTATTCTCACGACATGTCCCAAACGAGCAGAACCTGTACCATTTCTTCATCCTCTTTACAGCGTGATGACAGGCTGAATTAACGAGAACGTCACATTCCCCGCAAGGCGTCGTTCGTCGCGCATACAGGCTTGGTCGGAATGACATTCGTCTTTAGAAATTTCCACGCGGGAGCGCGTGCGCCGTCTTGACGCGCAATGAACGGACGTACACCCTGAGGCATCAATTTATGACTCCGGAAAACTCGAAGGAAAAACCCAGTCCTGGCGCCGGTCCGTTAAGAATGACCCGCCGGCGTTTGCTGGGCTCCGCCGCCAGACTTGCCGCGCTGGCCGCCGCGTCGTCCATTTTGCCGCCGAACCTGCGGCGCGCGCTGGCGCAGGAACCGCCGCGCCAGGGTTCGTTGCGCGACATCAAGCATGTGGTGATGCTGATGCAGGAGAACCGTTCCTTCGACCATTATTTTGGGACGCTGGCGGGCGTGCGCGGTTTTGATGATCCGAACGCGCTGATCCTGCCCAACGGGAAGCCGGTCTTTTACCAGCCGGACCCGGAAAACCCGAGCGGTTATCTGCTGCCGTTTCATCTGGACACCCGCACGACGAGCGCGCAGAAAATTCCTTCGACCAGCCATTCGTGGCCGTGCCAGCACAGCTCCTGGAACGGGGGCAAGATGGACAACTGGCTGCCGGCGCATCGCAAAGTGGAGGGCGCGAAGGCGCCTTATGTGATGGGTTATCATACGCGGGCGGACATTCCCTTCCAATTTGCGCTGGCCGAGGCATTCACCATCTGTGACTCGTATCACTGCTCGGTGATGGGCCCGACGTGGCCGAATCGCATGTATTGGATGACCGGGACCATTGATCCGGAAGGCAAGGGCGGCGGCCCGATCATCAAGAACGAGGCGTTGGACGATGGCTACGACTGGCCCACCTACGCCGAGCGGCTGGAAGAGGCCGGCATCAGTTGGAAGGTCTATCAACAGGATGACAATTACGAATGCGACGTCCTGGAACTTTTCAAGGCCTACCGGGAAGCGGGGGAACAATCGCCCTTGCGCTTGAAGGGCCTGGCCCGCGGTCCCGAAGGCCGGTTTGAATACGATGCCCTCAACGACAAGCTGCCCGCGGTGTCCTGGATCATTCCGACCAGCTTTCAATCCGAGCACCCGGACTACATGCCGGCGGCGGGCGCGGCTTTCGTGGCCAGTAAAATCGATGCGATTGCCGCCAACCCGGAAGTCTGGGCCAAGACCGCGTTCATTTTAAATTACGACGAAAACGACGGGCTCTTTGACCATGTGGCGCCGCCGGTGCCGCCGCCCGGAACGCCGCACGAATTTGTGCGCGGAGTGCCGATCGGAGCGGGCTTCCGCGTTCCGTGCATCATCGTTTCGCCGTGGACGGCGGGCGGGTGGGTTTGCAGCGAGACTTTTGACCATACTTCGGTGCTGCAATTCCTTGAGAAATTCACCGGCGTGAAGGAGGAGAACATCTCCGAGTGGCGAAGGAAAACTTTTGGCGATCTGGTGTCCGCGTTTCGTTTTGATGAGGACAAGGCCGGGCCGCCGCAATTGCCCGATGCGCTCAGTCCCTACAGCATCGCGAAATATGAGGCGGGAAACCTGCCCGCACCCGAGCTGCCCGGCGCGGATCAAAAGCCGCCCGCGCAGGAAAAGGGAGAACGCAAACGTGTGCCGCGAAGCAAGGGCTGAGGGTATGATGGCGGATTAGGACGCGACACTGGCTCGCGAGCCGAATCGGCTGCGGATGTTACATTGAGGGGAATTGCGTATTACGGAATTGGGCCAGCGGAGACGCGCTTGGTTTATTCTTGATATTCATACCGGTATATAAACCACTCCGGCTCAATCGCAATAACATAAAGACCGCTAGCGACCAAGCCGCGCTCCTGGGGAAGTTTGTCGCTATCAAAACTATCAACCACATGCAACCTGTGTCCTCCACCATCAGTCATATGGCCCTTCGGAATGTAGAGCACTCCCCTATAATAATCTGAACATATCGCACAACCATGTCCCCAAAGTTCAAAGTCCACCGAGCCGTCTTCTCTGATTGTCACATCCTTGGCTCCAATTCTGCGAACGAGGTCGCGATATTCAGGAACGAGCCGTGTGTGAATCCCATCAATTTCTGCCATACCATCGGCCCCGACGCCTTTGGTGGAGCGATCATTTCGCAAGAGCGTAGCAAATCTAATATAGTCTGCCCGGTGCATCTCGAATTGCTTGCGCAGCCGCTGCTCGGAAGGAGGACCGTATTCCCACTCCGCCCAGGACCATAAGCTAACTCCGGCTAGTAAAAGCGCTATCGCTGTGAGACAGACTTTGAGTGCCCTCTTCATTCTTTACCTGAAATTTGTCATCCAACTTCACTTTTCTTTATCCACTTTAGAGCGAGGTGGCAATCCAAATTCCGAACAGGAATTGTTCGGCCCCGTCAGGGCCGGATGATTTACGGGCCTTCTACCGTGGGTTGAAACCCATGGCTATTCACGTTTGGCCCCGTTGGGGCCAAGGTGCCGGTGGTCGCGTCGGGCCGAGGCAGGAATCGGTTGACAAATGTCGGGGGCTGGAAGAGAGTGGCGGCGTCGGTAAGGGGCCTTCCTTTCGCGCAAGGCTCCGAGAAAAGTCAGTCCGGGTCCAAGGGCCAAAGTCCAAAGTCCAAACTGAAAACACAAGGCGCTCGTGCGCCCATTGATGATCGTGATATACAAGCAACGAGGCAGATGCAGAGATGTCAGGGACGGAGTGGAATCCGTCCCTACCATGCGCCCACCAAGAAAACGGCGGAGCGGGAATCCGGCGGGTAGAACACGATCCGCCTCCGCCGAGCTACGGCGTGACGAGTAAGACACGGTAAAACACAATAAAACACGATAATTGCAGATAATATTTTTTTGTGACTGTTTGTCTGGTGAAATTGGTACCGGGGCTTCGCCGAAGCCCAGTCTTTCTTAATTTATGCCCGGCGCGCAGTGGACTGCGCGCCCTACCCGGTATGGCGTATGCCCAAGTGGCTCGTTTCTCGCCGGTTAACGCCATTTTTGACGTTTTTAGGCCCGTTTCTCAGCCGGAAGGAATTGATTTCTCGCCGGTTATACAGATTTGCCCGGAAATTTTTTTCCACGAAGAATTCCAAGCTCAGCAGTCAAGACTAAACTGAAAAATCTGACGCTAAACGGGGCAGACAGTATGCCATTAGAAGGGTTCTTCGCCGGAGGCGGGCAGGGGAGCGAGGGGCTGGCGTTTCATAAGGCGCAGGGTCTCGCGTTGACGGAGCAAATTCACGCGCTCGTCATCGGCGGTTTCGGGCTGTTCGCCGCGCTGGGCGAGCACGGCGAGCTGGCGGTCAATGGACTGGTTGCGCAAGCGCAGGACGAGGTCGCCAAGCTGCTGGGTAGGATTGGGAATGGCCCGGTCTTCCGCGGTGGCTTCGGTGATCAACCGGCGCATGTCCGTGGTGGGACACTCGGTCAAAAATGCGGCCACGTTCTGCCAGCGGCCTTCCGCTTCCGCCACGAGACGCAGGGAAATGATTTCCCGCACCTGCGCGTGGTGAATCCAGCTGGGATCCAGATGGGCGCGCAGCCAGGCGGCGGTGTCTTCATGCAGCAAGGCGAGTTTGAGCAGCCAGAATTCCGGCGACGTGGGTCGCGGCATTTCTTCGGTCGCGGATTCGATGTCGGGCGGGACAATATCCGGCGACGCATTGACGGGCGCGGCGTTTTTCGAGCGACCGGCCTTCTTAAACTCGACGCGCATGGCTTCGGGCGAAACGCCGAGGCGCAGCGCAGTTTTTTGCGCGTAGGTGTCCACCATGACGACGTTGCCGGTCTTATGCACGGCCTCGGCCATGGCCTGCAGGATGGCGAGCCGGCCCTTGTCGGTGGTGGGGTCGTTCGTGGCGCAGAGGCGGTTCAAATAATAATCGAAGAAGCCCTCGGCATGTTCGATGAGTTGTTTGAAAGCCTCGCCGCCGGATTGCTTGATGAAGCTGTCGGGGTCGTGCGGCGCAGGAACGACCGCGACGCGGATGGACAGACCGGAGGCGAGCAGGCTGTCGAGCGAGCGCACGGCGGCGTTCTGGCCGGCGTTGTCGGAATCAAAACAGAGGACAACCTCGTCCACGTAACGTTTCAGGATGCGGGCGTGGTCGGCGGTGAGCGCGGTGCCCTGGGGCGCGACGATGTTCTGCACGCCGGCCATGAAACAGGCGATGAGGTCGAGCTGGCCTTCGCAAACAATGGCGCTCTGGGCGTCGAGCAGGACGCGCTTGGACTTGTCGAGGCCGAAGAAGACCTTGCCCTTGGTGAAGATGGGGGTCTCGGGCGAGTTGACGTATTTGGCGGTTTTCACCTCGGCGGAAAGCACGCGGCCGCTGAAACCAATCACGCGGCCCTGCTCGTCGCAGATGGGGAAGATGAGCCGCCCACGAAAACGGTCGTAATGGCCATCGGCGCCATCGCGGCGCAAGATGAGGCCGCCCTGTTCGACGAGCGCGAGGTCGTGGCCTTTGCTTCTGGCCCAATTAACAGTGTCGTCCCAAAGGTCGGGCGCGGCGCCGAGGCGGAAGAGTTTGACGGCTTCGGCGGAAACGCCGCGGCTGGCGAGATAATCGCGCGCGGCCTGGCCGGAGGCCTCGTTCGCGAGGGCGTTTTGCCAGCGCTGGGTGATTTGCTCGTGGATTTGGAGGAGGCTGTCCTTGAGATGGCGGCTTTGCTGCTGACCGGGATTGTTCTCGGTCTCGAGGGGGATTTTGGCGCGGTCGGCGAGACGGCGCACGGCGTCGGGGAAGGGGATGTTCTCGTATTCCTTGACGAAGGTGAAGACATCGCCGCCCTTGTGGCAGCCGAAGCAGTGGAAGATTTGCTTGTGCGGATTGACGTTGAAGCTCGGGGATTTCTCCTTGTGGAAGGGGCAAAGCGCGGTGAAGTTGGCGCCGGCGCGTTTCAGGGGCACGTACGAACCGATGACGTCAACGATGTCACTCGCGGCGCGAACCTGTTCCAGAGTTGCGGGGGTAAAGAATCCAGCCATGCGACGGAAACAAAAACCATTGCGTCAACGCAATGGCTTGTTCTATCGCGCCGGGGCGTGCAAGGCAAACCGTTAATCTTCCTTCTTGCGGGGCAGATCCTTGTGCTCCGACTTGGTGGAGGCGATGAGGAGAAATTCGGCGTTATTCTTGAGCAGACTGCCGAGGCAGGACTCCCTGAAGATCTGGATTTGCGCGGCGGAAAGGCAGGGGAAGAATGTGCTGCCATACATGTCCTCCTGGTAGGCCTTCGTGCTGGCGATTTCCTGCGCGCTGTAGTAGGGAGCATTCAAAATTGCGAGCCCCGCGAGCAGGATGCAGAGGAACCGTATCGCGCCACCGAGCATGCCCAGATAAAATTCCGCCCGGCCGAAAACATCGCTGCCGGTCAATTTCCCGCCCCCGAGCTTTTTCAGCATGGAAAAGGTGCATTTGATCATGATGGCCATGATGATATAGCAGGTGATGTAGCAGAAGAGATGGGACATTGGCGAGCTGTCGGCCAGCATATCGCCGAGAGGCCGGTAAGTCACGGCGCAGACGGCGACAATCGTCAGCCATTGGAGCATCGGCGTCAGTTCCACGGACATGCCGTTCTTGCGGCCCTGCCGGATGCCGAACATGATCACTATCACGACCATCAGGTCAAACCAGTTCAGCGGGCTGTGTTCAAGGCTCAACGATTTCATAAATGCTCAGATTCTGGACACTTTTTGAGTGTTCCCAGCAATAGTAAGCAAATTTCCGGCCAGTTTTGGGGCCGGGGCGGAAGCGGCGTGGTCTCAAGGATGGTCGCGCAGCCAGTAGCGGATCACCGTTGCCTGCGAGTTCTGCGGGTCCAGTTCCAGCACCTTCGCGTAATGCGGACGCGCGGCGGCGGGCCGGTGGAATTGCTCGGCGTAAAGGTTGGCGAGCGTCAAGTGCGCCATGGCAAGGTGTTGCGGGGTTTCGTCCGGCGAAGCGGCCAGCAATTTTTCCAATTCCTGGGCGGCGTCGATGACGTAACCGGCCTTGATCAGGGCGAGCGCGAAATTGAACCTGGCGTTGAAGGAATCCGGCTTGATGGCCAGCGCAATTTCATAGGCCAGCAGCGCCTGCGTCATGTCCCCCGAATCAAACGCCGCCAGTCCGAGATTGGATTGCGCCTCAAAAAAGGACGGGTCGGCCTGGGTCGCCGCGCGGTAAAGCCGCACGGCATCCTGCAATCGCCGTTCATGCTGCGCCTCGGCGGCCTGCGCGAAATATCGCTCCGCCTGCGTGCGATTGCCTTCCGCCGGTTTTGCGGGCGAGACATAATTATACCGCGCCACCCGCGGTGCGGACGCGGATGCCGTTCGCGAAGCATCGCCGGCATTTCCGTCGCTCGGGCCGGTCTCCGGCTGGGGCGTGGGCGTCACCACGGGTGTGGGTTCGCGATGGAAAGGGTTTATGCGCTGGAAAAATCCCGGCTTGGGTGTGTCGCCCGGGGCCGCGTCATCCACCGGAGGGCTGACGATGACACTGCCGTCAGACGTGGAGGTTCCGGTCGAAGTGGTTGCGGCGCGCGGGGCCGGTTGCGAATTTGCCGCCACGCGCACCGTCGGTTCGTCGTGCAATTGAACCGATTCGGGCGGGCTGGACGGGGCAGTGTCGGAATCCGATTCAACATTTCTGGTGTAGTCTGCTGCGGTCCCGCCTCGCGGGCTGTTGGTGACCGGAGCCGGCCGGCCGCCGTTCGACGCGGTTCTCGCCGGAACGGCTGCAAGTTCACCGACGGGATGCGCGGCCGCGTTCAATTCCTGCTCGAGCTGACGGGCGATGGCATTGACATCACCCCAGTTTGCGGGCTTGGGAGTCAGGGCGAGATATTCGTGGTATCTTTGAAGTGCCGACGGACGCTCGTTCTGATAACCCTGCTGCGTGATGGCCAAATTCAGGAGCGCGGGGGCGTAATTGGGCTGCTGCGCGAGCGCATTCTCAAAACAGGCCACGGCATCGCGATGGCGGTTAAGCTGCAATTCCACCAATCCCAGCCCGTTGAGCGCCTCAGGGTTGTTCGAACCGAGTTGCAGCGCCTGCCAAAAACATTTCTCGGCCGAGGCGGTGTCGTGCTGGCGCAATTCAACCGTTCCCAGCTTCACCCAGCCCGAGGGCGAATTGCCTTCGTGCAGCGTGAAGGCGGTCAATTCGTTTCGCGCCGCATCGAGCTTATCCGGTTGATTTTGCTCCAGCAGCAGGCAACCAAGGTTGTAATGCGCCACCACGAGGTCGTGATCGAGTTTCAACGCCTTCTGATACGCTGCTGCGGCGGCGTCCGGTTGACCTGCAAGGTGACATGCCAGCCCGAGATAATTCCATGCCTGCGCGTTGCCAGCCATCAACTCCGTGGCCGAGTTCAATTTCTCCACGGCTTCCGGGTATTTGCCCTCTTCCAACAGGTGTTTTCCCTCCAGCAACGCGCGCGGTCCCGGCGGCCCGCATCCTGCCGTCCACATCGCGGCAACCAGCAGCGCGAACATCAGGCTGCGGCGGCTAAGAGCCTGTCTGAAAATTCGGAGGGGTCCTGCGGCGGGGGATTTTGGCGGTGGCCAAGGCGGCGAGTTCCGAGCATCCCCGGAGCGGGCTGTAAGGAACGAGCCAACGTCGGCCACGGGCAAAAGACCCGCCGCCCGGAGGGTTTTCGGGCGAAAGGCCGTCTGGCTTCGTTGCTCCTCAGTCGAAGATCCGCCAGGGATATTCTTCCTCGTCGCCCCTCGCCATCCAGCCTTTCGCCCAAAAACAGAACTCCTCGGAATTTTCAGACAGGCTCTAAACAGGTTTTTGTTGGTCGCCATCCTCCGAGGTGGTAACATTCAGCGCTGCAAGTGTCAAGAAACGCACAGTCTAGCACGGGAATAGTACGCCGGGTCGCGCCATGGCTGGCCCTTTGCCTCTGTCAGCTCCTGCTTGCGCGGGCACCGGCCCAGGAACCGCTTGCTCCGGCCCGCGCCAACAACACATCGCGCGCGCGCGTTGTTATTGTGGAAGACCCGGACGCCACTTACGACCTGCAGCCGGTTGGCTACCGGATTCAAACCATGGTGGATCGGGGCATCACCAATCTCACCGGCAAAACCACCGTGTCCAACGCCTGGCTCAGCCTCGTCTCCACGAACGACACCGTCGGCATCAAGGTCTATTCCTCGCCCGGCCCGAACAGCGGCACCCGCCCCGCCGTTGCCGCCGCGGTCGTCCAGGGTCTCATCGCCGCGGGCCTGCCGCCCCAACAAATTGTCATCTGGGACAAGCGCGCCGTGGACCTGCGCCTTGCCGGCTATTTCGACTTCGAACAGCGCTACGGCATCCGTGTGCTGGGCAGCATCGAAGCGGGTTACGACGAGACCAACTTCTACGAAGCCGCGCTGCTCGGGCCGATGAGCTGGACGGATGTTGAGTTCAACCAGAAGGGGCCAGGCATGGGCCGGAAATCCTACGTCTCCCGCCTTGTCAGCCGGCGGCTCACGAAAATCATCAATGTCACGCCCATGATGCACCACAACGCCACCGGCGTTTACGGCAATCTTTTCAGCCTCACCATGGCCAGCGTGGACAACACGCTGCGTTTCGAGAACAACGTCGCCGAGCTCGATAAGGCCGTCCCGGAAATCTATGCGCTGCCGGTCTTCGGTGACAAGGTTGCCGGCGAACGCGTTGTCCTGACCATCGTGGACGCCCTCATCTGCCAGTATGAAGGCCAGCAGCAGGGGTTGCTCCATTACTCGACCGTGCTCAATCAACTCCGCTTCAGCCACGATCCCGTCGCGCTCGATGTCCTTTCCCTCCAGGAAATCAATCACCAGCGCGAACTGGCCGGCACGCCCGTGGTCAACACGAACATGGAACTGTTCAACAACGCCTCCCTCCTCGAAATCGGCGTCAGCGATACCAACCGCATTGATGTGACCCGGCTGCCTTGATTCTGGCGCGCTCAAAATTCCGCGCTTCGCTTTCACTCCAGCTCCCACCCCGGCAGAATGTCCGCGTTCACGGAAGTCTCTCCACCTCCCTGCAATAACTTCCGCTCCGCCAGCATCCCGATCATCGCCGCGTTGTCCGTGCAAAGATTCCGCTCCGCCAGCCGCAACGCCAGTCCGTTTTCCCGGCACGCCGCCGTCAGCGCGTTCCGCAATGCGCGATTGCACGTCACGCCGCCCGATGCCGTCACGCATCCCACGCCCAGGCGTTTCGCCGCGCGCATCGTCTTCGCCACCAGCACCTCCACGATCGCCGCCTGCACGCTCGCGCACAGGTCGCGCAATTTCTTTTCATCTTCCAGCGCCTCCGGATGGTCGCGAATATAATAACGCACCGACGTCTTCAATCCGCTGAAGCTGAAATCATCATTCGCCTCGCGCAACATCGGCCGCGGAAAATCAATCGCCTCCGCGTCTCCTTTCTCCGCCAGCCGGTCAATCTCCGGGCCGCCGGGATATGCCAGTCCGATCAGCTTCGCCGTCTTGTCAAAACATTCGCCGGCGGCATCGTCAATCGTTGACCCCAGCACCCGGTGCTTCAGCTCCGACTCCACATGCACCAGCAGTGTGTGCCCGCCGCTGACGATCAACGAAACATTCGGTTGGAACGCCGCAAAATCCGCCGCCATCGGCTCGCCGTTAATCCATGGCGAATACAGGTGCGACTCATGATGATGAACCCCCACGAATGGTTTGCGCAGCGCGAAGGCCGTGGCTTGCGCGGCCTTGAATCCCACCAGCAGCGCGTTGGGCAATCCCGGGCCCCGTGTCGCCGCCACGGCGTCCAACTGCGCGCTTGTCACCCGCGCCGTTTCCAGTGCGGTCCGCGCCACCGGCAATAGATTCCGCAGATGCTCCCGCGCCGCGAGTTCCGGCACCACGCCGCCGTATTCCGCGTGCAGTTTTATCTGGGACGACACCACGTTCGACAGCACCTGTCCGTCGCGCACGACCGCGACGCTGGTTTCGTCGCACGAAGTTTCAAAGGCGAGCAAAGTCATGCGCGGTGGTGGGCCGATTTCGCAATAAGGCAAACTGGCCGTTAGTGCCTTGATTTGAAATCAACTGCGCTTTTTTGAGGTTCTTAGCAGAAGCCAGAAGGCGGCAAAGACAATGGCCAATCCGCTCCAATAAATCAAAGTCCATGACGCGTTTCTGGAAAACGAACCCGGCTTGGTCATGGTCCCGATTGCACAAATCAGAAAAATGATGGAGGCACTAATTAGCAGGTTTTTCTGTTTGTTATTCACTTGTTCCCCGTGTCCGTTATTGGTTGGCCGACATGACCTTGTCGGTCTTGCTGGCGACGTTCTGGTTCGCCGGCGAACGCTTCGTGAAAATCAGCACGCCCTTCAACTCATCTTCCGCACGAGTCAGTTGCTCGTCCTCCACGTCCTTGATTTGCGCGCGGTCGCTTTCGCTGAGATTCTCCAGGCTCGGCCGCCGCCACTTCATCTCAATCGCCATCGCTTCCTCGTCCGGAACCGGGACGATGCAGTCCGGCGTGATGCCCTGGCCATGAATCACCTTGTGGCTGGGCGTGTAATATTTCGCGGTCGTCAGCCGGAGCGCGGAACCGTCGTTCAGCGGAATGATGCTTTGCACCGAACCTTTGCCAAACGTCTTTTGGCCCATGACCAGCCCGCGATGCAGGTCCTGGAGGCAGCCGGAAACAATTTCCGACGCGCTTGCGCTGTTGAAATTCACCAGCACCACCATCGGCATGCCGTTGAGTTCATCGCCGTGGCCGTCCGCGTAAAAGGTCTTTGAATCTGTGCTCGGATTCTGGCCTTCCGTGGACACCACCAGTTGCCGGCGCGGCAGGAACTTGGAACAAACCTCCACGGCCTGGTCCAGCAATCCGCCCGGGTTTCCCCGCAAATCCAGGATGAATCCCTGCATCCCCTGGTCTTTCAGCTTGTGAA
>Ga0210398_10005670_pt1 | contig 11600 bp, 11 predicted proteins | sample IncBWC4OmetaG_FD_161047 | JGI IMG/M metagenome (GOLD analysis project Ga0210398, IMG submission 161047) | Forest soil microbial communities from Barre Woods Harvard Forest LTER site, Petersham, Massachusetts, United States - Inc-BW-C-4-O | ecosystem: Environmental > Terrestrial > Soil >... | reverse complement strand
CAACTGGATTCTGTTTTCGCCGAGATCGACCGGCGACTTGGTGATGTCGCGGTAAGGCACCTTGGCGATCGCGAGGCCGTTTTCCTTGACGAAGCCGTCGAAGACGAATTCGGAAAATCCCGGCGCCACCGCATAGCTCGTCTCGTTCGGCTTGGCGCGCGCCAGCGCCACGAACTCGGCCAATGTGGAAATGCCGAGACTGGTCGGCACGGCGACCGCGATCTGCACCTTGGCGACCGCCGCGATCGGCGCGAGGTCGGTCTCCGGATCGAAGGTCATATCGTCGTGCAGGTAGCGCTGCACGACGAAGAGGCTGCTCGGCCCGAAGTATAACGTGTGGTCGTCCTTTGCCGACACGACGGTCCCCAGCGACAACAGGCCATCGCCTCCAGGCTTGCCGTCGATGACGATGGGCTGGCCCCATTTCTGCTGCAGCGTGTCGGTAATCAGCCGCGCGGCTGTGTCGGCTCCCGAGCCCGGACCGAACGGCAGCACGAAGCGCACCGGATGCGTGGGCCACTGCTGGGCGAAGCTTGCCGTCGCGGCGATGGCCTGAATCGCCAGCGCCAAAGCAAGGACAATGGCGACCGTCGTGAAGCGAGACCAACCGTTGCGCATGACCCCTCCCCGGAGTGTCCGATGGCGCGAGCGGCCGACGCCGCCGGCGCAGTCCGCGAGGTTTGGACCAAGCGAAACCAGATTGTCCAGTACCTCGCTCTTTCGCCGCGCCGACGCGGTGATCGAACTGTCCCACCCTGCAGCGCAGAGGGCCCGTTCCCACTTCCGAAGTGCCGGCTTAAGCCGATATGATACCCTCCCGGAAGGTTGGAGAAGCGAGTGCGGCGGCGCGAATTCATTGCACTGCTTGGCGGCATTACAACCGCGTGGCCATTTCGGGTGCGCGCTCAGCAGCCGCAAATGCCGGTCATCGGCTTTCTGAACGGGACGTCTTTGTCGGGCTATGGACGTTTCCTCGATGCGTTTCGCAAGGGTTTGGCGGAAGAAGGATATGTCGAAGGACGCAATGTAAGAATCGAGTACCGCTGGGCCGAAGGAAATTACGAGCAACTGCCCAGCATGGCGGCGGATTTGGTTGGGATGCACGTCGACCTCATTGCTGCAACCAGCACTCCAGCCAACGTGTCCGCCGTTGCCGCAACCAAGACGATACCGATTGTCTTCACGACGAGCAGCGACCCGGTTGAACTCGGCCTTGTTCCGAATCTCAATCACCCTGGGGGCAATGTCACAGGCGCAGTTACACTGAACGTCGAGACGGGATCCAAACGGCTGGAGCTACTCCACAACGCCGTACCCGCGGCCTCGGCATTCGTTGTTTTGCGTAATCCGACCCGCCCTGGGGCGACGAACTCAACGCAGGAATTGCAGGAGGCTGCGGTAAAGCTAGGAATGCAAATGGATGTCTTTGACGCCAGCACCGAGGACGACATCAACGAAGCCTTCGCGCAAGCCGCAAAGGGCCGCAGTGCCCGCGCCCTGATCGTCACCACGGACGCATTCTTCTTCAGCAAACGAGCGCAATTGATTGCATTGCAAGAACACTTTGCAGTTCCAGCGATCTTTGATCGTAGGGAATTCGCGGAGGTGGGAGGCCTGATGAGCTATGGCGGCGATGTAGCGGAGATATATCGATTGGCTGGCATCTACGCTGGAAGGATTATCGGCGGTGTAAAGCCTGGCGATCTGCCAGTGCAGTTGTCGACAAAGCTTGAACTGGTCATCAACTTAAAGGCCGCAAGAAAGATAGGAATCAATATCCCCGCCGACGTGATTGCCACGGCCGACGACATTATCGAATAAGGTGCTATGGCCCTTAGCGGACATTCCATTCGCGCCCTCGAATGTCCGTTGTGGATGGACGTCGCGCCGGCTTTTATCGCGAACCACTTTTTGCACCAACACACGCTGCAAATTCCGGCTACCCTTGAGTACTGTAGTTGCGGAGGTGTCGTGACTTCAGTCGTCCCGTAAAGACGGGTACAATCCTCTTTGGCGATCCTCGTCTGCCAACTCGGGTCGCCGCACCGGGGCCAACATAGCGGCGCGGGAAAGTACAGCAACGATGATGGATGTACTGTTCAATGGTGTAGGATGGACCGACATCGCACTCACCCTCAACCGCATCGCGGTTGGAATGTTCTTTATGCTCTCCGGCTACCACAAGCTCTTCAACCCGGAGCGCCATCGCATATTTGCCGACGAACTCAAGGGACTAGGCGTTCATGCCGTGGGCTTTAACCAATGGTGGGTGCCGACAGTCGAGTTCAGCGCCGGCGGCGCTGTCGTCATCGGGCTCCTCGCACCGCTGGCTGCGCTTGGCCTGCTTTTCATCACCCTCGTCGCCATCGCCACGTCGGGACGGCAGCGCATCAAAGCCTACAAGCCGATCGACGAAGCGGACCGGATCGACGATTGGCTCTATCTGCCCGAGATCCTCTATGCCTTCATGCTGATCGTGGTCGTCTCGGCCGGCGCCGGGCCGTACGGCCTCGATGCCATCATCTGGGGCCTGATCGACAAGCACGGCGCGTGAGTTCGCGATGACGAAAATTGTTACGACCTTCCCCAGAGCCGTGCGGGTCATCGAGCATACTTTGATCCCGTTGAAAGACGGCACGATGCTCGCGGCGCGCATCTGGCTGCCGGAGGATGCCGAGCGCAATCCAGTCCCGGCAATCCTGGAGTATCTGCCCTATCGCAAGCGCGACGGGACTTACGAACGTGACGCGCTGACGCATCCCTATCTCGCCGGTCACGGCTACGCCGGCGTCCGTGTCGACATTCGCGGCAGCGGTGAATCGACCGGCTTGCTGTTCGACGAGTACGCCACGCAGGAACAGGACGACGGCGTCGAGCTGATCGCGTGGCTGGCGGCACAACCTTGGTGCAACGGCGCCGTCGGCATGATGGGAATCTCCTGGGGCGGGTTCAACGGGCTTCAGATCGCGGCGCGCCGTCCGCCGGCGCTCAAAGCCATCGTCACCATCTGTTCGACCGACGATCGCTACGCCGACGACGCGCATTACATGGGCGGCACGTTTCTCACCACCGCCGGACTCGAGTGGGCCTTTTTCTTTTTCGGCTTGATGTGCCTGCCGCCCGATCCGGAGCTGGTCGGCGATCGCTGGCGAGCGATGTGGTTGGAGCGCTTGGCGAACATACCGCTGTTCCAGGACAATTGGCTGCAGCACCAGCGGCGCGATGCGTATTGGAAGCACGGCTCGGTCTGCGAGGAATACGCGGCGATCCAATGCCCGGTCTATGCCGTCGGTGGTTGGACCGACGGTTATAAGAATGCGATCCCGCGCCTTCTCGAGGGACTGACGGTGCCGCGCAAGGGTCTCATCGGGCCATGGGCCCATGCCTATCCGCACTTTGCGCTTCCCGGACCGCAGATCGGATTCCTCCAGGAAATTTTGCGATGGTGGGATCATTGGCTCAAGGGCGTCGATACCGGCGTGATGGATGAGCCGATGCTGCGGGCGTGGATGACGGAAAGTGTCAAACCCGCGGCCCACCACGACACGTTGCCAGGCCGGTGGATTGCAGAACCTTCGTGTCCACCGCCAGGAGTAACGCCGCGGCGGCTGTTCTTGACCGACGCGGGACTGCGAGACGCCGCGGCACCTTTGATGGCGCGCGCCGTATGCTCGCCACAGACGCTTGGCAAGTGTTCAGGCGATTGGGTTCCGTTCGGTCGTGCGCGCGATCAGGCGCGCGACCAGCAAGACGATGACGCGCGGTCCCTGGTTTTCGAGACGGCGCCACTCGATGCGCCGATCGAGATCCTTGGCGCTCCGATCGTAACGTTCGATGTCGCGTCCGACCGGCCGCTTGCTAGCCTGGTGGTTCGGTTATGCGATGTGTACCCGTCCGGCGAATCGTTGCGCGTCAGCTATGGCGTGCTCAACCTCACCCATCGCGAGAGCCACGAACATCCCGCTCTGCTGGCGCCAGGCGAGCGCTACCGCGTGCGCATCAAGCTCAATGACGCAGGCTCGGTATTTCCAACCGGCCACAAGGTGCGGCTTGCGATATCGACGGCTTACTGGCCGATGATCTGGCCCAGTCCGCAGACGGCGACCGTGCAGATCTTTGCCGGCACGCTCGATCTGCCGCAACGCTTGCCCAACATCGCTGACGCAAAACTCTCGCCATTTCCCGAACCGGAGACGGCGTCACCCGAGAAGCCGACCATCATTCATCGCGATGGCGTGCGGATCGAACGCATCGACCGCCTTGGTCTGGAATTAGGCACACAGTACAAGTCGGAGTATCACGTCGAGGACAATGATCCGCTCAGCGCCGTCGCCGAGCTGCGCAATATCCAGACTCTGTCGCGAAACGAATGGCAAATCCGGGTCGAGACGCAGCTGCGGATGTCATCCACGGCCAATGCCTTCCTGCTGCAGGGAAGCATGCGCGCCTTCGCGGGCGCAAACGAAGTGTGCCGTCGCGACTGGGATCGCACTATTCCTCGAGATTTCTCATGATCGATTTGAAAAAGGCATGAGCGACGGCAGCGTTATGACAAACGGCATCAACAATGAGCTCATTCTTGCCGCCCGTATTCTTCTCACGGCGCTATTTCTGATTTTCGGCTGGAGAAAGCTGAAGGATTTTTCAGGCACTGTCAGTCAAATGGTGCAGCTTGGCGTTCCGATGCCGACGCTGGCTGCAGCAGTCGCGACCTTCATGGAGCTTCCGGTTGCGTTCGCGGTCGCTATTGGCGCGCTCACGCGTCCATTGGCTTTGCTTATGTTTTTATACACGCTGGGCACTGCGCGTTTTGGGCATCGCTATTGGACAATGACGGGATCGGAACGAGTCGACAACATGGATGGCTTTTACAAAAATCTCGGCATTATGGGCGGCTTCTTGCTGTTGTATATTACGGGCCCCGGAAAATACTCGATCGATGCATTGTGGAATATCGCCGCGCAATAACCTGCGTGCTACCGCAACCTCTCTCCTCGAACGGTGGGCTTTGTGTTTTTGCCTGTAACGAGTTTGTGTATTTAGCTGTAAGTCACAGTTCATTGCTAAAGCAAATTGCCAGACGTATTCTCGCGAAGGGCGAAATACCATATCCGAATTGGAGTCGCCTATGAGCCAAGTACAAGTCGAGCAGAAAACCTATCAGATGCCCCCGCAGGACGGCATTACCGTCGCGCACTTTATCACCGTCGCCGACATCGAGCGATCGCTTCGATTTTACGAAACGGTCTTCGGTAGTCGCATTCTGAGCAGAGGCGACAGCAAGGGCGCGCCAGGTTACCTCCAGATCGCGAACACCTGGCTCATTGTCAACGTCGGGGGCGGTCCGACACCCGACAAACCAACGGTGACGCTCAGCGTCCCCGCCGACCCCGATTCAGTCAACAGCTTCATGAATATCCGCGTTGCCGATATTCAAGCCTGCTATGAACTATGGCGAAGCCGAGGAGCCGAGTTTCTCACCGAGCCAAAGCCCAAATACGGCGAGACGCGCTGCTACATTCGCGATCCCGATGGCTACATCATAGAAGTCGGGCAAAGCAACCCGGGTGTCACCTACGGCTAAGAGGAGCAACAACGGAAGTCGGAGAAAATCCCATGAAGTCCGAAAGGCAAGGCATCAACCCGGCAGTCAAGCCGAGCGGAACAGGATGCGTCGAATGCTCAGGCGCGGGCGGATGGTGGTTTCATCTTCGCCGATGCGCGCAATGCGGTCACATCGGCTGCTGCGACAGTTCACCAAGTCAGCATGCATCGAAACATTTCGCCGCTACGGGTCACCCGATTATCACCAGTTTCGAGCCGGGCGAGCATTGGTTTTACGATTACCGTACGGAGGATTCCTTCGCCGGCCCGAAGCTGGCCGCTCCTCACGCCCATCCGCTGGATCAACCGGCGCCCGGACCGGCCGAACGGGTGCCTGCAAACTGGCAAACGCTGCTTCACGAATAGGGGCGGCTCTTTGGTTCGAGCGCAAGCCACAATGAATGAAGAGCAGGCCATTCGCGCGGCTTTGGATCGCCACTGGGCAGCCTCGGACGCGAATGACTTCGAGACCGAGCACGAGATTTACCACGACGATGCCGTGCTCGAGTACCCGCAGTCCGGCGAGCGGATCCGCGGCCGGCGCAATATTCAGGCGTCGCGTTCCGCGCAGCCGAACAAGAAACGTTTTAGCGTGCGGCGCGTACTCGGTGCTGGCGACCTTTGGGTCAGTGAATTCGTCCTGACATACGACGGGGCGCCGTCTTACACGGTGAGCATCATGGAGTTCAGAGACGGCAAGGTTGCCCGTGAGACCCAGTACTTCGGCGATCCGTTCGCGCCCGGGCCCTCGCGCGCGCAATGGGTCGAGCGGATAAGCTGATCGCCTCGCAGCCGTCCCCAATGGAATATCGGGCGTCGGCCTTACTCCGGCTTGATGTTGGCCTCTCGGATCACCTTGGCCCACGTCCCGGTCTCGTTGCCGATCAGATTGCCGAATTCGGCGGGCGTCATCGGCAGCAGCACCTCGCCCAAGTCGGCAAGTTGCGTGTTCAGCTTGGGATCGCTTAAGCCCGCGTTGATCTCCTTGTTGAGCCGGTCGATGACGGCTGTGGGCAGATCCTTTGGCGCGCCGATGCCGAACCAGAGACTCACGTCATAGCCGGGCAGGACTTCGGCCACGCTCGGCAGGTCCGGCAATCCCTGCCATCGCGCCGCGGTGGTGACCGCCAGCGCCCGCAGTTTGCCCGCCTGGATATAGCCGATTGACGAAGGCACCGGACAAAACACGATCTGCACCTGCCCGCCGAGCAGATCGGGGAAGTAACTGCCGCGATACGGAACGTGGACCATGTCGATCCCGGCCATGAACATGAACAGCGCGCCAAAAATATGCGGCGCGCTGCCGCTGCCGGCCGATGCCATGTTGATCTTGCCCGGGTTAGCCTTGGCATAGGCGATGAGCTCGGGAACCGTCTGGGCCGGAAACGACGGCGTGACAACGATGGCGTAAGGCGTGCGGCCGATGCTGGCGACCGGTGCGATATCGCGGATGAAATTGAAGTTGAGATTGTCGTAAAGCGTCGCATTGATGGCGTTTGCCGACGTGGCCAGCAGCAGCGTGTAGCCATCCGCAGGCGCACGCACGACCGCTTCGGTGGCGACATTGCCGGCGGCGCCGGGCCGGTTATCGACGATGACTTGTTGGCCGAGACGCTCCGACAGCCATTGACCGATCAGTCGCGCGGTGATGTCGGCAGCGGAGCCTGGCGGAAAGCCGGCAATAATGCGCACCGGCCGCGTCGGATAGGCTTGCGCGCTCGCGTTCCTCGACATGGCCGGGACCGCAGCGGCGCCTGCGGCAAGATGAAGAAAAAGACGGCGGGAAAGTTGCATTCGATCGCCTCACGGGTGCGCAATGAAAAACGTTATCATGCCTCACACGGCAAGTCCGGCATCTAACGATGCCAGCCGGTGGCCGTCCGACCTGGCTCGGTATAAGATAGTCATGATGAGCAATGCGGGCGGATCGGCGAAATTTCCGCACGAGGCGCCGGGAGAACAACACATGGACACGACAACCCTACGGAAAAAAGCCGACAGCTTTAGCCTCCGGCAGCTCTCTCCGGCGCTCGGGGCCGAAATCTTAGGGATTGACTTGCGCGATCCGATTGACGACGCGCTCAAGCAGAAATTCCTCGATGCTTGGCACCGGCATCTCGTTCTGCTGCTGCGCAACCAGACGCTGGACGAGGATGCCCAGGTGCGCTTTGCCGAGACCTTTGGCACGCTCGCGAAAACCACCTCGGGCCGTGCGTTCAGCGTGAAGCACCCATCCGTCATGCTGGTCTCGAACATCCGCGAAGACGGCAAGCCGATCGGTGCGCTGCCCGACGGCGAAATGCATTTCCACACTGACCAGTGCCACCAGGCAACGCCCGCGAAAGCGACGATGCTCTACGCCATCGAGATCCCGAGCAAGGGCGGCAACACGCTGTTCGCCAACGCTTACACGGCGTACGAGACTTTGCCCGACGACATCAGGCAGCGCATTGCCGGCCGCCGCGCGCTGAACGCTTACACTTCGGATACGATGCTGCGCTCCGCGAATTATGATGATGCCAAGTCATCGTGCTGGCATCCCGTGGTGCGCACGCATCCGGCAACGGGACGCAAGGCGCTCTATGTGAACCGCCTGATGACACGGGAAATCGAAGGCCTGCCGCACGAGGAGAGTGAAGCGATCCTGCAGACACTTTTCGATCACCAGGAGCAGCAAAAATTCGTCTACGAGCATGTCTGGCGCGTCGGCGACATCGTGATGTGGGACAATCGTTGCACGCTGCACGCGCGCAGTGATTTCTCCGCCGGCGAGCGGCGCTTGTTGCGGCGCGTGACCATCCTCGGCGAAAAGCCGGTGTAGGATATTTTCGATGTTTTACAACAGATCGCGCAGTTGATCCGGCCTCGGGGCGGCGGGTTTCACCGCAACGGCACGGCGCGCCGTCGCCTCGATGATCTCGAAAAAGCCGAAGGCCAATAGGCCAAGCGCGGCGATGCCGAGCAGCACGCTGCCATAAGCTTGATGCTGCACCGCGCGCAGTACGCCGGCGAGACCGACAGCCTGCCGCGAATCGCTGTCGTAAGCGACGATGGCCAGAAAGCAGCCGAGCATCAGGAATACGAATGCGCGCGTCATAATTCCAAACGATCCGAGCGTGACCGCCATGGTTCGCTGCGCCTCGGTGGCATCGAGTGCGTCGCGGTACGGCGCGCGAAACACCTTGACCGTGAGGCCGATCGCAACTGACACAAATCCAACCGCGATCAAGCCGATCAGGATGCGTCCGAACGGCTGCACCATGAGCCACGCGGTCCACTCCCGTGCCGATTGATCCTCGCTCACCGAGCGTATCTCGAAGGTGATGCGGGCGGTTGCGGCGGCGAGCGCCAGATAAAACACGGCGCTGCCGCCGAGCACGGCGCGGCGCATCAATCCAAGCCAGTCTCTGCCGTGCCCGTCGGCGTCGAACACGGATTGCAGAAATCGCCAGCCGGCGAAGCACACCAAACCCGCAGTGAGCGCCCAAAGAAAATATCTGCCGAGCGGCCGTTGAAAGGCCAGCTCCAATGCGTCTCGTGCGCCTTGCGGATGCGCGCCGACCCCGCTCGCGGCGAAAAGCGCGAAGCTGCCGATGAGCAAAAAGACAATGCCACGCGCGACGTAACCGAACCGCACCATCCAGACGAGTGGGCCGTGCGTCAAATGCTTCGGCTCGATTCGCGATGGTGTGATGTGTGCCATGGAAACGGGCTCACGAGCGTGCGCGGGCGCCCGCAGGCTATGCTACCCCGCCGGCAAAGGAGCGAGGCCGCCAATCGAGACGGCCTCGAACCCAAGAAGGGCTTCCGTCACCACTCAGTCCAGCGGTCGCCGCTCCAATAGCCGCGGCCTTCGTGCTCGCGGAATGTGATGCCCGGCCCGGCGCGCCACGTATCGTCGTGAATAATCACACGGGCCGTCGGCGGGTATTCGTAGCGCTCTTGCGTGTGCCAGCAGACGCTGCCGGTGCAGACAACCGCCGCTGATGCACTCAGAGCGGAGAGCGCCACCATGCCCGCGCCGATTGCAGTACCGACCAGGACTTTGCTCAAGGATGTCATTTGAACCTCCGTTGGATGACTCCAGCAACAAAAAACCAACGGGCAAAGTCAGCCTGGGTTCCTGGCACTCAGGCGAGGAAAGGGCAATCGGACCGCGTTACCGCATCGCCAGCGCGAAAGCGTTGAAAACAAACATGGCCCCGACAAGACCGCCAATACTCCAACCTAAAACCTGGAGTGTCCGCTTTTCATCCATGGATGCCTCCTTTTGACACTTAACATCCATTCATCTCAAAAGTTCGAACAGAACAGCCGAAACGCAAATCAGAGCAGGCATGGCGCGGAACCGCACATCGCAACAATCCCCAGCGGGCTTGCGGGCCGAGAAAATTGCCACCCGATCGCCGCCCCGAAAAATCCCGCTTTGCCGCTGGTCTTGCGGGTTCGGGGGGACCGGCCCCTGCCGTCCGTGCTTTGGGGCTGACCGGCCGCTTTTGATTTCCACAGCGGCCCCATTTGATTTAGTAAACGACGCAACCATTTTCGCAATCGCCTGTTGACGCCCGGATGGGAAGGCGCCGGCCATGTCGGACGCGGAGCAGATTCGAGTGCGAGCGGCACGCCTGTTCGCGCTGGCACTCAAAGCTCGCGAGGACGAGAAGCTTGACTTTGCGGACGAGCTTACAGAGCTCGCGTCTGAGGCTTTCGATCACGCAACCCGACTAGAGGCGACAGCCCCACCGACGCCGCCCGTTGCGGCGCCTTCGCAGCAGCACGCACAGCAACAGCAGCAACCGCGGCCGAGAAAGAAATAGGCGCTGACTGGATTGCGGCGAGATTTTTTTACTCTCGCATACGGTTCCGGACTTGACTCGCCGGGCCGCTTGGCGGCGTGACGCATTTTATAACGGTATTCGATCACATAAGTTTGGCCGTCGATAAATCCTAACTCCTTCATGCCCTGGTTGAACCCCGCATTGAAGCGGACATTGGCGGAAAAGCTGCTCAGCATGCCAATCACCGGCTTGCCAAATTGTTGCGCAGGCGCCGCTAGCGGCCATGCAGCTACCGCTCCGCCCGCCAGTGCGATGAACTCTCGTCGCCTCACAGGGGTCCCCCACGGTCGAGGATTAAACCCTACCATACGCGCGGTGTTGTGCAGCACAGCAAATTGTGGGCGCGAAATGTCGCAAAGGGTCATTTTCGACCGACTTCCACCCATCGACGTCATGTCGCCTTATCCCCCGATTGCGACCGCAATAGCGACTTGCCGGGCTGTCGACGCCGAAGCTTTTGGAAGATTGGTGATATTGTAGATAGTGGCACCGTGGGGAAACATCATGCGAGCAGCCGTTCTTTCATGCGCCGCCATCGCCGCGGCTTCTCTCTGTGCACAGCTCTGTCCGGCGATCGCGCAGGACTATCCAACACGGCCGATCACCCTGATCGTGCCTTACCCGGCCGGCGGCGGCGTTGACACCATGGGCCGCCTCGTCGGTCAAAGGCTCTCCGCCGCGCTCGGCCAGCAGGTCGTTATCGAGAACCGCGGTGGCGCCGGCGGCATGATCGGCACCCGCGATGCCGCAAAGTCCGCGCCGGACGGCTACACCATCGTGATGCTGCTGACGGGCATCAGCCTTAGCCCCAACGCCGGCTATGACGTGGAGAAGGATTTTGCGCCGATCGGCACGGTCGCTTCGACGCCGGAGATCATTGAATCTCATCCGTCGTTTCCGGCGAGGTCGCTGGCCGGAGTGATCGACTTGGCGAAAGCGGCGCCCGGCAAATATTCCATCGGCACGCCGCCGGCGCCGACGCTCAATTATTTCGCAGCGTTGCTGTTCAACATGCTGGCCGGCGTCGACATTACCCTCGTCGCCTACAAGGGCACAGGACCGCTGACCACCGACCTGCTCGGCAACCATGTGCCGCTCGGCGTCAACACGATCCCGGCGTCGGTAAGCCAAGTCCAGGCCGGACAATTGCGTGCGCTT
>Ga0210398_10005669_pt1 | contig 11600 bp, 9 predicted proteins | sample IncBWC4OmetaG_FD_161047 | JGI IMG/M metagenome (GOLD analysis project Ga0210398, IMG submission 161047) | Forest soil microbial communities from Barre Woods Harvard Forest LTER site, Petersham, Massachusetts, United States - Inc-BW-C-4-O | ecosystem: Environmental > Terrestrial > Soil >... | reverse complement strand
GTCCATTACGCTTCCCCGATAGCGACGCTTCCCCGACGTGTCGAACGATGTTACGTCCTCGACCGTCCGCGTCTCACAGTGAGCATAGTGCATCATGCGATGAGCCTTGTCAGCGCACCTCGAATCGCGATTGAACATATCTACAGAAGCACCCTCAAATCGGGCCTGACGCGCTCTGATCACTATCCGCATCGCGGCTCCCGTCCAGTCATCTCAACGACGGAACCGCCCGAAGCATTACGGCCCGAGCTGAAATCGTGCCCCACTCAAAATCGCCTACTCACGTAAAACTGCTGCGGCTGAATCGCACGCCCCTCTTCGTCGCGCAGGGAAGTTAGCTCGTTTCAGACCGCCTCCGCAGATGCCTGGGCATCATCGTGGCTTGCGGTTCCGCTAGCGGCTGGAGTCCCTTTCAGCAGGATCGGCCGGCAGAGCTTGCCCCATGCTGGCGCTGCGCGCGCCGAACATAACGCGCACTGATCACGCCGGCCGACTGCGTTTCAGGAGCGCCTTTAGCCGAGCGCTGGCGGTTCACCGCATTATGACGTGTCAACGATGCACGCAAGGCTCCGCGTCTGGAGGAACGGTCGGCTGCTGTGACCCGGTGCGTAGAACGCAGACTCACCAGGCCACAGAATTCACCTCGATCGGTTTTGCGCAGGGAGCAACTCCATGGTGCTAACAAAATGTGGATGCTTGCTAGTGTTCTGCTCAGTTCTCGCAGTGTGCTTATTCTGTTGGCTGAGTTTCGCCAGTTTCTCGAGCCCTGGAACCAGCCGGTCCGGAAAATCACAACGCCCTGCTGACGAAGCCGCGCAAGGCAGGCACGCTCAAACTGAGGGTGCGGTAATCCCCGGTTAGATCGCGGATAAGTGTTACTCCTCGCGTAGTTCCACATCGGAACACCGCTAGCCTTCGGCCAAATGGCCGCGCGTGCTCTGCTATTTGATGCAGACCCGCCACCTCCCCCGGGCACCCCACTTCACTTCTGGTAGTAAGGCAGCGCCGCGCTAGCGGATACTTGACGCGCGTACCGGTGCGCCCACGGGCGATGCCAGAAGCGCGTTCCTCAAGTTCCCGTTGTCGCGGGTTTTCTTTTGCCCTTGCCGACTTTGCCGCGCAACTGCCCCTTGATTGCAAAAAACGGGACGCTCCACGAACATGGAGCGCCGGTCAGAGGAGGCTTGCATGGCTCAAAGATTGTTCAGCGAACACTTTAGGATCACGCCGAGAGGCTGCTCGTCGGGGGAACCGCAGCAGCAGCCGCTGTCGGCCGGTTCCACGCGATCGATGTGGTGGAAAAATCAGCCAGCCTGCGGCCCGGCCGATCCCGGTGTGGGCGCGTCCCGGCTGTGGCACTGGCGCACAGACCTCAGGTTGCGCGGCTTCTTATCCGGCGCTCGGCTATTAATGCGCTCCCCAGCCGAACTTCTGCAGGTACCCAGCGTGCTTTTAACAGCGTTACTGGCCGCCTGTAGTACGTCCGGCTCCCAGAGCCGAGACGCGCCACGGAAAGAGCTTCTCGAAACCCTTCGGCAATGCTTCGTGCAGGTATCCCTCCACAACGGCAAGGAGGGCTATCAGTCACCGTGCGCGCGCGAGGACGTATCGAGACTAAATGGCATCACGCGCGGCGAACTGATCGATGCACTAGGACCGCCGCAGTTCTGTACGAGCCCCACCGAAGGAGGCTTCCCAAAAGGCGATGATTGCGCCGCGGACCAGAATCCACAATGGAGTTTCTATCACTTGCCGCAGAGCGTATACACGGGCGGGGGTCCGGATTTGGTGTGTGAGTCAGACAGCCGCCGTCGCTGCGTGCACGTGGTGTGGCGTACACCCAGGTGAGAGAGTCTGCCGGCGATGCGCTTATGCTCCCGGGGCGTCGGGTAGCCCCTGGCGGATGCGCATGGAAAAATCAGGCGAATCGCCCGCCAACTTTGCACTTTCAGTGATGTTGCTGCGCGCGCGCAGCTCATCGAAGGGCAAACGCGTGTTTATCTCGCCCCGTTCGTAGAGAAGCTGGTCGAGGCGACCGTTAGCCAGCAGTCGCCAGTCGAATTGCCCAACGCCCCCGGCATTCTGCGCGTGCTCACGGATAGTGGTCGTGCAGTTTTGTGTCAAGGCGTTGTACCACCGTGGATGTTCGGCGAGGTGATTGACCGCCCTCAGGTAATCAACGAGCAGGGCCCGCGCCCGTGAGGTGGAAGCTCGGATGCGGTAGAGATACACCTGCTCGCCACGGTAATTTGTCCGCAATGCGATCAAATCGCGCTCGTCGGCGACCACGTAATAGAGCTCGTATTGGCGAAAAAAGCCCCGTAGCGCTGAGTATGACTCGCCTTTTTCCTTGCGCGTCTCGATCGATATCGCGAGATGCTGGCCATCATCAAAATCCCAGCTGGCGATCGTATGTGCGATCTGGGTCGGCCCCCAAAATGACACGAATAAATCAACGCCGCGAATCCGATCGAGGTCGTAAGTGCGCGTCTCCCAGTGTGGGTCGTAATCACTCTCAGAGCGATACTTAAAATTGCGCACATTCTGGATGGTGACGGACGAGCCGCTAAACACAGCGCTTGCTGTGCGCGCGACATCGGGAGCCCAGTCGCGGGAGTTGCTGGGCGCAATCGACGCCCACCATAGGCCGACCAGAACGATGGGCAGGATTGCCGCGACAAGCCCTCTCAAGAGGGGCCGAACGCATGTGGTCAGAAATAGACTGCTGGCGGCAACCGCCACGCACATCGCACCTGCCAGCACGCGTGACCTCGGCCCGTCGAACCATAAAGCGAGCCCCGCCCAGGCGACGCCAGCAACGACGATCAACGAGAGCACCACGGTTCCAGTCAGCCGCAAAGTGCGCCCTACCATCACTGAATTCCCGCGTGCTCATAGAGGATACGACGCACCTCTTCGATCGTCTCGGCCGTAGCCTGGGTTGAATGACCCGAACGCACGACGAGCTCGGACTCGACCCCCTCGATATGCGCGCTTTTGTACGCGACGACCCCGTCATCACCTTCCTCGATAGGCCCAGTGCCCTTCACGGCGATGATCGAGTTGACGTGCACGCCGGCGGCAATCGGCAGCGAAGCGAGAGTCTTCAGGAATGGGTTCGATGGATCCATGTTGTCGAGCGCGGTCGGGATGGAAAACGATGTTCCCAACGCATCCGGCCCCCGCAGCTTAGCGACGTCTGCGGCGGCCCTGGCCAGGCCGCCGGGAAGGTTGATGAATTTGTTGGCGAATTTGGCGATGCGGTTGCCGGCCAGAAAACTGCCGCGATGGGGCGTGGCGATGAAAATCACACGCTTAACAAACGGCAGCGGCTTAACGAAGAGCGTGCGGGCGAGCAAGTCGCGCGTCGCCGGGTCGAGCTGAGCCTCATCAAACGGGACCTTGGAGATGTTTTCCCAGAACCGATTGCCGCTATCGACGACCGTCATCTTGGTCAACAGGCCTCCCTGGCTGTGACCAATGACGACCATCTGATCGAGCGCGGGATCCTTACCTCCCGGGTCGATGTCGTTGCGCACTTCGGTGAGCGCTTCGCGCAAGCGCATCGCGGACAGCGGAATCGGGTTGCCGCTGTTATAGATTATCCCCCAGATCTGATAGCGCGAGGCGATCTCGGGATCCCCGAGCAGCTCGTTGGCCATCTCCGCCCAGCGGGCGGCGCTCGACGCAGTACCGTGAACCAGCACCACCGGAATCATGTTGGGATGGTACGGATGCAGCATGAAGAGCCCGCTGTCGTCGGCCTGCTTGCCAGCGGCAGAAAATGAAAAATCGCCTCGCCGAAAACCCGCAATCTCGAAATCCCAAATCGGCGAGCCCTCAAGCCTGAGAGCGAGGGCTGCGCTGGGATCGGACTCAAGCGGCACTGAGTAACTACCAACCTGCACAGAAGCCGTCCTGTCCGGATCGTAGAGTTCCACGATTCCGTGCAGCTGTCCGTCGCTCATCGCGTGCAGAGGGTCATCGAAGCGCACAAAGGCGGTGACTGGCACTTTTGCAGTGGGCGCTATCCAGCGGCTGGCAGGGTCCTTCGCTACCGGTTCGACTCCCGCCGATAGCGCAGCGCCGATCCCCGCTCTGCGATACGTATTGCGCAGGCCCCGCACCTCGAGGTCGGTGAGCGAGACGAAGTTCGTTAGATGATTTCCGCCGTACTTGAATCCCGCCGGGTCAACCGTCAACTCCAGCGAGCCAAACGGCAGATCCAATTGACGCTCGCTGAGGTCAATTCCGGCCCCATCCGCTGTGGCAAGTCCGAGAGCAATGTCGCGGTTATAAAGGTCAGCCGCGAGCCGCAGGCGCGGGTCGTACCGGCCCGGGGCTTCCGCCGGATCCTTGGGAAACAGGTACGCGTAGGCGTACGCCGCCGACGCCAGATAGTAGCCTTGATCGTGCGATCTCTGGGCGTACGCGAAAGACAGCTCGCAGAGTGCAAATAGGCGGTCGCGTTCGTCCGTCTTGCCAAGGCCGGCGTGCAACTGCGCAAGTACTGCTTCCGGATCTTCTTTGTAGCGCTCGGTGAGGGCAGTGCGCTCCAGGATCTGCGTCGTATAGGCGCTCGGCTTGTCGGCCGAGAGGATATTAGCGTTGAGTTTGCGATGGGCCGCTTGCTCGCTGAGGCGCGTGACTCCGACGGGAGTTGCGCAGCCGCCCGCGAGGAGCGAAACAAGCGCGAGAGCGAGCGCGCAGCTACTGACCGATCTTGTAATCGACACCAGCGACCTCTTGAGGCCGTGCGCGCCGCGAAGGCCTGCGAAACCCTACGCGAGCAAGATCGTGACAAAGCCACGAGACTCACGCGACGGCAAGCGCGGTCTTCTTATACTAGCACCTCACGTGCCGCATCCCGGATACGGGGCGCCGGAGCGAGCTCGCGGGTCAATCCGTGACTCTCTTCCAGGAGCTGTCGGGATTGAATTCCGTGATCGCCTCCGCCACGGCAGTAGTGTTCTCGCCCAGATCCTTCTGATACACCACCCCGTGCTGGTTGACGATGAAGGTCATGACGCCGCTACTCTTATATGTGGCGGGATAAGCCACGAGAGCCACTCCATCCTTGAGTTGGCCGTCGACCAGATAACTTTTCGCACCGCCCGGAGCGGCAGCGCCTTGTGCCGTCAGGCTGCGGTAAAAGTAACCGTGATAGGGAGCCTGCCGGTCAGCGCTTTTTTTGTAGCCCTCGTCAGCGGCCTTAGCCAGATAGGGACCCGCGGGGCTCGGCGGCTCGTCATCCTTTGTCTCCCAGTACAAACCGTTTTGCTTGCCAGAATCGCTGGTGAGTTTCTGTGCAAAGTATCCTGCAGGCAAGCCATCGTGTCCGAGGCTGGCGTAGTCTTTCTGCGCGGCGATGAAGCCCCGGCATGCGGCAATGGCACCGAGCTCATTCTCCCCGATGCGCCGGTAGATGAGTTCCTGCTTTCCGGCCGCGGTATCGAAGTGCCAGCTTTCGCGCTCGCGGACGATGGGAATCGGCAGCTCCCAATTCCTGCTGCCCACACGCAGCAGCCGGGTGTCCGCATCCTGTCTGACGATGACATGCTTGGTCTTGTAGGACTTCACAAAGTTGTCGAGTGCCGTGTTGTCCTGGACTGCGTCACCCGAGGCAATGAGGTCCCTACCCTCCTCGCCGAAGATGGACAAGAGCGCATCCTGATCATGGGATTGAGCAGCCACGATCAGCGCTTTGACGGCCTGGCCGGGAGTTGCAAAGGTCTGCTGCTCGGCCGCGAGACACGTTGCCACTGAACCCAAGGCACACAGCGCGAATACACGAGCAAAATTAGGCATATCCATGACCGCTTACCTCGTTTTCGGAGCGGCTTGATTGCCGCCGCGGCCAGACGCACGTTGCGGCGCTCCCATGCTGGCGTGTCCGCGAGCACTCGCCGCACGGTCCGCAGCGGGTTGACTTGCGCCACCGAAAGCACCCTGCGGACGACTCGCCGACGGACTGGCCGGGCGTGCTGCGGGTGGGCTACCACCTGCAGGTCGATTCGCGGCCATGTTTCCACCTGCAGCAGGCCGTGCCCCACCTGCGTTTTGCGGCACGCCGCCGGATTGGCCAAACCCACGGTCGACGGCACGGTTGGCCGAGGTGGGCCGATTCGCCGCGGCGGCGGCCGGAGTTGCGGCGCCATTCGCTGCATTTGCACCGCTCGGGCGATTCGCTGGTGTGGCCGGGCGATTCGCTGGTGTGGCCGGGCGATTCGCTGGTGTGGCCGGGCGATTCGCGGCGCTTAAGGTGGGCGAGGCTCCCTGCGGAGCGGGACGATTTGCCGCGCTCGAGCCGCCTGGGCTCCTGCCCTGATAACTCGTCTGGCCCTTCCAATTGTTGGCGTTGCCTGCGGCGGGCCGCTGCTGTGCGCTGCCGGGCAGTTGGTTGTTTGCCTGGCTTGCGCTCGCACGGTTGTACTGATTGCCCTGGGCGGGGCGAGTGCTCGGATTGGCCCCGTTCGGGCGCGTGTAGTTCGCGCCCTGGTTGGACCCGGGCTGATTTCCCATGCTGTTGGCATACACGCCGTTGGGCTTGCGGTCGTAGGGCATCGGCATGGGCTTGTAATTGGGATTAAGGTTGGAGTTGTTGTTGAAGCGGTTGTAATAGTTGTTGTTGATGTTAACGTTGGTGTTCCCGTAGTGCACTGGCCGCGGGTAGCGGTACGCGGGACCCCCGCCGACAACATAAACGGGGCGGTAGGGAGGGGGGTAATAAGGGCGGCCGCCGTAGTACACGCCGCCGTGACCCCAGCTCGGGTAGTAGTAGTTGTTATTGTTGCTGATCGCAGCGCCAACGATCATTCCCACACCGAACGATAGGAGTGACGCGGCGACGACATCGCCGGTGGTTGGCCCCTGCTGTTGCACAACGACGGTGCTGCTCGCAGGAGGCGGCACGCCATTGGTCGTGGTCGTGGTAGTCGTCACTCCGCCGCTACTGGTGGTCGTGGTGGTAGAGCTGAACACCTGTTGCGGGTTGTACTGCGGGACATAGACCACTTGCGGGTTTGCGGGTTGCAGCTCGACGATTTGCTTACCCTGGTCCTGCTTCACCTCCACTTTCATTTTGTCGGAGCTCTTCAGGACGCCGTTGTCAACGGCGAGCGCGCGCAGTCGCTGCGCAGAATCCAGAACCGCCTTGGGGTTCGCCAGGTAAGCGGCCCCGAGCTGCTTGGTCCAGTCAAACTGCTGGCACATCATGTCGACAACCGTCGGATAGTGCAGCAGCGCTTGCATCACCGGCGTGAAGCCGGCCTTCTTGGACGCCTCGTCCAGCGCCGCTTCCTTTAAATTATGATTCTGGTCCAGTAGCAGCCAGTTACCACCATCCATCACCTCCTGAGGGTTGGTGGCAGCCTGCAACATCACTGCGAGAATCGGATCGGGATACAGGGCGACGGGGGCGAGCAATTCGTCCAGACCCTGGGCCGTCAGGTTGACATCCGGCAATTCCATCTGTTGCGGTTGAGCCGCAGCCTGTTGCGCTTGATCACCGGCCGGTGGTGGCGTCGCGGCCGACGCAGGGGCTGCGGCAGCGGGTTCTTGCTGGACAGCTGGCGTCACGGTCTTTCCCTTGGCGCACCCGACGTCCGTAACCACGAGACCGCACAGCAGGGAAAATGACAGAAGCCACGCCAAACAACTTCGAATGTATTTCATAGTGCCTCGCGCTACAGATACTCAACCGCGGTGTCACCGTGGCGGCTTCGGCTGGCGCCACGGGCTGGCGGATGCCGCAATGCCTTCAGGGCGACTCGACCTCCGGCGCCGTGCTAGTGGAGCCTCTGCCGGCGCGAGCTGCGCCCGGCTGTCGGATGATTAGGGCTTGCTTCCCTACTTTCGGCAAACCTTGGAGGGTGCTTCGCCTGCTGAAGTGCCGCGTTCACCTCGCCGGCGCTGATCCTGTCGGGCTGAACAGCGTTTCCTTCCACATACATCCCGCGCAGGATTGAATGGCGGCACCAAGAAGTCCATCCGTAGATACCGAGGGGCCGCCACGTCAGCCCTGACGCATGCGCGAAACGCCGGCGGCCCACGTCCGCGAGTTGCCGCATCGACAGGTCACTCCGCCCCGTGCTAGGTGAAAGTACGCATCCGGCGACCCGCCGAAAAGAGTACCGTGGCTCAGCCATTGACCAGGGGTTTGTAAGGGCATGTCGCGGGATCGCCTTCCTGTACGGGATCCTGAGGCTCACCGCGGCCCATGCGGAATTGAGTGCGGGAGATCTGGCCAAGCTCGCGCAAAACCTTTGGGCAACCTCGTCAGCGTGCCGTTCCAGGAAAATGCGTACTTCAATGTCGGTCCCGAGGAGCGCACGCAAAACGTACTCAACATCCAGCCGGTGATCCCGACTTCAATCAATGACGACTGGAACATCATCACGCGGACCATTTTGCCCATCATCTCGCAGCCCCATTTACCCCGAACGGGAGCAGGACGAACGGCATCGGAGACGTGCAAGTCTCGGCCTTCCTCTCGCCCGCGAACCCGGGCGCCCGGATCTGCGGCATTGGCGCAATTACTCAGCTGCCCACGCACAGCAATAACGACCTTGGCAACAACAACGCCGGCATCGGGCCCGCGGCTGTGATTTTGCACCTCGAGCACGGCAGCCCCTGGGTGTACGGGGTGCTTGTCAACGATATCTGGTCGGTTAACGGCAGCGCCTCGCCCATCGCAAGCAGTTCAGCCAGTTACAACAACGGGCTGATACAACCGTTCCTCAACTATAACTTCGAGAGCTGCGCATATATCACGAGCTCGCCGATCCTGACTGTAAATTGGGACGCTGAGGATGACGCCAGCGCGTAACGCAGCTTCAATATAACATGCGGTGATTGGACTTGAAGGCTTCAGCGGCTAAGGCTCATAAGTGCCGGTTCTCGCGGCCTTACGAACGCCCTCGTCACGCAAGATGAATACTAATCCGTCTCCCGAATTGCGCCGCACGCTGCAGCGCCGGCACATGGAGATGATCGCCCTCGGGGGCGTGATCGGCGCCGGGCTCTTCGTCGGCAGCGGTGTGGTCATCAAGGCGGCCGGTCCGGCTGCGGTGGTCTCGTTCGCGCTTACGGGCGGCTTGGTCGTTCTGGTGATGCGCATGCTGGGCGAGATGGCGGCGGCATTTCCCGCGGTCGGGGGTTTCTACGAATACAACCGCCTTGCGCTCGGGGAACTGGCGGCCTTCCTCACCGGCTGGATGTACTGGTACTTCTGGGTCATCGTCGTCGCGCTCGAGGCGGTCGCTGGCGCGCGCCTCCTGATCTACTGGTTTCCGCAGATTGCGCCGTGGATGCTGACCTTGGGACTCGTACTCGCGTTCACGCTGCTGAATCTGCTGTCGGTGCGCTCCTGGGGGGAAGCTGAGTACTGGTTCGCGTCCATCAAGGTCGTCGCTATCGTGGTGTTCCTGTGCGTGGGGATCGCCTACATAGCGGGCGGATGGCCGGGAACGAACGGCGGTTTTGCCAATCTCACGGGCCACGGCGGGTTTTTACCCAACGGCATCGGCCCGGTACTCACCGGGGCGGTGGCGGCCACGGGGTTTTACTTCGGCGCGGAACTGGTGACGGTAGCGGCAGCGGAGTCAGCCGCGCCCGAGGAAGCCGTGGCAGCCGCCACGCAGTCCGTCATCGCGCGGGTGCTCGTCTTTTACGTAGGCTCGATCTTGGTCGTCGTCACCCTGCTGCCGTGGAACAGCCCCGGCATGGCACAGCCTTACGTGGGCGCGCTTCAGCAGCTGAGGATTCCCGCCGCCGCTCACATCATGAACGCCGTGATCCTGACCGCGGTGCTTTCAGCCCTCAACAGCGGCCTGTTTGCCTCATCCCGCATGCTGATGGCGCTGGCGCGGCGCGGAGACGCCCCGCGCGCGCTCGCGCGCCTGAATTTCCGCGGTGTACCCACGCGCGCGATCCTGACGGGGACCGTGTTTGGCTATGCGGCGGTTGTCATGAATTACCTGTCACCGGAGCACGTATTCGCGTTTCTGGTGAACTCCTACGGGACGGTCGCGATCTTCGTCTATGTACTGATCGCAGTCGCCGAGTTTCGGCTGCGCGCCCGCCTTGAAGCTACCGCGCCCGAGAGACTGCGGGTGCGCATGTGGGGCTATCCATATCTTACCGTGCTGGCGATCTTGGCGATGCTCGGGATCGTGATGGCAATGGCCTTCATTCCCGAGCAGCGCTCACCCCTGGTGTTCGGAATCGTCAGCGCCCTGGTGATGATGTGCGGGTATCTGTGGCGCCGGCGGTTTGCACGCGTCTAATAAGGTTTGTCGCCGTTCACGGTCGCGCGGTGCATCGTGCGCCGCTCCGGCAGATAGTCCGCAATCGCGTAGTGCTGCGTGACCCGGTTGTCCCAGAAGGCCACGTCATCGATCTTCCATGACCAGCGCACGGTGAGCTCCGGCCGCGCCACGTGCGCGAAGAGGAACGTGAGTACGGCTTGACTCTCCTGCGGCGTCAGTTCATTGATGTGGGTGGTAAAGCCCTCGTTGACGAACAGTCCCTTGCGGCCACTCACGGGGTGCGTGCGCACGACCGGATGGTTGACCGGCGGGTGCTTCGCAACGGCACGCTCGTAGCGCTCCTTGGATGCAGGATCGCTCCCCCAGCGCTCAGCCGGGAAGGACTTGGCGACCCAGTGCTGCGCCGTAAGCCCATCCAGGAGGCGGCGCATCGGCTTCGAGAGGCTCTCGTAGCCGGCCGAGCTGCTCGACCACAAAGTATCGCCGCCGACCGTTGGCAGACGCTTGCAGGCTAGAATTCCGGCCAGCGGCGGCGTCTGGCTGAACGTGACGTCGGTGTGCCAGTTGTCGTTATCCGGGAGGAAGCCCGGATGGGTGTCGATCAGCATAATCTCGGGCAGGTCCGGCAGCACCGGGTAGATCGGGTGCACGTGCAGGGAGCCGAAACGCGCGGCGAAGCGCGCCTGCGCCTGCGGCGTGATGGGCTGGTCGCGGAAGAACAGAACCTGGTGCTCCACCAGCAGCTCCCCGAGACGGTCCACCTCTGATTCAGACAGCTCCCGCGAGAGATCGACCCCCGTGACGAGGGCGCCCAGGGCGCGGGCAACGCGCGTTACCTGAATGGCCATAGCAATACCTTTACATTCACCACCGAGACCGGCGTCGAAACGCGGTAAGAGCTCCACGCGACGGCGGCGACTGGGGACTTTCTACTTGTCGATCCGCAGAAACACAAGCTCCGCGGTCATCAGGTCAAGGTGGGCACCGCCCGCGTTCTTGAAGAACGTAATGTCGGAGGGCGAGCGGCGTCCCGGAACCGTGCCCCCGAGAAGATCATAAAGGTCGCCCAGGACATCGGCTGCGCCGATCGCGCCGTTAGCAATCGGCTGCAGAATGTCGCCCACACCCTTAAATGCAGATTCGCGCCGGTCAACAAATACCCGGGCACGCCGCGCGGCCTCATCATCGGCCTCACGGGTCTCAGGGGTGTAGCCTCCCACCAGGTCGAGATGGGCGCCGGGCCTGAGATTGCCACCCAAAACAAGCGGCTCATGTGAACGGGTGCACGTGCAGATGAGGTCCGCCAACCGCGTCGCGGACGCAAGATCATCG
>Ga0210398_10005668_pt1 | contig 11602 bp, 11 predicted proteins | sample IncBWC4OmetaG_FD_161047 | JGI IMG/M metagenome (GOLD analysis project Ga0210398, IMG submission 161047) | Forest soil microbial communities from Barre Woods Harvard Forest LTER site, Petersham, Massachusetts, United States - Inc-BW-C-4-O | ecosystem: Environmental > Terrestrial > Soil >... | reverse complement strand
CAGGCCCACACCACGCGTACGCCGAAGATAACGATCCCGGCGCCATCGGCGCTGTACGGCCGCCCGGTCGGCACGCCGATCGACAAGACGGTCTATCCCAAGCTCGACACCATGTTCGCCGATCTCGGCCAGGCCTACAAAAAAGCCGTGCGCGCTTTCGCCGATGCCGGCTGCCGCTACTTGCAGCTCGACGAGGTCTTCATCGCCATGCTGTGCGACGAAAAATATCGCCAGCAGATGAAGGATCGCGGCGACGATCCGCAAGCGCTCGGCCCGCTCTACGGCGAGCTCATCAACATCGCGATGTCCGACATTCCCTCGGACATGACGGTGACCATGCATCTGTGCCGCGGCAACTACAAATCGACCTTCATGGGCACCGGCGGCTACGAGGCCGAGCAGGAAGTGCTGTTCGACAAGATCAAGGTGCACGGTTATTTCATGGAATACGACACCGACCGCGCCGGCGGTTTTGAGCCGCTCAAGCGTCTGAAGAAAGATCGCTTCGCTGTGCTCGGCCTGGTGACGACCAAGACGGGCTCCTTGGAATCCAAGGACGCCATCAAGCGCCGCATCGAGGAAGCCGCCAAATTCACCGATATCGAGCAGCTTTGCCTGTCGCCGCAATGCGGCTTCGCCTCGACCGAGGAAGGGAATACTCTTGCCGAAGAAGAACAGTGGGCGAAGCTGCGCATGATCGGCGACGTCGCCCGCGAAGTATGGGGCTAGAAAAAGTGTGGGGCTAAGACATGGCTGATATCGTTGCCGGCAAAGTTGCCATCGTCACCGGCGCCGCTCGCGGCATCGGCCGCGGCATTGCGCTCTTGATGGCGCAGGAAGGCGCCAAGGTCGTGGTCTGCGATATCGGCGCCAGCCTCGACGGCGCCGGCACCGACGCCGGGCCGGCGCAGGAGGTGGTCGACGAGATCAAGAAAGCCGGCGGCCAGGCCATCGCCTCGACATTGTCGATCAGCGAGCCGGGCAACGGCGACAAGATCGTCAAGGGGGCACTGGATGCCTTCGGGCGGGTCGACATCCTGGTCAACAACGCCGGCATTTTGCGCGACCGCATCTTTCACCGCATGAGCTGGTCCGACTGGTCCGACGTCATCGGCGTGCATTTGCACGGCAGCTTCAACATGAGCCGCGCCTGCGCCACCCATTTCCGCGAGCAGAATTCCGGCGCCTACGTGCACATGACCTCGACCTCTGGCCTGGTCGGAAATTTCGGCCAGGCCAATTACATGGCGGCAAAACTCGGCATCGTCGGGCTGTCGCGCGGCATCGCGCTCGACATGGCGCGGTTCAATATCCGCTCGAACTGCGTCGCGCCGTTTGCCTGGACGCGGATGATCGATTCGATCCCGACCGAGACCGAAGCGGAAAAGACCCGCGTTGCGCGCCTGCGCGACATGACGCCGGAAAAGGTCGCGCCGCTGGTCGTTTATCTCGCCTCCGATAAGGCCGACGGCATCAGCGGCCAAATTCTCTCGGCGCGCAATAACGAGATTTATCTGTTCAACCAGAACCGGCCGATCCGCACCCTGCACCGCTCCGACGGCTGGACGCCGGAAAAACTCGCCGCCCAGCTCAAGGGCGCGTTCGCGGCCTCGTTCACGCCGCTTGATCGTTCGGGCGATGTGTTCTCGTGGGATCCGGTGTAATGCGTCCCGTCATTGCGAGCGAAGCGAAGCAATCCAGTGCTGAGTCGCTGACTGGATTGCTTCGTCGCTTCGCTCCTCGCAATGACGAGAGGAAAGTCGAGGGAGTGAAATGACCATCGTCTACGAAAAACTGATGGCGCTCGACATTCCGCCGGCGGAGCAAACCTATACGTCGAAGGACTGCATGCTCTATGCGCTCGGCATTGGCCTCGGCCACGACCCGATGAACGAGGACGAATTGCCGTTCGTCTACGAGAAAAATCTCAAAGTGCTGCCGACCATGGCTGCCGTGCTCGGCTATGTCGGCTTTTGGGCGCGCGACCGCGACACCGGCATCGACTGGGTGAAAATCGTCAACGGCGAACAGGGCGTCATCTTGCATAAGCCGCTCGCCGGAGAAGGCACCGTGATCGGCCGCCAGCGCATCGTCGAGGTGATCGACAAGGGCGCCGGCAAGGGCGCGCTGGTTTTCAGCGAGCGCAAGGTGAGCGACAAGGCGGCCGGCGATCTGATCGCGACCGTGACGCAGACCACATTCTGCCGCGCCGACGGCGGTTTTGGCGGCCCGCCGCGGCAGGCGCCGGAGCCGCATCCGCTGCCAACGCGCGCGCCGGACGCGGTGTGCGATCTCGGCACGCGGCCGGAAGCGGCGCTGATCTATCGGCTGAGCGGCGACCGCAATCCGCTCCATGCCGAGCCGGCCTTTGCCAAACAGGCCGGCTATCCGCGGCCGATCATGCACGGCCTCGGCAATTTCGGCATTTCCGGTCATGCCGTGCTGAAAACGTTTTGCGGCTACGACCCCAGCAAGCTCGCGTCGTTCGCCTGCCGCTTCTCCGCGCCGGTGTTTCCCGGCGAGACGTTGCGCACCGAGATGTGGCGCGACGGCGCCTTGATCAGCTTCCGCGCCAAAGTCGTCGAGCGCGACGTCATCGCCGTCAACAACGGCCGCGCCGAGGTGAAGCCGTGAGCGAAAGCGCCGACCTCGCCCCGATCCGCGAGGCGGTGCGGGCGCTATGCGCCGGCTTTCCCGGCGAATATTGGCGGGCGCTCGATCGCGAGCGTGCTTACCCGGAAAAATTCGTCACCGCCTTGACCCAGGCGGGCTTTCTCGCCGCCCTCATTCCCGAAGAGTACGGCGGCAGCGGGCTGACCATGAGCGCGGCCGTCGCCATCATGGAGGAGATCCAGGCGTCGGGCTGCAACGGCGCCGCCTGCCATGCGCAGATGTATACGATGGGGACCGTGCTCCGCCACGGCAGCGCCGAACAGAAGGCGCGCTACCTGCCGGGCATCGCCCGCGGCGAGCTTCGCCTGCAAGCCTTCGGCGTCACCGAGCCGAACTCCGGCACCGACACGTTGAGCCTGCGCACCACGGCGACGCGCGGCGGCAACGACAGCTACGTGGTCAACGGCCAGAAAATCTGGACGTCGCGCGCCGAGCATTCCGATCTCATGCTGCTGCTCGCCCGCACCACGCCGCGCGAGCAGATCAAAAAGCGCACCGAAGGCCTGTCGGTCTTTCTGGTCGACATGCGCGAGGTCAAAGGCAAAGGCCTGACCATCCGGCCGATCCGCACCATGATGAACCACGCCACCACCGAAGTATTCTTCGAGAACATGCGCGTGCCGGCGGAGAACCTCATCGGCGTCGAGGGCGAAGGCTTTCGCTACATCCTCTCCGGCATGAATGCCGAGCGCATTTTGATCGCCGCCGAATGCATCGGCGACTGCAAGTGGTTCATTCAGAAAGCCACCGCCTACGCGGGCGAGCGCGAAGTGTTCGGCCGGCCGATCGGCAAGAACCAGGGCGTGCAGTTTCCCATCGCCCGCGCCTACATCGGCATGCGCGCCGCCGAATTGATGGTGCGCGAGGCGGCTTCGCTCTACGAAGCCGGCAAGGACTGCGGCGCCGAAGCCAATATGGCCAAGCATCTTGCCGCCGAAGCCTCATGGGCCGCGGCCGACATGTGCGTGCAGACCCACGGCGGCTTCGGCTTTGCCGAGGAATTCGACATCGAGCGCAAATTCCGCGAGACCCGGCTCTACACCGTGGCGCCGATCTCGACCAATCTGGTGCTGTCCTATGTGGCCGAGCATGTGCTCGGCCTGCCGAGGTCGTATTAAACGCTTGTCATGCCCCGCGAATGCGGGGCACCCAGTGATCACGAACGTACCGGTGATATCTGTGCTGTGCCAAATTCAACCTTCGATGAATACTGGATCATCCGCCTTCGCGGATGATGACAAAGAATGACCCTGCCCCTTTCCGGCCTCCTCGTCGTCTCGCTCGAACAGGCGGTCGCGGCGCCGATGTGCACGAGCCGCCTGGCCGATGCCGGCGCGCGTGTCATCAAGATCGAGCGGCCTGAAGGCGACTTCGCCCGCGGCTACGACGCGCTGGTGCACGGCGAGTGCAGCTATTTCGTCTGGCTCAACCGCGGCAAGGAATCGGTGGTGCTCGATCTGACGCTAGCCAAGGACAAAGCACTGCTCGCCGCCATGCTCGCGCGCGCCGACGTGTTCGTGCAGAACCTCAAACCCGGCGCGGTGGCAAAGCTCGGATTCCCGATCGCGGAATTGCGCCGCAAGCATCCGCGGCTGATCTGCTGTTCGATCACCGGCTATGGCGAGCACGGGCCGCACGCCATGCGCAAGGCCTACGACATGCTAATCCAGGCGGAGTCGGGCCTCGCCTCGATCACCGGCACGACGGAGCCGGCGCGGGTCGGCGTGTCCGTCGTCGATGTCGGCTCCGGCATGTATGCCCAGCAGGCGATCCTCGAAGCTTTGATCGCGCGGCAGCGCACAGGCGTTGGCGCCGAGCTTTCGATTTCCATGTTCGACGCCATGGCGGATTGGATGACGGTGCCGCTGTTGCAGCAGGAGGCCGGCGAGCCGCCGAAGCGCATGGGCCTCGCCCATACTTCGATCTCGCCCTATGGCGCGTTCAAGAGCCGCGACGACGTCGACATTCTGATTTCGATTCAGAGCGACCGCGAATGGCGCGTGCTGGCGGAAAAAGTCTTGGGCGACGCCGCGCTCGCCGCCGATCCAAATTTCGCCACCAATGTCGAGCGCGTGAAGCGCCGCGCCCAGACCGACGGCAAGGTCGCCGCCGTGTTCGCCACGCTCGACGCCGACGCGCTGGAGCAAAAGCTCGCGGGCGCCGACATCGCCTTTGCCCGAGTCAACACGCCCGCCGAGCTCGCCCGCCATCCGCATCTGCGCCGCATCACCATCGGCACGCCGAGCGGGCCGGTGTCCTATCCGGCGCCGGCCGAGCAGAAAAGCGCAACGCGGCACTATGGTCCGGTGCCGGCCATCGGCGAGCACACAGATAAGATTCGCGCTGAATTTTCCCTGCCCCCTTGTGGGGGAGGGTAGGGTGGGGGGTCGTGCGCTAGCGTCGATGGCTTTACATCACGGCACGACCCTCACCCCTGCCCCTCCCCACAAGGGGGAGGGGAAGAAAAAACAAGGGAGAGCATCATGGACATCGGCTTCATCGGTCTCGGCAATATGGGCGCCCACATGGCGCGGCGGCTGGTCGAGGCCGGGCACAAGGTCATCGTGTACGACACCCGCCAGGAGGCGATCGGCGATATCGCGGCGCTCGGCGGCGTCGCGGCGCGCTCGCCGAAGGAAGTCGCCGACCTGGCCGAGACCGTGATGGTGAGCCTGCCGACGCCCGACATCGTACTCAAGGTGGCGACCGGCCCGGACGGCGTGATCGAAGGCAAGAAGGTGCGCCGCTTCGTCGATCTGTCGACCACCGGCTCGGTGATGGCGCAGCGCATCTTCAAATTGCTCGCGGCAAAAAACATCGTGCAGATCGATGCGCCGGTCTCCGGCGGTGTCCGCGGCGCGGCCAAAGGCACCGTCGCCGTCATGGCGTCGGGGCCGCGCGCCGACGTCGAGGCAGTCGAGCCGGCGCTCAAGGTGATCGGCAAATTCTTTTTCATCAGCGAGCGGTCGGGCGCCGGGCAGACCATGAAGCTGTGCAACAACGTGCTGTCCGCCGCCGGCAGCGCAGCGACGTCCGAATCCATGGTGATGGGCGTCAAGGCCGGCCTCAATCCGCGCATCATGCTCGACGTGATCAATGCCAGCTCGGGGCGCAGCACCGCGACCGAGCAGAAATTTCCCGACGCCGTTCTGCCCCGCACCTTCAATCAGGGTTTCACGGCCGGCCTGATGAAGAAGGACGTCGATCTCTTCGTCTCCGAGGCCAAGGCGCTCGGCGTGCCGATCAATGTGATCGAGGCGGTCGCGGCTTTGCTCAAGCTGACATGCGATGAGCTCGGTCCGGACAAGGACATCACCGAGATCATCAAGCCGATCGAGCAGCGCGCCGGTGTCGAGGTGCGGGAAACCGCTGCGCGATAACCGCCCCAAGGAAAAAACTACGGTAAATCAATAGTTTACAAAATGCGCCATTTTGTGACTCCGGTCACTTCGCCAACGCCCCGGATCGCTATGGTGGGTTTACCTCCAGTTCGGGCGCGGCCTTGTACCCCCAAGACCCGCCCATGAAAGGGGTGGAACCTCGGTCCCCATCCACCCCGCTGACGACCCCCCGACAGGGTCAGACAGCCCGCCCAGATCCCCCGTCTGGGCGGGCTTTTACTTTTAGGAAATCTGCCGCATGGTTCCGCCATCGATCGGGAGGTTGTCCCGAGTTTTTCAATGGCGATGGGCGTCATGGCGCCGAACCGTCCCAGTCCGAGCCTGCTGTCGGGGTTGCCCGAGCACCTCTCGGCGAACCTGTTCACGGCCGCGACGCCGGTAAAGCTCAACGCCGACGCAGCCCTGTTCATGGCCGGCGATGCCGGCGACGGCTGCTATCGCATCGAAGACGGACTGCTCAAGGTCACCATGATGTCGCGGTCCGGCAGCGAGCGGATCCTGGCCTTCCTCGGCCCCGGCGCCATCGTCGGCGAGCTTTCCATCATCGACGGCTTGCCGCGCTCCGCGTCGGTGGTCGCGGTGCGCAATGCCGCCTTGAGCTTCCTCAGCCGGGCCGCGTTCGAGGACTTCGCCAAGAGGCATCCGGAAGTCTACAAATCCCTGGTGACGCTGCTGGCCACGCGACTGCGCGAAACCGACGCGGTGATCGCGGCGGGAAGTTTTCTGCCGCTGCGCGGCCGCGTCGCCTGCACCTTGCTCGAACTGGCGCAGGATTTCGGCCAGGACGTCGGCTCCGGCCGCATCGTCATCCGCCAGAAGATCGGCCAGAGCGATCTCGCCGCCATGGCCGGCATCGCCCGCGAGAACGTCAGCCGCATCCTCAATGACTGGAAGCGCCGCAAGCTGGTCAGCCGGCTGTCCGGCTATTATTGCCTTGAGAACAAGGCACAGCTGGAACATGAAGCCGAGCTATAGCGGCCTTTGCCCGACTTCGCGTATGACCCCGGCATGAACACGCCTCGGCTCACCGACTTCCGCCGCATCGTCGTAAAAGTCGGCTCTTCGCTCCTGGTCGATGCCAAAGCCGGCAGGCTCCACGAAGCGTGGCTCGCTGCGCTGACGGCCGACCTTGCCGCGCTGCATCGCGACAAACGCGATGTCATCGTCGTCTCATCCGGCGCCATCGCGCTCGGCCGCGCCGTGCTCAAATTGCCGGAAGGTCCGCTCAAGCTCGAGGACAGCCAGGCTGCCGCGGCGGTCGGCCAGATCGCGCTGGCGCGCACCTGGACCGAGGCGCTGTCGCGCCACGACATCACCGCCGGACAGGTGCTGGTGACGCTTGGCGATACCGAGGAGCGGCGGCGCTATCTCAATGCGCGCTCGACCATCGATAAGCTTCTGGACTGGCGCGCGGTGCCGGTCATCAACGAGAACGACACCGTGGCGACCACGGAAATCCGTTACGGCGACAACGATCGCCTCGCCGCGCGCGTCGCCACCATGGTGAGCGCCGATTTGGTCGTGCTCTTGTCCGACGTCGACGGTCTCTATGACGCGCCGCCCGGCACCACCGCATCGGCGCGACATATTGCGCGCATCGAGCGCATCACGCCGGAGATCGAAGCGATGGCCGGCGCTGCGGGATCGGAACTGTCGCGCGGCGGCATGCAGACAAAGCTCGAAGCCGCCAAGATCGCCACCGGCGGCGGCGCCCACATGGTGATCGCCTCGGGCCGCGTCGAGCATCCGCTGCGCGCCGTCGACGAGGGGGCACGCTGCACCTGGTTCACCGCCATGGGCAACCCGGTGACGGCGCGCAAGAAATGGATCGCCGGCACGCTCGAGCCCAAGGGCATTCTGACCATCGACGCCGGCGCGGTCGCGGCGCTGCGGCGCGGCAACAGTCTCCTGCCGGTTGGCGTCGTGAGGATCGAGGGCGGCTTTGCCCGCGGCGACGCGGTGATCATCCGCGGCCCCGATGGCGCGGACATCGGCCGCGGCCTGTGCGCTTACGACATGGAAGACGCGCAAAAGATCAAAGGCAGGGCATCGGCCGATATCGCCTCCATTCTCGGCTTCAGCGGCCGCGCCGAAATGGTTCACCGCGACGATCTGGTGGTCGGCCGGGAATGACGCATTTCCATTTGCAACGGGCTGTCACTGTCCGGCGCTGGTGATAATCTCACCTCGGGGACGCCCAGCCGCCATTCGAGCGGCGAGCGTTCACGGGGAGAGTGTCATGTTGCGTTCATCAGTGATGGCGCTTGCGGCGCTTTTGTTTGCCGCGGCGCTCGCGCCGGCGCCGGCGCCGGCGCAGGCCGGCGGATACTTCGGCGGCGGTTGGTATGGGAGCTGGGATTTCTACGGCGGCCGGTTCCTGGTCGCCGCGCCTGCCCGCCTCCATGAGTACGCGGCCTTCAATCCAAGCTGCGCCTTTTTGCGCCGGCTGGTGCCGACGCCGCTTGGGCCGCAGTGGCAACTGGTTCCGGTCTGCTTCTGAGGTGTTAGGCCATCAAGAATGAGGGGCCGGGTGCCATCCCGAAGGACGGGTCCGCGCACCCGACCCCGCACGCACGCGCAAACGCCACAGACACGACGCCAACGTGCCGGAAACCTTGGACGCCCGCTTCCGTTCCGCGCGGCCACGGCGGAACTGTCCGGAATGGGCAATGAAACGTGAACGACCCGCAAAAAGAAGAACCCCGGCCGCTAAAACGGCCGGGGTTCGACGCCGGGTGATTGAGGGTGAGGGGCTGGGGGGCTTCGCCCGGCGCCTAGATCAATTCCGGTGTTGCCGGATGGTTCCTGCGCTCCGCATATTTTTTTTCGCCGTCGTGCGGGAGGTCCGGACTTGGCTGCGGCCGCGCTTGCCCCGCGAGGCATGCACGCTCATGACCCCGAACTTGCTCAGATCGGACGGAATATTGATCCGTTGCCCGCCCGGCAGCACGATATAGCGCGAAAACACCCGCAAATGCCCATCTTCCCCGCCGCGGCCTTCGACGACGTATCTGGCGCCGACGGGAAATCGCTTGGGCAGCGGACTGGACTGGCGGTCAATTGGCAGACGCATGGCACCCTCTTCGTATGCGTTGGGAATTTCCAAAAATTCGAACACTGGCAACGTGGGGAAGTTCCGCCTTTTTCCTGACGGCCCCATGACGGTTGTGGATTGCTGTGGGTAAGCGACGGCCTTCAGGCCGCCTCGCGGCGCTTGCCCGAACATGGTAGGAAACGCTGAATGCCAGACGGATCAACGCCATGAACGCCCCCCTCAAGGCGATCGACGGCCCGGGCAAGGCCAAGCTCGAAGCCACGATGCGCGACATCGGCCGCGACGCGCGGCTGGCCGCGCACGCGCTGGCGCTGGCGCCAGCCGCCCAGAAGAACCGGGCGCTCGCCACCATGGCCAAGGCCATCCGCGGATCGCAGACGGCAATTCTCGCAGCCAACCGGGAAGATTTGGCCGCAGCCAAGGCTGCCGGCGCCACCGCAGCCTTCCTCGACCGGCTGACCCTCGACGCGGCGCGGATCGACGCCATGGCAGACGGCCTCGATGTCATCCGCAAGCTCAAGGATCCAGTTGGCACCGTCTTGGCGTCCTGGCGGCGGCCCAACGGCATGCGCATCGAGCGCGTGCGCGTGCCGCTCGGCGTCGTCGGCGTGATTTATGAGAGCCGGCCCAATGTGACGGCGGATGCCGGCTCGCTGTGCCTCAAGGCCGGCAATGCCGCGATCCTGCGTGGCGGTTCCGAGAGCCTCCGTTCGGCCCAGGCGATCCACGCCGCAATGGTCGCGGGCCTCTTGGACGCCGGACTGCCCGCCGCGGCGATCTCGCTGGTACCGACCCGCGACCGGGCTGCGGTCGGCATGATGCTCGCCGGGCTCGACGGCGCGCTCGATGTCATCGTTCCGCGCGGCGGCAAGGATTTGGTGGCCCGCGTGCAGATGGAAGCGCGCGTGCCGGTGTTCGCCCATCTCGAAGGCGTCTGCCACGTCTATGTCGACGGCAAAGCCAAGCTGCCGATGGCCAAAGCGATCGTCCTCAATGCCAAGATGCGCCGCACCGGCGTCTGCGGCGCCGCCGAAACCTTGCTGGTCGATCGCGCGGCGGCGGCGAAGATGCTCAAGCCGCTCATCACCATGCTGCTCGAAGCCGGCTGCGAGATCCGCGGCGATGCCGCGGTCCGCGCCGTCGACAGCCGGGTCAAGCCGGCAAGCGAAGCCGATTGGAGCACCGAATATCTTGACGCCATCATCACCGCGGGTGTGGTCGACGGCGTCGATGCGGCGATCGCCCATATCGAGCGCTATGGCTCGCACCACACCGACGCGATCGTCACCGAGGACAAAACCGCGGCGGAAAAATTCCTGCGCGAAGTGGATTCGGCGATCGTGCTGCACAACGCGTCGACGCAATTTGCCGACGGTGGCGAGTTCGGCTTCGGCGCCGAGATCGGCATCGCCACCGGCCGGCTGCATGCCCGCGGCCCGGTCGGCGTCGAGCAGCTCACCAGTTTCAACTACCGCATCCGCGGCAGCGGACAGACGCGGCCGTGACGGATCGGCTCTTTGATCGCGCGATGACGCGAGGAGAGCCGGCAGTGGATGCGTGGGGAGGGGATTCTTTCCGAAAATCATGACGAGCGAGAACGCTCCTTCGCGCCGGGCCGCGGCAAGGGCCGGGATGCGGGACCGCGTTGTGCTGCCGCCGAATGCGCCCGGCATGCGCATCGGGCTATTCGGCGGCACCTTCGATCCGGCGCATGCGGCGCACCGCGCCGCCTGCCTGCTGGCGCTGCACCGGCTTAACCTCGACCGGGTCTGGTGGCTGGTCACGCCCGGCAATCCGTTGAAGGATACCAAGGGCCTGGCGCCGCTCGCCGTGCGCGTTGCCGCCGCGCAGGCGCTGGCGCACCATCCGCGCATCGATGTCACCGACCTCGAGGCCGAGCTGGGCACGGCCTATACCTACGAGACCGTGTCCTATCTGCGACGGCGCTGTCCCGACGTGCACTTCGTCTGGATCATGGGCGCCGACAATCTGCGCAGCTTCCACCGCTGGCAGCGCTGGCGCGGCATCGCCCAATTGGTGCCGATCGCGATCGTCGATCGGCTGGGGCCGAGCCTCTATGCGACCGGCAGCGCCGCCGCACAGGCGCTGGCGCGTTACCGCCTTCCGGAAGCTGCGGCAACGAAGCTTGCGGACCGCAAGCCGCCGGCCTGGATCTATCTGCACGGCCTCAAATCGCCGCTGTCGTCGACGGCGCTGCGCGCCGCCCGCGCGTTAAAACGTCGCTAAATGACAGTTGCTTGAACGCAAAGCAGTTGAAACCATTAACCCGCCGTGCCTATCTTAAGGCGAGCCCCGGATTCGGTGGCCGGGGCAGGCAACTTTGAGCGACAAGCAACTTGGAGCGAAAGGATAAGCACCCCTGTCCACAGTTGTAATCTCTCGGGACGAACGTCGCGTGCCCGAAGCGGTCTCCAGAATGCGTCTTGACGCAGAGGAGATCCTCCGATTGGTC
>Ga0210398_10005667_pt1 | contig 11603 bp, 11 predicted proteins | sample IncBWC4OmetaG_FD_161047 | JGI IMG/M metagenome (GOLD analysis project Ga0210398, IMG submission 161047) | Forest soil microbial communities from Barre Woods Harvard Forest LTER site, Petersham, Massachusetts, United States - Inc-BW-C-4-O | ecosystem: Environmental > Terrestrial > Soil >... | reverse complement strand
TTCTCCGCGGCAACCCCGCGCAACTTCCGAGCAGCCGCAATTTGCTGGAGCTCCTCCTCCAGCACAGTGGCAAAGGTTACAGGAGAGTCCGAAGGTGCGTGTCCTTGGGGCGCAGGGGGAGCGGCATTCTCGTCCATGGCATAGTCCTTTCACCCCTCAAGTGAATTGGCGAGAAAGCTAAACAGGTCTTACCTGAAAGTCAAGCCCGGCGCCCTGGATTCGTGCCGCAGTTGTGCATGCCTCAACGCACTCGTTTTCGGGGTGCCAACCTCGGCGGCTTCGAGACGTGTCCTTCGCCAACGACGATCGACCAACGACTAACGACCGGTTTTCGCCTCCATCCAGCTCTGCAAAATCAGCACCGCCGCCATCTGGTCCACCACTTCCCCTCTGCGCTTAATGGACATTTCAGTTTCGCGCAGCAGGCGATTGGCTTGCGCCGAAGTCAGGCGTTCATCCCAAAGATGTACTGGCAGCTTGAATCGCTTGCGGAGTTCATCGACAAAGACCCTCATCTTCTCTGCTTGAATTCCCTCAGCCCCACTCATCCGCAGCGGCAGCCCGACCACGATTTCAGACACGCCGTGTTCGAGAATGACTTTTTCCAGCGCTGCCAGATCCGTACGCTTATTCCGGCGCTGAATAGTCGCCAGCCCCTGTGCGGTGATCCCCAGCAGGTCCGATATGGCCACACCGATTCGCCTGGAACCGACGTCCAAGCCCAGTACCCGGGTCAATGTCCGCCCGGCAGCGTCGGTTGGTAGGGATGGCACCTCGCGATTATATGTCGGGCAGAAAACCGCGTTTTGGTCTACGATGTTTGCGGCTTGGCTCTGGTCTTCAGAGCGTGCATCCATGGCAGACGACGAAATACAATTCGAACCCGAGGAACTCATCCCGCTGACAGCCCCGGAACCGCGCGTGAAGCCACGCCGGCTGCACTGGTCGTTGAACATCATCGGAATCGCAGGCATCCTGGCGCTCTGCTATTACGGCGAGGCCATTCTCGCGGTCATGCTGATTTCCGTGCTCTTGGCCTTTGTGCTGGCCCCGGTAGTCGATTTTCTTTCCTGGCTGCACCTGCCACGCGGCTTGGGAGCCTTTGTCGCCATCGTGCTTTTGATGACCGGGATCATGACCATTGTCTACTACTCCTATAACAAGGCAGTGGTGCTCGTCCAGGACCTGCCCAAGTACACCACTCACCTGCGCGAGGATGTCTTGCGCTTCAGCAAGCAGGCCGAGAGTCTGGAAACTTTCGGAGAGGAGACCGAGGAGAAAGATGTAATCAAAGTCCGCGCCGCGACCGGACCAAGCGACTTGCTCACACGCGGGTTCGGATCCGCTGGCACCCTCCTCCTGGCTTGCTCTTTCGTTCCCTTCCTGACCTTCTTCATGCTGACCTGGCAACAGCATGTGCGCTCGGCCACCGTCATGCTCTTCCCCTTGGAGAGCCGCAATACCGTCTACGTCACCTTGGGATTGATCTCAGCCATGATTCGCAGTTTCATGGTGGGCAATGTGCTGATTGGGTTGGCTCTGGGCGCAGTCAGTACTTTAGTATTCGGACTTCTGCACCTGCCCTTTTTCTACTTCGTCGGCTTCATCAGCGGATTTCTCAGCCTGGTTCCTTATATGGGTCTGCTGCTCGCGATCGTGCCTCCGGTTTTTGTCGGCCTCGGACACGTCGAGGTCACCGACCTCTTAACCATCGTCGTCACGGTTTTAGGGCTACACATGATCGCCTTGAATGTCCTCTATCCCAAGTTTTTGGGTAACCGGCTCCAACTGAATCCCTTGGCCGTAACCATGAGCTTGTTGGTTTGGGGCAGTTTGTGGGGAGCCATGGGACTGCTTCTCGCCATCCCCATTACCGGCGCCATGAAGATCGTTTTTGACCACGTGGAGTCTTTGAAACCCTACGGCGCCTGGCTGGGAGAGTAGGCGGCAAGCCATTCTGCGCTAGGGAGTTAGCTGCCGCATCCCCAAAATGCCCGTGGTTCGGCCTTTCCCAAGGTTTGGAGCCTAACGGCTCGATTGCCTTTCCCCCCTGTTTTCGATAGCATAAGAAGGTGCTGTTCTTCAGGTTCTGTGCTTCCCAGGGTGGTTCCGCATGTTAAGCAGCGACGGCAATTTCCACATCGGCGACAAAGTAGTTTATCCAAATCATGGGGTTGGGGTTATTGAGCAGATCAGTTCCCGGACTATTGGCGAGACCGTGGAACAGTTTTATCTGTTGAAGATCAAAGCCAGCAGCCTCAAGGTTATGGTTCCGTTCCACAACGTGAACATGGTTGGACTACGGCGGGTGATCAAGAACGGGGACATCCAGAAAATCGTTGATTTTCTTCAGGATGGCTCGGCCGACAGCAACGCCGACTGGAAATATCGTTATAAAGAAAACTCCGAGCGCATGCGCACCGGGTCGTTGCTCGAAGTCGCGGTGGTGCTGAAAGGTCTGATCGCGCTCAACCAAGCCAAAGCACTTTCATTTCGGGAAAAGAAGATGCTGGAGCGCGCCCGCTACCTGCTAGTCAGCGAGCTGGCCATGGCCAAGAATTGCGAAGAGCCGATGGTCGAAGAGTTGCTCGGCAAAGCCCTGAGCAAGAACGGCCTGCGTTTCCCGGAAGCTTCTGAGTTTCAAGCCTAGCAAGATCTTAACCACAGAGGGCACAGAGATCCACAGAGGTTGATCGGAAACGGGTTCCTCTGTGGAACCCTGTGTCCTCTGTGGTTCAACGCCCCGAGGTTTATAATTCTCCACGCATGACTGAGTTGATCAAAAGGAAACTCCAGGACGAGATGAACGCCCTGGAGCACGAGCTGATTCACGATCTCCCCAAGGAGATCAAGAAGGCCGCTGCCCTTGGCGACCTTAGTGAAAACGCCGAATATCATATGGCCAAGCAGCGCCAGGAGTTCGTCAAGGCGCGGCTTCGCCAACTTGGCAAACGCATGGCCGACTTGTCCTTAATTAATATGGACAACATTCCCAAGGACAGGGTGGGACTCGGCTCGACGGTCAAGGTTTACGACAACACCAAGAATGAAGAGATGGAATACAAGCTGGTGACCAGCGAAGAGTCGGACGTCGCTACCGGCAAGATCTCGACCAGCTCTCCCATAGGCCGTGCGCTTCTCAATAAGAAGGTTGGAGAAACGGCCAGCGTGGTTACGCCTAACGGCAAACGCGAGTTGGATATTTTGACTTTGATCACTATCCATGACGAGGCCAAAGTCTAATGGCACGGGCTTTCTAACATGGCCATGGCTTACTGATATGACATGGACCTCCGCCTTCGGACGGGCTTGCGGCAAGTTACTGAACATTATTGTGCGCTGGCTGGCGCTGTCGCGAATCAATCCCAATGTGCTGACTTTCATGGGGCTGGTGGTCAACACCATCGCCGCCATTCTTTTCGGATACGCCAACGGCGACAATCAAGCGCGCCTGTTCCGCTACGCCGGGCTGGTCATCATCGGCTCCGGCTTTTTCGATCTCGTCGACGGCGAGGTCGCCCGCGCCACCAACCGCGTCACCCGCTTTGGCGGCTTCTTCGATTCCGTCATCGACCGCTACAGTGACGCTTCCCAGTTCCTCGGACTGCTGGTTTTCTATGCCCGCGGCGAGCGCTTTGTGTACGTGGTGCTGGCGGCGTTCGTCATGGTCAGCGCCATCATGGTCAGCTATACTCGCGCCCGCGCCGAGTCGCTGATCGGCTCCTGCCGCGTAGGATTTCTCGAGCGCCCCGAACGCCTGGTGCTCGTAATCATCGGAGCTTTATTCAATCGCATGGCGCCGGTGCTGTGGCTGATCGCCGTGCTGTCGACGATTACCGTGATTCATCGCATGCGCTACACCTGGACTCGCACACAAGATTCGCCGGCCACGGCGAAGGGGCAGGCGGCGTAGGGGTTCCCAGTTCGGAACTCAGTTCCAACTTAATTTGTTGTATCGCGTCGATTGCGCCGAGCACAGCCATACAATTTTCGTATGGTAGGCAGTGTTTGGAGGGTGTTTCCAGTGGGTACTGGACACTGCCTGTCAAGCAGTCGAGTGGCCCAATCAGCCACTAGGGTTCGATTCCCTCGCCCTCCGTAGTCACTCGACTATTGCGAATTAGGCTTGACAGGGTTATTGATCAAGCTATGATTGATTTGACAGGCGGTGTCTAGTATCACTTATCCAGCCCCGGATGATTACCGGGGCTGTGGTGTTTCTGGGTCTCCCGTGTCTTGACAACGCTGGTGGCAAGGCTATTCTGGAGTTGCTTCGCGGGCGGCGTCTAGTACCCGGCCCCGGCTCATTGCCGGGGCTTTCGTGTTTCTGGCTCTTCCATTCATCCCAAGAATCTAAGCTCTGAGCCAATCTCTTTCGGATATTTCAGGGTTTTGCCGTCGCCGTCCCATGCAATGAGCAGCTTTCTGTCATTAACGACGTAATCCACGATCCACTTCTTTTCTTGTGGAGGCGGATTCTCTATCACTATGACCAGCTTCGCACTAGGAGCGTCTTGCAGATACCGATACTCGTAAAGCTGGGAAATCGCACGTCGTACCTGTCCATGGACATTCCCGTCGGTTGTGGACTTCATTTCAAAGAGATACTGGTCGTCGCGAATGGAGGCGGACAAGTCGACGTACCTGTTGTTCTTGGGTATCGATCCAGCGCGCCGAATCTTAAGGCCGGGCAGGCGGCGTAGGCTGCCACGAGTTGTGTGGGGCGGACACTCTTGTCCGCCAAACGCACGATGCGCCGCGGGTCTTGCTTGCCTCTATCTGGCTGATATCCATCGTGAAAAACGTCCTGTCAGGAGCGCTGTATCGACGATTTCGACCCCGGCCGGTGCCCAGGTAGGGAAGGCCGGACCGGTTTCAACTCCTCCCGCCAGAATTCTTCAACCCTCCCATTTCGAAAAAGCACACCGATCATTGGGTCTTTAGGATAGGTCTGGCCGCAGCCACAATCGTAATCCAGGTAGGCAACAATGCCGCCCTTGCGCAGGAATTTCCTATCGGCGGTGTCGTCGGCCAAGCCACATACGACGACCGACTGGCCTATCGAAAACGGGGCACCGTCGACGTCGGCATGTATGGCCCTGTTCGGAACGGCTTTGGTAGGTCGCCCCGACATGTGCGGAAGCCGTGACATCGGTTGCCCCAGATGGTTATCATGCAATTCGAGTGCTCGCAGAGCCAGGGGGAATACCCAAGGGTAAGCGCGCCTAGCGGTTTCGAGTTCCGTCTTGGCTAGTTCTGCATTTCATGAATCTACAGTTCAAAACGTTAGCGGCCGCGACCTACGTATCGGGCTCGCAAGTTGCCAAAGCGTTGAGCGAGGACTGGTGCAGGCGCGAACTCTATTGTCCTGCTTGCGATTCCGACAGACTCCAGCAATCACGACCGAACACGCCGGCAACTGATTTTACCTGTGCGAAGTGCACCCAATTCTACGAGCTAAAGAGTTCTAGAAGCTGGAAGCCGAGAAAAATAGTCGACGCCGGGTATAACGCGATGCTGCGGGCAATCCGTGAGGACAGGGCCCCCAATCTACTATTCCTCCACTATTCAGTTGATTGGTGCGTCAGCAATCTGATTCTGATTCCACGGGTGTTCTTCACGGAGAGCATCATCGAGAAGAGAAAGCCTCTCAATCCACAAGCCCGAAGGGCGGGTTGGGTAGGGTGCAATATTTTGCTCAGCCAGATTCCTGATGACGGAAAGATTGCCTTGGTCTCCTCTGGAAAAGCCGTTCCAGCGCACCATGTGCGAACGGAATTTTCACGAGTACGCGCACTTGCGAAATTGCCTCCATCGAAGAGGGGATGGACGGTTGACGTGCTTGCGCTAGTCAGGCGATTGCAGAAGGAGCAGTTCTCTCTGCAAGATCTCTACGATTTCGAGGGCGAGCTACGAGTGACCCATCCGCAAAACGAAAACATCCGACCGAAAATACGACAGCAACTCCAGGTACTGCGTGATATGGGCCTGATCGAGTTCACCAGCCCAGGAAGGTACGCAATACGGGGCTAGCTTTCGGGCCTCCCTGCCGCCGGCGGCGTACCCGGCCAGGAGTGTGCCGATAAGTTGCATGTTCATTCGTCACAGACAGACATCGCAGGTTTCCAGTGCAATGCGAAGAGTCAAAGGTGGCGGACAAGAGCGTCCGCCCCACACGAGTCATGCCTCGGCCGATTGCGATCGACAGGTTGTACGAATATCGCCGGAACCTGCCTCACTATCAGAAAGCTGACCGGCCGTTATTCGTGACGTTTCGCAAGGGCAACCGCGACCCATTTCCGCCCGAGGCACGGGACGCCGTCCTTTACCACTGTTTGCACGATCACGGGAGGCGTTATCAACTTCATGCGGCGGTCGTGATGCCTGAGCACGTGCACTTGCTGCTGACAGCGTTGCGCGATGAGAAGAGCTGGCGTTTCGCTTTGCCGCTAATCCTGAAATTGCTCAAGGGAACGTCAGCTCGAAGCGTCAATAAGCTCTTGGGGTTGCGTGGCCCTGTCTGGCAGGAAGAGTCGCTTGACCACGTGCTGAGATCGCAGGGGAGTTTCGGAGAAAAACTGGAGTATATCCGGCAGAATCCGGTGCGGCGAGGATTGGTAGCGAAACCTGAGGATTATCCGTGGCTTTGGGTTGAGCAAGGCTTGTGTGGGGCGGACACTCTTGTCCGCCGCGGTTGAGGTTGCTCTTGATCTTCCAGCATTGCAAGGCAACGTCAACTTCAACGTCAAAGGCGACGGACAAGAGTGTCCGTCCCACATGATTTATTTAGATTGCCGGCCCAATGCGGGAAGTTTTCGACCTATTCCCAGTTTGGGCTTCGACTTTCGAAAACTTTGTCAATATGGAGAAATTACACGAACGGGTCTATCCACTTAGCAGCATGGACAATATAAAGTTCGAATTCGTGTCTCACTTACCCTCGCGAATCGGTATAATTTAAGTATAGGGACTTAATCGAAGGCGCGGCCTTGCGGCTGCGCCTTTTCTTTTGGAGTAATTCATGATCGACACAGTAAGTCTCATAAAGAATCCGAAACGCCGGGGAGAGTGGGCTGAGCTTCGATTTATGGCTGCGGCGGCGGAACATGGGCTTAGCGTTTCTAAACCTTGGGGCGATTCGGAGCGTTATGACGTGGGAGTTGAGCATAACGGACAGTATCGGCGGGTGCAGGTGAAGTCGGTGTCGTGGCATAAGGGCTTGTCGTACCGCTGCGGGATCGGTTGCTCGCGGGCTTACAAGAGCAGCGAGATTGACTTCTTCGCGATCTTTATCGTGCCGGAGGAATTGTGGTACATCGTGCCAGTGCAGGCGGCGCTGGCTACGGGGAATCGGACTCTCTGTCTGACTCCGTCGAGGAAGAGGAATCGGTATGAGGTTTACAGGGATGCGTGGCACTTGTTGGGGCAGCGGCCTTGGGGGACGGGTGGGAGTGAGGTGGTGATCGATGGCGAAGTTTTTCAGGTGGGGTGAGGATCAACATCAAATTCAACGTCAAAGGCGGCGGACAAGAGTGTCCGCCCCACACGAGCAAGGTCAAAAGCTGCGGGCGGGGGCGCCCGCACCACACATGCATCTTCGCTGACCTGCTAGACTGTTCGGTCATTTTCCTTAGGAGAAAGATTTGTGGGGATGGATCCGGTACTTCTGGTGCATGGCGGGGCTTGGGCGATTCCTGACGACATGGTGGAGGCGCATTTGAATGGAGTTCGCAATGCCATGGCGGCGGGATGGCGGGTGCTGGCGGCGGGCGGCGATGCGCTCGATGCGGTCGAGGAAGCCGTCGTGGTCATGGAAGATGACGAGACTTTCGACGCCGGGCGGGGCAGCTTTTTGAATCGCGATGGCAAGGTGCAGCTGGACGCGCTGATCATGGATGGAGCGACGTTGCGGGCGGGCGGCGTGGGATGCGTGGAGCGGTTGCGGAATCCGGTGCGGGCGGCGAGAAAGATTCTGAGCGAGAGTCCGCATGTGTATTTTGTGGCGGAAGGCGCGGAACGGTTTGCGGCGGAGCATGGGATTGCGCTTTGCAAGAATGAAGACTTGATTATTCCGCGCGAGGTGAAACGGTTGCAGGAATTTCAGGCGCAGGGCGAACACAAGCCGGATTTGTTTGCAGGGATGCTTTCGCATGACACGGTGGGAGCGGTGGCGCTGGATGGATCGGGGAACATTGCGGCGGCGACATCGACGGGCGGGACGTTGAACAAAGCGCCGGGGCGGTTGGGAGATTCTTCGCTCATAGGGTGTGGGTGTTACGCGGACAACAAGACGGCGGCGGCTTCTACTACGGGGTGGGGCGAGCCGATCATGAAGCTGGTTTTGGCGAAGTGGGCGGCGGACCGGGTGGCGGCGGGGAATTTGCCGGAGTGGGTGGCGGCGGAGGCGATCAATTATCTGGAGTCGCGGTTGCAAGGTCATGGTGGGATGATTTTGCTGGATGCGCGGGGGAGATTCGGGATCGCACATAACACGCCGCGCATGGCTTGGGCGGTGAAGACTGGGAAGCAGGAGAGTTCGGGGATTTCTAGATAATTTTCGCCGCGGATTTTCGCGGATGAACGCAGGTACGGCAAAAGCTTATCGCAGAGATCGCTGAGAACGGCCGCGGAGTTCGGGGAGAAAAGCTTTCACTACGGAGGGCACAGAGAACACAGAGAAAACATTTGTTGCGCTGCAGCGCGGGCGAGGACGCCCGCGCCTACATAACACTGCTAACTTTGCCAATGCTTCGCACTATTTAGCTTGCTTTCAGTATCCCGCTGATGTTACAAACCTGCCGTCCGCACCTTCTGGAAAATATGTCTGCACTAAAGGCTGCCGAAGAAGTTCGGAGAGGCCGTGGTTTTGAGAATCCCCCACAGGAGAAGACTGTATGACGACCCGGAAACTGGTTTCGCTTGCCGTTTTCATGGTGTTGCTGACTGGGTTTGGATTTGGACAGGGTGTGGCCACGGGCGATCTGCACGTGACGGTGAAAGATCCACACGGGAATCTGGTGACCAATGCGACGGTCACAGTTCGCGACCAGGCGAAGGGGCTGGAAAGATCGACCACGGTCAATATTGATGGAGAGTATCGGGTGGTGCTGCTGCCGCCGGGAACGTACTCAGTAGTGGTGCAAGCCAAAGGTTTCGCCAATGCTGAAGCGCAGAATGTGGCGATTACGGTGGGCGGGAGGGCTGATCTGCCGGTGGCGCTTGCCGTGGAAGGCTCGCAGGTGGTGGTCAATGTGAGTGGGACGGCGGAACTGGTCGAAACCACGCGCAGTTCGTCGACCGACACGATTGGACAACGGCGCATTGACAACCTTCCCATTAACGGTCGGAACTACATCAATTTCGCGTTGACGGATTCGCAGGTGTTTCGCGACAACGCTCCCAGCATTGGAGCGGCGCCGACTTCGGGATTGAACATGAGCGGTCAGCGGGCGCGGGCGAACCTGGTCAACGTGGATGGCGCGGATGCAATCGACAATTCCACGAACGGCGTGCGCTCCACGGTTTCGCAGGAAGCGGTACAGGAATTTCAGATCATCAATAACAGCTACGCGGCGGAATATGGACGCGCTTCCGGTGGTGTGGTGAACATCATTACGCGTTCCGGATCGAACGATTTTCATGGCGACGTGTACGGCTACCTGCGCAACCGGGGCATCCAGGCGGTGAACCCGTTCAGCACCACGCCCGATCCAGCCTATACGCGCGTGCAAGCAGGGGCGGCGTTTGGCGGTCCGATCAAGAAGGACAAGACGTACTTTTATTTTTCTTACGAGATCACGCGGCGGCACGAGACCGGCTTCTCCAGTATTGGGAGCAACAACTTCGATTTGGTTCCCTTCAACAGCGCGCAGGCCGGGCTGCCATTTGGCACCATACAGTTGACGCAGCAGCAGGTTCAGTTTCTGACCAACCCGGCGGTGCAGCAGCAGGAGTTCCTCAATCCTCTGTTTGCGCAAGAAGTGGGTCAGTATGCGGTGTTGGCGTCGGCGTCCTCTGGAATGGCTTTAAATGGCGCGTGGCCGGCTTCGGTGGTGCAGGCCTTGACCGGTGGGGCGTTGTCAAAATTTTCGGCTTTCCCCACGAGTTGCGCGCCTCCGGGGCCATGCTTTGTGCCGTCGGCGTTCCAAACGCTGAATTCACAGATCGGAAACTTTCCGATTTTCGAGGGAACAAGCCTGTATTCACTGCGTCTCGATCACAATCTGACCAGCAACAATCGCGTCATGCTGCGCGCCAACGTGAGCCCCAGCACCGTTACTGGAATTGAGGTTAACGGCGAGAACCAGGTTTTCGGGCAGAATTCCTACTCGCGCACCTCGCAGCAAACCTATCGCGATGTGACTGGCGTGTTTCAGGATACTTGGACCATCGGCAACAACAAGGTGAATCAGTTCGGCTTCCAGTATGCGCGGCGGGGTCTGTCCTATTTCTATTCCAGCGCTCCGGGCGGTGGCGATGTAGCGGTGAACATTCCGGGATTTGCCTTCTTCGGGCGCGAACCCTACTCCTACATACAGCGGGTCGAACAACGGGCTCAGTTCACGGATAACTTCTCCTGGACCATTGGCCGCCACGACACGAAATTTGGAGTGGACTTCAACTACATTCCAATTACGGCGACTTTCACGGTGAACTACGGCGGTGAGTATACGTTTGGGGCGCAAGACGTTTTTCCGGCGGCGATTGCGCCACCGACGGGAACGGCATTTCCGCAGTTTAACGCCATTCAGGCGTATGGAGCGGGAATTCCGACTGACTACGTACAGGGCATCGGCAATCCTCACGATTCGTTTTCCAACAAGCCATTGGGAGTGTACTGGCAGGATTCGTGGCGGGTGCGGTCGAACCTGACTTTCAATTATGGAATTCGCTACGACGTGGAATTTCCGCCTCAACTCGCGGCCCCCAACGCGCTGGCGCTTGCGGCCTACAACCAACTGGGCTTGCAGAAAGGCATTCAAACCGACACCAATAACGTTCAACCGAGAATTGGACTGGCCTGGGATCCCAAAGGGGACGGTAAAACCGTGGTCCGCGCCTCCTATGGCATGTTCTACGATCATCCGCTGCTCGGTCTTTATTTCCTGGGTGACGCGTCTGACGGATCGAGAAGCGGCCAAACACTTCTGTTTGGAGCCGCGCCGGGATGCAACACGCAGGTACCGCCGTTGAGCCTGACTGCCACTAACACTTTCCAGGGACTGGCAGGAGTTTGCTTCCCGGCGGCAGTCTCAGGATTCGGCTATGAAGCGAATCAGCAGATGTTTAATTCCTTCCTGCCGAATTCGTTATTCATCAATCAAGGATACCTTGCAGCGGGAGTGCCGCTGGTGAACCAGCCATTTGGTTACCCGCAAGCGAAGGGTTTTGTGTACGCCTATTCCGAGCAGGCAAACCTGACGGTTGAGCGGGAGCTGGGAGCGGGATTCGCGTTGAGTTTGGGATACAACTTCAACGGCGGTCATCACCTGAACCGGCCCATTAACGCGAATACGGTGCGGGGAGACCTGCTGACCGAGAATTGGGAAGCGGCATTTGCGGCGAATCCCGTGGCGACCGGCTTCAACCCGTTGGGGGTCGCG
>Ga0210398_10005664_pt1 | contig 11605 bp, 6 predicted proteins | sample IncBWC4OmetaG_FD_161047 | JGI IMG/M metagenome (GOLD analysis project Ga0210398, IMG submission 161047) | Forest soil microbial communities from Barre Woods Harvard Forest LTER site, Petersham, Massachusetts, United States - Inc-BW-C-4-O | ecosystem: Environmental > Terrestrial > Soil >... | reverse complement strand
ACGCTATTCCATTGTTCCCGGTTGTGGGGTTCGGATAGAACTGCGCGATCAGCAGACCGCCCTTGTCTGGATTGGCGATTTTGAGTGGATTGCCGGGCGCTTGGGCAAATGCCGGGATAGCGTTGGCACCGGTGAGAGCCGGAATCGAAGCTCCGCACTGGTCAGTCGTAGCGGTACCATACGCGCTGAAATCGCCTTGCGACTCGGCCACCGTCGGCACGCAGGTTGCGAAGGAACTGCCATCAATTTCCTTGTCCCACTCCTGGTTCCACCATAGGAACAGCTTGTCTTTGATGATTGGTCCGCTCGCGTTATATCCGTAGTCGTTGCGGATCAGCTTGGCCTTGCCTGTGCCGTTCTGGTTGGAGAAGTAGTCATTTGCATCAAGCGCGGCATTGCGGCCCGAATAGAAGAAGCCGCCATGAATCTGGTTCGTACCGGATTTCGTCGTAAGGCTGATGATGGCGCCGGATGCCTGGCCATACTCCGCCCCGTAGGAGTTGCGGATCATTTTGAATTCGGCGATGGTGTCGATTGCCGGGTAGATCAGGATGGTGCGGTTAGATCCGACGTCATTGTTGTTGACGCCGTCGACGAGGAACAGGTTGTTGGTGTAGGGGTTTCCATTGACCGAGAAGTTGACGCCGCCGGAGAGTCCTTTGCCGGTGCCGTCATAGGATGCAGCGCCGGAGACTCCGGGGGAAAGCTGTGTCAGGCCAACGAAGTTTTCTCCGTTCAGCGGCAGCTCACGAACCTGAGTACCGTCGATGACTTCACCGACTTCAGCGTTCATCGTCTGCACCTGAACGTCATTCGCCTGAACCGTAACTTTTTCGTTGACCGAACCGACCTGCAGCGTGGCGTTCACTTCAGTCGTGGTCGAGACGTGTACCTCGACGCCGGTGGAGACGAACTCCTTGAAGTTTCCTGCTGTGATGGTGACCTCGTAGACGCCGATCGGTAATTGGGCGACCGAGTAAGACCCGTGACCGCTGGAGGTTGCCTTGAAGGTGTTGTTCGTGGCGACGTTTCTGACTGTAATCTGAGCGCCGGGCACGGAAGCCCCCGTCCCGTCTGTCACATTGCCCACGATAGTGCCGTCATAGGTTTGCGCGTGCATTGCGAGTGGAAATGCGAGCAGCATACCAAGCACGGCCAACAGCGCTCGGTGAATAAACCTTGGTTGACCTGCGGCACGGCATCCTGAAATTTTGTCACTCATTGCAACACCTCCAAAAGTTTGCTGCGATTCGTAAATGGACCACACTCTCTAACTTCGTTTGAAGAACCGGTGTGACGGCTCGGTGGAGTGATGTACCGATCTTTGGATGGAGAACGGAATCCATCTTGGGTGGCAGTGCTCAGTCACTTTTCGAGTCGCCGAGCATTGTTAGTCGCAGAGAATGAGCTTGTCAACACAATAATGTTATTCTTGCGGAATTCGCGCACCCATGAAGGAAACTGCCTCTTCATTTCACGCTCGCCTAAAGAGCGCCATCCCCCGGAATCTATTGCGTTCCACATGGTGGTACGACCTCTTGATTTGTCTCGATTTACGCACGGTGACGTGGAGATGCCATCGCCCGAGTATGTCGATTGGGGAGGATCGGGTTTGGAAAACCCGTCGGGGACTGTATCTTGTCACCATGGGCCAAGTTGCAATCCAAACACAATTCCTCGATGGGCTGTTCGTATGTCTCTAAATCGAACGACCGATCGCCACGAGCCGAAGGTGACCTTGAGGACGCTAGCCGGCCACCTGAACCTGGCTGTGGGAACAATCTCGGCGGCACTGAACGATTCGCCTGCAGCGCGAGCGATTCCTGACCATACCAAACGGCGAATTCTTGACGCGGCGCGCGAACTGAACTATCAACCGAACTACTTCGCACGTTCTCTCAGGCTCAAACGCACCTATACCATTGGCGTGATTGCCGAGCAGATCGGTGATCCATACGGCGCTATGGTCATCAGCGGCATTGAGGAACACCTGCGGCAGAGTCAATATTTTTTCCTGACGGTGATACACAGGCACGACCGGCAGGTTCTGCAAAACTACTCGAAGATGCTGGTGACGCGCGGGGTAGAAGGATTCATTACTGTAGATACCTCCATCACGGAAAAACCGATGCGACCGACTGTGGCGGTAGCCGGACATGCCAAAGTTCAAGGTGTTACCAATATCATTCTTGATGAAAAGCTTGCGGCACGGTTGGTCCTGACTCATCTGCTCGAACTGGGGCACCGGGATATCGCCTTCATGAAGGGGCAGGCCGCCAGTTCGGACTCAGCTACTCGCTGGGAGGCGATTTGTGCAGCTTGCCAGGAGTTGGGAGTGCGGATCAGACCAAAGTTGGTGGTGCAGATTAAAGACGACCTGGCGACGCCGGAGCTCGGCTATCCGTACGCTAAGGGACTTCTTGAGCGCAAGCAGCCCTTTACAGCACTCTTTGCCTATAACGACCTCTCGGCGATCGGCGCTATCTGGGCATTTCGCGAAGCCGGACTACGCGTGCCTGAGGACATCTCGGTGGTTGGGTTCGATGATGTGCCCATAGCAGTTTTCTCCAACCCCGGGTTGACGACCATTCGGCAACCGCTGCAGCGAATGGGACAGATCGCCGCCAAGAGCTTGATTGACCAACTCGAAGGAGAAGGGAAATTTCAGCCGGAGATCGTGGTTGAGCCGGAACTGATAGTTCGCGCATCCACCGGACCCGCTCCACTACCCATATCGAAGAGGGTTGAGCCTTCGCTGGTTCGTTCGGTCGTCAGCGACGGTAAGTCCGCTGGGCTGGGACTTGCAAATTCGATTAGGCCGCAGGATGTTTAAGAGGCATGCCCTTATCTTCTTCGATCTCACGGCTGCTCTTGAAGGCGATGCTAGATAGGGGAGCCGGGGGATATTTGCGCCGCTGCGGCTTTGTTGGTTTTCTTTTCGCGGTGAGCCTGTGCGCTCCGTCTGCTTCAGGCCAGCTTTCAACGGAAGACCATCTTGCCGAACCGGGGTTCTGGCCTACGCAATCCATTCCCTCGCGAGACAACTTCGTCGGATCTGATACGTGCGCGCGGTGTCACGGGGCCAAGGTGGCGGCGCAAAAGAAGACACCAATGGGCCGAGCTGCCATGTTGAGTTCACTCTCCGACATCCTGCATGCGCATCCGTTGATGGTGTTCAGCCCGGGCAAGTACAAGTATCGGATTGAGACAGCGTCGGATCATAGTCAATATTCGGTGAGTGGTGGGAGTGAGAGCTTGTCGTTCCCCCTGCTCTGGGCGTTCGGAACTGGGCGAGTGGGGCAGTCCTACCTATTCAAGAAGGACAATGCGGATTTTTTCGAAGCCAGGGTCACCTACTTTGAAACCCTCGGAACGATCGACTTCACGCCAACGCGCGCATTGCTTTCCCCCTCCGGCGTCGAAGAAGCGATGGGCCGTCCCGTCCCGCAGTCGGAGGTATTACGGTGCTTCAGTTGCCATACAACGGGCTCCAATATTGGGGGACATTTCGATGAGAGCCACCTGGTTCCTGGCGTGACTTGTGAAGCCTGTCACGGTCCGGGCGTGGGACATGTTCAATCCATGACTGGCGTTACGGGTTCTGCCTCAGACGCAAAGCCAGCCATCTTCAATTCCGCTCATCTTGAACCGGTGGATGCGGTCGATTTTTGCGGTGCTTGCCACAGCACATGGTGGGACGTGAAACTCACCGGGGTGAAGGGGGTCTCCACTACGAGGTCGGCTCCCTACCGTTTGGTGATGAGCAAATGCTGGGGGAAGGGAGATGCTCGGCTGATATGTACCGCCTGCCATGATCCTCATGAGCAACTGCAGACAGATGCCGCCGCCTATGACAGGGTGTGTTTGAATTGTCACGCGAACTCAGCTGTAGCGAGCCAGACGAAGGAGCATGAGAAGGCATGTCCCGTAGCGAAGAGCCGATGCACAAGCTGTCATATGCCCAAGGTCTATGTTCCGGAGATGCGTGACAAATTCACCGACCACCGCATCCGGATTGCGAGAGCAGGCGAGCCCTTTCCGGAGTAACGGTTTTTCGTGCGCGATGCACTATTTCCACTTGCCTGCGCCCTCGGTGATCGTGATGTAGCGATCTACGGGCAGATCGGTGAACCGTTCTATGCCACCACCAGGTTGCGGCCACTTCACTTCGAGCCAGTCGATCTTCGCGTGTTTTCCAAGACCAAGAACGATTCGGGGATCGTGGGATGAGAGGAAGCTTCCGCCTCCAACCTTCATCCTTGCGCGCTTCATATCTCCTGCCTGATAGGTCACATGAGCCCCTACAGCGTCGGGGTTGCATTTGCGGCCGATAAGGTGCACGCCGAGCCAATGATTGTCTTTCTCGCTTTCGTTGCGCAAGAGCAAGGGGGGGGCGTCGTTGTTGCTGATGAGGACGTCGACCCTGCCGTCGTTGTTAAAATCGCCCAGCGCAAGCCCCCGAGCGGGAAAGCTTCGAGAGAATACCGGGCCGCTCTCGGCGCTTACGTTGCGGAACGTTTTGCCCTCGTTGTGGAAGAGCAGCAGAGGTTCCTTCCACTTGACCAATGAGGATGTCTGATCGATCAGGTCGTCCGGGAATCCGTTCGCAAGGATGAGATCGAGATTGCCGTCGTTGTCATAGTCAAAGAACTTGAGCCCCCACCCGCTCATCCAGCGCGTTGACATGCCGATTCCCATCGGCATCGCGACATCGTCGAACGTGCCATCCCCGTTGTTGTGATAGAGAGAGAATATCTCCTGGTCGATATTGGCGACGAAGAGATCCATTTGCCCGTCGTTGTCGAAATCGGCGGAATCGACACCCATTCCCGATCGGGCGCGGCCTTCTGCACTGTACGCAACGCCGGCGACCAGGCCGGTTTCTTCAAATCTGCCATCCCCCTTGTTGATGTAGAGGTAGTTCGAGACGGTGTCATTGGCTACGAACAGGTCCATTTTGCCGTCATTGTTTAGGTCGGTCGCTACGACTCCCCATGCTTTTCCTAAGTGGCTTGCGATTCCCGATTCGCGGCTTACGTCGGTAAACGTACCATCGCCGTTGTTGTGGAAGAGCCAACTGGGACGCGGTTTGAATATTCGGGGAATGCAGTAGTGATGAACGCCGGTAGTATCAGTGCCGCAGCCAAGTGCGGGGTCAAACTCTGCGAATTGACAGACGAAGAGATCGAGCTTTCCGTCATTGTCGTAGTCGAACCAGACTGCGCTGGAACTCCATCCCGCCGCGGCCACACCGGCAGCTTCCGTCACATCGGTGAAGGTGCCATCGCCGTTGTTGCGATAGAGAATGTTGTGACCGAATTGCGTGACGTAGAGATCGGGAAAGCCGTCTCCGTTATAGTCGCCCACCGCGACTCCCATGCCATATCCCCCGCCGGGGACTCCCGCGTGTTCGGTGACGTCGGTAAAGGTACCGTCCCGATTATTACGATAGAGAGCGTTTCGCAAAGGCTTTGTCGGATGATAAAAATCCGCTTTTCCACTGTTGACGAGGTAAATGTCCATCCAGCCGTCATTGTCGAAATCGAGAAATGCGCATCCGGCGCCACTGGTCTCCGGCAGATGCTTTTCTGCGGACTTGCCTGCAGTGTGTACCCAGACGATTCCACTTGAGGAGGCTGGGACCTCTTCGAAGGTATAGTGCGGCTGCGAAGGTACCGGGCCGAGGAATGGAGCAGCATATAGCCGGGAAGCAGCGGCGAATGCAGTGAAGTTGCGAAGGAGCCGGCGACGCGTGACATTCGGCTGTGGCATTTCGAAGATGAGGCCGCTCCTAGAGCTAAACTTACATGGGAATGAAATTGGTGTCCATGCGCGCGGTTCGATCGATTGCCTTGAGCGCGGCACTTTGCTTGTTGTCTCTGTGCCTGCGCGCTCAGGCAGGCGCAATGGCTCCCCAAGCTGTGGCAAATGGAGCGCCGGTGCAGGCAAATCTCGACGCGCTGCAAAAATTGGCGCAGCAGGAGGGCGAGTCTGGTCAAACGTCTGAAGCTATTCGCGACTACAAGCGCGTGCTCGAGTCGCGACCTGAGTGGAAAGAAGGCTGGTGGAATCTGGGAGCGCTGCAATACAGCGCGAATCAGTTTGCGGACGCCAAATCCACGCTTCTGCATGTGGTCGGATTCGCTCCCGATCTGGGCGCGGCCTGGAGCCTGCTTGGGCTTTGCGAGTTCGAAACCGGGGACTTCGCCGATGCTCTCCTCCATCTCGAAAAAGCCTGGACTCTCGGAATCAACGACGCTGAAATCGAACGGGTCTCCACCTATCATTTGGGATTGCTGCTGATCCGGGCGGGCAGGTTTGAGCACGGTTCTGATTTGCTGCTGAAATCCTTCGGCGGAGGCCAGGTGTCGGAGCAGGTCAAGACGGCACTTGGATTGGCAACTCTGCGGGTTGCGTTACTGCCTGAAGAGGTCGACGCTTCAAAGGAAGGGTTGGTCTTAGCCGTGGGGAACGTCGTGTCTCAAGGTAGCGGAGCGCTCGACCACTATCCGGCGCTCTTAAGCGCTTATCCGGATGTTGCCTATTTGCACTATGCCTACGGATTGGCACTCGCGAATGCGGGCCGCAACAAGGAAGCCATCGGTGCTCAACTGCAAGAGACTTCGGTTTCTCCCGAGAGTCCTTTGCCATGGATTGAGATCAGCCGTCTTCAACTTGTTCTTGGTTCTCCGAAGGAGGCGCTGACTGCAGCTCAGAGAGCTGTGGCGCTTGGTCCGGGGAATAAGATCGCTCACGAGAGACTCGCGGCAGCGTCTGCCTCGATCGGGGATATGGCTGAGTCGAGTAGAGAACGAAAGGCTGCAGAACAAATGGCCGCTGCGCAGGACTCTCCAGAGCAGCGAATTATTTTGCGGTATAGAAACTCGACCAACGGTCAGCCGTCGACTGCCCTTCTGAATGGGAATCAAGAGCTCTGGGATCAGGCGATGCAGGAATACTCCGAGGGACGTTATTCCGTGTCTGCCACTCTTTTGAAAGAGTGGCTAAAGCAAAACCCAGAGAGCGGTACCGGCTGGGCCGTGCTTGGGCTTGACGAGTTTCGATTGAACGATTTTGACAACGCGTTCATTCACCTTGATCGTGGTGCCAACCTTGGCCTGAGAGGGAGCCCTCAATCCCTCCAGGCGGCCAGATATACCTTTGGGCTTCTGCTGATTCATTCGGGGGAATTCGATCGAGCATCAGACGTATTGGCCTCTGCGCTGAACTCCGGCCCGTTGGATCAGAAAGTGGAATATGCGCTTGGTTTGGCGTTGCTGCGTAGGCGGGAGATACCGGGGCAGGAGAAACAAAAGGAGTCCGATCTGATTCGTTCTGCGGGGAAGATTGCTGTCCTGCTCAACAACAGTCAATACGATGCCGCATTTCCGCAGTTCCAATGGCTGATCAAGGAAAATCCTTCTGCGCCCTTTCTCCATTACGCTTACGGAACTGCGCTTCTCGCCGTGTCCGAGTTCGATGAGGCCGCCGCTCAGATGCAGGCAGAGATATCGATTTCCCCCGCGAGCGAATTGCCATATGTTCGACTGGCTTCGATTGCGCTACGTCAGCATAATTTCTCTGGCGCCATCACCTGGTCGCGGCGTGCTTTGTTACTCGCAGTAAACTCCGCCGAGGCCCATTATCTGCTTGGAAGAGCTTCTCTGGAGTCGGGCGACGATGTGACCGCACTACGGGAACTTGAGACCGCGAGCAGGCTGAGCCCAGCCAGCCCGGAGATCCATTTCAATCTGGCAAAGGCCTATGCGCGAGCGAAGATGCCCGAGAAAGCTGAGGAAGAGCGGGCGACGTTTTCGCAGCTCAATGAAGCAACGGAAAGTCAACGCGCCCAACATGGCTCCCAGGTTTATGCGGGACCTCACAATGCTGAGGACGTCACTACAACGCCGCAGGCCTCTGCGCCTTCCCCTCCGCATGACGACTAACGGCCTCAGCCTTTGGCTTGATCTTTGATCTGCTTGGCGAGTTTCTCGACTTGTTGCGCCTTTTTTACGAAAGACAACGGAAAGACTGCCGTCAGATTTGTATGCTCGACCTCGTCCTTCATTTCGGACGCCAATTTATAAACCTGGTCAACAAGACCAGCAATATGTTCCTGGTTCAGCGGGTTCGGTTTTGGTTTGTCTGACGAGACTGGTGGACCATTCAGACCGCCCGGGATATTCTGGTTGGCCGGCGCATTCGGAGATGGCATCGGCGACGGGGTTTGGGGGGCGGCGAGCATCCACGATCCGGACGTCAGAGCACCTGCAGTTACGACAACATTCTTGATTATGCTGCGACGCGAATTGAGCATGGCAAGGCTCTTTCCCCGATACGTCCTGTTTCAGGGAGCCAATTCTACCAAATATCCACCGTTGGGTTCGGAATGCGGCTTGGAGGACTCGACGAAGGACGCCTATAGAATCGGGAGGCTGCTGAAAGGGACTCGAGATGGGCGGTAGGTTGAATTGGTTCGACTCGGAGAAGGACGCCGGAAGGATTCGCCAGACTCTCATCATTCTGCTGGTGTTCTGCGGTTTGCTGCCGGGAATGGCAAGCGGGGCAACGCGCTCTCATGATGACGCAGTTCGACTCAATAACGTTGGCACTGCTCTGATGAATCAGCTGCTTTTGGAAAAGGCGATCGTTCAGTTTGACGAAGCGTATAGGGCCGATCCTTCGCTAACAGTGGCTGAGTTGAATAAAGGAATTGCGCTGCTCTACCTTCAACGCCTGCCGGAGGCGATGGCGACGTTGCAACGTGTTGAGGCGAAGACCCCGAATAATCCACGCCTCTGGTATGTTTTTGGGCTGCTCTACCGTAGCGACAATGAGCCAACCAAAGCCATGGGGGCGTTTCATAAAGTCCTTACGCTTGACCCTTCCAGCGCCGACAGCCACTATTTTTTGGGTTCTCTCCTTCTTGATCGGCATGACCTGCCGGCCGCGGCTGATGAGTTCCGCGCCGCGCTGAAGTTGTCACCTTTGCATGCGTCGGCAGAATTCGGGCTCGCCCGCACTTTGCAGCGTCAGGGCAAAGTGGACGAAGCCCATGTTGCTATGGAGCGTTTTCAGCAGGTAACGAACGAGAAGCTTTCTTTCCCGTTCTCCCATACTTACGGGGAGGAGGGTAGCCTCGGGCGAGCAGAGGACGCGGCGACTGACGCCCCGATGGTTGGGAAGATGATTCCAGTGTCGTTTTCGAAGGCATGGGAGAGTTCAAACTTCGAGACGCCGAAACCGGATTCACATTCTCCCGCTGCGTGTCTGATTGACGTATTGGGAGATGGCCGAGCCAGCTTGCTTGTGATGGGTAATGGAGCCTCAGCCGCGCAAATGTACCGGAATACTGGGACCGGCAGTTTCGAATTAGTACCACCAGCTAAAACTGGACTGGAGATCAGTGGGGATGGCATCGCCTGTGCCGTGGGCGACTTTGATAACGATGGATTGCCGGACCTTGCGATCGCGATGAGCGACAGGGTGCTTCTATTTCGGAATATCGGCGGCGGCAAATTTGCGGACGTCACGCTGACCGCGCGAATCGTCATCACAAATCACCCGTCAGGATTGATATTTGTCGACTACGACCACGATGGAGATTTGGATTTGTTCGTCACCGGTCAAGGAGATAACGGCGGCAGGCCTAACGCTTTGTGGCGCAACAACGGTGACAAGACGTTCACGGACTGGACAGAACAGTCCGGATTGAGTGGTGAGGGCAGCACAACGGCGGCTACGCTCACGGACTTGAATAACGACCGAGCCGTCGACCTCGTCGTTACGGGGTCCGGTGCAGCGCCGACCTTTTTTGCCAATCCTCGCGATGGTGCATTTCGGTCCACCCCTCTATTTGCTGACAGCGGGCTTCCGCCAACTACTGGAGTCGTCGCCCTGGATTTCAATAAAGACGGTTGGATGGACATTGCTTTGACCCATTCGGGAGCGCCGGGGATAACGCTTTGGAAAAATGTTGAGGGCAAGCGTTTTGAACGGGTAGCGCTTCCGCTCCCAAATGCGACCAGGGGATGGAGCGTTGCGCCAATCGATTTCGACAACGATGGCTGGCTTGACCTTGCAGTTGTCATCGAGACGGGGAGCGGATCGGAATTGAGGATGTTGCGAAATGCTGGGCCGGGTGGATTCGTCGACGTGACAAAACAATTGAAGCTGAGTGATACCAAGTTAACATCGCCAAGATCGCTGATTGCCGCGGATCTGAATGGGGACGGCGCCGCCGACCTTGTTGTGACGCAGGCGAATGGAACCGCCGCGGCGCTCATTAATAAGGGCGGTGAGCAAAATCACTCCCTGAGAATCTCGTTGAAGGGGCTTGCCGATAACAAGAGTGCTCTCGGAACGAAGGTTGAGGTTTTTGCAAACGGTCTTTGGCAGAAGTGGGAGGTAACCAACACGCAGGACGTCATTGCAGGACTTGGGGGAGCAGACAAGGCTGATATTCTTCGCCTCTTGTGGCCAACCGGCGTTCCGCAGGATGAGATTGATATACCTGCGGGAAAGCGCCTGGTGTTGACGGAGCTGGACCGCCGCGGCAGTTCATGCCCGACCCTGTTTGCTTGGGACGGTCATCAGTTTGGCTTTATCTCGGACGTGATCGGTGCGGGGGTGGTTGGACATTGGACCTCCCCGGTAGAGCGAAACATCCCGGATCCGGATGAATGGATAAAAATCGATGGCAGCCGACTAAAGGCGCAAAACGGCAGGATGAGTTTGCGCTTCGGTGAACCGATGGAGGAGGTTAACTTCATCGATCAGGTGCGTCTCGTTGCCGTGGACCATCCGGAAGGGACCAGCGTGTTTCCGAATGAAAGATTTCTAAGCGAGACTCCTTTTGTCGAGACGGAAACGATCTTGACTGGCGCCTCCCATTCTCCTGCCGGGGCTTGGGATGACCATGGGAATGACGTGCTTACCTTGCTTCGCAACGTTGACCATCAGTACGTCAAAGATTTTACAAATCTGCCGTATGCAGGGTTTACAAACATGCATACCTTGACGCTCGATTTGGGGACTTGGACGCCAGAAAGACGACTGCTTCTTCTGCTCCATGGGTTCATTGAATATTTTTCCGCTAATTCGATGTACGCGGCGTGGCAAGCTGGTATTGCTCCTGTTGCACCTTACGTGGAGGTCCAACTATCTGATGGTTCCTGGCGGCGAATCATTGATGATATGGGATTCCCTGCCGGACTACCGCGCATGATCGTCGTCGATCTCACGGGAAAACTGCCGCCTGGTAGTCGACGAATACGCCTCATCACGAACCTACAGATTTATTGGGACCAGATACTCATCGACAACAACTCGGACTTAGAGAGTGATTCGACAAAGGCAAAGATTCGGCAGACTGATCTGCCGCTGATGAGTGCATCGCTTGTCTTTCGAGGCTACCCTCGGCAGATTGAGGGACGCACGCCAGGAGACCTGAACTACAACTACCAGCAGATGAGCCGCACTGGGCCCTTTGTACCGCAGCGAGGCGCTTACACGCGCTACGGCGATGTGACTCCGTTGCTGCGGGACATTGACGACGAATTCGTCATCTTCGGGACCGGGGAGGATATGGACCTCGAATTTGATG
>Ga0210398_10005663_pt1 | contig 11606 bp, 8 predicted proteins | sample IncBWC4OmetaG_FD_161047 | JGI IMG/M metagenome (GOLD analysis project Ga0210398, IMG submission 161047) | Forest soil microbial communities from Barre Woods Harvard Forest LTER site, Petersham, Massachusetts, United States - Inc-BW-C-4-O | ecosystem: Environmental > Terrestrial > Soil >... | reverse complement strand
TTCGCAATTTCCACCGCGCTCGGCTGCAAGATCGACGACCACCGATCCGGGCGCCATTCCGTCGACCATTTCTTTGGTTACCAGAATCGGGGATTTTTTACCGGGGATTACCGCGGCGGTCACCACCACGTCGCTTTCCGCGACTACTTTCCCGAGCAGTTCGCGCTGCTTCTTGTAAAACTCTTCGCCCTGGGCCGTCGCATATCCGCGCGCATCCTGCGCGTCCTTGGCTTCCACCGCGATCTCGACAAAGCGTCCGCCGAGGCTCTGGACTTGCTCTTTGACAGCGGGGCGCAGGTCGTAGGCGGAGACCACCGCGCCTAGCCTGCGGGCTGTGGCGATGGCCTGCAGGCCGGCCACGCCGCATCCGATAATAAAAACGCGGGCTGGGGTGATTGTTCCCGCTGCGGTGGTGAGCATCGGAAAAAGCTTGGGGAGGGTGTCGGCGGCGATCAACACGGCTTTGTAGCCGCTGATGGTAGCCATCGAGGAAAGCGCGTCCATGCTTTGCGCGCGCGTGGTGCGCGGCATCAACTCGATGGAAAAAGCGGTCACGCCTTTTGACGCGATTTCCTGAATGGTTTCGAGAGAGCCGAGGGGGCGCAAGAAGCCGATGAGCACTTGATTAGGCCGATAGAGGGGGACGTCGGCTTTGCCGGTCTTATCGTTTGAACCGTAGCAGAGGACCTGAACGACGATATCGGCTGCGGCGAAAACGTCGGCGCGCGTAGGGAGAATTTTTGCGCCTTTGGCTGCGTATTCGGTATCCAGATATCCGGCTTCTTTTCCTGCGCCCGCTTCGACGACAACTTCCAGGCCCGCTTTTGTGAGGCTCGGAACTACCGCTGGTACCATCGCTACGCGGCGCTCTCCAGGAAAACTTTCTCGTGGCACTCCGACAATCATGAAACTTCCTCCGCTATTTTCTCCGTTGCTTCAGAACTTACCAGGCGATTCCAGTTTTCGCACGTCCGCGCGGCATTCTACATCGGAATCGCACGCCGCGGGACGCAAACAAATTGTCAGCGGAATCGGCCCGGCTTTAATCGGCTCCCACCTCTTTGCCAGGGATGAAATAGACTTCTTCGAACAGGGAACCCTTTTGCCAGCCGGCGCGGGTGAGAATGCCTTGGCCGTTTTCGCACATGCTGGGGTGGCCGCAGAGATAGCCCGTGGTGGTTTCCGGGCGCAGGCTCCACTCGTCGACGTACAGCCGAACGAGGTCATCGACGCGGCCGGTTTGCCCCTTCCACGAAGCGTCCTCCCAAGGACGGCTGATGGTGGCCACGAATTTGAACCACGGAACTTCTCGAGCGATGCGCTCGAGTTCGTCGCGATAACCGAACTCCCAAGAGCGGCTTCCGCCTTGCAGGCAAAAGAATTTGTGTTCGCCGGGCATGGGACTGTCCCCGGCCTTCCAATCCTTGTACAAAGTGCGCACATAACTTACAAAAGGGGCGATGCCTGTGACGGTGGCCAGGAGAAGGTGATTGGTGCGGCCACTTTTCAAATCGAGAGTGAAGCGTCCCTTGGAGATTTTGCGGCACAGCAGCGTGTCACCCACTTTGAGTTTATACAGATGCGGCGTGAGAGCTCCCTCGGGGACGAGCTCGATGAAAAACTCAAGCCCCTCTTCGTACGGGGAAGAGACAATGGAGTAAGCGCGCTCGATGCGCTTGTCTTCGTGATCCACGCCGAGAGTAGCATACTGTCCGGCCTTAAAAGGAAAGGGGCCGCCGGGATCGACGCGGATCAACCACAAGTCTTCGGACAAATCCTTTCGCTCGATAATGCGGGCGGTGAAATGCTTGTCCGTCGGCACAGCCATGCCCATAATCCTCCATCGCCAAGTTTCTCAGTGGGTCTACTCAAAGAACGACTGGGTGGAGCAGCTGTCTGCTTCGCCCGGTGCTGTGGAATCGATACGTTACCCCCGGAGGATGAGTTGCATCAGTCGATCGAAGCTTCGGTTCTCTCGGTTTGATTGGGAGGCTCACCGCGGCCGACCGAAACATGGCGGCCGCCAGGGACCCCAACGGGCGGCATTGTACACCGGGTTGGGCATTTTGCGAGGCGGAATCGCTGGCGGATCAATTTCCCTGAAGCGGGAGTGCCGGACGGCCGGATGGAGCGCAGGCAGGCGAGCGTCTTAGAGAGAGCGTGCGCGTCCGCCACCGATTCATCCAAGCGTCTCCGGCGGTGGGGCGGCTCCGAGTCTTCGTCCTGCGTGGGATATCGAGCTGCGAGAAATGGATGGACCTCCCTGCTGCAGATCGAACCTAGTTGGTTTTGTAGGCCAGCAAATCAGAAGAACTGACATGGGCTTTTTCGAGCCCGCTGGCGCCGTGGAGCGAGCTTTGCATGACGATATGGGTCATTTCATGGACGACGATGCGCGAAACCGCGCGCGCGAGGAGGCGCCGGCGCTCGGCAGTGGTCTTATTTCGAAGGTCTCGATGGAGCATCTCGGCAACCCGATCGCAGTCCACATAGACGAAGGGCTGGATCTGGTCATTAACCAGTAACACCCAACCGAGGGGGCCGCGGGGTTGCTTCTGGGTGGTGCTCGGCGCGGCCATGGTGCAATCTCCGTGGAGCAGGATTTCGTAGCCGCGCCGAGACTCCATGCCTTTCTGAAATTCATCTCGCGTGATCCATACGACCGAACCTGTCAGCAATTTTGGCGTTTCGGAGCGCTCCAGCTCGGATTTTAGAACTGGCCAGAATGCGCTGCATGAGGGGGAGGGGAAGTACACGACCACCAGAGTATCGTAGGCCACGCCGGTCTGTTCCCGTGCAAAAACGGGAAGCACGAGAAATAAGCATAAGAGCGAAGCAAGCACCGCTCGCAGGAATGTGCCAGGCCCAAGAAGAACTCGCATGACGCGAGTGTGCGGAACGCTCTTGTATCAGTCCAATAGATTGTTATAATCATGATCATTCTTACGGGAGATGATGCATGGAGATCCGGCAGCTGCAAATTTTTCAAGCGCTCGCAGAAGAGCTGCATTTCACCAGAGCGGCAGCGCGCGTGCATTGCGTGCAATCTAACGTGACCACCCAGATCCGCTCTCTCGAACAGGAATTGGGCGCGCCGCTCTTCGACCGCTTGGCGAAGCGCGTAGTTCTGACGGATGCCGGACGGCGCTTCCTGCCGTATGCGGACAAGGTTCTCGCGACGCTCGACGAGGCCCATTCCGCTATGATCCAGGACTCTGTACCTGCGGGGCCGCTGTCGGTTGGCGCTCCCGAATCCGTGCTTACCTATCGTCTGCCGGGAATTCTCAGCGAGTTCAGAAAGCTCTATCCAAAGGTGGTGCTGACTTTTCGGCCTTACAGTGATGAGAAACTGGTCCATTCGCTGGAGGTCGGCAAGTTTGATTTGGCGGTATGGATGGTGGACAAGGTCGAACCAGACCGATTGAAATCAGTGCGTCTTCGTAACGAAGAGATTCTCCTGTTCGCTTCCCCGGAACATCCGTTTGCGGCGAAGAAAAAGGTGGAACCCCAGGACTTGAGCGGGCAGACCTTGCTGCTCACCGAAGCCGGATGCGGTTACCGTAAGAAACTGGACCAAATACTCGCGCTCGAAGGAATTCGTCCGGGGAATATCACGGAATTCTCGAGTGTGGAGGCCATCCGAGAGTGCGTTTCCATGGGCATGGGCTTGGGATTGTTGCCACAGGTGGTGATAGCGGGAGACATCGCGGGCAAACGAGTTGTGGCGCTCCCGTGGGCAGGCCCGGATATGGTTATCACCACCCACGTGGTGTGGCACAAAGATAAGTGGGTTTCCCCGGCGATGGGCGCATTTGTTTCGCTTCTGGAGAAAAGGATCCGAGGCAAGGCCCATGCGCCATCACGCTGGAGGCGAGGAATAGCTGCCTCTTAGCCGGTGGGAGCCGGCACGGAAGTTTCTTGAAACATTTTGGGGTCTCCGATACGTCTAACCTTTGACGCAAAGGGTATGGCGCGTCTGCCGCACTATCCTCCCCGGTCGAGGTCTGCAGGTCGCGTTAGATTCGAGGAGTCATCGATGGAATTGCGTGGGAAAAGGCGCGTAAGGCGCTTGAGATTGCTCGTTGTATTTGCCTCGATGGTTCTTGGAGGTGCTCGCGGAGTGGACGCGCGACCGGCCGGAAGTCCGCCGCAAGGGGCGCAACAGGGAGCGCTAGCGTCGAATCCTGCGACGCGTCCAGTGGGCACGATCAAAACCATTAATGGAAGAACGATCGTGTTGACCACGGATGCGAAGGCGGATGTCACGATTCAGGTGCAAGATGATGCCAGGTTGGTGCGGATAGCACCTGGGCAAACGGATTTGAAAGATGCGGCCCCTATGCAACTGCAGGACTTGCTGCCAGGGGACCGAATTTTGGTTCGCGGGAAGATGGCGGAAGATGGGAAGACCGTGATAGCGGCTTCCGTCATCGCGATGAAACAGACCGATATCGCCACGAAGCAGGCGCATGAGCGCGAGGAGTGGCAGAGGCATGGCGTTGGCGGGCTGGTGAGCGCCGTCGATGCGGCAAATGGAGCGATCAAGATTTCGACAAACGCGCTTGGCGTTTCGAAAGACGTGTCCGTTCAGATAACGAAACAGACTGTTCTGCGACGGTATGCGCCAAATTCGGTGAAGTTTGATGATGCCAAGCCCGCGGCGATCGAGCAGATCAAAGCCGGAGATCAGCTTCGCGCCAGAGGAACACCCAGTGCGGATGGCGCGGAACTGACGGCAGATGAAGTTGTCTCGGGAACATTTCGCAATATAACGGGAATGATCAACGTGATTGACGCCTCCGCGGGAACGATTACGGTCATGGACCTGGTGGCGAAGAAATCCATCACCGTGAAAGTTACGGCGGATACGCAGCTTCGAAAGCTGGCTCCGGCGATGGCGCAGCGGATCGCCATGCGGCTCAAGGGCGCTGCCGCGGATGCGCCGGCGGGCGGTAATGCGGCGGGGAGTCCGACGGCGAAACCTGCGGAAACATCAGGCGGTGGCCAAGCTGGGGGGCAGAGTGGCGCGGGGCGAACGGGCGGAGCTGGTGGGGGCGATCTACAACAGGCGCTCAGCCGCATGCCCGCTGCGACGCTTGCTGATTTGCAGAAGGGCGATGCGGTAATGATCGTCGCAACGGAAGGCACACAAGAAGGTGGCGTGACGGCGATCACCCTGCTTGCCGGAGTGGAACCCCTACTACAAGCTGCAGGTGCGTCCACCATCCTTACGCCGTGGACGATGGGCGCAGCACCGGGCGGAGATGCGGCACCTTGAAGCACGCCAGTCATGAGAAAAATGGTGTAGGTCAGGAGAAGGAATGAGCTTTGGCTTTATTTATCGGTGCATGGTTTTTCTGGCAGCGCTTTTGCTCGCGGTGACGTGTGCGAAGGTAGTCGAGGCGCAGACGACTACGGGAACTTTGCGAGGGCAAGTGACGGATCCGTCGGGCGCGGCCGTGGGGAATGCGACGGTGCTCGTAAGTACGGCGAGCGGAGTAGCCACGGCGACGACCAACCGCGACGGTATTTTTGAAGTGACGGGCCTGGCTCCCGGAAAATACGAAGTAAAGGTAGTGGCCGACGGTTTTACCACCTTCGATCAGCCAGAAATCGTCATCAGCGCAGGCCAAGCCCAGAAACTGAATGTGGCGATGAAGATCGAAGTGCAGGAGCAGAAAGTCGAGGTCACGGACACAACAACGAAAGTGGATGTGAACCCGGCGAATAACGCTGGCGCGATTGTGATGCAGGGGAAAGATCTCGAAGCGCTTTCCGATGATCCGGATGAGCTGCAGTCCGAGCTGCAGGCGCTGGCGGGACCTTCGGCTGGGCCGAACGGCGGCCAGATTTACATCGACGGTTTCACCGCTGGACAACTTCCTCCCAAAGCCTCAATTCGCGAGATTCGCATTAATCAAAATCCGTTTTCGGCGGAGTACGACAAGCTTGGTTACGGGCGAATCGAGATTCTGACTAAGCCCGGCACGGACCAGTTTCACGGGCAGTTTTTTATGACCGGAAATACGGCGGGATTCAACTCTCGAAACCCGTTTGAACAATTGCCAGCGGGAACCGAGCAGCCCGGCTACGACACCACGCAATTTAGCGCCAATGTGGGCGGACCCTTGAGCAAGAAGGCTTCGTTTTTCTTCAACATCGAGCGGCGCAGCATCAACGATTTGTCCGTAGTGAGCGCGGAGGTCGTTGATCCCACGACATTCCAGATCGAGCCGTTCAGCCAGGCGTTGCCAAATCCGAGGACCAGGATCAATTTGAGCCCACGGCTCGACTATCAAGTAACCTCGACAAATACGCTGAGCGTGCGCTACCAGTATTGGCGGAATAACGAGATGGACGACCTAGCTAGTGGCGGTGCTTTTAACCTGGTGTCGCAGGCGACGAATTTAATTAACGCGGAGAACACTCTACAAGCCACGGACACGCAGACCATCAGTCCGTCGATCATTAACGAGGTCCGGTTTCAATACATTCGCGAAACAGAGAGCGGGACACCCACAACGACCGCGCCAGCAATCAGTGTGCCGGGCGCGTTCGTTGGCGGCGGCAACACCAGCGGGACAAACAGCGACACGCAGGACCGCTACGAGCTGCAAAATATTGTTTACATTAATCACGGCAAGAATGCCTGGAAGATTGGCGGACGACTTCGCGACACGACGGATTCGACCGCATCGAATGCCAGCTTTAACGGTGCGTATTCGTTTGGAGCGAGACTGCTACCAGGATGCGTGCCGACCGGGACGGACAACTGCGAGATATCGCCGCTGGAGGCTTATCAAATTACATTGCAAGTGCTCGCAGCGGGCAATACCCCAGCAAACATAGCGAAGGCGATCTCCGAAGGCGGCGGACCGAGTTTTTACTCATTGAATTTCAATCAAGCGGGAACGGCAGCGACCCGCGTGAATTTTTTTGACGGTGCGCTCTTTTTGCAAGATGACTACAAGTGGCGGCCGAATGTGACGGTGAGTTACGGGCTCCGTTACGAAACACAAAACAATCTTGGCGACCACGCCGATTTTGCACCGCGTTTGGGAATCGCATGGGGCATCGACGGAAACGGAAAAAACAAGTCAGCGAAAACGATCCTGAGGCTCGGATACGGCATCTTTTATGACCGGTTTGCGGAAAACCTGGTTTTGCAGCAGCAATTGGCCAACGGTTTCATCCAGCAGCAGTTCCTGATTCCGAATCCGCAGTTCTTCAATCCGAACCAGCCGTTTACCCCAGCGGATCCGGGGTTTCCCACAACAGCGGCGTCATCGGAAACGGTTTATGTGAAGAACCCCAATCTTCGCACCCCGTACACCATGCAAGCAGGAGTGACGCTCGAGAGACAGCTCACAAAATTCGCGAACCTTTCCGTAACGTATCTGAATTCGCGCGGCGTCCACCAGTTCTTCACGGACGTGTGCCTACCCAACAGCCCGACTTCGCTACCTTGTGACTTCCATCCCCAGAATCCCAATGACATCGCCTATCAATATGCGTCCGGGGGCATCTTCAAGCAAAATCAACTCATCGTAAACAGCAGCGTGCGCATCCCCGCTGCGCATGGACCTATCATCAAAGATCTCTCGCTTTTCGGTTACTACACGCTGAACTATGCGAACAGCGACACGGCCGGCGCTGGCTCTGTGCCTTCCATTCCGGAAGACATAAGCGCGGATTATGGGCGCGCTGCGTTCGACATCCGACATCGGGCTTTCTTCGGCGGCACAATCGGCGTGCCGTACGGCTTCCGCTTGAGCCCCTTCATGATTGTCAGCTCCGGGATACCATTCAACGTTACGACTGGACAGGACGTTTTTGGCGACGCGCAATTTAATACGCGCCCGGCGTTTGCCACCTGCGGTTCCGGCACGCCGTCGAGTGTGGTACAAACCGCTTTCGGTTGTTTTAATACACTTCCTCAGGCGGGACAGGCTCCTATCCCTGTTAACTTCGCGACTGGGCCGGGACGCTTTTCGCTGAACCTGCGTCTGAGCAAGACGTTTGGATTTCGACAGAAGAAGGAAGCGGTGGCCAGCGGCGGTCCGGGTGGGCCAGCAGCAGGCACATTTGGACGCGGGCCGGGCGGCGGTGGAGACCATGGAGGTGGCCCGAGAGGTGGCGGCGGCGGAGGCATGTTCGGAGGAGGTGGATCGTCGAACTATCGGTACAATCTGACGTTCAGCGTGAATGCGCGCAACGTGTTCAACAACGTGAACGTCGGAACGCCGATTGGAAATTTGAGTTCGCCGCTCTTTGGCCAGGCCAATTCGCTCGCCGGGCAGCCGTACTCATCCCCGACAGCGAACCGGCGGATCGACTTGCAGGTACAGTTCACGTTTTAGCTATGGACTATTTTTAGTTCCGGCAGACAGAGTGACGCAAGGATTGCCAGGAAAATCCGATGAAGAGGCGGCGAAAGAAAGTGCTGGATGCGGGCGTGGAGGCCAGGCGGGCAGCACGCAACTCAGGGATTGCACCTGCGGCCACCCGGGTGATCGCGGATAAGCGCAAGCATCCGGCCAAGCACAGGAAAAAGTGGCTGGAAAAAGAAGCTGAGTAGAACCGGAACCCTGGTGGTTTCCTTATCTGCCGATTAGGTCCGGACCGGACCTAGTTTTTCGAGCCTCATCCAGGTTTATGCGCCGGAACGGATTCGTCCAGGCGGAAAAGCGCGGCTGGCGCTATCTTCTGGCGCTCGGCGAGCTCCCTGGCGATCGATTCCAAGTCCTTTTTGTCAAAGCCCATACAACTGATCCTCACAGTGCCGTCGGTCTCGATGAGAAAGATCGTCGGGACACTGGTGAGGCCGTAGGCATTTGAAGCCGGGTAGCCTTTTTGCTTTTCATCGAGAAGCATCGGGAAAGTGATGCCGAATTCCTTGACAAAGTCCTTCGTTGCGCCCGGGTCGTCTTGCGAGATACCCAGGAACGTCACGTTGTCGCCGCCGTAGCGCAGGTAGATGCGTTCGAGAAAAGGGAAAGTAAATTGGCAGACGGGGCAGGAGATTTTGAAGAATGCGGCCAAGACCGGGCCGTGCTCGAGCAATTTGACGAGAGAGAATTCAGTTCCATCCAGTGCCTTTAGCGAAAAAACAGGCGCAGCGTTTCCCGTAACAATGTTTGTCATTTTTCCTTCCGTACCGAACCAGCGTCGAAGCCGCCGCAAGATTCCCATAAATTCAATTTAGCGCCGCGGTGCGAGAGAGGCAGTATTGTGCCGCAGCGCTCGGTGCTACTGCAACCATCTGGGATGTGCACCCGGTTGGCATGGTCAGCGAGTTCTCATCAGTGAATTTGTTTTGTTTTTCGCTGCATGTAATCCATTAGCAGGTATTGGCCGAGCGTGTACGGAGTGGTGAAGTAGGCTTTGCCGCGGCACATTTCCGTAATCTTCTGGACGAAGTGGACAAGGCTGTAGTCGCTGGCGAGCATGAAGGTGTTGATCATGATGCCGGCGCGTTTGCACTTGTTGACTTCTTCGAGAGTTTGGCCGACGACGAAAGGATCCAGGCCGAAGGCGTTTTTGTAGATGCGGCCGTCCTCGAGTGTTAAGGCGGAGGGTTTTCCGTCCGTGATCATGATGATTTGGCGCATGTCTTTCTTTTGGCGGAGGAGGATACGCTGCGCCAGGCGGAGGCCTTCGCGCGTGTTGGTGTAGTACGGGCCAACCTGGACGCGGGCCAGTTCACCGAGGGGAACTTCTTCGGCGCTGTCGTGAAAGAGGACCAGACTGAGCGTGTCGCCGGGATATTGCGTGCGAATGAGATGGGAAAGGGCCATGGCAACGCGTTTTGCGGGAGTGAAGCGGTCCTCGCCGTAGAGAATCATGCTGTGGCTGCAATCGAGAAGAACGACAGTGGCGCAAGAGCTGTGATATTCGCACTGATGGACCATGAGGTCCGAATAGGCCATGTCGATGGGAACTTTCGCGCCTTGGCGGCGGACGGCGTTGAAGAGAGTTTCGCTGACGTCCAGATTCATGGTGTCGCCAAATTCGTACGGGCGGGAGACGCCGCCGGACTCGATGCCCGTGGACAGGTCGCGGGTGTCATGACGTCCGAAGCTGCTGCGGCCTAGGGAGCCGAGTAGGTCCTGGAGAGTTTTGAAGCCGAGGAAATCGATGGTCTTGTCGGTGATCTCGAAGCGTGCTTCAGGCGGCTTTTCGTGGGGCTGGCCGAGTTGACCGCGGGCGGAGGTTTGGGGAGGTGGCGTGACTTGGGGCGGTTGCTCGGGATTGATGAACCCTTCCTGAGCGAGGCGTTCCATTACTTTGTCGAGGAGATTTTTAACGGCCTGATTGTTTTGCGCGTCGGGATTCTGCAGCATTTGGCGAAGCTCTTCGCTCATGGCGTCTTCAGGGAGGAAGTCGCCTTCCTGGAGGGCGCGCAGGATGGCTTCGCGCAGGGCTTCCATGGAGCGGCCAGGATCCATCTGGGAAACGCCATAGAATTGCGATTCAAAGCCGCTCTGCAGGAAAAAATCGCCCATGCGTTTGACAAGTTCTTCCAGATCGATGGCATCGGCGGGTTCGCCCACGTATTTTCCATAGCGGATGAATTTCATGCGGGAAACCTCGGAAAGCTAGCAGCCGACAGCCGGCGGCTTACGAAAAACCGAACGAGTGCCGCTCGGCAACGAACTTCGCATGGGAGCGCTGTGTGCATGTCAGTTGAATTGGCGGCGCGGAGGACGGCTCGGATTTTCGCGCGGCTCCGCCTGCTGCTTGGGCTTATCGGCGTAGAAACCGCGTTCTTCGCTGCGGCCGATGCGGCGATGAGCCCACAAGCCTTCTAGGATCATTTCGGCGGCGGACGCGGCAGCGGCTGCGTCTTTGCGTTCTTGGACGCCAAGACGGCCGATATGCTCCATCAGGCCCTGAATTTTGGAGAGCTGGTGGTAACGGTCGGAAGTTGTGGCCAGCTCCGGGAGTTTGAGTTCGCCGCCGATCTCAAACCACTGGATGACAGGTTGGAAGCTGACTTCGGCGAAATGTTTGCTGAAGACGCGGCCGACAGCGGTGCGAATCAGCTCGCGGGCAATGGTGTCCGCCCCTTTTAGCTCGCCTTCGTATTCGAGTTCGAGCTTGCCGGTGATGGCGGGGAGTGAGGAGTAGACGTCGGCGATACGCGCGACGACGGATTTTTCTCCGGTGCGAGCGGCGCGCTGTTCGGCGCTGCTGACCAAGCTTTCAAGAGTGGTGATCGGGAGACGCTGACTGACCCCGGAACGGCGGTCAACGCGTTTGTCCTCACGGGCTTGAAAGGCAATTTCTTCCACTACGTTGCGGAGATAAGCGGGAACTTCGACTTTGCGTCCGAGGTCGCGAGCGACCCAGGCCTCTTGTGCGGTGATGGCCATACCTTCTTCGAGACTGGACGGATAGTGAGTGCGAATTTCGGCGCCGATGCGGTCCTTGAGCGGAGTGATGATTTTGCCGCGCGCCGTGTAGTCCTCGGGATTCGCCGTGAAGACGAGAAGGACGTCGAGCGGCAGACGCAGAGGGTAGCCCTTAATCTGGATGTCGCCTTCTTGCATGATGTTGAACAAACCGACTTGGATTTTGCCGGCCAGGTCAGGAAGCTCATTGAT
>Ga0210398_10005661_pt1 | contig 11607 bp, 8 predicted proteins | sample IncBWC4OmetaG_FD_161047 | JGI IMG/M metagenome (GOLD analysis project Ga0210398, IMG submission 161047) | Forest soil microbial communities from Barre Woods Harvard Forest LTER site, Petersham, Massachusetts, United States - Inc-BW-C-4-O | ecosystem: Environmental > Terrestrial > Soil >... | reverse complement strand
CTTTTGTCTTGCCGAAGCCGCCCATCTTACCCATCACGTTTTCGTAATAATTGACAGAGTGGAGCGGCGATGGAGAACCGTCATTCCATCCGTGATATTGCAGCAGCTTGCCGCCACGGGCTCGGAATGCCGTGAGGTCGGGATTATTAGCATTGAGCACCGATCCGACTTTGTCTTCGGTCGTCGCGATGTCCTTATCGAAATTGAGATCGTTGAATTTCCAGCCCGGCTTTCCGAACACGAATCCGCCGAAGAAGGCGCTGGAAAAAATGGCGTCAAGGCTGGCTCCGGGCGATGCGCCGAAAACGTAGCTGGCGAAAGAGATGCCGGGAATTCCAGCAGTGTCCTCCGCTCCCGGTTCATAGCCCGGCGAGATTTGCTGACCGGTGGAATCACTGGGACCCGCATATATCTTCTTTAGAGCCGTTATCTGTTCCGCGGTCAAACAACTATCGGAGTCTGCGCCCTTGCAAGCTAGCGCCGAGGGATCGAAGTGGCAGCGGAGCGGATCTTTTATGAAATCGTCTTTTACGCCGTCTTGCGTTCCACACGCGGCGAGGGCGGCTTCGCGCACTGCTTTTCGCTTTGTGTCGGGTATGAAGCTCACCGGGTTGTTCAGGGCTTGCGCATTCCAGGCGAAAGCGAACATCAACTTGGTCCATTCGAGCGCGGCAGCGCCCGCGAGAATTCCGTTAAAATCTTCCGGATAGCGTTGCGCTTCCATCATGGCTTCGCGGCCGCCTTCCGAGCATCCGTTGAAGTAGGAGTAGCTGGGAGACTTTTGATAAAAGGCCGCGATGATTTGTTTTGCCTTGAGGCTGGTTTCGTGAACCGCTCGATATCCGAAGTCTTTTACTTTTTCGGGATGTCCGGTTGCCCAGGATGCATCGACCGGAATGCCTTGATGACCGTCATCAGTGGCTGCGGTGGCGAATCCCTTTTTCATCTCTGCGGCAACCAGGAAAAGGTTGATAGATCCGGCGAGTCCGCCATTTCCCAACTGCTCAAATTTTCCGTTCCAGCCGCTCGCGGGCAGCCACACTTCAAGAGTAATGTTCGAATCGGAGGTTGGTTTGATTTGCCCCTTCACACGGCAGAAGGCAGTAACATCGATCGAAGGCGCCGGTGACCCCGGAGGCAACGCGAACGGGCCGGCGGCAACGCTATCGGCCGAAATGATGGCCGTATCGGTCAATTGCAAGTCCTTGAGTTTTTCGCAAACTGGTTTCGCTTGCGCGGACAACGGAATGGCGCAAAGAATGAATAGAGAGAAAATGCCGAGTGCGGCACCGGCCACTGTCACTGCCGAGTTCAAAGAACATCGAAAACTCAGTATCATCCATTTCATCGTCACGAGCGTCTTGCCTCCGTTGCGGATCTGAAACAACGCGAAATTTCGCGGGCTGCGGCTTTCACCGCGCTGATCGCCGATTCCTCGTCCACCGAAATAGTCACTCCGGTGACGCTGACGGCCGCCGACACTTCTTCGCTGGCATCGAAAATAGGAGCTGCGATCGCGCGAATACCTAGAAAAAGTTCGCCGTCGCTTACTGCGTACCCCTGCTTCCGCACGCTTTGCAATTCCTCGAGCAAGCGGCTGCGCGAATCGATGGTCTTCGGCGATGTTTTCGGTAGTCCGTAATGATCAAACAGGTTCACCAACTGGCGCTCGGGCAAATGAGCCAGCAGGACCTTGCCGAGCGCGGTCGAGTGCGCCGGGTAGCGAACCCCGATGTCGATATCAATTCTGGCGAGGTCGGGCTTTTCGACTTTATCGACGATCATCACTCTCCCTCTTTCGAGGACGCCGATGAGCGCCGAAGTCTTGGTCTCTGAAGAGAGGCGATGCAGAATCGGTTCGGCGATCCGGCGTAGTCCCATATCACGCAGAGCGCCGTGGCTGAGTGCGACGATTTTAAGACCCATCTCGTACCGGCCGTTTTCGGGATCGCGGCGGAGATAGCCTTCGCGTTCGAGTCGCTTCAAAATATAAGAAGAGGTGCTGGTGGCCATTTTGAAGTGACCGCTGATTTCCGCGTTGGTCAGGCCTCCGGATTTGTGAGCGATGAACTCAAGGATGGCGAGTGCGCGTTCCAACGAATTGGTGAGGCGATCTGATTTCAAATGGCTATCCGATCCTGACGTAAAGCCGGTACCGGCGAGGTTGGGCGGCAACGCTGCCGATCGGCTCTCTAACATCGAGGTTAATAGCACAGTGTACCTTTTGATGGTGGAATTCCAGGTTTCTGTCTGGACTTGAAAATCCCTGACTTGAAAGTCCTGAACTTGAAACTCGTGGTCGAGCAGAAGACAAATTTCCAGGACGCCAGCTCTCCGACGAATCGGTATGGATGGGCCCTAATGGCAAGCTATATGTTTGCTCCCGCATGCTGTCAATTCTTCGCTCAATAGGTTGAGTGCGTCAACGCGTGCTCCTGTTAAAACTGGGGGATCAAAATAAAAAACTCAACTAATTGAGTGCGGCATTGACGGGCGTACCGAAATGCTGAGAACGTGTCCGAAACGGCACGGTGCTGAAAAGTCATTCCTGGGGGCCAAGATGCCTAAAGCAAGACTGATTTCTCTGTTGGCGAGGGTATTCTTTGGGGTCAATGCGATTTTGTTGGTCGCGACTGTGGCGGGAGCGCAGATCAGCACGGCGACGATCTCCGGAACGGTATCGGACAGCCAGGGCGCCGTGCTGGCGGATGCAAAAATTATCATTACCAACACTGAGACCGGAGTTTCGGCCAACTCGGTCACTAACAAAGACGGAGCCTATACGGTTTCCAGTCTGCCGATCGGCAGCTACAAGATCGAGGCCCAGAAAGACGGATTTAAGACGAGCGTCCGCGGCCCGGTTGTATTGACGGTCGGCGAGAGCGCGGTGGTTCGATTTGCTTTGGCGGTCGGTCAGGTTTCCGAGACGGTTGAAGTCGCGGCCGATGTCTCGACGGTGGAAACGAGCAGTAGTTCGATTGGCTTTCTGGTGGGGCAGGAGCAGGTGCGCGAACTGCCTTTGAACGGACGCAATTTCATTCAGCTGACTCTGCTGACACCCGGAATTCAGCCGGTGCCGCAGGAAAATACCGAGGGAGCTGCGACCCTTGTTCCTTTCGGCTTTGGATCGCCACAGAGATTTTCGGTTGCAGGCGGAAGGCCGCAAGGCGAACTGTTCCTGATCGATGGGACGGACACTGCGGGAGTCTGGGGAAACGGAACCGGAGCAAATCTGGTTGGAACCACGCTGGGAGTCGATGGCATCTCCGAGTTCGAAGTTCTCACGGACACCTACACGGCGCAATATGGCGGAAACGGTGCGGTGGTAAATGCAGCGATCCGGTCAGGGACGAATAATTATCATGGGTCGGCTTATGAATTTGCTCGAAACAGTGCGCTGGATGCGCGCAATTACTTTGACCCCACGTCGGGGACATTGCCATTTACTCGAAATCAATTCGGAGGAACGTTCGGCGGTCCGATCAAGAAAAACAAAACCTTCTTTTTCGGAAACTATGAAGGATTGTGGCAATCGCTGACGGTTCCGGTAACGACGGTCGTTCCGGACCAGGATTTCCGTAACGGCTTTTTGCCGTGCGCTCAAGCTCCGACAGTAGCTTGCAATCCGACGACCGGTTTGGCCAACGTGGGTATCAATGCTGGCATCGCCAGTTATCTGAGTTCTTTTCCGGTCCCGAATGGAGGCGAACTGCCAGGCAAAACCGGCGCCGCGTACAACGTTTCCGATCTCGCGCAGCCTCTGCATGAGAACTACGGCGTCGTGCGGCTCGATCACAGTCTTTCGAACTCGGACTCGCTTTTTGGCAGCTATGAGTTCGACGATGCAAAGCTGACCGCTCTGCCGAATCCGGTGATTACCGATGACGACACCCAGCGCAACCAATATTTGACCGTGGAAGAAAGAAAAGTGATTTCGCCGACGATTTTGAACGTGGCACATTTTTCGTTTGTGAGATCGAACATTGATGTGGCGACGCGCTACAACCCGAACCTGCTGGTAGTGCCGGGTTCGGGGATACAGGGCACAATTGGAGTTAGTGGATTAAATAGCATCGGCGGAAATGACACGGCCAAAGAACTGGTGAATCGCTTTACCTTTCGCGATCAGCTTTCATGGATCAAGGGACGGCACTCCGTGCAAGCCGGCATGGAAGTTGTGCGGCACTATATTCACGCCGGAATTCCGATCGTAAATGGAGGGAATGTCGTGTATAACGGCGACTACCTCTCTGCGACGGGGATCGCGGTAGAATCGCCGTTTCAATCGTTTCTCCAAAACCAGCCCCTGGCTTTTGTGGGCGTTCCGACGGACGCGAATAATTCCACTCGCGATATGCGCCACACAAATCTTTCACCCTATATTCAAGACAAGATTCAGATGACGCAGCGATTGGTTCTGAACCTTGGATTACGCTACGACTTCGAAACCAATCCTGTCGAAAAGAACAACTTGCTCTACAACCTGATCAACCCGGCGACCGATACCGGGTTCACGCACGTGCCGCACGCCTTTGAACACAACGTCACCAAATGGAATTTCGAACCGCGCTTGGGATTTGCATGGGATGTCTTTGGAAATCAGAAGACATCGATTCGCGGCGGCTTTGGGGCTTTTGCAGATATGCCGCTCGAAATGCAGGTAATCATCGCTTACCTGTTTAATCCTCCGATCTACAACGTGACCGAAATTCTATTCCCTACAATCCCGAATCCGTTCGGCAGCGGCCTTGTTACTGGGCTTCCGGGTGGTGGTCAGCAGACTGAATATAACCCCAAGATGAACGACTACATCATGGAGTACAACCTCAACCTGCAGCAACAAGTATTGCCGCACACGGTGTTAACCGTGGGATATGTGGGCAGCCGGGCGAACCATCTATTTATCGGGGAGGAAACGAACCCTTGCCTGCCAACCTCAGCTCTTGCCGACGGGACGATTGTTCGAAATTACGGAACGAATCCGGCGGCGTGTCCGCCGGTAAATCCTAATCTTAGCAATATTGTTGATCGCTTCGCGGTGGGAACCTCCAACTACAATTCTCTGCAATTGGCGCTGGACAGGGCATTTGGGAGGAATGTGCAGTTCCGTACCGCGTATACGTATTCGAAGTGTCTGGATTACGGCTCGTACTACACGGGCAATGATTCCATCGGACCCAATGGGCAAACGGCGGGCCTTCAGGCTGGAAATCTCGCGAATACAAATCACAATGTTGATTACGGGCCATGCGATTTTGATTTGCGGCAGAACTGGACCAGCAATGTGATCTGGCAGTTGCCTTTCCACGGAAACCGGGCGAAGGATGGCTGGCAGCTCAGTTTGATTGCCGCCGTGCATTCCGGCACACCTTACAGCGTTTACGACGGAATCGATCGTGCCGATGTGGGCGCGGGTGGGGCGGCTGCAAATGCGGAGCGTCCGGACCTGGTTCCGGGGGCAAACGCCAATCCCACAAGTGTGCGGAGGACCACGGCAGGAGTGTTCGGCTTTGATCCCTCGGCCTTTCAGCCACAGCCGATTGGAGTTTTCGGGGACTTGGGCAGGAACACGCTGGTCGCGCCCGGAGTTCGCGATGTTGATTTCTCACTCGAAAAAAGTACACGCATCACCGAGAACACCAGCGCGCAGTTACGGCTCGACATTTTCAATTTAGCGAACCACACGAACTTCGGATTTCCTAACGCAGCCTTGTATTCGGGACAGGACGCACTCGGGAATGTCACGCCAAACGGAGCGGCCGGCCAGATTACCAGCACGGCAACGACATCCCGGCAACTACAGCTTAGCGCCAAGTTTATTTTTTAGCGGAACGCCTTTTCGTTGTCTTCGTGTCATGGATTCGACCATGGAAACAAATCCGGTGTCCGCGGAACGTGTTAGACGACTCGAGGCAGCGGTCGCCGATCTCAAGGCGCTCTTGGGCACGTGCGCCACAACTGCCGAGGCCCAACGCGAGCATCACAGCCATGGCGAGTCGTATCATGCTCCGGCCCTCCCCGATGTGGTTTGCTTTCCGCGCAGCACGCTGGAAGTCAGCGAGATCATGAAGATCAGCGCGCGCCACCAGATTCCGGTCATTCCTTTCGGCGCTGGAACTTCAGTGGAAGGGCAAGTCCACGCCCTTCGCGGGGGAATTACGATCGACCTGCGCGAGATGAATAAGACGCTGCGGATCAGCGCGGAAGATTGCGATGCTACGGTGGAAGCGGGCGCGACTCGCATGCAATTTGTTAAAGCGCTGAATAATACTGGATTGACGTTTTTCATCGACCCAGGAGCAGACGCGACGATCGGCGGAATGACGAGCACGCGCGCCTCCGGGACGACTGCGGTGCGTTACGGCACGATGCGGGAAAATGTTCTCGGGCTCACTGTTGTGCTGGCGGATGGGCGCGTGATCAAAACGGGTAGCCGTGCGAGAAAATCCGCGGCGGGATACGATCTGACGCGTTTGTTCGTAGGCTCTGAGGGCACGCTGGGAGTGATCACAGAAGTGACACTGCGACTGCATCCGCTGCCGGAGAAAGTTTCGGTGGCGTTCTGCTCGTTCGGCACCGTGCAGGGCGCGGTGGAAACCGTGATTGAGGCGATTCAGTTTGGAATCGGTTTGGCGCGAATCGAATTCCTCGACGATAAACAGGTCGAGGCTATCAACCTGTATTCGAAAATTGATCTGCCGGTTTTGCCTACTTTGTTTTTTGAATTTCACGGAATGAACGACCGCGACGTTGGCGACCAGACTGAGATGCTTCAGACTTTGGCGGCGGAGCACGGAGGGCAAGGATTCCAGTGGAAGACGAATCCGGAAGAGATGGACCAACTCTGGAACGCGCGGCACAACGCGTATTTCGCGGCGCATGCTCTGGTTCCGGGCGCCAAAATTTTGGTCACGGACATCTGCGTTCCGATTTCGCGTCTGGCGGAATGCATTACCGAAACCAAGAATGATCTCAGCAAAGTTTCTTTTCCGGCGACGATTGTCGGCCATGTAGGCGACGGGAACTTCCATGTCTTATGCGTTCTCGATCCCAACAACCCAGCGCAATTTCAAGAAGCGGACCGCTTTGCGGAGCAAACCGTGAAGCGCGCTCTGGCCATGGGCGGCACCTGCACCGGCGAGCATGGCATCGGTTACGGAAAGATGAAATATCTGAATGATGAACACGGGGAGGCGCTCGAAGTCATGCGCACGATCAAAACAGCCCTCGATCCGGAGAACCGGATGAACCCGGGGAAGATTGTCGATCTTTCCGCGCCACAGGGGACACATTAGCACCCTCGCGAGACCTATCCCTGGAACTTACATTATGAACAAGAGAACTTTTCTCAAACTTTTCGGCGCAACCCTCGCTTCCCCCGCAGTCATGCGCCTGCTGGCCTGGGCTGGGCAGGAAAAACTCAGGAACTGGGCCGGCAACATTGAGTACAGCACTGATCGGGTTGAGACTGCCACGTCACTCGAACAAGTACAGAGCTACGTCAAATCACAAACCAAGCTGAAAGCTCTGGGCACGCGCCATTGCTTCAACGATATTGCGGACAGCAAACACGGATTCGTTTCGATGAGGTCGCTGGATGAGATTATTTCTCTCGATCCGGCAAAGCGAACCGTTACGGTGGACGCGGGCATTACCTATGGAAAGCTGGCGCCTTATCTTGACGCGAAGGGATTTGCCCTGCACAATCTCGCTTCGCTGCCGCACATCTCTGTAGCAGGAGCTTGCACAACGGCAACGCATGGCTCGGGAGAGAGAAACGGGAACCTAGCGACGGCAGCCTCGGCTTTGGAAATTGTGACGGCGGATGGTTCGGTCGTGACTTTGTCCCGCGAGCGGGATGGTGAGCGTTTCAATGGAGCTGTCGTTGGACTCGGCGCTTTGGGAATTATCACGAAAGTTACGGTCGATATTCAGCCGAGTTACACGATGAAGCAGTATGTCTACGAAGATCTTCCGTTCGCTGAATTGAAAGACCACTTCGATGCGATTGAGTCGAGCGGATATAGCGTAAGCCTTTTTACCGACTGGCAGAAACAGCGCGTCAACGAAGTGTGGATCAAGAGCCGGACGGAGGAGGGTCAAGGCTTCCATCCGACTCTCGAATTTTTCGGGGCGAAGCTTGCGACGCGCAACCTGCATCCGATCAAAGAACTTTCGGCGGAAAATTGCACTGAGCAGATGGGCGTGCCTGGTCCCTGGTATGAGCGCCTGCCGCACTTTCGCATGGGCTTCGCGCCGAGTGCGGGAAAAGAATTGCAATCCGAATATTTTGTTCCGCGGCAGCATGCAGTGGAAGCAATTCTGGCGGTCGAACGGCTACACGAGCAGGTAAGCCCTTCGTTGCTGATCACCGAGATCCGCACCATAGCCGCCGACCCTCTGTGGATGAGCCCCTGTTACGAACAGGATTGCGTGACCATCCACTTCACCTGGAAGCCGGATTGGCCCGCGGTTAGCAAACTGTTGCCGGTAATCGAAAAGGAACTGGCTCCGTTTGATGCGCGGCCGCACTGGGGAAAGTTATTCACAATCTCGCCGGCAGAACTCATGCGAATTTACAAAAAGATGCCGGACTTTATTGAGCTGAGCAGGCGCTACGATCCGCAAGGAAAGTTTCACAATGATTTCTTAGACAAAAATATCTTTCTGCGCCAGGATGCCTAACTTCGTACGTCCTCATAAAGAAGCAGTAGCAGAAGCGCGACTCTTGTGACGGCTCGCTAGTCGCACTGCACAAGCAACTCTAATCAGGCTACGAGAGCCGACAAAGCGACATCATTCAGCGACGGACCGCCTGGTGTTCGTTCAGGTCCGAATGGACGGCGATCCAAACCGGACTCAGAGAGCTCCGAGGACGGTTTCCCGTGTGAAATTCTCTGCTAGGATTTTTCTATCTGCAACTGACGGACATGCCTAGGCTAAACTTACCAAAAACGGTACCGAAAGTTCGAATTTCTGTTCCTCAAGCATGTGGTTAGCGAAAACTCCGTCAGTCCGAGCTGGAAACGCGAAAATCTTGTCTGCATGCCGACACTCTCTGCCGGAGAAACTGATCGAGGCAACCATTCAGTAGCGATCCAACGGCGTTCTGAATCGCAAAGCGGAGAGTGCAAAGAACAATCCGGTCTCAGCTCGCGACGAGATTGCTTTGGTTCATAAGAAGAACGGAAGCTATCGTCGCCGAAGACCGGCTAACACTAAGCGGCGTGGCGTTGGTATCGGTGATGGAGTCCTCCAAGTTGAGGAATCGCGACGATGCGCCCGCTTTCTGGCTTCTCCACGACTCTCGACTCCGGAGCGTCCTTGGCCAATGCCCAATGGGTTCGGGAGCGCTGGTAGTAGGCAAAATAATTTTTCAGAGTCCGGCGCAACGATCTTTCATTCCACACGAGGTGGTCTAAACATTCGCGCCATACCGCATCGTGCTGGGCGGGTGTCTCGGCTGTTGTGGCTTCGGTGGTTTGAAGGCCGGGCCCCCTCAACTTCGGTCACTTTGCCCTGAAAGCTTGTACATCCAACGTGCCAGCGTTTGGCCGGAAATTTTCTGGCCGGGCTACACTGGAAGAGGCACCGTGCCGCGAGTTGCTCCTTCAACAAAATGATCTTTTTCTCAAACATCAATAAGCAGTATGGCAAGCAGTTGCTCTTCGTGGATGCTTCGTTTCAGTTGAATCCCGGCGAAAAAGTCGGACTGGTCGGTCCCAATGGGGCGGGCAAGACAACGCTCTTCCGGATGGTCGTCGGCGAGGAAACTCCCGACGAGGGCGCGGTCTCAGACCCCAAGAAGTTGACGATCGGCTACTTTCGCCAGGACGTCGAGGAAATGCAGGGCCGTTCGGTTCTGGATGAAGCGATCGCAGGGAGCGGACGCGTCGGCGATCTACACCACGAGCTCGAAGCCTTGCAGCGGGAAATGTCCGACCCCGACAAGGCTGATGACATGGATCGGATTCTTGATCGCTTCGGTCACGTTCAGGAGGAGTACGAGCATTTAGGCGGTTACGCGCTCGAATCGCAAGCCCGTGAAATGCTCCACGGTCTGGGATTCAAAGACGATCAGATCGACGGCGACGTGGGCGATGGGCCGTCAGTCATCGTGCCAATCTCGATGAGCCAAGTTTGGCAGACAACTCGCACACAGAGTGCACTCCTATCCAGCAAAAACACCACATCCGAGAAAGTGCTCACAGGTTATGTTCGACGATCGCAGTGACGCTTCAGAGTCGGCTCCGCAGGAAGTACACTTGATTCGTCCAGTCAAATTCCCCAGCCTCGTCAGCAAGCGAAATCAGCGCGCGGACCAGCCCCCCAATGTCCGCCGGTGAGATCGTCTTTTCATCGACAAAGATCACTCCTCCATGGGATCGCTCCTCCTCTGCCCAGAGTTTTAACAGCGGAGGAATCGTCCTGCGATCATAAGTAACCAGGGTCAAGCGTTGTTTCGCTGCTTGCAACAAGCAAACAGCATCCTCCTTCCCGAGGAAGTTTCCGTTCTCCCACTGCACCATCGAGTGAATAACTAGAGATCGATTCCGGCGTTGAATTCCGTTCGCCACATCTGGGGAAATGTGCTCATCGAGCAGCAGCTTGAGCATCTCAGCCCCGCTTAGTCTTTCTGGGGGCAAAATCGACGGCTTGGGGAAGCATGCGCTTTAGGCTGTCGAAATCAGTTGAATCGTTCTCTGCGATTGCCTCATTTACCTCTTCGGGGAATGCCTCCGAGTAGTTGAGGGCAGCTCGAACCTTCGCGTCCGGCCATTTCAGATGCTTGGCTACGCCCTCAACATTTCCTTTGTAACTTCGAAGAAGGAACATCACTTCCCATATCGCCAAGGTGCTTCCTTGTATGTAGGCTTGCCTGCCCGCTGGTGAATCGCGAAAATCTAAGAAGGCAAATTCCGACCGCCTAAGGCCCTCTTCCACCAGACGAGCGCTAGCGTCGCTCGGTGTCCAGCCGTGCCGATTCGCGATGCGCTTCAAACGTTTTCCGCTCTCCACCGGCAGGCGCATACTGAGCACCATCGAACGCGATTGCTTCATGGCCCCTCCTCTGTGTAACTGTTGTAAGCATTGTATCATTTGCTAGATGAGAAGCAGCAGGGAAAACTTCTTGCCCTCGATTAGCGGCTTACTTGCGGAAGGGGATCAGTTCGCGTACGCGCGGCTCGCGACCAAAAATTCCTCCCCATGCCAGCGCGCCGAAGATGACCGGGAAAATGCATTCAAACACGGGATGGCCCACGCGAAGATTCGACACAACCGCTCCTCCGAGATACCCGGTGAGCAGAACAGCACCGAGAATCGCGGTTCGCGGAATGGCGTAGAGGGTGGTGCACGCCAGCATAAGCCATCGAACTGTCGAAGCGGCCGATCGAATACGACACCGGTTTCACACTTCTTCCCGGAAAATATACAATCAAATTTCTTGCGCGCGATGACGAGACCGGAAGAATCGGGACGTATCAAACGTCATTCGTCATTCCGAACTTGAACAAAGAGGAGAAGAGAATCCCAATCAGTTCCGTCGTGCTGAGCAGCCAGCGCATCGACCTCAAGAATGCGCTCTACAATGCCGCCAGGGAAAAG
>Ga0210398_10005658_pt1 | contig 11609 bp, 9 predicted proteins | sample IncBWC4OmetaG_FD_161047 | JGI IMG/M metagenome (GOLD analysis project Ga0210398, IMG submission 161047) | Forest soil microbial communities from Barre Woods Harvard Forest LTER site, Petersham, Massachusetts, United States - Inc-BW-C-4-O | ecosystem: Environmental > Terrestrial > Soil >... | reverse complement strand
CATGCTCGAAATAAAACGGTCCCACGGCCGGAGACCAGTGACAGTCGTTCCATGACAACCAGCGCAGCACCTCGACCTGCTCGGCCGGATTTCGCGTCGGCCACATGTCCGAACCTGCCTTGATGCAGAGGTGCGCCATGATGGCAGAGGATTCCCACAGCACTTGATCCCCATCCACCAGCACCGGCGCTTTCTTGTTGGGATTCATCGCGGCAAAATTCGGCGACTTCAGTCCTCCGGCCATCAGGTCGACTTCGACAAACTCCGCCTCAATACCGAGGTACTTGGCGAGCGCCAGGACCCGTCGAGGAGCCTGCGCCTTGATCCAGTATATTTTCACGTTAATCCTCCACCCATCGCCGCACTTAAAGATGCGCCGCGCAGCTGCAATCCGCGGCGTGATACCGACCCATACCCGAGACCGTCCCGCCCTGCCCATATGTATTGTGCGGCCGCACCCAGTCGGGCAGTGAATGATAGGGACCGTTTTCGGCGCGCCCTTTGGGCATGACATCGAGATAGGCATAGATCCCCAAGAACTGCTCACCGCCGCGAGAGTAGGTCGAATAGGTGTGATAGATCTCACCGGCCTCGTCCTTGACGAAGACGCTATCGCCCGAAAAATCAATGATCGCGGGATTCACCTCGACCTCGCCGAAGTTGTAATAACCGCGGCCGAGCGCAATCTCCTCGTCGGTAAATGACACATTGAAGTCGAAATTGAAATCACTGCGATATGAGGACACCCAGGTGAAGTCCCAGTCCATTTTGCGTTTCAACCGTTCGATTTCCTCAATCGGTGCGCGGGCCACGGCCGCGTAGGTGACATCGTGATTCTCAAGATGCACCCGGATCCCCGCCAGATGGTCGACTTCCAACGAACACCCTACGCATTGTTGCGATTGCCCGGGTCCCATCATGAAATGCTTGACGAATAGCTGGCTGCGTCCTGCGAACAGCTCTGACAGCGTTAACGGCCCCGCGGGACCATCGAACACATAATCCTTTTCGATGCGCACCCACGGCAGCGCGCGGCGCTCGGCCGCCAGAGCGTCCTTCATGGCCGTCAGCGCCTTCTCTTTTTCAAGCAACGCGATCCGCGCGGCAAGCCACTCCTCTCGCGACGCAACGCGGACGGGGCCGCTCGACTGATCAGTGTTCATCTTCAACTCCTCCTGCCGGATTCTAGATATCGGACCAACCACTCCTTGAGGGAGTGCCAGCGCGCAATGAGCATCTGGGTGGCATCAAACCCCAGCGTCCCGATCGCGATCGCGGTGGTGGTGGCAGCTGCCGCGGTCAGGGCAGCCGATGTTGCACATAGTGGGCACATTAGAAGGTCTCCTTGCTCTCCAAGTAAAGACGACCGGGGCGTGCCCACTTCGACAATCGGCTGACAAATTCTCCGTACTTGTTGCGGCGCCGCAATAGCGCCCTGCGCCTCACACGTTCAGGCGTCTTTCTTAAGCGCGCGCTTATTAATGGGAAGTTCGCGAATGCGGATGCCTGTGGCGGCAAAGATTGCGTTGGTGATCGCAGGCGCAACCGGGGGCGTTCCCGGTTCACCGCCGCCGCCGAGCGGCGCATCGCTCTCTATTAGATCCACCGAGATGGTCGGGCAATCCGCAAGACGTATCACGGGATAGTTCGGGAAATTTTGTTGCTCGACTGCCCCGCGGGCTATCGTGATCTCGCCGTACAGCGCCGCGCTCAGGCCAAACACAATGGCACCCTCGATTTGCGCCTTGAAACCATCCGGGTTGACGGCCATGCCGCAATCCACGGCGCACGTAATCCGATGTACTTTCAGATCACCGTCATCCGAGACTTCCACCTCCGCGACCTGAACCACGATGGTGCCGAAAGATTCCACCATGGCAATGCCGCGCGCTCGCCGCGGCGCCACGGGCGCATCCCATCCGGCCTTCTCCACGGCCAACTGAAGCGCCGCGAGATGGCGCGGCTTGTGTTTCAGCAGCGCACGGCGGTAGTCGAGCGGATCGCGCTTGGCCTCATGCGCCAATTCATCGATGAACGATTCAATGAAGAATCCGTGCCAGGAAGATTCCACACTGCGCCACGGGCCGACGGGCACGGGCGTCACGACTTTGACGGCGCCATAGGCTTGATTTGGCACCTCGTAAACGATGTGCGCCTCGGCGTTTGAATCACCGTCGGTCGTGTATTCATTGACCCACGCGCCCGGCGTGCCATCTCCACTCAGAATCGCCCTGAAGCGGCTGGTGACATTGGGGCGGTAATAATCGTGCGTGAGGTCCTGCTCCCGGGTGAAGATGAGTTTCACCGGCGTGCCCGGGAGCGCCATGGCGGACTGCACCGCATAGGACAAAAAATTCCACAGGCCCGGCAGGCGTCGTCCGAATGCACCGCCGCTCGGTAAGAGGTGAAAAGTCACCTTATCGAGGTGCAGCCCCGCTGTCTTCGCGCAAAATGCGCGCGCGCCGAGGCCATCCTGGCTGCCCGCCCAGATCTCGAGCCTGCCATCAGATTGGTACAGCGCAGTCGCATTCACCGGCTCCATCGCCGCGTGCGCGAGATAAGGTACTTGGTATACGCGTTCGACCGCCTCTTGATCTTGCAATGCCTTGGCGCCCTTCCCTAAGGAATGCTCGTGCTTGATCGTTCCTTCATTCAATGCCTTAAGGTGGCGCTCGCGGATGGAGCCTGAGGAAACCCCGGCATTGCCCGCGTCGCCAAATACCGTCTTCAGCGCATCCGCCGCCCGCTGCGCGCGCCAGAAGCGGTCCGCAATCACGACGACGGCATCATCCAGCTTGATGACTTTCTTTATTCCCAACTTGCCGGCAATGCTCGCTTCATCGACCGAAACCAGCTTGCCGCCGAAAATCGGAGCGATCTTGATGGCTGCGTATTGCATCCCCGGTACTTGAACGTCGATGCCGTACTTCGTTGCGCCGTTAACCTTCGCGGGGATGTCGATGCGGGGAACGGCTTTGCCGACCAACGTGTACTGCGACTTAGGTTTAAGCGTTGGATGTGACGACGGGCTGTAGCGCGACGCCGCCGCAGCCAGCTCGCCGAATCGAAAGCTCTTACCGGAAGGCTGGTGAATGACTCGGCTGCCTTCAGTATGAAACGCCTCGAGCGGCGCCTTCAATCGGTCCGCCGCCGCGGCAATCAGCATTTCGCGCGCCGCGGCGGCGGCGATTCTGACGCCGTAGACGCCGGTAAAGCGCACGGCTGAGGAGCCACCCGTGACCTGGATATCCATGAATTGCGCCAGCCGGTTTCCAGCGGCGAGCACGGACCCTTGCAGAAATGCAGGAAAGGAATCGCGAGTCATGCCTGCTTGGCCCAGCGCAAAGCCTTCCACCAGTGCGCCGTTGGCGAACAGCGGATCGGGAGGGGCGGCTTCCGCGCGCGTCTTGTCCCAATCCGCGCCGAGTTCCTCAGCCGCTATCTGTAGCAACGCGGTGAAGATACCGGTGCCCATGTCGCAGTGGGGAATGACGAGAGTGACGATGTCATCGTCTGAAATTTTGATCCAATAGGCGAGAAACCGTTCGCCCGACTTGGCGGCGAGCCGATCGGCGCGCCCCAATCTGTCACTCGGCCACAGAGCATAACCGACGATCAACGTCCCGGCTGCCGCCGCTCCGCCGAGCAGGACTTTTCTTCTGGAGATCACTTTTGGGCCTTGTTGGCCGCCGCCAAAGAACTCACGGCCGCCCGCATCCGTGTGTAGGTACCGCAACGGCAGATGTTTGTAACGAGCGTTCCGAGTTCCTCTTCCGTGGGAGTCTGGTTGCCGGCCAGCAACGCGCTCACCGCCATGATGACGCCCGACTGGCAGTACCCGCACTGCGGCACCTGATGCAGAATCCATGCAGCCTGCACGGCGCTTAAGGCCACTGCACCGATTCCCTCGATCGTGGTGATCTGCGCGTCGACGACTGCGGAAACCGGCAGTACGCAGCTGCGCATCGGCCTGCCGTTCACGTGCACGGTGCACGCGCCGCAGGCGCCCACGCCGCATCCGAACTTCGTACCCGTCAGATTGAGCTCGTCACGGATCACCCAAAGCAACGGGGCATCCGCCTCGACGTCGACCTGGCGCGGATGACCGTTCACGTTCAGCTGCATTTCCACGATCCGTTCTCCCGCCGCCAGATCATTAACCCGGCTGCCGATTCCACCACCACGCTGCGGCGAACAGCACCACCATCATGATGGACGCCGCCAACTTGATCAGGGTACCGAAAATCAAACCGATCCACGCCGCCATGCCGACATGTGTCGAGCGCAACAGACTGCCCCCGGCGGAGAATTCGCCCATCAGCGCGCCAAGAAAGGGACCGAAAATCAATCCCGGAATACCCAAGAACAGACCGACGAGCGTGCCGATGAGCGCGCCCGAGACTGCTTGGGCACTCGCGCCGACTCGCTTGGCACCCAAGGCGGCCGCGGTCAGGTCCAAAACCAAACCGACGGCGGCGATGCTGCCGATGCCGATCAGCCACCCCCACCCCACGTGGCGATAATGATCCACCGCGGCGGCAAGCCAGATACCGCCGAAAATCAACGGAATGCCGGGCAGCAGCGGCACCACCGCGCCTGCCAGACCGACGAGGATCAGGCCCGCCGCAAGTACATTGAGCGCAATATCCGTAGCTTCTCGCCTCAGCCACCGCCGCCGGCGACAGTGCAGCCCGAATCCAATAGCAACTCGGCGGTGGGCCCGGTGCTCGTGAGGATGACGAAACCGGCGCCATCCGGGTACTGCATGCCGGCGATGAGCACGGTATAGTTTTCCAGGTGGTGCCTCGCATCGGGGCTGAGCTGCGCCACCAGATCAAATGGCCGAGTCATTTCAAGACTACGATCAGCAACGCGCATGGCCTGATAAGTCGACCCGATAACCGTGACGGGCGACCATTTGCTCGTGAGCTGTACGGAAGCGGTATGCAGCGCGTCGAATACCTCCGGCCGTAAGCACTCTATATGAATGTGGAATTGATCTTGATCGCGCGCTCGCGCCGTGTTGAGCGCGAGCCCGACCGCAGTACGCGGCACCGCATGGCCTACATACTTGTCCAACAGATCGCGTGCGTTCCAGGCCTGCGCAAAATAGTTCGGCAAGTCAGGATCTAGGAGTTCGCCGCTCTCGGTGCCGGAAAAGGTCTGAAGCGGAATCAACAAATAGTGCGCACCCCCCTTGCGGTCCTCGAGCACCGCGTAACCCGGACTGTCCGGCTGCGGGCTGGAGAGCCAGACGCGCTCACAGGGCGCCGGATCGTGGTGTTGTCGCCAATTCTGAAGGCACTGGTTCTGAACCACCTGCCTGAGCGCATCCCGGCCCGCATTCGGCAATAGGTCGGCCCCTTCCGTGCGCGGCGTGTGCACACCTTTACCGCCCCCACCACCACCGGGCCCCGCAGCTGTAGCCGTTGTCATGGCGAACGCGATTGCGGCCGATGCGAGCAGCGTTTTACTGAACTTCACAGAGTGATATCTCTTTGGGTGTGGGTGGGCGCGATTGTAGCGATGAGTGTAGCTCTTCAGTAGACTAGGTTCGCAACACCCGCCAGAGAAGAAGAGTGGCCGCGACCCAATACCGCGCCTTTATCAGCTACAGCCACCGGGACGCGGCTTGGGCGTCTTGGTTGCACAGGTCCCTCGAGAGATATCGTCCGCCGAAGTCGCTGGTGGGCACCATAACCGCCCAGGGCGAGGTGCCGAGGCGGCTGACACCCATTTTCAAGGACCGCGACGAATTGCCCAGCGCGACCGATCTGGGATCGCTGATCAATGCCGCGCTCGCGGAGTCCGCCGCGCAGATCGTCATCTGCTCGCCGCAATCCGCGACGTCAAAGTGGGTCAATGAGGAAATCCTCGCGTTCAAGCGCCTCGGGCGCGAGAACCAGATCCTCTGCATCATCGTGGGCGGTGAACCAAATGCCAGCGAGATGCCGGGACGCGAGGCGGAAGAGTGCTTCCCCCCTGCGCTGCGCTTTCGCCTAGGTGCTGATGGAAACTTGAGCTCCGCGCGCACCGAACCGATTGCGGCCGATGCGCGTCCCGGCAAGGACGGCAAGAACAACGCCAAGCTCAAACTGATCTCCGGTTTACTCGGCGTCGGATACGACACGCTGCGGCGCCGCGAGCAACAGCGCCGCAATGCGCGCCTGTTCGCATTTTCGTGCGCGGCCGCGGCCGGCATGGTGCTCACTAGCGGCCTCGCCGCCTACGCCCTCGTGCAGCGGGCCGCCGCGCAGCGCCAGACCTTACGGGCCGAAGCGGAGGCACGCACCTCCAAAGAGGCGACTCGATTCCTCGTCGATCTCTTTAGGATCTTCGATCCCAGCGAAGCGCGCGGCAGCACCGTGACCGCACGCGAGATGCTCGACAAGGGCGCGGTACGCATCGAGAGCGAGTTGTCAGCGGAGCCGGCCATTCAGGCCACGCTGATGGATACGGTCGGTACGGTCTACATGGGGCTGGGTCTCTATGCGCAAGCCCGGCCGCTGCTCGATGGGGCCGTGGCGAAACGACGCCATCTGCAGGGCATCGATCCTTTGGACCTGTCGGACTCCTTGAGCCATCAAGGGGACCTGATGGCGCTGCAGGCCGACTACAACGCCGGCGAGAAGGCGTACCGCGAAGCGATCCGCATCGAATCGAGCCGCCCGAAGGACCGGCAAAGCCAGGAAAAACTGGCGAACTCGCTCTATGGCCTCGGCACGTTGCTCGCCAAGCAAGGACGCTACGCGGACGCGGAGGAGAATTTGCTCGAGACCTTGGAGCGGCAGAAAGCGCTGTATGGTGAAACGCATCCCGCGGTCGCGCGCACGCTGAAGGATCTGGCCCGGGCCATCGCCGACCACGGCGATCTCAACAAGGCGATTCCGCTGATGCAGCGCTCCGTGGCCATGCAGCGAGCGCTGCGCGGCAGCGAGCCGCATCCGGATCTCGCCGAAGCGCTCAACGATATGGGCTTGCTGCTGTACGAGAAAGGCGATTTGGACGAGGCTGAGAAGTTCTACCGGGAATCGCTGGCGATGAACCGGAAGCTGCTCGGCGATAAGCATCCGGAGATCGCCAACGGACTCGAGAATGTTGCCATGACGGTGCAGGACAAGGGCGATCTCGCCAACGCCGAGAAGCTCTACCTCCAGTCTCTCGACATGCGGCGCGAATTGCTCGGCCCCGAGCACCCGGAAGTTGGGCGGACGCTGCTCAATCTTGCTTCGCTGCAGTACGACCGCGGCGAAACTCGCGAAGCTCTCGCGAACATGCGGGCAGTCCTGGGGATTTATCGCAAGGCCTACCCGCCGGATCATCCGGAAACAGCCCGGGTCTTAAACGTGATCGGTTCTTGGTTGACGATGAGCGGCGAGGACCTGGAAGCCGACGTGTATCTGGAGGAGGGACTGGCCATGCGGCGCCGGCTGCTCAACGCTCAGCACCCGGATGTCGCCTCGAGTCTGATCGCTCTTGCCATCCTCCGAGTCGACCAAAAAAACTATTCCGCGGCACTCGAATTCGCGCGCAACGCCAAGTCCATCTATACGGCGGCGTTGTCCGCCAATCACTGGCGCACCGCGCTCGCCGAATGCGTCGAGGGAGCGGCGCTCACGGGGCTTGGCCGCTACCCCGAGGCCGACAAACCCCTCACCCACGGGCACGCGATCCTAGTCAAAGACAGCGGATTGCCATTGATCTATCGAACCTTGGCTCAGCGCTACTTAGATGCCCTGCATCGATTGGAAAGGACACAGGTTGCCGATGCGGCCAAACAGAATGCGGCAACGCCGTAACATAATACGAACGCGCGGCTGCATCCGTAACGATCGTTGTGTTAGCGTAGGCGACGGTCCGAGCGGGGGTGCGAGCCGCGATACCCCGAAAGAACAAGAACAGTGAGGGGATGCCGATGAATTTTCATTCCGCGAAGAATTACCTGCGCGCGTCGTCTCCTGTGCGCCGTCAAGCATTCCAGTTTTGTATCGGTGCCGCCGCGTCGCTGGCCTTCGCTTCCCTGCACGCACAGACGGTGCCCGTGCAGCAATTCGGCTTGAGCGCCGTGAACAACAACGGCAATGCGCTCTACAATGTGACCGTAACGCCGAACACACCGGCGAATACCGGCGCGTTGATCACGGGGACTACGGTCCTCAATACCGATGGCGGCACGCAAGGCAGTTTTTTCGCGGTCGCGCGCGTTCCAAACTCGGTGACCAGCGCAATGGACTTGATCGTGGCCGATGCGGAGAACGGTCGCATCCTGCGTTATCCTGGCCCGGGTCCCGCCAGCTACGCAGTCGCGACTCCCATCTTTACGTGGTCGCATCAGAGTTCGGGTCCTAGGCTTCCATTAGGCCTCTCGTCCGACGTCGCCGGCAATCTGTTCGTGGTGTCGGCGGCCCGTTTCCATGATGATGATCATGATGGCGACGATGCGAAGGCGGCGCTCTGGGTACTGCCCTTCAATGCAACCACGGGCGCCTACGGCGCACCGATCTTGATCGACGATACCTGCGGAATCGTCACCGAAGTCTTGGTCGCGACGACTGCGGCGACCCCCGTCGGCTCAGCAGCGCCAGCCTGGAACGTCGGCGATGTTCTCGTGCTGTCCAACGATTTTTTCAATGCGCGCGTAATGGTCTATTCACAAGCGGCGATCCAGAGCGTTCTGTCGAATCCCGGCAAACCTCTCAACGGTGCTACTTCGACCGCGATTGGCCCGTCGCTTCTGCGCGGCACGTTGCCGATCGGCATGGATATCTGGCCGGCGGATGCGACCCACGGTGTGAGCGTGTTGATCACGACATTAGGCGGCCGGGTCACGCGCTTCGATTCCGCCAGCGGCGCGATGACAGGGGATTTCGCCAGCGGCTTAGGATTCGGATTGGGGCGAATCAAAGTCGGCACGTACTCAACGCTGACCTACGCATTCGTGTCCCAGTTCACGCCCGGGCGCGGCCAGATCCTGCAATTTGGCGCCCCACCGGCGAGCGGTGCCAATCCGCTGCTGGCCTCATTGAGCACGGGCAACAAAGATCCGCAAGGTCTTGCGACGAGCAGCTCAGGCTCGGTGCCGGTGACTGCCTGCGTCGCGCCCAGCGTCTGCGCCCCCTTAGGTCCGCAGTTGACCACGCAGTTGTCTGGCACGGGCAGCGGCTCGCTTCCGCCCACCGCGCCTCTGCTCGAGGAGAGCTGCGTCGTCAAATCCGACCCGCGCGTCACGGTTGTCGGGAGCACCTGGAGTTGCGCGGGCGGCAATTTGGATGTCGCGAATTATTGCCCCGGCTTTCCGAGCACCGTACTGCCCGGAACCATGTGCGGCCATTCCGGTCCCACGGGTGCGGGATTCGTGGTTATCAAGAGCACCGCAAAGACAGTGGATCAGAATGCCAACAATACATTCTTTCAGCACACGGTCGATCCCAATGTCCCGCTACCGGGGCCCTTGAACCTGACCTGTCCGCAGTTGGAGGTTTTCGCCTGGGCGCCTCGCTCCGACCTACCCTTGATCGAAGGCACGATCGTGGAGGGAGGCCCTGCTCCGGGCAGCAATTACTTCATGGACCTCTCCGGCTTCTGCGACAACGGCGGCGGCACCAGCCACGTCTTGTCCATGATGGCCTATGGCCTCGGCCTCAACAGCGCACCCAGCGGCATGGCCAATGGCCTGCCCGGATTCGTCACGAGCAAGTTTACCAACCTGACCGCTACGATCAGCGCGGCGAGTGCCCAGATCGATCCGGCCGTCGCCGCAACCGTTCAGGGCTACGTCAATCAAGCGCAAATGTTCTTCAACAGCGGCGTCGCCGAATCGGCGTCGAATGGCTATAGCTGCGCGATGAACTCGCTGGCCTCGGCGGACGCCTATGTGCGCTCGCAGTTGCCGGCGTTCTCAGGCTTGGCTCCGCCCGGCAATCCCAACCCAGCGGGCGACATCGACGGGCGGCTCGCGAACTTATTCTTACCCATCGATCTGTTCTTTTTGTTGCAGCCCGCGAACGCGCAGTGGCCGACGACCAACGTTCCGCCCTGTGTCACGCTCATGCCTTCGCCGGCGACGGTCATTCTCAGCTCCGCCGGTTCCGCCACGGCAACGCTGACCTGGGGTCCCGCCACGACGGCGTTCCCGTTGTCATTTCCGGCCACGCAGTGCGCGATTACGGCTAGCGACGGATCACTTCAGTCGGTGCTCGGGAGCCTGCCAGGTTCAGGTTCCATCTCGACCGGCACGCTGACGAAGCTGGGTACTTATTTCGCGGAGCTCTCGTGCTCGGCGGCCGCGGCCAACAGCATCATGAGCTTCACGCAAGCGACGGTGAATGTCATTGCTTTGGCATCGATTAGTGTGACGCCGCCGGCGCCGCAAGTGGCAGCGGGCGGCACGACACAATTGACGGCCATCGGTACCTACACCGACGGCTCCACGCAAAATCTCACGCCTACGGCCACTTGGGTTTCCAGTGCACCGAGCGTGGCCGCGGTCTCGGGGGGCCTGGTCAGTTGCAGCGCCAGCGCGACGTCGAGCGGATCCGCGACGATCACGGCCACGAGCGGCAGCATCAGCGCATCGATCGGCGTGACCTGCCAGGCGCCGCAGCTCAAGTACATCACGATCACGCCGTCGAGAGAATGTGAAATTCCTGCGGGCGGCCAGATCCAACTGACGGCGATTGGCACCTATGCGTCCGGCGCGACCAAGAATCTCACCTCGACGGCAACCTGGACTTCCAGCGCCTCGAGCGTGGCGACGGTATCTGCGGGACTGGTGAGCTGCAAGGCGCCTCACTCGTACTACGATGGTCACACGACCGTCTCGGCGTCCGTGGGTTCAGTGAGCGGATCGACTAACGTCACGTGCGAGGGATTGGGCCGCTGAGCGGCCCGATCCTTCCGGACTGCAGGCGGCAGACTCTTGCTGCCTAGGGGATTGGTGTGCCGCCGGTCACGGCGAACATGAAACCGCCGAAAAAGAGCTTCAGCACGCCATCGATGATCCAAAGGCGACTCAAGGAAATGCCGCGCAAGCTTGATAGGCCAATGCCCGCATTCGCCATGGCGCAGAGCCCGAGCACCGCGCACAAGGGGCCGAAAGTGATCGACATCGGCAGAAAGTGAAGGCCGACGACAAATAAGATCGCGAGGAGAAACGGCCGCTCCCCCGCACGCTTGTAGCGCGCGACCACGATACCGATGAGCACCATCTCCAGCGCGATGGCCGCGGCCAGCGCCCAGAACTGCGTTCGGGTGGGCACGCCAAGCGGGCGCGTCAGCACGTTGGCTGTGAGCATGATTGCCAGCGTCGCGCCAGCGCCCCCCGCGATCAGCATTGCGATCCGTCGGCGAGGCCACAACCCGCCCAAGATCACGCCGACTCCCATGATCAATATGAAAAGTCCCCCGGTGCGGATCATGGGAAACAAATGAGGCATGGCCACGGAATCAATCAAAGAATCATCCCCCTATCAAAGATCGGTCGGCGCGCAAGCGCGCGATACATCATTTCTCTGGTTATCCAGGCATTCTAACAACGGATCGTGCCTGGGGTGCCTCGCGCCGGGAATGGGCCCGCCCGCGCCGGGTGTTGCCGTAGAGTTGGCGCTAAA
>Ga0210398_10005656_pt1 | contig 11613 bp, 5 predicted proteins | sample IncBWC4OmetaG_FD_161047 | JGI IMG/M metagenome (GOLD analysis project Ga0210398, IMG submission 161047) | Forest soil microbial communities from Barre Woods Harvard Forest LTER site, Petersham, Massachusetts, United States - Inc-BW-C-4-O | ecosystem: Environmental > Terrestrial > Soil >... | reverse complement strand
GTCCTCAGGGCACCCTCGGCCTCGTGAAACTTTCCCGCGTCAAGAAGCGACTGGACCCCCTTCAGTGTCGTCTCTCCTCCGGGGGCGGTGGGTCTTGGATCCGACAGAACCGGCTGCTGAGCACAGATCCACGAATTTCCTAGGACGACCAGGAGGAGCGATGCCCCGCCCGCACATTCGCGCGCTACTCTGAAAATGCTCACTTGCGTGTTGTCGTCTCCGACGAGTTCGGCTCATCAACGCGAACGATGCGATCGCCGGCCACATTGGTCAGAGTCTGGTGAATGCCGCTGGGCCAAACGATCTCAATGCTGCGCGCCGTCGTGTCCGTCCCAAGCCCGAAATGCGCCCGCTTGTCATTGGACGAGAGATAGCTTCCCGCTGTCGAGACCGTCCAGTACTGCGACCCATGAGCGGTTGTTAGCTTGATCTCGGCTCCGATCGCATCACGATTGCTCTTATGTCCTACCAAAAGCAGCGACAGCCAGTGGTTTGGCGTCGGTGTCTCGTTGTGCAGAAGGTAAGCTGGACCTCCGTTTGTCGTCACCACGGCGTCGAGGAGCCCATCGTTGTCAAAATCGCCGACTGCCATTCCCCTACCCACCCAGCGCTGCTTAAACGCATCACCTGAGTTGGCGGAGACGTCGACGAAGGTCCCGTTGCCTAGGTTCTTCGCAAGCAGCATCGGCTCTTTATAGTGCACCTCGGGATAGTTCAGCTCGACCGTATCCAAGTCGTGGCCCTGCGTTACCAGCAAGTCTTTGTACCCGTCGTTGTCATAGTCGAGAAAAAAAATGCCCCACCCGGAATGCAGAAGCGTCATCGACGCAAGACTTGTTGCATAGGTGTCGTAGGTAAAGGACCCGTCGCCGTTATTGCGATAGAGCGCATATTTCTGGTTCGCAAGGTTCGTGATGGCGAGATCCGGCCAGCCATCGTTATTGAAATCCTGAAATGCAATACCCATGCCGGCATAAGTCCGGCCATCCCCATCAACAGCAATCTCCGCTGTAAATCCCGTCTCCTCGAAGGTGCCGTCTCCCTTATTGTGAAAGAGGAACTCCGGCATCGAGTCGTTCGCAACGGCAATGTCGATCTTGCCATCCTTGTCATAGTCCGCGATTGCAATGCCCAATCCTTTGCCCGGAATGGCCATGCCCACCTTCGCCGTTACATCCGTAAATGTCCCGTCACCATTGTTGTGGTAGACGATCGGCGTAATGGGTGGAAAGAGGTCCGGATGGCAATACGCGCGATATCCCTCGCGATGTTCACCGCACCACACGTCTTCAAAGTCCCACTTCACATATCGCAGCACCACGAGGTCAAGCAGCCCATCATTGTCGAGATCAACCCACGCCGCGCTTGTATACCAAGCCTGTCCTGCTGTGTGATCGCCTCCCGTTCCGGAGCGCTCTGTAACATCTGTGAAGGTGCCGTTTCCGTTGTTGTGGTACAGGTGGTTGCCTCCGTAGCCGGTGACATAAAGGTCTTCGTAACCGTCGTTGTCATAGTCGCCGACGGCAACACCCATGTCATAGCCGACGCCTTTCAGGCCGGCCTTTTCCGTGACATCCTCAAAGGTTCCATCCTTGCGCTGGTGGTACAGCCGGTTCCAGTCCTTCGGCGTGCGCTTCTGCGGGACAACTCCCTTTTGCATGGGATCGTCCAGTGGCGCTCCGTTTACGAAGAACAGATCGAGCCGGCCATCATTGTCGTAGTCGAAGACGGCGACACCCGATCCCATGGTTTCGAGCAGATACTTGTGGCTCGTATGGGAAGCCACCGCGGTGAGGTTCACGCCTTTGGCAGCTGTCACATCCACAAACTTACCCGGCGTTGCGGCAGGCGGCACAGTCGCGGGTGAACTCTGCCCAAGGGACACCACTGGAGCAAGGATCATTATTGCCACGATGGAAGATCTTTTCACCTAAGCTCCTTTGCCCACGTGGCCACTCTGCTAGATAGACGTACCTCTCGAAGTCAGGGAAGTGCGCTTCGTTCGCGCCTCGCCTGTCGACTGGCGCACGATCAGCTTTGTCTTAATGACATGCCTATGTCGGCGCCTGTTTTTGTCGGGAGTCTCCTCACGTCCCCGAAACAGGGCGCGAAAGGCCGTTGATGCAAGCTCGCGACGTGGAACATGGACTGTAGTCAATGCGGGCAATGTGTACGCGCTCAACTCAATGTCATCGAAGCCGACCACAGAGATATCCCCCGGTATAGCCAATCCCTTCTCATGGATCGCGCCCATCGCGCCGATGGCCGTCAGATCGTTCGAACCTAGGACCGCAGTCGGTAGCCTTCCCGACTCGAGAATCCGCATCATCGCGTGATGTCCGCCTTCAACGCGATGATCGCCTTCTTGCAGCCAGTCGCGACGGATCGTAATGTCATGCTCCCGCAGCGCAACTTGAAAGGCCTCAGCCCTGGCCCTTGCAGAGCCGAGCGCGAGCGGTCCGCTGATGAACGCAATATCCCGGTGACCCAGTTCAAATAGATACTGCATCGCCTGCGCGATGCCGCCAGAATAGTCGACGCTCACCGTACTCGCGTTCCGCACTCCAGTCACCGCATCCATAAAGATCGTCGGAATCTGCCGCTGACCGAAGGACTGAATCAGTCGCTCCTCCATCTCGGAGGTCATGATGGCCACGCCGTCCACCTTGCGTTGCAGCATGCGGATCACGCAGGTCTCCATCCGTTTGGGATCGTAGTCCGTGTTCGCAATCAGCACGTCCTGCCCATGCTCGACTGCAATATCCTCGAATGCCTTCACGAGTTCGGGGAAGTACGGATTCGTGATGTCAGAGATGATGAGCCCATATAATCCGCTCCGTCCCGAGCCAAGAGCCCGCGCATTGGTATCCGGGTAGAAGTTCAGCGCCTCGACCGCTTCGCGCACACGCTCTGACGTCTGCGGGCTCACGTTCGCGGTCCCATTCATCACGCGCGACACCGTCGCCGTCGAAACCCCTGCCCTCTTCGCCACCGCAGTGATGTTCATTCTCTGTCATCGCTCCCTGAGCTTGCAGGCGGGTCCGCCATCATTCGAAACTTGCCCTCAGTCGTCACCCAAGGCAGCGACTGGCCATCCATCATGCCAGACGATGGTCGAAATCTGTAGAGCCGGTCTCCCAGTCTGCGCGTCGTATGCATGAAACACAATCAGATCGGTTCCATCCTCCTGGTGCAGAATCGATTCTCCACCGGGTCCCAGCCATCGCCGGTTTGGTCCCAGCAGAAGCGAGCCTCCGCCCTTCAGCATCGGAGTCCCGTCTTTGTCCGCGTAGGGTCCCGTGATCTTCCGCGATCGCCCGACCATCGTTCGGTAGGTACTTCTGGTTCCCCGGCAGCAAAGATCGAAGGAGACGAACAGATAGTAGTAGCCGCCGTGCCTAACGATGAACGGAGCTTCGATTGCCTGCCAGTCCGGTGGCAGAGTCGGATGTTCGGGATCGAACTTCTGCGGTGTAGGATGGTCGGGCTTTAGGCGCGACGCCAGTGAGTAGAGGGTGTGGTCCTTCTCCGAAAGCATTCCTGTCTCTGCATCCAACGCGCGCATCTTTATCCCGGTCCAGAAGCTTCCGAACGACAGCCATGCGCGATGCTGCGCGTCTTCGACATAGTTTGGATCGATCGCGTTGAAGTCGTCGGTCTCCTTCGACTCGAGCACAAGCCCCTTGTCGATCCACTTATAGTCGGGACTCTTCGGATCCAATGTCTTGTTCGTCGCCAACGCAATCCCCGAGAGGTTCCTTCCAAACAGCGAGTACGCGTAATAGAGCCTGTACTCGCCATGAGTGTGCGAGATATCCGGCGCCCAGAGTTCCTTCGTTCCGGGACTCCGCTGCTGAATCCACTGGGGAATCTGGTCGAATACATGTCCGCACATCCGCCAATGCGTAAGGTCCTCTGAGCAGCGGAGCGGCAGCTGTCCTCCGCCCGGAGCCTTTCCGGTTGCGAAGACATAGTAGGTGGGACCGTCCTTCGCTATCGAAGGATCGTGCGTGAACCAGAAATCTCCCTGGAGCGGATACGCGTGAGGTTCCTGCGCACCTTCCGTGACCGCGCTGCCAAGCAGAAGTCCGCTTATCCCGGCAATCACGCCAGTTCTCATCCAGCGCCACATAACCATGGCCCCCTTCTTCGGCGCGCGCATCCGCGTTCGCTCATCGTAAAGCGCCTGCTTTATTAGTCCAGCGGAATATCGAGCACCTCGATGGTCAGTCCGGGTACCGCATGCTTCCATGATCCGCCCGAAACTTTGATCACCGAATCCGTCGAGTGAATGAACTCCGGATCGTTGATCGTATTCGTTGCCTCATACGTCGCCGCGTGCAGCGTGTACGCCTTCGCAGTATGCACGCCCTTCGCGCCCTGGAGTTCGATCGTCAGCGGCTGCTCCTCGTTGGAAGCGTTAACCAGCTTCAGGTGCAACACGTGGTCCTTTGACCCCACGGTAGCCGAGTAGTAAAAGCGCTTTCCTCCTCCCGTGATCGTCGCCTTTGGTGTTCCATCTCCGAGATGCCCGGCAAACAATGCCTGGGCATAGTAGCTCGGTGAGCCGTACGACGTCGCACCGTTGTATCCGATCAAATTCGTCCCCCACTGTCCGCCGTTCACGTTTATCAGCAAGGGGGCGTACGAGGCCATGATGATCAGATCGCTATTCCTCTCCATTGACGTCATCCACGCTGCGTCGGCCAGCGCACCGCCAAAGTTCGGAGTTGGGGTGCCCGACAGCGTCGCCCATTCTCCAATAAAGATCTTCGGCCCGGTCCGCGGCGCATCGTCGTAATGGTGCGTGAAGTCCAGCATGTCTCCCCACGGCTTGTAGTAGTGGTCGTCGAGCACATCGGGTTGGTCGTCCGCGCTCGACTCCTTCACTGGCGTCGTTGCAATCAGCTTGTACTGGGGATACGACTTCCGCAGCGCGCGCGCAAACTGCGCAAACCGCGCATCGTAGCTTCCAGAACGATCGAAGAAGTCCTCATTGCCGATCTCGATGTAGTGCAGCGGAAACGGGGCCGGATGCCCATCCTTCGCACGCTCAGCTCCCCATTTCGTGCTGGTATCTCCCGTGACGTACTCCACCTCATCGAGCGCGGACTGCACATACGGCTCGAGGTCCTTTCCGGGGTTTACATGTTGCTGCCGCAGCGAATAACCCGCATAAACCGCGAGCACCGGCTCAATCTTCAGGTCCTCGCACCACTCGAGAAACTCTAGCAGTCCGAGTCCATCCGTTGACCAGTAGCTCCACGGTGCCTGGTGCCCAGGCCGATCCACCAGCGGCCCAATCGTCTCCTTCCAGTTGTACCAATCACGCAGCGTATCGCCCTCCAGATAGTTGCCTCCGGGCAGTCGGAGGAAGGTCGGGTGTAACTCCGCCATGCGTTCCATCAGGTCGGGACGGTTCCCGTTCGGCCGATCGTGAAACGTCGGCTGCATCAGTGAAACAAGCTGCAGCCGCAGGGTACCGGGGTGAGCCACCGTCAATTCCATGTGATTTTGCGTCGAGAGCGGAATCGCTCCTGTCGTCAGCGCAAAGGAGTATTGCGACCAGTCGCCGCCATGCAGCGCCACCGCAGTTTCTGCCAACACAGCTCCCGTCTTGTCACTGATCAACCTCGCCGTCACTGGTCCTACCGAAGCGTCGTCAGCCTTCGCATAAAACGACCCGCGGTACTTGGTATGCGGCTTCAGCGCAACTCCCCAATACCCAGAGTTGGTGAGACCTGCCTGACTACCCGGCGCCGAAGCGCTGACGCTGAGCTTCAAACTGTAAGGCAGCGCCTGGCTTGGACCGCTGCCGCGGTCAACCTCCATCGCGGCCTCGGAATCGCCATGCCGCACCAGATCCCAGTGCTCCACGCCCTCCCAACTCCCTCGAAACGTCCGATTCTGCAGAAGCTCTGCATACAAGCCGCCATCGTAGGAATGGTTGATCTCCTCCGTCATCAAGCCGTAAAGCATCGGGCTGACCGGGCTCACGATTGTGCCGGGGTCTATTGTCAACCTCGCCGGTGGCAAACCCGCTCCGCCTGTCTGCGCCGCGCACACTGACGCCCAACAGGCCAACGCAATTCTCAGCACAGCCGTTCTCAACGAAACAATCCGCATAGCGTACAAGGTCTCCTTTGGAGTGAGCGGACGATGCATGGCCACTTGTAATCGGTTACATTGGCGTTGCAGGTAACACCCGCTTTGGGGGCACGCAGATTGTAGACCAAAGAGCGTCAGATTTGAAAAAAGCGAGCGAGCCTTTCTCCGACTCATCGGGGGTTGGAGCCCGCAGATGCAGCTTGGAACAACTGATTGATCGGGCCGAGGATCACAAAGTCCACGAGTTCCTTAGGCTCTCCAGATTGTTTGATGAGGCCTTCGCGGGATCTTGACCAGGATTCAGAGGCATGTTTTCCCGATTCGATGAGATCGATTGCATCCAAGGCTGAGGTGGACAGTTCGGCCCATTGCTTGCGCCGTTGAGCAATTGCTGTAAGGCGTGGCTCGTTCAGGGCCTGACTATTCAAGGTTTGTGCTGCGTTGAGCCATGCCCGAAACGTTTGCTGAAGCGCAATGCGGTCTGCGTCGTGTTGCTGTGTACCGACAGAGGAGCTGAGGCTTCGCAAATAGGCTGCAACCTGTTCCGCAAAGTGCAACCGCGAGAGCGGATCGGGCACGGTGAAATCCACCACGTTGGTCATCGGCGTCAGCGGTGAAGTGTGCTGTTCTTCATACCGCTCATGGAAGTCAACAGGCTGGACAACGGAAGCGAAGAGTCTCAAAGCTTCTGGGTCACCGCCTGTTATATGCCGAAAGCCACGCTCTGGATTGGAAAGGAGCTCGACACCGAGACCATCGAGTTCAAGCGTCACTACGGCCAATCTGCGGTACATCTCGCGAGCATCACGAACAGAGGCTGGAGACCAAAGGCGCTCAGCTAGTGCCGCAGTACGCGGCCAGATGCGCGAATCGACAGTGTTGTGGTCGACCTGCTCGCCCCACATGCAGGCTTCACCGCCAAGAATGAGTTTCTGCTGGGCTGGTGTCAGGTCGGAATTGGAAGGGATTGGGTCAACCGCGTACATCTGCTCTGCTGAGTAATGATGATCGAGATAGAACGGCTGGGACAGAATGCCGCGATGACCTGACCGGGCTCCCTGAACGAGAAACTCGATCCCATGCCAGTTCTGCACCACGACGTCCGAAGGAAGATCGGGCTGCAGAATCTCGTCCCATCCGACCATTCGGCGATGGTACTTGGCCAATATCTTCTCCACTCGAGAGTTGAAGTACGCTTGCAGCTCCTTCGCACTCTGCATGTGGTGCTCTCGCATGAAGCGAACGATCTCTGGGTTGCCCCGCCAGTCTTCTCCGTTGCTTTCATCACCACCGATGTGAATGTACTCATCCGGAAACAACGCACTCATCTCACCTAGAAATGTGTCGAGAAACTGGTAGATGCTTTCGAGTGTTGGGTTCAGCGCCGGATTGAATACGCCCGTCCCATGCTCGACGTGGTAAGGACCGGGCTTGCTAGCAAGCTCTGGATAACCAACCAGCCACGAGGTGGTGTGACCGGGCATATCGAACTCGGGTACTACACGAATACCGCGATCCGTTGCGTACTGAACAATCTGCCGAATTTCGTCCTGGGTGTAATACTTCCCTTCCGAGCCGAGTTGCTGCAGCTTTGGAAAGCGCTTGCTTTCGATCCGAAAACCCTGATCTTCCGTGAGGTGCAGGTGCAGCACGTTCATCTTGACCGCTGCCATCGCGTCAAGCGTACGTAGAACATTGGCAACAGGTAAGAAATGGCGGCCCGGATCAAGCATGAGGCCACGCCATGGAAACCGAGGCTCATCCGAGATGTGGACCGCCGGTAGAAAATATCCTGTGCTGTTCGAGTCCAGTAGCTGCAAGATCGTTTCCATCCCACAAATCGCACCGAAGTCCGTTTGAGCGGAAAGTCTCACGGCATTGTTCTGGATGTCCAGCGTGTAGCTTTCGTCCATCCCCTCCGCTGGACGTTGCAAGCTGTGATCCGCAACGAGAATCTGGATCAAGCCGGCGCCTTGATCGGCGAGCGAGCCGTCGAGACGAATCGCAGTGCGTTCTTCCAATCGATAGATCATTCGCTCTGCGGCGCGCTGTAATAGAGGATCCTGCGCGCCATCGAGCGATACGCGAAGCTGAGATGTTATTGGAACGTTCCCGGAGAGAATGGAAAGTTCGGCCGGTTGCGGCATCAGGTTGTTGTGAAAACTACCTTGCGCGACGGCCGCCCCGGCCGCGAAAAATGAGAACACGAGTGAGAGCTTTTTGCCTACGCGTCCGCGAAGCATGTCCAAGAGTGTCTTCTCTTTTCTGACAGGATCTTCATTTGGTACCAACCCGCTTCTATTGCGAGCGCAACAGGCAGGTCTATCTGGCTTATATCGCGCAAAGCACAGATGCCACCCGTGGATGGGGTGGCACCTGTGCATTTGCGTGGAAGGTCCTAGAAGTTCAGCTTCATCGAAAGCTCGATCTGACGGCCTGGATTGGAACCGTCGAGCAGGCCGAAGAGTCCAGTGGTTCCCGAACCGCCTCCGTTGACGCCCGTCGTGCGAACTCCGTTGCAGCTTGCGCACGAGCTGTACTGTCCCCACCAGCTTGCAGGAACGCTGAAGATGGGAGTGTTCGTCAGATTGATGAACTGAGCATTGAAGGCGAGGTTGACCGATTCCGTAATCGGGAAGTGTTTGATCACGCTGAGATCCGATGTCGTCAGGTTTGGTCCGCGGAGGGAACCGCTTTCACAGTTGCCGTACTGGCCGTTGGTGGTGGGAGCGACCGCAGCCGGATTAAGGTTGACCTTTCCGATGCTGCTGCCGATCTGCACCGTCTGCAGGGCCGAGTTCGTAGTTACGCCGGAAACACAGTTCGGCCGAGGCTGATAGGACCCAGTCAGGGACGAAGCTGAATTGGGATTGGAGTCTCCCATGAAGGTTCCAGCAAACGGCGTGATTCCAAAACCAGTGTGGAGGTTGATGTCGCCCGCCAGCTCCCATCCACCGATGAGTTCGTTGACGGCGTGATTGACGGAGTTCCCGATGAGCTTGCCGCGGCCGAATGGGAGTGAGTAGACAGCATAGCCACCGAAGTAACTCGCCACATCCGTCGTGCAACGGCCATAGTCCGCACGTGGATCATATTCGTTCTGGAAGAAGTTCTGGGTGGCCTGGGTCTGTGATTCACCGATTCCTTCCTCGTCGCCGTAGGAACCGAAGTAACCGAGTGTGTTGGTCATGCACTTGGACCAGCTGTAGTTCATCTGGTAGTCAAGCCCATGGAAGCCCTTCTGTGCCACCGTGGCCTGAAGTGCGTTGTAGCGCGAGATGCCATCCGAATTGTTGTAGCGCGCCTGACCTACGCCATTAGCGAGGAGCTGCGTCATGTAAGGTCCGGGAACGACTTGGCCGTTCGAGAGAAGCTGCTTCTGGTTGTAAAGGTAGATGTCGGAAAGGTGATCGATCTTGTTGCCGGCGTAACCGATGCTGGCCGTCGTGTTGGCTCCGAACTGATGTTCGTAGGCGAGGTTCCACTGCTGATCGACCGCAGGCTGCAAATTGTGGTTGGTGGCGTGAGTCTGCACACCGGAGATGCAGTTCGGCGCGAACGCCTGGAGCTGCGCTGCGGTGCAGGCGGTGGAGAAGGTGGAGTAACCCTGGTCCAATGTGGTCTGCGGCACGTTGGTGGAGTTGAGGTTCTTGATATCCGTCATGATCACGTTGGGAGGATTGATGACGGCCATGTTGTTCACGCCGTTCCCTTCCATATAGGACGAGATGTCATACGCGCCGCGGAAGACGGACTGCTGATCCCAGGAGGGCTTCCAAGCAATGCCAATGCGCGGCTGGAAGGTAGCAGGGCCGGTGTACGTGTTGTAGTTGGTGCCGATCTGGGGTGTACCGGTGATCAGATCGAAGTTGACGTTGTTGTTCTTGTCCTTGTCACCACGAGCGGTGGTCAGCTCGTAACGCAGACCAGCAATGATGGTCACGTTGGGCGTGATCTTGTAGGTATCGGTCACAAACGCCGAGAAGAGGCTATTGCGCAGATGGAAGTTCAGCGGCGCACCCTGCTGTACCTCCTGCGGAAGACCGAGCAGAAAATCGGCGAAGGCGTTGCCCTGAGGCGTCGTCGTAGTTCCATTCTGCGTAACGTTGATGCCCGTATTGGCCGTGTATTGGCCGGAGAAGATGAAACCACCCGACGCGCCTGAATTGCCGGCGTACACGTCGTTCATGATGAACTTGTAGTACTCAAATCCGCCGTGCAGATCATGCTTGCCGTGGACCCAGTTGAGAGTGTCACTGATCTGGGCGGTGTGGTCATGGAAGATCTCAAGGCCGTTCGTGCTGCCGATGGGCTGATAACCGAAGCTCATCGCCGGCAGAATGTCGCCGGGAACACCGGGAATTCCGAACTCCGCCGGCAGGCTCCCGCCAGCAGCGTTGGTGAAGATCTGGTCGTCGGCCGGAAAGATCTGTCCGCCGATACGAGCCTCATTCATCAGGTTCACCGTGATCTGCCGGTCGTAGGTGAAAACGAAGTTCTTGAGCGGATAAACGCGTGTGAGGTTTGGCGTAAGCACATTAGTGCCGTTGCTGCTCTCGTTGATCGAGTACATCTGCGAATAACGGCCAGAGATGTTGTCGCGTTCAGTGGGGCGCCAGTCGATCTTGAGATCACCCTGCCAGTTGTGGATGAATCCGCTGGTGTAGTAGCTCTGCTGTGTTTCCTGCTGGAGGAAGAGCGGCGAAGCGACGATCTTTTGGGCGACGCTGCTCGAGATAGGCACCTTATTGTTCAGGTAAGGCTGCCGTGCCGAAGGATTGACACCTGAGGAAGGCTGATAGAGCTGGTACAGAGGATTGGAACAGACACCAGCTGTGAATGTAGCTCCCTGGCTGGTGCAAAGCTGCGAGAAGTCGCCGGAGAGATACGGCGTGGGGATCACGGAGTTCGTCTGCGCCGTGCGAGGCGTGTTATTGATCGTCCCCATAAAGTCGGCAAAGAAGAACAGCTTGTCCTTAATGATGGGGCCGCCGACCGTGGCGCCAAAGTTGTTCCACTGAGTGACAGGGCGAGGCAGAGTGGTCGGCTGCGGGGAAATGCCGGTGAGAAAAGCGTTTGCCTTGTTCTGCCACGAGTTCGCATTAAGGTCTGTGTTGCGAACATACCAGTAGACATCGCCATGGAATTTGTTCGTACCGGACTTCACGGTCTCGACGATGACGCCGCCGATGTAGTTTCCGTAGTCGGCAGGAGCGTTACTGGTGATGATGTTGAAGTTCTGAATGGCATCCGGGCTCGCCACATAGGCAACATCATTGTTGTCTGCCTGATTGACGTCCATGCCATCGAGGGTGAAGTTGTTGTCCTGCTCACGAGCCCCGTTGACGTACGGCCGGCCGGTGCCGAAGGTCGTCTGCGCCGACTGGAACGCGAAGATGTTAGGACTGACCACTCCAGGGGCAAGCAATGTGAGCTGGTTGATGTTGCGAGCAGTGAGCGGGAGATTCGAAACAGCCTTGGAATCGAGTAGGGTAGAGAACTCGG